>Ga0070668_100001066_pt1 | contig 19284 bp, 15 predicted proteins | sample KBSS43metaG_FD_64661 | JGI IMG/M metagenome (GOLD analysis project Ga0070668, IMG submission 64661) | Switchgrass rhizosphere microbial communities from Kellogg Biological Station, Michigan, USA - KBS S4-3 metaG | ecosystem: Host-associated > Plants > Roots > Rhizosphere > Soil ... | reverse complement strand
CCTCGCGGACCCGGGAGGGCAGGTGCAGGTCGCGCCAGACGCGCCGCAGCACGGCCGGGTTGATCAGGTCCTCCACCTCGCCGCAGCCGGCCGCCTCGCAGAGCACCTGTTCGTAGGCGTGCCGCAGCTGGGCCGGGTCCTCGAGGTCGTACCGGCGGCGGCTGGCGTGCCCGCACGCCATGTGGTGCGGCACCTCGAGCACGCCGAGGCTGTTTCCGTGCAGCTTGTCGATCCGGTCAGGAACGGCGGGAGCCCGATGCGCGGCGCTGCGATTCCGGCGGCCGGTACGGGCGGCGACGTACGACATCCTCCCAGGTTAGGACGGCTGGGGGCCGCCTTCGCGGGTCTCGCCGCCATCCGTGACGGGGATCGGCCGGAGTGTCCGATGGGATGGAAGCTCACAGCAGGTCGGCGAGCAGCTTCTCCGGATGCAGGACGTCGTACGTGCAGCCCGGGCTCGTCCCGAAGGTGATCGTCGCCTGCCCGGGATCGTCGACCAGCGTCGCGCCGCGGACCCGGACGTGCCGCTTGGCCAGGGCCGCGATGTTGACCTTGGTGTTGCGCCGCCCGGCGACCGCGGACACCAGCGTCGTGATGCTGTGCCCCTGCTTCTCGACCTGGGCGCGGGGCTGCCCGTTGAGGTAGACGTCCACGTACAGGATCTCGTGAGAATCAAGATCAAGCAGCATCGGTACGGCGTACCCCTTGCGCCCGGTCAGCGCGAACGCGTTCACCACCGTGGCCGGGTCGAACACGCGGTCCTTGCTCGTCGCGGCGTCGCGCAGCATCCAGCCCGTACTTGCCTCGGCCAGTTCGCCGAAAGCCGGCCCGGCGTACCGGAAGATGACCGGAACCAGGTATCGCCACCCCCGCCTGCGGCCGGTCTCGGCGGCCTTGGCCAGATCGATGTCGAGGAACTCCTCGGCGCCGTCGGGCGCGGACGTGAGGTCGCCGGAGTGGGTCATCACCCCGTTGCCGAGGTTGGTCCAGGACACCTGGTCGACGATCTCGAACGCCTTGTTCAGTGCGATGCAGGACAGGTCGAGGTCACTGGTCTCGCCGGCCTCGCGCCAGTGCAGGAACAGCCGCACCACCTCGGCGTCGCCGGCCCACAGCCGGCTGCCCCGTTCGACCTGAACCAGTCCCTGGGCGGTCGCGCGGAGCTGGTCGGGCAGCAGCATCCGGTCGAGGCCCGGCTCGATGTGCACGCTCTCGCCGTACCAGTCGCCTTTGGCCGCGACACGCGCGTCGGCCGCGGCATCCAGCGCGCCCAGCAGTTCCTCGCGGAACTTCGCCGGCACGGCGAGGTGACCGGGCCGGCGCACGATCGGCAGCGACGAGCCGTCCTTGCCGAAGACCACCCGCGGGTACGTGTGACCGTTGTCGGCGACCTGCGCACGGACGGCGAGCAGCACCCGCAGCGGGATCCGCTCCGCCGCGCCGGTGAGCGCCTCGACCAGCGCCGTCTGCTGCTCACGCCCGGCGGCGGTGGCCGCCAACCGGCGCAGGCCCCGGCCGAGCAGACCGGGTGCCTCGGCGGCGGCGAGGCGTACGGCCGCGGTGTGGTCGGCGGCGAGCAGGCGCTCGAACCGCGACGGGAAGGAGGCCGCGTCGTGCCGGCTGTCCCGCAGCCGCGCGAAGGTCTCGCGCACCCGGGGCGCACGCAGCTCGCCGACGTGCAGGCCGCGGTCGATCGCCAGCCACAGCCCGCGCCGGCGGAAGACGTCGGCCAGCCGGTCGCTCGCTTCGAGCGTGTTCACCACGATGCGGCGGTCGGCGCGGGACAGGCGCGGGAACGTGATCGGTTCGGCGAGGCTGATGTCGCCGCCGGTCAGCCGGGCGAACAAGCGCAGCAGGTCGTCCGGCGTCGCACCGATCGACGGCAGGCGCTTGCGATCGAGCGCCCAGATCAGCTCGAACAGCAGGGTGCGGTTCTCCCGGAAGCGGACCTCGCCGATCTCGATGCCGTCGACCCCGAGCAGGTTGACCAGCACACCGAGGTCGCTCTGCACGTCCTCGCGCAGGGAGGCGGCGCTCGCGAAGCAGTCCCGCATCCAGCCCGACAGCCGCTCCTCGAGCTCCCCGCGGCCGACCAGCCGAACGGTGATCCACTCGATCCGGCCGTCGCGGGGAAGCAGCGTCTGCGCCTGCCGATCGGCCCGCGCGCGGTCCTCGTCCTGCGGGATCGAGGAGGCCGGCCACCAGCCGATGGCGCTGAAGTCGAGCGCCCGGCGCCAGGCCTCGTCCGTGTGGTCACTGCCGATCATCCGTACGCGGGCGACCACGAACCGGAACAACGCGTCGTCGAACCGTGGCAGCCGCTCGGGGAACCCGCGGAACAACGGCGCGAACGTGCCGGTCTCGCCGCGCGTGGCCCGCGCGTGCGCGATCAGCTCACGGTGCGGCCCGGCGAGACCGTCGGTGATCGCCTCCGGATTGGCGAAACGCACACCCGCGTGCGCGAACTCAGCGATCAGCGGCGCCGACACTTCGGGGCTGGCAGCGCCCGGCGGCGCGACGACCAGCCGCAGCCGGTCGAAACCGATGCGCTCGAGCGTGTCCACGTGCGCCCCCGCTCACAAAAGTGGAAATCGGCGCCGCAAGCAACGCCGATATGAGGAGAGTGCCCGGGCGATTTCACCTTAAGAAGTTGTCGAAGTATGCCCGGGCTAAGCCTCTGCTCCGAGGGTACGGAGGTGGCGGGTGCTCGGCACCCATATTTCAGACGAGCCGGCCAAGCCGCACCGGGCAACAGCCCGACATGGACGGTCACCGCGATCCGCTCGATACCGATGCGACGACCGGCCGCCTCGGCTATGGGCGGTCGTCATGCTAGGCAGTGCCGCCCGGCGTCGATCGTGAGTGATGGTCGACGGCGGCAAGCCACTTGTCCAACTCGCGCTCGCACGATGCGGTCACGAGGCGACGGGTCAAACGGCCGGTCGGCAGAGTCACGGTCCACCGCAGCACCGTGCCTGCCGTCTCGGGCCGGAGTTCGGCCCGCTGAACTCCGGCATCCTTGCCCGCGCGATAGACCTCGGCCACCCATCTCGTTTCCGGGATCGCCTCGCGGATCAGGTAGCGAAGGCGGGCCCGCGCGAGACCGGCACGAATGTTGAGGACGTACTCCGATCCGCCGTCGCCGTTGCCCGTTGTCGACTCCAGGCGACACCGAGGGTCCAGTCGCTCGTGCATCTGCGGCGTAGAGATGACGTACCAGACCGCGGCCGGGGTCGCCGCGATACGTCGTTCCTGCGTTACCGACACCGTCGACTTCACGGCGCGGAGCCTAGTGCAGACATCCCGTCATGCCGCGATCAGATCGTCGCGGAGCGTGCCACGCCTGCAGGCGGGCGACGGGGGGTGACGGGCGAGACACGACGACGGCGGCAGGTGGGACGGTGTTGGCGCAAGTCCATCGTGCGGAGCCAGTCGGCGTACCGAAGCAGCTGTGACCTCTCAGCTTTGGCGGGTGCCGTCGATGGTCTCGCGGATGATGTCCGCGTGGCCGCCGTGGCGCGCAGTCTCTTCGATCATGTGAAACAGCACGTAGCGCACGTTGCACTCGATGATGTCTGTCCGCGCGCACGGACTGTCAAAATCGTCGAAGGCGTCGAGGGTCCTCGGCACGCCGCTCCAGCGCGCCCGCCACAGCCGGGTCACCAAGCGAAATCGCCTCGGTGGAGACCGCTTCGAGAAGCCGACGCAGGTGGGCGTCGACGCGGCCGAGCCCGCGTACGGGCGGCGCGCCGACGGTCAATGCCGCGTACCGCACACCGGCCAGCACGGCCGCCGGTCGGCGTGCAAGAAGTTGCAGCTCACGCACCCGGTCCCGAGCAAGCCGGCACCGTTACAGGGTATTGAGCATCCGGCGACAACAACGTTATCCGGGTATTCGAGGGCTGAGGCGCTCGGTATCGTGGATGGACGGTTTGGAGGGTGTCATGACAGTCGGGCAAGTGATACTGATCTGTTTCGGCGCTGTCGTGCTGGCCATTGTGTTCGTGCCGGTGTCCTGCAGCGCTCCGATCTCCAGGCCACCGTTCAGGGGTTGCCGGCGGCCAGTGATGGGCTTGTTCGGATTCTGCCGGACTCACCGCAGCCGACCCGGGGTGCGACTGATCCGTCTGCTCGGCGGAAGTCACCTGCTGGCGCGTCGAGTGTGCGACAAGTGCGGACAGTCGCGGGTGTTCCTCCGGATGCAGGGCGATGGCGTTCCATACCTGGGATGCGTCGGCTTCCCGAATTGCAAGAATCCGAGAATGTTGAGGGACTACCGCTTCTGAGGCGTCCGCGAACGTCCGGTGACGACAATTGATCGGGCGATTCGGTCATGCAGGCACTGCCGTGCGGGATCCCATAGCAGCCATGCCATGTTGTGCGCGGCGACGACAGGGATCAACTGGAGGTCAGCCGCCAAAGCTCGGCGAAGGCTATCGCTTCTGCTGAGCGGTCGGCAGTCCCAAGTGGAGATCGCCTCGATGCGCAAGAGCCGCTTGCCCAGCGTTCCCCCGGTCAGCGCGAGGGCCGGTTCGTAGGCCGCCGCAAAAACGATCGTGACCACGAGAACCCAGAGGGCCGACATGCCGATCAAGGTAGCGAGCAGTAATCCGAGCGCCCCCAACACGGCGGTGGTTGCGGCATCGATGAAGCGAGCCGCCAATCGGCGATGCCTCGGCGCGAGATCAGACCAGCTCGCGCGCCATTTGTCCGCCTCGGCCGAGCGCCGCGATCCGAGCGAGGTCATGCCCATCTGCGCTACCCGCGGGGGGATGGTGGCGTCGCCGGCCTGTCCGACCTCAATCTGGTGGCCGGTGGAAAAGCTGTAGTAGTGCCCATTGCCGCGTTTGGTCTTGGTCAGGTAAAACAGCTCATCCCGACCGCAAGCCCGGCACGAACGCCAAATACAGTAGGGCGTCAAGTCGACGGCGTGCTCCAGGCTGTTGGGCAGGTAGGCGAGCACTTGACCTTCGTCGAACGATCGACTGGAACGAAGCCGCTGTCGCGAAAACAGTTCCGCATACCCGGTCAAAACATCCAGGTCGACATCGTACGTTCGAGCGCGGGGCTTCTTGCCGCAACCCCGCACCACTCCCAGCCGGATCGTCGTCATGGGTGTCAGACGATCCAGCACGGCCGATGCCCTTTCCATCAGCTCCCGGACGGCGTCATCCACCTCGCCACGGATACGTGGCCTGCCGCCGTGTGCGTACCTGTTGCGGATTCGGACGAATTCGTCAAGGGATGTCGTGGTGTGCATGGCGCTGATGCGGACGGCATGTGCCACAGGATCGTTGGGGTGGTCGGCGAGTGCGCGCGGCGCGGCCCTGAGCAAGTCGATCCAGCCGCCCAAGGCAGCACCCTTGCGATCCAGCGCCTGGTGCCACCTCGCGGCAGCGTCGAACGACATGGCGTGGGTGCGACACCACCCGAGCACGAGAACGCCCACCGTGACCGCGCTCATCTCGACGAAGTGTCCGGCCCGCTCCATCCGGTCCATCGGATCGCGAGCAGTGTTCAAGGCGCGAGCGGGATGCGCGATCGGGAAGGGATAGCGGTCCAGCCGCTGCACGTCGAGCCCCCATCCGAAGCCAGAAGACATTGACGGAGAGCTACAAGGAGAACACGGTGAGTATGTGAAGGCAAGTATGCGGCAGACCGCCGGAAGACCGAGCCTGGTCGCGGCTACGGCGCAGACGCATTGGCGGGTAGTGGGCCGGCCGGCTTCGGTGACGGTGGACGGGGTTGCCGAACGGGCGACGCCGTGACCGGACGACCCAGAACCCCGGAGGGCGGCGGAACCGACAACGGTGGACCTCCGCCAAGCCGTCGCGGAGGCAGCGACGGCGGAGTGGCGCCGCATCGCGGACAGCCCCGGAGGGTGGACCGCTGCATTTACGGCAGTCTATTGATCGGTCGGGGTTGACATCGATAGCCTTCTCTGCGATCGCCGATGGTGGCGGTCGACACGGGGAGGGTTCATGAAGCGTGCTCGTAGATCGGTGGTGCTGGCGTCCGCCGGCCTGTTGTTCTCTTCGTTTCTGGTCGCGTCGCCCGCGTATGCGGCCGACATCGACTGGGAGTCCGAGGTCAAGAAGATCCCGGCGGCCAAGTACACCCGGGACGCGCCCACGTACATCCGCCAGGCCACGGAGCGGGTTCGCCCGTACCTGAGCAAGGAGGACGTCAAGGAGGAGCTCCAGCCGGTCCTCGACGACCTGGAGGCCCGCTACTTCGACGGGGCACGCCTCCGGGGGCAGACGGACGGCAAGGCGGCGTTCCAGCATTACGGTCCGCTGCTCGACCTCCTCGAGGACGACGCGGAGGAACGGCGGCCGTTCGCCGACGCGCTGGTCGGGTCGCTGACCGGGATCCGGCTGCTTGCCGACGCGTCCATTCAGGACGCCGAGGCGATCGTCAATCCGTGGAAGATCATCGTGCCGGCGCCGGCCGCACCCGCCGGGTTGGACACCGCCCTCGACGATCTCACCAAGGCGAAGCATGCCCTCAAGGAGGCGGACGCGCAGCTGCGCGAGGCCGACCCGGAGGACGCAGCCGAGGCGGGCGCGGCGGCCTGGAAGCACGGCTTCACCGTGCTCTCCCGGTTCGGGATCACCTACGAGGGCGACCACGACGCCGACGGCGTGGTCGACGTGACCGAGCTGCGGTTCGGCTCGAGCCCGCTGATCGCGGACTCCGACGGTGACCGGCTGACCGACCTCACCGAGATCGAGCAGCTGGCGACGTTCACCCGGCCCAACGACCCGGACTCCGACGACGACGGCACCGATGACGGGGCCGAGGACGCCGATGGCGACGGGCTGACCAACCTGCGCGAGCAGGAGCTGGGCACGAAGCTGACCGATCCGGACACCGACGGTGACGGCCTGGCCGACGGTGCCGAGGTTGCGCAGGGCCGCAACCCGCTGGTGGCGGACAACCCTCCGCCGCCGGTCAGCGAGCCGACGCCGCCGGTGCAGACCACCCCGACCCAGGTGGACACGGATGGGGACGGCATCCCGGACAGCACCGAGGTCGACGACAGCGACACGGATCCGGCGAACCCGGACACCGACGGCGACGGCCTGAGTGACGGGGCGGAGATCAGTGAGCACCTGACCAACCCGGTCAAGGCGGACACCGACGGGGACGGCATCGCCGACGGGTACGAGCTCGCCCACGCCGAGGACCAGGGCCTGGACCCGTTGATCCCGGACGAGCGGGTCGGCAAGTGGACGTACGTCACCGATTTTGTGGTCGGTCTGATCGCCGGCGACTTCAAGCCGAAGGACTCGATGGCGTGGCTGGCCGGCTACCTGTGTTCCGGCGGGCTCAGCCTGATCCCGGTGGTCGGCTGGGTGCTCGGTGGCCTCGCCGACCTGCGCGACACCATCGCCGCGCTGATCAAGGCGGACTGGGTCGGCGCGGGCCTGTCCATCATGGGGCTGGTTCCGTACGTCGGTGACGCGGTGGCGATTCCGGGCAAGGCCGCCAAGTTCGTGGCGAAGTACCTGCACCGGCTCGACAAGGTGATCCACTTCGTCGCCAAGTACGACAAGATCTCGGACAGCGTCAAGACGTTGACCATCCGCGCCGTCATGCTGGGCAGCTACGGCAAGCTGACCGGCGCGGGAATGTCGGACGCGGTGATCCTGCGGCTGGCCCGCAAGTCGAGCAACAGCCTCAAGCGGCTGGCGGACGCGCTGACCGACGCGGTGCCGGGCGCCGCGACGACACCGTGGCTGCGGGGCTGGCAGGCCGGCGAAGACTACGTCCGCGACGTACTGCTGAAAGGTGTGCCGGGCAAACACGGGCCGGCCGCCCGGATCGACACGCCCGGTGTGCCCACCCCACGCGCGGGGCGGGAGCCGGACTTCCTGGAAACCGGTCCGCCGCGCAAGCTGCACGAGGTGAAGACCGGTGAGCCGGGCCATCCCCAGTCGTACCTGAAGCAGTGTGAGCAGGATCGGCATCTGCTCGACACGCAGAAGGTCGACGACGTGCTCTGGCATTTCATGCCGCACGCCAACGGCTCGCAGGGCATCCCGCAGGACCTGCTGGACTGCCTGCGCCGCAACCGGATCCCGTTCCAGATCCACGCGTCGGACGGTTCCTTCTGGCCCTGATCGATTTTTTGCACCGGGGGCCCGGTGGCGACACCGGGCCCCCGGCTGGCGAGACAGTGAGAGCTGCGGAGATAGTGAGACATGAGCTGGTTACGACGATCCCGCCCGGCCTACGCCGTCGACGGTGTCGAGCCGAGTCGCGGCAGCGCCGGCACCGACAGCTACACCGGTACGGACCTGGCCGGGCAGCCCGTGGTGATCGCGGCGGTCGCCCGGTTGCCGCAGGCCCCGGCCCTGGCCGGGCTGACCGAGTTCCTGTCGGTCGCCACCGGGGACGGCCGGGAGTGGACTCTCGGCTTCGACGACGCGATCCGGCCGGTGTTCGATCTTTCCGACCCCGGCAGTGACATTTTCGAGGAACAACTGGACGCCGCGTCCTGGACCGAGTCGGCCGAGCGGGTCGAGCGCGAGGTCTTCGCCCTCACCACGGCCGAGGTGCTCACCGCCGACGTGGTGCTGGCGCGCTGCATCGACGTCTGCGGCGAGGTCTTCCGCCGGCTCGCCGGCCCACCGGCAAGTTGACCTGGTGTGCGCGGCGGGGGGCCGCCCGCCTGGTTGCGGGTAGCGCCGGCCGGGGCGAGAATGGTACGGAGTTGATGACCCAGCCGATGCTCCAGGAGGAGATGGCTGGTGTCCAAGATTTCTCGCGATGGCCCGCGTGCCCCGGAGTGGGAGCCCGACACTTTCGGCTGGTCGCGGCGGCGGGTCGGCGATGCTGACGTGATCTCGCTGGCCGGCGAGCTGGATATGGCGGTGGCCGATGAGCTGCATCTGCTGTTGATGACCGCCGCCGCTTCGGGCACTGCCGCCACGATTGTGCTGGACCTGTCGGACCTGAGTTTCATCGACGCCCGGTGCACCAGCGTCATCGCGGCCGCCTGGGCGACCGCCCGGCGGCACGGGGTCCGTCTGGAGGTCGTCGGGCTGCACGGCACTCCGGAGTTGGTCTTCGACGTGCTGGGGCTGACGCCGATACTGGCTCGCCGGAGAGAGCCGAGCGACGGCGGGAGGGGTTCGGGTGGCCGAGACGGATGGGCCGGCCGCATCGCGCGGCGACGTTCCGCCGGTGGAACGCGTGCGGCGGGCTGACCTGTGGGAGGCCGGCGCGGATGAGCGCGAGCGGCTGGCCGACGAGCGGGAACGGCTGGCCGACGAGCGCGAGCGGCTGGCCGACGAGCGCGAGCGGCTGGCCGACGAGCGGGAACGGTCGGCCGATCGGCAGGAGCGCTCGCGGGAGACTTCGTCGCCGCCGAGCGCGACCGGCAGGCCGACGAACGCGACGACCTCGCGGACCGGCGTGAGGAGACCGCCGGGTTGCGCGAGCGGCGGGCCGACGAGCGTGAGCGTGAGCTGCTCGACCGGGAACGGCGTTTCGATCAGCCGCGACGGCCGGCCGGCAGGCGAGCGGCGCCGTTCCCGGGCGGCCCGGACAAGGCGGACGCCCCGGCGCATGCCGGGAGTGAACGCAAGCGCGAGCGAGCCGGGGCGGCCCGCCGCGCGGCGGCACAAGAACGGGCCCATGCCGCCGAAGTGTGGGGCCCACAGACGTACGGGCCGATGCTGTTGTCCGCCTTCGCCCCGCTGGCCCGGCAGCTGTTCGGCACCGGCAATCTGCGGGACACGCTCGCGCAGGTGCTGAAATTCACCGTCGGCACGGTCGCCGGATGCGACTTCGCGGGCGTCACGCTGTATCAGCACGGACACGTCATCAACACCATCACCAGCGACGCGATCGCCGCCGAACTCGACGACATCCAGTTCGCCACCGGCATCGGACCCGCTGCCGGCGCGATGGCCGGCGAGGATCCGGTTTACGTGCCCGACCTGGCCGCCGTGCCGCGCTGGCCGGTCCTGACCGCCACGGCCGCCCAGTTGGGCGTTTCCAGTGCGCTGTGCTTCGGCCTCTGTGTGCAACGGCCGGCCCAATGGTCGGCGCTCGGTGCGCTGACCCTCTACAGCGCGACACCCGACGCGTTCAGCGACGATGACCAGGAGTTCGGTTCGGTCCTGGCCGCGTACATGGGCATCACCGTGGCGATCGCACAGCGCCACGATGAGGTCGACCGTCGCGAGGCCGCCCTGCACCGGGCGCTGAGCACCCGCGACATCATCGGGCAGGCCAAGGGCATCCTGATGGAACGCCAACGGCTGTCGGCCGGCGACGCCTTCGACCTGATGCGCCGGGTGTCGCAGCGGCTGAACCGGAAACTCGCCGATGTCGCCCAGCAGCTGGCCGAGACGGGAGAGTTTCCCCAGTAACCGATCGGCTAGCCGAAGATCGAGGCGACCCACTCGGGGTGGTCGATGAACGGGTTGCGGTTGTGCTGGTAGCTGGCGTAGATGACCTGGTTCCGGTTGCGCTCGGCGGCGTCCGGCGGGTCCTGCGTGTTCCACTGCCGCAGCGCGGACACCCGGCCGAGACGAGGGGCGGTGCCGCTGCCGGTGGCGTCGTCGACCTCGAGGTCGGGCCATGAGTCGTCGCCCTCGTACCGCACCGCCATGTAGAAGATCATGCGCGCCACGTCGCCCTTGACCGCGTTCCGGGGCTCCCACGAGTCGGCGTCGGTGTAGTTGCCGGCGGCGCCCGAGACGGCGGTGCCGCCCGCGTCGAAGTCCTTGTTGCCGCGCAGCGCGTTGACCGTGACGTCCTCGGGACGCAGGTGGTGCAGGTCGGTGCCGGGCCCGGGGCTGGTGCCGAAATCGCCGTGCGACTTGGCCCAGACGTGCTCCCGGTTCCAGTTGCCGGTGCTGCCACCGTTGAGCGTCTTGGACCGGCTCAGGCCCGAGTAGAGCAGCTTGACGTTCGACGAGTTGGCCGGGTCCTGGTCGGTGACCGTCAGGGCGTTCCAGACCGCCTCGTACGACAGCTTGGTGGCCCCGCTGGAGATGATGGTGTGCAGTGCGTTCTTGAGGCTGTCGCCGGACTTGCCGAGCGCGGACGCGTAGTAGGCGTCGGTGCCGCCGGAACCGGTGGGCGCCGGGGTCGGTGCGGTCGTCGGCGCGGTGGTCGGTGCGGTCGTCGGGGTCGTGGTGCCGGCGGTCATCGCGGTCGGCGACTTGAGGCCGGGATGCGAGAAGTACGCGGTCAGCGTCCCGGTGACGACGATCGGGTCGCCGATCAGGCTCGGGTTGGTCCGGAGCCCGAAGGCGGACCGGTACGAGCTGGTGATCTGCACGTACAGCATGTCGCCGGGGTCGGTCTCGCCGCTGTTGTCGGCCAGCGCCAGCGCGGTGTCGCCGGCGAAGTCGCGGAACCGCACCGTGTCGGTGGCGGTCGGCTCGCCGACGACGTAGCCGCGAACCGTGCCGGTGCCGCTCTGACTGCCGATCGCCTGCGCGACGGTCATCACGGCGGCCTCCACCGCGGCGCCGGCCGGGAGCATCCCGGCCGGCGCCCGCAGCAACGAGACCGAGAGGGCGAGCAACGCGAGAATCGCGGGCGTGGCCAGCATCGTGGTGCGCCGATGGCGCGTCGGCCCGGACATGAGCGCTCCGATCACCAGCCGGATAGATGACGATCAGCATAAGGAGCCGCCATCGGAGCGAGTCCATACCAACTTTGTCATACGGGCCGCCGCGCGGGCGGCAAGTTGAGGCATCGACGGGCATGGACACGTCTGGCGGGGTGGACCAGAGTGGTGGGCATGGCCAAGTCGACGAGGCGCACCCTCCTCGCGGCGTCCGCGGCGGCGGCCGCCGCCGGTGTCGCCGCACCTGCCCAGGCGGCCGAGCGCCGCACCGTCGCTCCCGACCCCGACCTGCGGGCGATCCTGCGGGAGATCGACCCGCACCGGATCGAGGCGATCATCCGCAAGCTGGTCTCCTTCGGCACCCGGCACACCCTGTCGGTGCAGGACGATCCGGTACGCGGGATCGGCGCGGCCCGGGACTGGATCTTCGCCGAGCTGCAGCGGTACGCGGCCGCCTCCGGTGGGCGGATGACCGTGGAGCAGCAGTCGTTCATCCAACCGGTCTCGCCGCGCGTCCCGGCGCCCACCCGGATCACCAACGTCATCGCCACCCTCCGCGGCAGCGTCACCCCGGAGCGGATCTATGTGGTCACCGGCCACTACGACTCGCGGGTCACCGACGTCATGAACGCCACCGCGGACGCGCCCGGTGCCGACGACGACGCCTCCGGCGTGGCGGTGATCATGGAGGTGGCCCGGGTGCTGGCCACCCGTACGCCCGAGTCGACGCTCGTCTTCGCCGCGGTGGCCGGCGAGGAACAGGGTCTCTACGGCTCGGACCACATGGCCCAGCAGTACAAGGACGCCGGCGCGGACGTGCAGGGGGCATTCAGCAACGACATCGTCGGTACGGGCAACGCGCACGACGGCACCCGCAACGACCCGCGCACCGTACGCCTCTTCGTGGAGGGCGTGCCCACCGCGGAGACCGCGGCCGAGGCGAACGTCCGCCGGAGCGTCGGCGGCGAGAACGACGGCCCGTCCCGCCAGCTCGGCCGGTTCGTCGAGGAGACCGCGGACGGCCCGCACACCGGCATGAACGTCCGGGTGATCTGGCGCCGCGACCGCTACCTGCGGGGCAGCGACCACATCTCGTTCCTGCTGCGCGGCTACCCGGCGGCCAGGTTCACCGAGCCGCGGGAGAACTTCGCGCACGAGCACCAGGACGTCCGCGTGGAGAACGGCGTCCAGTACGGCGACCTGATCGAGTTCTGCGACTTCGCCTACATCGCCCGGGTTGCCCGGGTCAACGCGGCCACCCTCTGGTCGCTCGCGCAGGCACCGGGCACGCCGAAGGGGGTGGTCATCGACACCACCCAGCTGACCAACGAGACCACCCTGCGCTGGCAGCTCGGGACCGAGCCGGACCTGGCCGGATACGAGGTGGTGTGGCGCGAGACGACCGCCGCGGACTGGCAGCACAGCCGGGCCGTCGGCAAGGTCAGCACGGTGACGATCGACCTGTCCAAGGACAACGTCTTCTTCGGCGTACGGGCGGTGGACGCCGCCGGCCACCGCAGCCCGGCGGCCGCGCCGAGACCGTCGAGCTGATCAGGGGGCGCTCCAGCGGTAGATCTGGCCGTCGCGCAGCTCGTACGAGGTCGCCGGCGGCGGTGGCGTGCCGTCGGCGAGGCGGGCGAACACATTGCGCCGGCCGCGGATGGTGCGGCCGGCCTCCGTCCAGTGCAGGTAGGGATGCAACAAACCGACGAGCGCCGCCTGGTCCTGCCGGGCGGCGGCGTCGAGCACTTCCGCGACGATCCGGTCCACGAACGGACCGTACCGGGTCCGCGGCGTGCGCGGACCCGGTGATCGGCTTACGCGCCGCGCAGCACGGCCCCGTGCCGGGACGCCACCTCGGCCACCGCCGCGTCCCGGGCGGCCAGGGCCTCGTCCGAGGTCAGCGTGCGGTCGGGGGCGCGGAAGGTCAGCTTGTACGCCAGGGACCGCTTGCCCTCGCCGAGCTGCTCCGACTCGTACACGTCGAAGAGCGCGACCGATTCGAGCAGCTCGCCCGCCCCGGCGGCCAGCGCCGCCTCCACCGCGGCGGCCGGGACCGTACGGTCCAGCACCAGGGCGACGTCGATCAGGGCCGGCGGGAACGTCGAGATCCGCCGCGCCTCGGTCACCGGCGGGACCGGGACGGCGTCCAGGTCGAGCTCCATGGCGACCGTGCGCTTCGGCAGCTCGAGCGCCGACACGACCGCCGGGTGCAGCTCGCCGGCGTACCCGACGACCTCGCCGTCGACCGCGATCGCCGCGCACCGGCCGGGATGCCAGGGCGCCCGCTCGGCGGCCGCGACGGTCACCCGGTCGGCGGTCAGGCCTGCCGCGGCCAGCGCGATCCGCCCCGCCTCGACCGCGTCCGCCCAGGTCGCCGCGCGGCCCGCACCCCACCAGCCGGACGGCTCGGCCTCGCCGGCCAGGACCACCGCGAGATGCCACGGCTGGGCCGGGACCATCGCGTTCGCGGCCTGCCAGTCCTCGTCGGCCGGCCGTCCGTCGACACCCATCGCGGGCGGCGCGACCGCCGCCAGCCGCGGCAGGAACACCGTGCCGGTCTCGAACAGGCGCAGGTCGCGGTGGCCGCGGCCGAGGTTGCGGCGCAGCGTGGCGAGCAGCGGCGGCAGCAGCGACGTGCGCAGCAGCGGCTCCTCCTCGGACAGCGGGTTGGTCAGCCGCACCGCGCTGCGCCGCGAGTCGTCCGCCGGGTAGCCCAGGGCGTCGGCCGCGGTGGGCGCGACGAACGGGTACGACAGCACCTCGACGTACCCGTTCTCGGCCATCGCCCGGCCCACCGTGCGGCGGCGCCGCTGCGCCGGGGTGAGGCCGGAGCCGCCCCGGGCCGGCGGCAACAGGCTGGGGATGTCGTTGTAGCCGCCGAGCCGGGCCACCTCCTCCACCAGGTCGATGGGTGCGACCAGGTCGGGCCGCCAGGACGGCGGGGTGACCTCGAGCGGCGCGACGCCGGTGACCGCGCAGCCGACCTGGGCGAGCAGGTCGACGACCCGCTCGGCCGGGTAGGCCAGCCCGATCCGCTCGGTCGGCAGCGCCGGGTCGAGCAGGATCGGCGCGGGCGGGACGACGTGGTCGATGTCGAGCACCCGCTCGTCGACCGTGCCGCCCGCGTGCGCGGTGAGGATCTGCACCGCCCGCTCCAGCGCGACGAGCGTCAGCCGGGAGTCGACGCCGCGCTCCCAGCGCTTGGCCGCCTCGCTGAACAGCTTGTGCCGGCGGGCCGTGCGGCCGACCATCACCGGGTCCCAGTGCGCGGCCTCGAGCAGCACGTCCACCGTGTCCGGCTGCCACTCGCTGGTCTCGCCGCCCATCACCGCGGCGAGCGAGATCGGCCCGGTGTCGTCGCAGATCACCATGTCCTCGGCGTCCAGCACCCGGGCCACACCGTCCAGCGTGGTCAGCTTCTCCCCCGGCTTGGCGCGCCGCACGACCAGGCCGCCGCTGAGCCGGTTGAGGTCGAACACGTGCATCGGCTGGCCGAGTTCGAGCATCAGGTAGTTGGTGATGTCGACCGGCAGCGAGATGGTGCGGATGCCGGCCGCGACGAGGCGGCGCTGCATCCACTCCGGCGACGGGGCGTGCGGGTCGATGCCGCGCACCACCCGCGCGGAGAACCGGTCGCAGCCCACGGTGTCCTCGACGGCGACCGGGTGCGGAACCTCGGTGGTCCCGGCCGGCGGGTCGATGGCCGCCGGGTCGGTGTAGGCGGCGGCGAACGCGTACGACAGCTCCCGGGCCAGGCCGCGCAGGCTCATCTCGTACCCGCGGTCGGGGGTGATCTCGACCTCGACCAGGACGTCGGCGAGACCGACCGCGGGCCGGGCGTCGCTGCCCGGGGTGGCCGAGCCCGGCGGCAGCACGATGATGCCGTCGTGGTCGCCGCTGAGGCCCAGCTCGGCGGCCGAGCAGATCATGCCGTTGGAGTTGCGGCCGTACGTCTTGCGCGCACCGATCTTGAACCCGCCGGGCAGCTCGCCACCCGGCAGGATGACCGCGACGAGGTCGCCCTCGGCGAAGTTGCGGGCGCCGCAGACGATCTCCTGCGGCGCCGCCCGGCCGACGTCCACCGTGGTGAACCGGATCGGCTTCTTGAAACCGGTCAGCTCCTCGATGGTCAGCACCCGGCCGACCACCAGGTCGCCGCGGACCGTGGCGGCCTGGTCGACGATCGACTCGACCTCCATGCCCAGGTCGGTCAGCGCCTGGTCGAGCTCCTCGGCGGTGAGACCGGCGGGGAGCTCGACATACTCGCGCAGCCAGGACAGTGACGTCTTCACCGCGTCACACCTCCATTCCGAAGTTCGTGGTGAACCGCACGTCGCCCTCGACCATGTCGCGCATGTCCCGGACGCCGTTGCGGAACATCAGGGTCCGCTCGACACCCATGCCGAAGGCGAACCCGGAGTACCGATCCGGGTCGATGCCGCTGGCGATCAGCACCCGCGGGTTGACCATGCCGCAGCCGCCCCACTCGACCCAGCGCGGGCCGTCGCGGTGCTGGGCGAACCAGACGTCGAACTCGGCGGACGGCTCGGTGAACGGGAAGTAGTGCGGCCGCCAGCGGGTACGCGCGTCCGGCCCGAACATCGCCTTGGCGAAGTGGTCGAGCGTGCCGCGCAGGTGCGCCATGGTGATGCCCTCGTCGACCACCAGGCCCTCGATCTGGTGGAAGACCGGGCTGTGCGTGGCGTCCAGCTCGTCCGTACGGTAGGCCCGGCCGGGACTGACCACATAGATCGGCGGCTGCCGGGTGAGCATCGTGCGGACCTGGCCGGGCGACGTGTGCGTGCGCATGACCAGGCCCGGCAGGTCGACATAGAACGTGTCCATCGAGCCGCGCACCGGGTTGTCCGGGCCGATGTTGAGCGCGTCGAAGTTGGCCCACTCGAGTTCCAGCTCGGGGCCCTCGACGATGTCGTAGCCCATGCCGGCGAACAGGTCGCCCATGTGCTCCATGAGCGTGGTCAGCGGGTGCCGGGCGCCGCGCGGGCGGCGGTCCCACGGCAGGGTGACGTCCACCCGCTCCTCGACCAGCACCTTGGCGGCGCGGTCGAGTTCAAGCTCGGCCAGGCGCGAGTCGAAGGCGCCCTGGATGGACTGGCGGGCGAGGTTGACCCGCTTGCCGGCGTCGGACTTGGCGGCCGGCGGCAGCGAGCCGATCTCCCGGCGGGCGAGCGAGACCGGCGAGCGGTCGCCCAGGTGGGCCGGCTTCAGGGCGCCGAGGGCGTCCAGGTCGGACGCGTTGTCGAAGGCCTTGCGCGCCTCGTCCACTGCCGCCTCGAGCGCGGCCGGGTCGAGCAGGGCAGCCTGCTTCGGATCGTACGGATCGTTGCGGTAGGACATGGTCTCCCTCACACAGAAATGCCACCGGGCAGTGTACGGAGGCACGGCTGAGCCGCAGCCCGCCGGTCAGGGAGTTTCGGGCGTCAGACCCGGGGCCCGCGACCAGCGGGCCGGCTAAACAGCTTCATCAGGCCTGACACGCCCTCCAGCATACCGGTCACTCTCCGTGGGTCGCGACCACGATTCCGGCGTGGCCCGGGATCGGCGAGTCCATCGTCGTCAACGCGACGCCGATCGCCTCCAGCGGGATCACCGAGCCGACCAGCCGGTCCGGCCGCAGCGCGCCGGAGGCCACCAGCCGGAGCATCGGCGGGTAGTCCGCCGCGGCCATCCCGTGCGAGCCCACGACGTGCAGTTCGCGGGCGACCACCAGGTCCCACGGCAGCGGCGCCCGGGCGTCGGCGCCGAGCATGAGCCCGACCTGGACGTGCCGGCCACCGCGGCGCAGGCTGCGCACCGAGGCCTCGGCGGTGGCGGCGGAGCCGTACGCGTCGATCGCGATGTCCGCCTCGTCGACGATCTCGTGCACCGCGACCGCGCCGAGCGAGGCGGCCAGGGCGGCGGCGGCCGGCGACGGGTCGACCGCGAGGACCCGCAGCCGCAGCGCCGCCGCGATCATCACGGCGGACAGGCCCACCCCGCCGCAGCCGTAGACGGCCACCACCGTGTCGTCGGCCACCGGCCCGTGCCCGGTCAGGGCCCGGAACGCGGTGGCGAACCGGCAGCCCAGCGCGGCCGCCGCAACGAAGTCGAGCTCGTCGGGCAGCCGGACCAGGTTGGTCTCCGCGGCCCGCACCACGACCTGCTCGGCGAACGAACCCGGATGGCTGAAGCCCGGCTGGGTCTGGTCGGGGCACACCTGCGCGGCGCCGGCCCGGCAGAACTCGCACGTGCCGCAGCCGTTCACGAACGGGGCGGTCACCCGGTCGCCGGGGCGGAAGCCGGTCACCGACGGGCCGGCCTCGCGCACCACGCCGGCGAACTCGTGGCCGGGCACATGCGGCAGCGGCACCGGCTCGTGCCCGCGCCAGGCGTGCCAGTCCGAGCGGCACAGCCCGGTCGCGCGGACGTCGATCACCGCGCCGTCCGGCGGGCAGGCCGGCGCGGGCAGCTCCCGGATCTGCGGCGGCGCGCCCACCGCGTCGTACACGACGGCCCGCATCAGCGCTGCGCCCGGGCGGAGGCGTAGAGGCAGACCGCGGCGGCCGCGGCCAGGTTGAGGCTTTCCGCGCCGCCGTAGATCGGCACCCGTACCCGCCGGTCGGCCGCGCCCAGCAGGCCCTCCGGCAGGCCGTGCGCCTCCGATCCGAACAGCCAGGCGGTCGGCGCGGCCAGCACGCCGTCGTCCAGCAGCGAGTCGAGGTCGTCGGAGCCGTAGCCGGTGGTCGCGAGGACCTGGAGCCCGGAGCGGCGGAGATCGTCTGTCACGTCGAGCGGGGCACGAACCACATCTACATGAAACAACGAGCCCGCCGACGCGCGGACGCATTTGCCGTTGTACGGATCGACCGCGTCTCCCGCGAAGACGACCGCCGACGCGCCGGCCGCGTCCGCGGTGCGCAGGATGGTGCCGGCGTTGCCCGGGTCGCGGACCTCGGCGGCCACCGCGACCAGCCTGGGACGCTTGGCGAGGGCGGCGGCCAGCGGCACGTCCACCCGCTCGCAGACGGCCACGAGGCCCTGCGGCTGCACGGTGTCGGCCAGCGCGGTGATCGCCTCCTCGGTCACCGGGGAGACCACCGGGGCCTGCGCGGCCAGCTCGGCGTGCCGGTCGAGCGCGTCGGCGGTGCCGAACAGTTCGACGACCACCCCCGCGGCCAGCGCCTCGCGGACCGCCTGCGGACCCTCGGCCAGGAAGCGGCCGGTCTGCTCGCGGTCGCGGCGGCGCTGCAGGCGGCGGGCGGCGACGACCCGCGGCGTACGTGGGGTGAAGGTCATGGATCCTCCAGGCATGGCAAAGCGCCCCCCGAGCGGATCGGGAGGCGCTTCGGCGTTCGGTGCGTCAGGCAGCCTGAGCGGCGGCGCCGCCGGTGCCCTCGGCCGCGACGGCAGCCCGCGCGACCTCCACGATCGCCGCGAAGGCGGCCTCGTCGTGCACGGCCAGGTCGGCCAGGATCTTGCGGTCCACCTCGATGCCGGCCAGCTTGAGGCCCTGGATGAGGCGGTTGTAGGTCATGCCGTTCGCCCGGGCCGCCGCGTTGATGCGGGTGATCCACAGCTGGCGGAAGTCGCCCTTGCGGTCACGGCGGTCACGGTACGCGTACTGCATCGAGTGCAGCACCTGCTCCTTGGCCTTGCGGTACAGCCGGGAACGCTGCCCACGGTAG
>Ga0070668_100001065_pt1 | contig 19311 bp, 18 predicted proteins | sample KBSS43metaG_FD_64661 | JGI IMG/M metagenome (GOLD analysis project Ga0070668, IMG submission 64661) | Switchgrass rhizosphere microbial communities from Kellogg Biological Station, Michigan, USA - KBS S4-3 metaG | ecosystem: Host-associated > Plants > Roots > Rhizosphere > Soil ... | reverse complement strand
AACTGCTCATCCGTGACCGAGCTGTCCAACCCGGCCGAAGGGTCCTGCTCGACGATCGGTTCGGTCGTCATGGTGGCGCATCTCCTCAAGATCGAGATCCGCCGTTATTTGTACACACCCCGCCACGTACGGATCGCGGATCTGGCGTTCATTGCCGAGTCTGTCCTGCCGCCGTTCAGTGCTCGATTCAGGGCGTCTGCGACGAGTGGTTGGCGTCGTAACGCCGTCGCCTGTCGGTGATCTCTTGTCGATGTGTGGTGGCCCATGCGGCGAGCGTGGCGGCGGACTCCAGAAGCGTCGTGCCCAGCGGCGTCAGCGCGTATTCGACGCGCGGCGGGACGCTGGGGTGCATGGTGCGGGTGAGTAGGCCGTCGCGCTCGAGCTGCCGCAGGGTGCGGGTGAGCATGCGCTGCGAAATGCCGGTGACGACGCGCTGCAGTTCGCCGAAGCGCAGGGTTCGGTCGCGGAGCTGCCCGACGACCAGGATGGTCCACTTGTCGCCGATCAGGGTGAGGATCTGCAGTACCTGCCGACATTCGTCATCTTCGGATGTGTGATCACCCGGATCCGGTGACAGGAGCGTGATGTCGGGCTGTCGTCCGGCCGGTGAGGTGTCTCGGGGAGCCGGCAAGGGGTTACCTCCGTGTGCGTTACCGACATTGATGTGCCGTCTTGTCGCTCCGTGAGCGGTGACCGATCATGTTGTTACGAACAAACAGTAACTGCCGGGCGCGAAGGTTGTGGCAGTCCTGCGCTGAAACTGCTTACGACGGAAGGGATGTTGGTGGTGAAGACGCTGGTCATTGTTGGCGCCGGCCCGGGACTCGGGATGGGCGTGGCTCGTGCCTTCGGTGGCCAGGGTTTCCGGGTCGGGTTGGTCGCCCGCAGTAAGGCCACTTTGGGCGCCCTGGTGGACGAGTTGGCCGGGCTGGGCGTGGCCGCCGCCGCGTTCCCGGCCGACATCCGTGATCGCGACGCGCTTGTCGACGCCCTCTCCACGGCGGAAGAGCAGTTCGGGCCCGTCGATGTCCTGGAATACAGCCCCAGCCCGACCGGGCCGATTACCGGCGCCGCGCAGACCACAGTCGTCTCCGCTCTGGCGCAGTTCGAGCTGCATGTCCTGGGCGCGGTGACAGCGGTGGGACACCTGCTACCGCAGATGCGTGCTCGGGGAGAGGGAACGCTCCTACTGACCACCGGCGTGTCGTCCGCGATCCCCGCGCCGTTTCTTGCCAACGTGGGACTGGCCATGGCCGGCCTGCGCAACTGGGCGCACGCCCTGCACGCTGAACTGCGACCACAGGGGATTCACGCGGCCACAGTGACGATCGCCTCCGGTGTCATCCCTGGTGACAAAGTCGCCGACCCGGACGCTATCGGTGCCCGCTACTACAGCTTGTACCAACATCCAGACCGCGTAGAGGAAGTAGTCGGCGACCTGAACGCTTTTCGCGACCTCGTTGCAAAATTTGCCGTCGGCACGGCAGATCCCCTTTAGTAGCAGGTGGGGCGGGGCGACGTCGGATTGTCGACCAGCGAAACCGCTCGAAGTGCGCCGCGGGACGAGCCAACGTGCCGAGGCTAGACGCCAACCGATTCTTGGCCTGCAATCGACATCCGTCGAACCTGGCGAGAAATGACGGCCCAAGATCACCGTGCGCTCATCTGCCGCCGACCGCGCACCAGCCAGTGACTGTCCGTTAGAGGTTGCTGTCCTGATCGAGATATCCTCTTCGCGTGTCGCAGGCCAGGGTGTACCGCTACGTGGGGCCGGCCGACCTACGCGGCGTGCGCCCAGGCAGTGGCGCTATCGCGGTCACGACGTCCGGTGTTCTCGCTGACTGGCTCAGCCGTCGAAACCTCGGCGAGCGGGCCGAGCCGTTCACCTTCGTCGTGACGCCCGACGGCTCGTTGCGGCTGGCGCCGCGCCGCAGCGAACATGTAGCTCTCGCCCGCGGCGACGTGGTCCTCAGCGCCGGCGAGATGAAATTCGTGCAAGCTGGCGCCGACTGGCGCGTAGCCGAGGTCACCAATCAGTCGACCGGATTCTGCCCGGATCCGGACTCGTGGCTGGCGGTCGCGGCCGCACTCGACCGGATCGGCGTATCCCATCCCGGCGACTTCACCGACAAAGTTATCTTCCGTCTGTGTACGAACTGCGGCGAGCGCAACATCGTGCGCGACGATGACTTCACCTGCGCGCTTTGCGAGAGCGCCCTTCCGGCGTTTTGGAACTTCGGTCCGGGCGACCACCACTAGTATCCGCATTTGCCGCGAGTCGCCCGCTGCGTAGCGTCACGCGCCGTGGGCGAGCGTCCACTCATGTCGGTGCATCTCGGCGCCCATGTGAAGGCCGGCCCCGGTGCGTCATCGACCGAAGCGGGCGACCGCAACGCTCGAGGGATGAGACGTGCGAATCATCCGGCGGTCCTGTTATTCGCCCGGACGCGGCGCTGCACGGCAACGCCGACGATGACCAGGAGAATGCCGGCGAGCATCCAGGGCAAAGGATTGGCCATGTAGCGGCAGTTCTCCTTGTCGTCGAGCCAGACCCGGCTGCAGACGATCCCCGGGCCTTCGCGCAGCAGGTATGCCTGGAGGAACACCGGCAGCGCGGCCCCGACCAGCGCGCCTGCAGCCTCACGGCGCGCGGGCCGGTACGCCAACAACGATCCCGTCACCATGACCACGATCACCAACGCAGACCACCCGAAGCTCCCGCGGCTGGCGACCTCGACAAACCAGAAGGCTCCCAAGAGCATCCAAAAGAAGAAGAACAAACCATTCCCCGCCGGCCGACGCGCGAAGCATTCGAGCCTCTACTCGCGGCCATCGTGCCTGACGGTCACAACTTCCGGTGCGGACGCTCGAGTAGCACACGTACGTGAACGGCATCCGCCTCGCCGCGAAGCGCTCGGGACTGTGCCACGACCGATCCTTCCGACGACGCCCACGGGAATGCCAGCAGGGGCGTTTCCCCTCTCGGCCGAGAGGGCCTGATGGAACATTCCTGCCATCTGGATCTGCCGCCGTCCGGGTGCGCGGACAACTGCACTCGGCAGCTTCGGCTGCGGGAGGGCCGTTGCCTTCATGTTATGGCCGCTGGAGCCGCTGATCTATGAGATGGAGCAGCGAGCGGAGACGCAGGTCCCGCCGCATCCGCGAGTCGCCCATCGCGTCAATGAGGCAGGCGAACCCGGGCGACACCCGTGGTCGGCGAGCTGCGGGGCATGTGCTCAGGACCGAAGTCCGCCTGGCCGCACCCGGTGGTATCGGCACCTTACAATAGCCGACCATACGCGGGCAGATCAGTTGATAATGGTGCGGTGACGGTGCAAGGCTACAGCGGGTCGCGCCGTGGTCGAGCGGTGGACGCAACGTCGGGATGAGCGCGTGGGTGCCGGTCTCTCGGTGGCTGTGGCTGTTCCTGGTGGCCACACTGGTCCAGTTCGCACAGCTCCTGCAGCGCCGGGAGGTCATACCGTACGCCGGTACGCTGGCCGTCGCCGCGTTGCTCGGCCACGTCGTTTCCTGGGGCGGCCGGGCCTTGAGCCCGCTTCTGGGATTGGACGAGCCGCAGCTGGCCGCGCTGGGCGGCCTTGCCTCCCTGATGACAGCTGCTGCTGTGGTTGACCACCGTAACGGTGGCTATGGCTGGCCGGTTACCTTCGGCCCTGCCGCGGGCGCGGCGGCGATCGTGCCGGCGGTGCTGGCTGCCGTCCTGCTGCCGGTCGCGGTCGTCGGCACGATCCAGGTCGCCAGTAGTAAGCCGCTGACGTCCCGCCTGCGACTGCGCCAAGTCGGTGACGCTCTCCTGCCCGGGTTCGCGCTCTCCATCGGCCTGCTCGGCGCTGCTGCCGGCGTACCGATGCGAACCGCGGAAGCGCCCGTCCTGGTGTGCGTTTCGACGCGTACGCCGTGCGCCGTGCCCGCAGGAGCATTGCTCGTCACCGCCTCGGCATCGCAGGAGCCCGAGCTGGACGACAGCTTGCGGCAGTTCGTGGTCACCGGTAACCGCGCGAGACTGGTCGACGACATGCGCTCGTTCGCCGGGCGAGCGGGCGGCGAACGTCTGCGGGCGTCTGCTACGCGGTTTCTCGAAACGCCGAACGGGATCACGCTGACCAGAGGCAGCGCACTGACGATCCTCGGCGCCATGGACATCGTATGCCGCGAACACCGTGTCCCGACGATAAGCAGGTGGATGGTCGATCGCCCCGTACCTGTCACTACTGCGGATCGCTTCGCTGTGCAATGGTGGCTCGCCGACTGGGACTCCGCCGTCGTCTTCGACCTCAAAGTCACCTCGTACCTCCCCGCGGAAACCGCGTCGCGGGCCCGCGCGTCGGCCGCCCTCGAGGCCGCGCTGCTCCTGATGGGGATGGGACTAGTTGTCCGTCGGGTCTTCCCCGCCTGAACGATGACCCAACTTCCCCGCGATTACGGGGCTTTCTGTTTCCGATCAACTTGCTGTCGCCGACGAGCGTGTGTTGCACGCAGCGGTTGCCGCGTACCTGGGCCGGTACCGGCGTGAGTCTCGGGTGCATACTGGCTCCGACCTCAAGGTGTTCCTGACCTGGTGCAGCGGCCAGGAGCTCGATCCGCTGAGCCTGGTCGGGCTGAGATCGAACGCGTCGCCGGCAGGCTGCGCGGCTTGCGGAGGTCGTCCGCCGGATTCGCGGTCCTCGCGACTTGGTGGTGGTCTGCGGAGACTTCAACCTGCTGCCCGACAGCGAAACGTTCGTCGTGCTGGCTGAGCTCGGTCTTACCGACCTAGTCGGTACGGCTGACACCCGGTCTTCTCGGTACCGTAAGCCGGTGCGACACGCGAACTACCTGCTGGTCTCCGACGTCGCCGCGGTCAAGCAGTTCGAGATCGCCGCCGAGCCGGAGGTCTCGGACCACCGCGCATTGGTTCTCGACATCTAACCGCCGGGAAGCACCAGCACCACTATCGCTGTGTCGCTGAGCGACGTCCGGATTTGCCGCGATCCGTTGCGTCAGCCCGTGTCCTCCGGTTACTTATCGTGAGTCGACGTGGATCGTCGGCTGGCCGCCTCCGTGGTGTCCCGAGGCTTCGCCTGGTTCTGCAGGTCGTGGAATCGGATCGGTGGCAGCTCGTGAAGCTTGACCAGCTGGACGAGCCTGCGGGTCAGATAGTCCGGCGTTACCGGACTGCCGTCCGGCTTGAGGAACATCGCCCCGTCCGGGTTCGCCGTCTCCCGGCGCCGATTGGCAGCCGTCGCGAGCCAGTGCCCTCGGCAAAGTCGTTGGTGACATCGTCAAGCGGCACGACGCGCGTGCCGGCAGCGGACTTGGGCGGCCCGATCCACCGGCGTGACCCGTTGACGTGCAACTGCTTGGTGACCTGCACCTGCCCGTTGACGAAGTCGAAATCGTCGCCTCGCAGGCCGGCGATCTCACCGCGCCGTAGTCCGCACAACGTCGCCAGCTGCCACAGCGGCAACAAAGGATCGTCCGCGACCGCGTCCAGGAATATCGCAGCGCCGTCGGGATTCCACACCGCTACCGATGGCCGCTGCCCGGTCTGACGCCACACCGCGATCCGTTCGGGCGTCCACACCACCCCGGTCACCCGCGTGCACCGGGGCTTGAGCACACCGACCGCGGCATTGAACCGGACATAGCCACGCGCGCGAGCCAAGCCCAACGCACTGCGCAACACGGCCAGAACACCCGCCACGGTCGATGGGATCAGCGTCCCTCCGCGCCGCGCGGGCTTGCGGGCGATCGCGTCCATCGCCTGCTGCACCTGCGCCGTTCCCAGCTCGGACAACCGTGTAGACCCCAGGGCTGGAATCAGATGGCAGTGGACGATCGTCATATAGCCGCGCAGCGTCGACGGGCGCACCTGCACCTGTTCCAGCCAGTCGAGCAGCCACTTCTGCACCGTCCACGCCTGCGCGAGGACCCGCGGGCTCGGCTCCGTGACCGCCGCGTCCCGTGCCGCGATCGCGGCCTGTTCGGACTCGAAGCTCCCGCGACGGACCCTTCTGCGCAGACCCTGCGCGTCGGTCACCTTGACCCAGTAGTACCAGCGGCCGTGCGACGGATCTTTCAACGTGCGGCACCGCGCACCCCACTGCCGACCCGCCAGCGCGCGGTTCGTGACGCTTATTATCAGGAATACCTGAAGACCGAAGCCTTCGAGATCGAAGGCGTCGTCGAGACTCTTGCCGAGCTGTCGAAGCATGTCCGCATAGCGATCGTGACGACGGCCAAACGCGCGGATTTCGAGCTCATCCACGAAAAGCGCCAGATCAGGCAGTTCATGGATTTCGTGCTGGTGCGTGAGGACTATCGGCTCGCCAAGCCGCACCCGGAACCATGTCTGACCGCCCTGCATCGCTTCGGCGACACCCCGCAGGAGGCGCTGGTGGTGGAGGATTCCTCCCGCGGACTGAAGTCGGCCGTGGCGGCCGGGATCGACTGTGCAATCGTGCACAACGAGTTCACCAAAGCACATGACTTCTCGCCGGCCAGCCACCGGATAAAAACCCTCAGCGAATTGACGGAAATCGTCGCGGTCGACTGACCCGCCGCGAGGGCGGACCACCCCGGCCGTGCCTCGTTGGGGGGATGTCGGGATGGCTCGCCATCGGACAGACTTACCGCATGATCGCGCACGAGTGCGCCTCGGAGGTTTGATCCGTGGCGGTACGCGGCGGACACCCGGCCGGCGGGCGGCTACCGGCGGAGCTGAGCAGCTTTGTCGGTCGTCGGCGTGAGCTGGCCGAGACGAAGCGGCTGACGTCCGGGTACCGGCTGGTGACCTTGCACGGGATCGGTGGGGTCGGCAAGACTCGGCTGGCTCAGCGGGCCGCGGCGCAGATGGTGCGGGCGTTCCCGGACGGCGCGTGGTTCGTCGACCTAGGCGAGATCGGCCAGCTCGACCAGGCGGTGGCGCCGGACATGCCCGACCGCGACGTGTTGGCTCATCTCGTGGCGGCCGTGCTGGGGGTGCGGCTGCACGCGTCCAGGACATCGGTGGAGTCGCTGTGCGAGTACCTCGCGCCGCGGTGCCTGCTGTTGGTGTTGGACAACTGCGAACATGTGTTGTCCGTCTGCGCATCGGTCGTTGACGCGCTGCTGCGCGTCTGCCCGGACTTGCGGATCGTGGCGACGAGCCGGGAGCCGCTCGGTCTCACCGGTGAGGTGGCATACCCGGTGCTGCCGTTGCCGACAGCCGACCCGGTCCGCCGGCCGGGTCTCGCCGACCTGACCGGATGCGAGTCGGTGGCCCTGTTCGTGGCGCGGGGCGAGGCCGCCCTGCCCGGTTTCCGGCTGACCACCGAGAACTGCGCCGCTGTAGCGGACATCTGTCACCGGCTGGACGGCCTGCCACTGGCGATCGAACTGGCGGCGGCATGGCTGCGGGTGCTCACCCCGGGACAGATCTCGTCCCGGCTGAGTGACCGGTTCGCGCTGCTCAACGGTGGCAGCCGCACCGCACCCGAACGCCAGCAGACGCTCTGGGGCTGCATCGACTGGAGTTACGAACTGTGCTGGAAGGCGGAGCAACGGCTGTGGGCCCGGCTGTCGGTCTTCGCCGGCAGCTTCGAGATGGACGCGGTCGAGGGGGTCTGTGCCGGCGACGACCTGGGCGCCGAGGAACTGCTCGACCTGGTCGCCGCCCTGATCGACAAGTCGGTGCTGGGCCGGGACGGCCACGGGCCGGTGATGCGGTACCGGATGCTCGAAACCATTCGCGTCTACGGGCGGGAGAAGCTGCGGGAGAGCGGCGATGCCGGGCTGCTGCCTCGGCGGCACCGGGACTGGCACGAGCAGTTGGTCGAGCGGGCGAACCGCGAATGGGTCAGCGACCGGCAGGCGTACTGGGTGCATCGGCTGAACCTGGAGTACGCCAACCTCCGTGCGGCGTTGGATTTCTGCCTGGGCGAACCCGGCGAGGCCGAGCGGGCCCTGCGCATCCTGGTGCGCCTGCCCGCGCTGTACTGGTGGGGCCGGGGAAGGTTCAACGAGGGCCGGGGCTGGCTGGATCGGGCGCTCGCGCAGACGGCGGAGCCGACCGCCGAGCGTGCCCGGGCCGTGCTGCTGGCCTGCCGGACGGCGTTCGCGCAGGCCGACGCCGACGCCTGGGAACGACTGCTCCACGAGGGCGAGGAACTCGGCCGGCGGCGGGACGATCCCGCGGTGCTGTCCATCGCCGCGTTCTTCCGTGGCACGGTCGCCCTGTTCGCCGACGACACCGCGCGGGCGGTGGAACTCCTCGAGAGCGCGCTGGCCCTGCTGGACCGGGCGCCGGAACCGGAACTCGACCAACGCCTGCATGTGCTGTTCACCCTGGTGGCCGCGGCCGGACTGGTCGGCGACCAGAGGAGGGCGATCGCCTGTTACGAGGAAGTGCTGGCGATCACCGAGCCGCGAGGGGAGGGCTACCACCGGTCCATGGCGATGTGGGCGCTGGGCCTTGCGGCGTGGCGGCAGGGCGACCTGCCGGCGGCCGCCGCCCACGAGGTGGCGAGCCTGCGACTCAAACAGGAGCGGGGATTGGACGATTCGCTCGGCACCGCCCTCTGCCTGGAGGTGCTGGCCTGGGCCGAGACCGGCCGGCAGCCACTGCGTGCCGCCGTGCTGCTGGGTGCGGTCGACGCGTTGTGGGCCGGGCACGGCATGTCGATCCGGTCGTACCGGCATCTGATTTGCCATCGCCAGGAGTCCGAACGGCGGACTCGGCGGGCCCTCGGCGACTCGGCTTTCGAGCAGGCCTACCGCCAGGGGCGGAGCCTCACCGAGGAGGAGTCGCTGGCGTACGCATTGAACGAGCGCCGCAGGACCGAGGCCGCACCGCAACGGGAACGGGCCGTCCAGGAGCCGCTGACCCGGCGGGAACAGCAGGTCGCCGCCCTGGTCGGGAGCGGACTGAGCAACAAGGACATCGCCCGCAAGCTGGTCATCTCGCAGCGCACCGCGGAAAGCCACGTCGCCAACATCCTGAGCAAGCTCGGCTTCACCTCCCGCGCCCGGATAGCGGCCTGGATCGCCGGGCAGGCCACGGACCGGAGGATCGCCGAGTCGGGTGACGCCCCTGGAGCATCCGGGGCGGCGGCGCCATCCTCGATGGATGACTGATGCTGGCACGACGAGTCGCGGATCCCGGCGCCCGGTTGTCGCGGCCGGGATCGGCACCCTCATCGAGGGGTACGACCTGCTCATCTACGGTTATCTGGCAAGCAGCCTGGCGGGGCAGTTCTTTCCGGCCGGCGACCCGACCATGGCACTGCTCAACACATACGCGATCTTCGCCTTGGGCTTCGTGGTACGGCCGCTGGGCGGGGTGGCGTTCGGCCACGTCGGGGACCGGTTCGGGCGGCGTACCGCGCTGACCACGTCGATCCTGCTGATGGCGATCGCCACCTTGGGCATCGGGGTCCTGCCGCCCTACGCGACGATCGGGGCGGCGGCCCCGGCGCTGCTGCTGGCCTGCCGGCTGTTGCAGGGCTTCTCGATCGGCGGCGAGTACGTCGGGGCCAACATCATGGTGCTCGAGCATGCGGCCGGCGGCCGGTCCGGGCGTACCGTGTCGGTCAACCAGGTCGCCGCCTACCTGGGCGCGGCCGCCGCGGCCGCCACCAGCCTGCTGCTGGCCGGCGCCCTGACCCACGAGCAGTTGGCCGGCTGGGGGTGGCGCCTGCCGTTTCTGGCCGCCGTCCCGCTCGGCCTGGTCGGTCTGTACCTGCGCGCCCGTGTCCCGGAAAGCCCGGCGCTGCTGCCCGACCGGGACGACCGGCCTTCCTTCCCGCTGATCGTGGCGGCCCGGACCGCCTGGCGCGGCATGATCGTCTTCGCCGGCTGGTTGGCGATGATCACCCTCGGCGGGTTCCTCGTGTTCGGCTACATGCCCACCTACCTGACCCGGGTCGTGGGTCTCAGCGCCGCCGGTGCGTTCGGAGCCAACCTCGGAGCGCTCGGCGCCCTCGCCGTGGGAGCGGTCGCCGGCGGCCATCTCGTCGACCGGTACCCGCCGCGCCCGGTCGCGGTCGTCTGCGCGGCCGGCGTCGCCGTGTCGGTGGTGCCGGGCTTCCTGCTCATGCAGCACGGCACGGTGGTCACCGCCATGCTGGGACAGGCGGTCTGGGCGGGCTGGATCGGCGCCGGCGCCACCGTGAGCGCGCTGATGAGCGCGTCACAGTTCCCGCCGGCGATCCGGTACACCGCCACCGGGCTCGCCTACAACGTCACCGTCGCATTGGTGGGTGGCACCGCCCCGTACGTGTCCACCTGGCTGATCGCCCGCACGCACAGCCCCGTCATCCCGGCCTGGTACCTGGTGGGCATGGCGCTCGTCGCATTGACCACCGCGATCCGGGGGCTGCGATCCGGGCAGCGGCCGACCGTCGCTCGCCCAAGCCGTCTCCGCCGCAACAGATTGCGCCTCGGCACGGACGGCGGCCGGTGAATCGTCCCGTCGGCGACGGGGACTGGACGTTCACCACCGCCCAGTCCCCGGATGTGGAAGCGTGGCGCAAAAGGCAGATCGCCGAGCAGCTCGCCTACGGTCCCGGCTGGATCAGATCAGGCCGCATCTTCACCCGCACCGACGGCGCAGAACTGCACCCGGCGGAGGTCACAAGATACTTCAACCAACTCGTCGCGAGCCTGGGACTACCCCCGATCCGGCTCCACGATCTGCGGCACGGCGCCGCCATCCGAGCCCTCGAGGCAGAGGTCGACATCAAGATCGTTAAATCGCTCCTCGGCCACTCCACCAGCACCCTCACCCGCGACACCAGCGTCTCTCCATGGCTGGCCGAAGAGGCCGCCAAGATCATCCCCGGAGGGGGTGTACGTGCGGACGGTGAAGACAGCGTCGGGCGCGACCGCGGTGCAGATCGTCTATTCATCACGCCGCGGGGCGCGCGACATCGAGCACATCGGGTCGGCACACGACGACGTCGAGTTGGCGGTGTTGAAGGCGGCCGCCGAGCAGCGGATGGCCGGTGGGCAAGGCGAACTCGACCTCGGCCTGGACCGTGCCGGGCCGGCCCCGCCGGCGGGTAGGCCGTTGCCGATCACCTCGTCGCGGATGGGGCATCTGTGCGACGCCCTCGACCACGGCTACCGAATGCTCGGGTTCGACCAGGCCACCGACGGTGATGAGGTGTTCCGGCAGCTCGTGCTGGCCCGGATCATCGAGCCGACCAGCAAGCTGGACAGCCTGCGGGTCCTGGACGAGACCGGGATGTCGCCGCCGTCCTATCGCACCATCACCCGCCGTCTGCCGGTGTTCGCGAAGCCGTCGTGGCGGCAGCGGCTGGCCGCCGCTTGCGCCACGCATGCCGGGCTGGGACCGGCCAGCCTGGTTTTGTATGACGTGTCGACGCTGTATTTCGAGACCGACGCCGGTGACGGGTTCCGCGAGCCGGGGTTCTCCAAGGAACGCCGCCTGGAACCGCAGATCACCATCGGCCTGCTGACCGATCAGTCCGGGTTCCCGCTGATGGTTGAAGCGTTCGAGGGCAACAAGGCCGAGACCCTGACCATGCTCCCGACGATCCGCGCCTTCATGGCCGCGCATCGCCTGCCGGACGTGACGGTGGTGGCCGACGCCGGCATGGTGTCCGCGGCGAATCAGAAGGCGATCGAGGACGCCGGGTTGTCGTTCATCCTCGGCGCCCGCATCCCCGACATCCCTTACGTCGTGGCCGAATGGCGTCGTGAACATCCGGACACCGAGATCAGCGACGGGCAGATATTCGTCCAGCCCTGGCCCGCCGGGCCGGCCGACAAGCGACGCGACCACGTCATCTACTACCGGTACCGCACCGATCGGGCCCGGCGCACGTTGCGCGGCATCGATGAACAGGTCGCCAAGGCCGAGAAAGCCGTCGCCGGGCAGACCGCGATCAAGCGCAACCGGTTCGTCCAGCTGGCCGGCGGCACCCGCACGGTCAACCGGGCCCTGGAGGCCAAAGCGCGGGCCCTGGCCGGGATCAAGGGACACGTCACCAACCTGGCCAGCCAGCCGAGCAGGATCCGATCGCGGTCGGTGAGCTGGGACTGGACCCGCAGAACGGGATCATCCACGGGGATCACCTCCGTTGGGTACGGATAGTGGTCCCCCGGGGGGAGGGGACCCGAGACCATGCAGGGTCTGTCGGAGGACAAGCCGACGATGCTGACAGGCCGTGTGACCTGCGGTGTGAGAACAAGGGAGGGGTCGGTCCGGGGGTCCGGTTGAAGACCGACGTCAACGCGGACGGCAAGCAGGACTCCCGAACGGGCGTCAAGCCGGGATCTGTCAGCTCTACACGCAGGTGGGGCTGGAGGCAAGGGTTGGGAGAGCATGGGAAACTCCTTGGTGAGGGTTCAGGCTTTTGCCGGTGTCACCGGAGGGCGGCACCGGGTGGTACAAAGCGACCGCTGCCCTTCGCGTCGGGCTCGGGGCAAGGGCCACCGTGCCGGGTTACGCCCGGCTGGGCGGGCCGCCAAGCGCGGCCAGGGATCATCCACTGTGGAGTTGTCAAAGGACGGTGATCGGACGGACGTGGGCAGCGGACATCGCCACGACCGCGGCCTACGTGGTCGTGTCAGAACGGTGAACATCGACGGCGACGCAACTCACGAGCCCAGGGCCTGCTCGGTCATCCGAACTCGTCACGTCGGGGCAAGCTGAGGCCCCGCCTGCGGCTCAACTCGCCGGAAGAAGATCCTTCATCGTGGTCCTCCTGTCACTCGGTCGGCCTCGCGTCGACGATCGGCTCGGATTCCGGGCCCTGAACGACGAAAGGCGCCCGACAGGGCGCCCCGGCATCGACCTATGTGGCCCGGCAAGCAACAGTCGCACGGGGAACGTGTATCCAGTACCTCTCCGCCGGAAGCCCATGTCAAGGGCTATCCTCCACCCGAATTGGGCGCACGACCGTAGCCGCACAACCGAACGTCCAGGCAGATGCCAGCCCGTCCACAGGAGCACATCCACGTCCGACGACTGCCCCTAGCGTCCCAACCGCGCGAATGTGCCAACTTGCATGATCGCAGGGGGAATTCACCTATGCGATCGCGGCGATGTTGCCGTCGTCGAAGTAGATGGCCTGGTGCAGACGTCCGCCGAGGGCGGCGGCGTACCGGGCGAGGACGTCCTGGCCGGAGATCTTCCCTTGTTCGATCTGCGAGACACGGCCCTTGGTAACGCCCATGCGGTCGGCGACCTGCTGCTGGGTCAGGCCGCGGACGCGGCGGACCTCCGCGAGCCGGTGCCCGACAACAGTCGCGAGCAGTTCCTGCTTGCCGGCCTCGACCGCCTGCTCGCCGCCCGCGCGCTCGACATGCGCAGTCCGAATGTCGCTCCAGCGCGTGTAACCACTCATCCTTCGGCCTCCTGCTCGGCGCGTTCTTTCAGGTAGGTCTCGTAGCGCTGCTCAGCCAGGGGGATGGCTTCGGCGTACCACTCGTTCCATCGTCCGGCTTTGTCCCCGGCGACCAACAGGATGCTGGAACGCCACGGGTCGAAGGCGAACAGGATGCGCACCGTGCCGGGGCGTAGCTCCTTGAGGTTGGCGACCGACGAGCCGTGGATCGTGTCGACCAGCGGTCGGCCGAGTCCCGGCCCAGTCTCGGCGAGCAGGTCGATTGCCTGCACAACGCGGGCGTGGGTGACCGGGTCGAGGCTCTCGATCCAGCCCCGTACCTCATCGACGAGGTAGATCTCCCGGTCATCGGTAGCCACCGCCCGAGTATAGCGAATGGTAAACCTCAGAAGCCGCGCCGTTCCTCCGCTACCGTCACCCCATGAGCACGTGGGTGGAACCCGAGGTCTGGTATGCCCAACTGCCGTCCTTCCACGCCGCGGCAGCAGGGCTGATCACTGCGACCGGCACAGACCATGTCTTGCTGGTGAAGCCGAACTACCGAAATGACTGGTCGCTGCCGGGCGGTTACGTGGATGCGGGGGAGTTTCCCCACGACGCCTGCGCCCGCAAACTACACGAAGAACTCGGTCTCACCGTCAAACCCAACACCCCTGCTCGTCGTGGACTGGGCCCCGCCGGAAGGCAAACGCCCCCGGGCCATCATCAGCCTGACCTTCGACTGCGGCGAGATCCCGGCCGATGCCGACCTCGTCCTGGCTGCCGATGCGCTTGACGATTGGGCTTTCCTGACCCTGGAGGAAGCGGTGGCACGGCTGCCCGCCAACGTCGCCCCGCGCATCTCCGCCGCTCTGCGGGCCCGCGCCTCCGGCGAGACTGCTTACCTCGCAGGCGGACGGCTCACGTAAAGCCACGTTCCCGGGCACCTCATGCGAGATGCCCGGGCTTCGCTGCCGCAGCAACGACCCGCAGGCCCGCCGCAGTACCGGAGCCCAACTCCGGGTGCACGAACGACGGCGTGCCTTTCCCCGAACCTCAAGTCGTCCGCCGATCCGCCCACGAATCCGTGACCGCGACACTGGGTCCAACGGCTCCCGAGCACCCACTGAGCGTCAACCGGCCGGCCCCGGCAACGAAAATGGCCCCGACCTCAGGTGAAACACCTGGTCAGGGCCATCGTGAAGCTGTGCGCCGCGTAGGACTCGAACCTACAACCCGCGGATTAAGAGTCCGCTGCTCTGCCAGTTGAGCTAGCGGCGCTCTCCGGCAACGACGGAAACGTTAGCACGCACGCCGACCCGCCCCGAAATCGGCCCCCCCACCCCAAGATCGGTGAGAGGGAAATCAACCCACGGGATGAGTCGATCTCTTGCATCCATGAGGCAGGATGGCTCCGCAAACTGGAGAACGGGGCTTCGAGGATGGTCAGCATGCGGCGCACGCTGGTGGCGGTCGTGACGGCGGTGGTGGTTGTGCCGCTGGGTCTCGCCGCATGCGGCGACGAAAAGAAACCGGCTGCTCAGGTGGGTCCGAGTGCCGGTCCGAGCGCCAGCGCCGGTGGGCCGGTCACCGAGTCCGCCGTCGTGCCGATCAGTCTTGCGATCACCCCGGCGGTCGGCAAGACCGAGGTGCCGGTCAGTGCCGAGATCGGCCTCAAGGTCAGCGGCGCCAAGGTCACCACGGTGACTCTCAAGGATGCCGGCGGCGCGGCCGTCGCGGGCAAGCTCCGCGAGGACGGCTCGGCCTGGGTGCCGAACAAGCCTCTCAAGACCAAGCAGCGGTACGCGGCGAGCGTCGTCGCCACCGCGGAAAACGGTCAGACCAAGTCCGCCACCACCAACTTCACCACGATGGGCGCGCCGGGCCGCAAGACCGGCACGGGGCTTTACCTCTTCGACGACAAGACGTATGGGGTGGCCATGCCCGTGGTCGTCGAGTTCAGCCCGGGCATCAAGAAGGCCAACCGTGCGGCCGTGCAGAAGCGGCTGTTCGTGCAGACCGACCCGCCGCAGCCGGGCGTCTGGGCGTGGACGTCGTCCGGCACCCAGGCGTATTACCGAGGCCCCGAGTATTGGCAGACCGGCACCAAGCTCACCGTGCGCATCGCGGTGGGTGGCCTGCCCACCGGCGGGGGGCGTTACGGCGACCGCGACCGGTCGGCGACCGCCAAGATCGGGCGCAGCCTGATGATGAAGGTCGACAACGCGACCAAAAAGATGATCGTGGTGGAAAACGGCAAGACGATCCGTACGCTGCCGGTCAGCCTGGGTAAGAAGAGCACCCCGTCGGACAGCGGCACGATGGTCGTGATGGACAAGCTGGCCGAGACGATCTTCGACACGACGGCCGAGCTCGGCCCGGTCAACGGCTACCGCACCAAGATTCAGTATGCGCAGCGCCTGACCTGGAGCGGGCAGTACATTCACTCCGCGCCCTGGTCGGTCGGTGCTCAGGGGCACCGCAACGTCTCGCACGGATGCCTCAACGTGTCCCCGTCCAACGCTCGCTGGCTGTTCGACAAGACGCTGGTCGGCGATCCGGTCACGGTGAAGGGCACGGAGAGCAAGTTGGTGCACGGCGACGGCTGGACGCCGTGGAACCTGAGCTGGAAAGAGTTCATCAAGGGCAGTGCCCTACCTGTCCCGGATTCCCTTAAATCAGCGGGTTGACGGCATATGCCGTAAATGTCCAAGGCCCGGAATATGGCCCCCGGGCGAGTGGTTTAGGCGGTACGGAAGGCGCGCAAGTAATCCAAAGCGCCGCCCGAGCCGTAAGTAAACAGTGAGAGATTGAGGGAAGCGCGCCGAAACTGTCCCGAATCGGGCGGTAACGCCGGCAAGACCGGCACGACGGCACGATTCTGGGATTGGTGACCAGGCATCCATAGGAGCAAGATTGGGCGCCGGGGATGACCTACGTCGTGAGGGGACCATGAAGACCAGTGCAGTGAGGCGGCCGTGGCGGATGGCCGGGGTCGCGCTGATCGTGGGCAGCGTCCTGCTCAGCTCCGCCTGCGGTGACGGCGACAAGTCGTCGTCGTGGGAGGGCGGCGGCGGCGCGCAGCCCGGCAACAGCGCGGCCGCACCCGGTTCGTCGTCGCCGGCGCCGAAGCTGAGCACCGTCGCGGTCGTCTCGCCGGCGACCGACGCGACTGACGTGGTCGCCGCGACCGACGTGAAATATACGAGCGAGGACCCGGAAAACACCTCCGTCAAGGTCATCGACCCGTCCGGCAAGGAGGTCGAGGGCACCCTCGACAAGGACAGCAAGGTCTGGAAGCCGGCCAAGGCGTTCGCCTGGAAGACGAAGTACACGGTGACCGTGACCGGCACCCAGTCCGGCGACAAGACCGGCACCACGACCAGCACCTTCACCACGATGGCCAAGCCGTCCAAGCTGATCCGGGTGACCAGCTTCCTCGCCGACGGCCAGACGGTCGGCGTCGCCATGCCGCTGATCGTCAGGTTCAGCCGCGCGATTCCGGCGAGCTACCGCGACGACGTCGAGCGCCGGCTGACCGTCACGGCCACCCCGGCCCAGGAGGGCACCTGGCATTGGGCCAGCCCCACCGAGGTGCGCTACCGGACAAAGGTCTACTGGAAGGCGCACTCCAAGGTCTTCTACAAGGTGCAGCTGGCCGGCGTGCCGCTGGGCAACGGCTACTACGGCAGGTCCGACATCACTGTTGACCTCAAGGTCGCCCGTTCGTTCACCATGACGGTCTCCAACAAGACCAAGCAGATGATCGTCAAGCAGGACGGCAAGGTCATCAAGACCATCCCGGTGAGCCTGGGCAAGCCGAGCACGCCCTCCTCGAGCGGCACGATGGTGGTCATCGAGAAGAAGAAGCACACGATCTTCGACACCACCGACGAGCTGGGCCCGGAGAAGGGCTACAAGACGCCGATCGACTTCGCCCAGCGGATCACCTGGAGTGGCCAGTTCATCCACGCCGCCAAGTGGTCCGAGGGCAAGCAGGGCCGCGTCAACGTCTCGCACGGCTGCCTCAACGTCTCCGAAAAGATGGGCGCCTGGCTGTTCGACCGCACGCTCATGGGCGACCCGGTCACGGTCAGCGGCACCGAGGAAAAGCTGAAGAACGGCAACGGCTGGACCGACTGGAACATGAGCTACTCGCAGTACAAGAAGGGCTCCTACCTCTAGGCGTCCGGTTGCGCTGAGCAACTAAGGCCCGGTCGGCGACGGCCGGGCCTTTTGCATGTGTACGCCGTGGAGCGCGCCTAATCTGGGTAAGTGCGGCGACTAACGCTGTTCTGTCTACTGGTGGCCCTTTTATCGGGATGCCTGTCGGGCTGTGCGGCCGGCGAGGATCCCGGGCCGCACCCCACCCCTGTCGAGGCTTCGCCGGCCTCCGTTTCCCCGGTGGCCACACCCCTCGCGGCCGGCTCCGACCCGACCGCCGCCGCGGCGAACGACCCGCCCGGGGCGATCGCCTGCGCCAAACTGGCCGCCGCGATCACCCACTCGAGCCTGATGGAGGACGGCGTGGTCGCCGGCATCGCGGCCGCGAGCATCGGCGCCGACGCCCCCGTGGCCGACGCCGCCCAGCGCCTGGCCGCCGCCCATGCCGCTGCGGTGCCGGCCGTGGGCTCCACCCAAGAGCCCGATGCGATAGCCGGCCTGAGCGCCGCGGCCGCCGACATGCACAGCGTCTGCACCGACAGCGGCCTGAACACCGTCGGCTGACCCGCGGCCTGAACAAGGCCGGCCGACCCGCGCCCTGAACACCGCCGGCCGACCCTCCGGCTTCCCCACGGGCTCACGAGCGGGTTGGTGGAACTTGCGTCCGTTTTCCGGGAAATGGGGCGGTCGAGCGCTGTTTGTGGGCAATACCCGCGGGGTTTGTCGGGCGGCTCGGAAGTTTGATCGTCTGGTGATCGGGAAGGAATGATCGACAACGCACGGCAGGCCGCCGGAGGCGCGAATTCGAATCACGGCGCGAGAATGGGAGCAGGGTCACGCCCTCGGCAGCAGGCGGTTCGTGCCCGAGTCGGGCATCTTTGTGTGCGGTGGCGGGCAGCGGCATCGTCCGACACCATCGCCGTCGACAGGCTCGAATTGCCCTTGAGCTGAGGCGGCGAAGATCGGCTTTGACCGAGGACGGTGGCGGCGCCGCCGCGGTGATGCCCGATCTGCCCCGCACTGTGTGGGGTGGCGGACATTCCGGCTGGTCAATGCCTGGTGTCGGCGGCGACCATGGCGGTCGTCAGGCACGCGCGCGGCGGGGTTGATGCCGGTCCGGGCCATCCCTCGATGCGTTTCGATCATCGCCGGTTGAGCCCGTCGATCTCAGCCGAAGATCTGATCGGCGCAGCCGCCGACCTGCGATATTTTCCGACGAGAATCAGACTCACGTTGTTTCGTCGGCCGTGGCCGGAACGTGACGCAACTTGCGCACAATCCCTCACACGGCGATGGAGGGACGGAGCTATGCCCGCGCATTCAGGGCATGAGGAGGTACCGGGATGGCGCAGATCCATCACTTCGATCATGGTTGGGTCACGCCCACGGTGAGCTATGTCCTGTCGGTGCTGGGCTCATCGCTGGGCCTTACCTGCGCCGTACGTCTCCGTGCGGCCGCCGGCCGCGGCGAGCGCACCTGGTGGTTGGTGCTCGCCTCGATCTCCATCGGCGGCACGGCGATCTGGAGCATGCACTTCGTCGCGATGATGGGCTTCAGCGTCACCGGCACGCCGATCCGGTACGACGTCGGCCTCACCGCGGCCAGCGCCATCCTGGCCATTGTCGCGGTCGCCATCGGCCTGGTGATCGCGCTGTTCGGCCAGAGGGCGCAGAACACCCGGATCGTGACCGGCGGCATCATCGCCGGTCTCGGCGTCGCCGCCATGCACTACACCGGCATGGCCGCGCTGCACCTGAACGGCGAGATCTCCTACTCGGCGACCCGGGTCGGCATGTCGATCGGCATCGCCGTGGT
>Ga0070668_100001062_pt1 | contig 19333 bp, 19 predicted proteins | sample KBSS43metaG_FD_64661 | JGI IMG/M metagenome (GOLD analysis project Ga0070668, IMG submission 64661) | Switchgrass rhizosphere microbial communities from Kellogg Biological Station, Michigan, USA - KBS S4-3 metaG | ecosystem: Host-associated > Plants > Roots > Rhizosphere > Soil ... | reverse complement strand
CTTGCCGTCGAGGGCGCGGGAGAGGCTGCGGGGGTACCCCTCGGGCAGCCCACGGGCGTCGACCTGCGTCTCGGCGACGACGTCGTCGCCCGGAGCGATGCCCTGCGTCGGGCGCCCGACGGTCGGGGACGGCGGCGGGGCGGGTGCCGGCGTCTCCGGCGGCACGCTCGACAGCGTCGTGGACGTCGTGGGCGTCTCGGGCCCGGTACTGCTCGCCGCGGGGCCGCCGGCCCCGGTACCCGCCGCGCAGGCGGTCACCGTGAGCAGCAGCAGGCCCGTCCCCAGCAGTTTCACCGTCGTGCGCATACCTGCCAGACGGAGCAGGAGCCCGCCTGGTTGCATCGCCCGGTGTCAGAGCCGCCCCGCGGCGACGAAGACGCAGACCGCGAGCAGCACGGCGTTGACCCCGACGTTCCGCCATTCGGCCGCCTTGTGCTGCACGACCGCGAGCCTGCCGTGCATCGCCATGGCGCCCACCATCACCACGGCCAGCCCGACGGCCGCCCACCCGGTGAGCACCGGAGCGATGCCCAGCAGCACCGGCAGGATCAGGCCCAGCGCGGCGAAGAGCTCACTGATCGCGGTGAACCGGACCACGGGCAGCGGGTAGGCCGCCGCTCCGGTCTGGCCGGTTTCGAGCATCCGCTGCTGCGACATCGTCGCCTTGAACGCGCCCGACAGCGCGAAGACCACGGCCAGCAGAACCTGTCCGACCCACAACGCGATGTTCATCTCGTCCTCCGTTCACGCAGCCGCCGATCGGCTGATGCGCAAGGAACGAAGACGCCGGGCGGAATGTGACAGCGATCAGTCGGCGCGGCCGAGCCGGGTCGTGAAGCTGAGCCGGTCACCGCGGTAGAGCGAGCGCACGCGCTCGAACGGCACGCCGTCCGGTCCCCACGCGACGCGGTGCGTGAGCAGCATCGGCAGGGCCGGGTTGGTGCCGATCAGGAGCGCCTCGCGGGGCGTCGCCAGCACCGTCTCGACGCGCTCCTCGGCGCCGTCGAACACCACGCCGAGCTTTTCGCTCAGGCAGGCGTCCAGCGACCGCGCCGGGTCGAACACCTCCAGGAGGTTCGGGAACCGCTCGGCGAGGAGATATGTCGACTCCAGGCCGACGCGCTCCTCGTCGGCCAGCAGCACCCGCTCGACGTGGACCACCTCGGCGTCGGAGGTGACCCGCAGGTCGGCGGCCAGTGCGCGGCCGGCCGGGCGCCGCTCCAGCGTGATCGCCGTGCGGCCCGGCCGGACGCCTTGGCGCCGCGGGCCTTCGGCGGGGCCGGCCAGCGCCAGCGGCTGGACGAGCTTCGGGCCGGCGACGAACGTGCCGCTCCCCTGGCGGCGGCTGAGCCTGCCCTCGAGCACCAGCTCGCCGACCGCCTGCCGTACCGTCGCCCTCGACACCGCGAACCGCTCGCACAATTCCCGTTCCGTGGGCAGCGCCGCTCCTTCCCCCAGTTCCGCGATCACCGCCAGCAGTTCGACCTTGACCGCGTAGTAGCGCGGGACACGGCCGTGCTCGGGAATCCCGTCGAGCACGGGACCGTCGGCGGACAGGCGGGAATGGGATGAGGGGGCGGGCACGGAATCGACCCTATTCACTTCCCGGTGCGCCATGGTTCGCTGTGGCACGCAACACGGCTGTCACACGGAGGATCACCCGGATGCGCTCGGCACCACTGGCACGTCGGCTCGGCCTCGCCGACGCCGTTTTCCTCGGCCTCGGCTCGATGATCGGGGCGGGCGTTTTCGTCGCGTTCGCCCCGGCGGCACGCGCCGCCGGAGCGGGGCTGTTGCTCGCGCTGGTCGTGGCGGCCGTCGTCGCTTACTGCAATGCGATGTCTTCGGCGCGGCTCGCCGCGATTCATCCGGAATCCGGCGGCACCTACATTTACGGCCGGGAAAGGCTCGGTGAATTCTGGGGATATCTGGCCGGCTGGGGATTCGTCACCGGGAAGACGGCCAGTTGCGCCGCGATGACGCTGACCGTCGTCGCCTACGCCGCGCCGGGAGCCGGACAGCCGTGGCGGAGCGTGCTCGCCGTCGCGGTGGTCGGCGCGCTCACCGCCGTCAACTACTTCGGCGTGCACCGGTCCGCGCTCGCGACCCGGGTGATCGTTTCGGGCACGCTGCTGGTGCTCACCGCCGCGGCGGTGACGATGGCCGCCGGGCCGCGCGCCGGCGGCCCGCTCGTCGCCTGGCCCGGCGCCGGCGGCGTCCTCGAAGCCGCCGGGCTGCTCTTCTTCGCCTTCGCCGGGTACGCGCGGCTCGCGACGCTCGGCGAGGAGGTCCGCGACCCGGCCCGGACCATCCCCCGCGCCATCCCGCTCGCCCTCGGCCTCACCCTCGTCGTCTACGCGGCGCTGGCGGTGCTGCTGCTCGTCCGGCTCGGCCCGGCCGCGCTCGCCGCGAGCCCGGACCCGATCGCCGCGGCCGTCCCGGGGTGGCTCGCCCCGGTCGTCCGGGTGGGCGCGGCCCTGGCGGCGCTCGGCTCGCTGCTCGCGCTCATCCTCGGCGTCTCCCGCACGACGCTGGCGATGAGCCGCGACGGCCACCTCCCCCGGTTCCTGGCCGCCGTGCACCCGCGGTACAACGTGCCGCACCGGGCCGAACTCGGCGTCGGGCTCGTCGTCGCCGTGCTCGCCGCGTCGATCGACCTGCGCGACGCGATCGGCTTCTCGTCCTTCGCGGTCCTGACGTACTACGCGATCGCCAACGCCGCGGCGCTGACGCTGCGGGGACGGTCCCGGATCGTCGCCGTCCTGGGCCTGGCCGGGTGCGTGGTGCTGGCCTTCAGCCTGCCGCTGCCCTCGGTGCTGGCCGGCTGCGGCGCACTGGCCTTGGGCGCTTCGGCCTACGGCGTTCGTCGGATCCGCCGGTGAGAAATCACCCAACCGCCCGAAAGATCCGAAGAAAGTTGGTTGTCCGGGTACGTGGGCACCTGGTGTAGTCGTGGGGCCGCCGTCGGCAACCGCTTCCACTGTGGACATTGGAAGGACTGATCCCCTTGGCTCCCAAGCGCTGGTTCACCCTGCTCAGAAACGCCGCCACCGTACTCGCCGCGACCGCCGCGGTCGCGTCGTTCGCCACCCCGGCGATCGCCACCGCCGCCCAGCCACCGTCCACCGACGTCGTCGGTGGCACCCGGGCCGCCCAGGGCGAATTCCCCTTCATGGTGCGGCTTTCCATGGGCTGCGGTGGTGCGCTGTACACCAACCAGATCGTGCTGACCGCCGCGCACTGCGTCAGCCGGACCGGCGCCAACACCTCGATCACGGCGACCGTCGGCGTGGTCGACCTGCAGAGCACGAGTGCCAAGAAGATCAAGTCCACCTACGTCTACCAGTCCCCCACCTACGGCACCTCGACCGGCGGTGACTGGGCACTGATCAAGCTGGCCAGCCCGGTGACCGGCCTGTCGACGCTGCCGATCGCGACGACGACGACCTACAACACCGGCACGTTCACCGTGGCCGGCTGGGGCGCGGCCACCGAGGGCGGCGCCCAGCAGCGGTACCTGCTCAAGGCCACCGTCCCGTTCGTCGCCGACTCGACCTGCGCCGCCCAGGGCGGCAGCTACCCCGACCTGATCCCGAGCGCCGAGATCTGCGCGGGCAACCTGGCCTCCGGCGGGGTGGACACCTGCCAGGGCGACTCCGGCGGCCCGATGTTCCGCCGGGACAACAACAGCGCGTGGATCCAGGTCGGCATCGTCAGCTGGGGCGACGGCTGCGCCCGGGCGCACGCCCCCGGCGTCTACACCGAGGTGAGCACGTTCGCGTCGAAGATCGCCGCGGCCGCCGCCACTCTCTAGTCCGCGAAACCGTGAAGGCCACCTCGAGTTCCCTCGAGGTGGCCTTCACGGCGTTTCAGCGGGTCTTGTCCAGGCGGGAAAGCGCTTCTTCGTAGCCGGTGACGAGTTCCGCGACGACATCGGCGACCGGGCGGACGTCGTTCATCCGGCCGACGATCTGCCCGACCGGCATCGACACGACGCTCGGGTCGTTCGCCGCGTGGATCCGGTTGTGGGCGTGGGAAACCAGCAGGTTCTGCAGCGGCATCGGCAGCGGCTCGGGCGCCTCCGGCGACGCCCACGCCTCGGTCCAGCGGGTCTTCAGCAGCCGCGCGGGCTTGCCGGTGTAGATCCGCGTCCGCACGGTGTCCGACGACTTCGCCGCGACGAGCGCCTGCTGCATCGCCACCGACTCGCCCATCGTCTGCAGGTACTCCTCGGTGGCGAGCCACATCGAGCCCATCCAGACGCCGGACGCGCCGAGCGCGAGCGCCGCGGCGACCTGGCGGCCGGAGCCGATGCCGCCCGCGGCGAGCACCGGCACGTCGACCGCGTCGACGATCTCCGGCACCAGCACCATGGACGCGATCTCGCCGGTGTGCCCGCCGGCTTCGTAGCCCTGCGCCACCACGAAGTCGACGCCGTTTTCGACGTGCCGGACCGCGTGTTCGGCCTTCCCGGCGAGCGCCGCCACCGGCACACCCTTGTCGTGGCACTGGCCGATGACGTCCACCGGTGGCGAGCCGAGCGCGTTGGCGATCAGCTTGATCGGGTGGTTCAGCGCGACCTCGACGTGCGACCGCGCGACCGAGTGGAGCCAGCCGAGCACGCCCGCGCGCTCGTCGGTGTCCTCCGGCAGCGGCGGCACCGAAAGCTCCTTGAGCACCCGGTCGACGAACGCGCGGTGGCCGTCCGGGATCATCTTCGCCAGGTCGACCTGGGTGCCCTCGGCGGGGACCTTCGCCGGCATCACGATGTCGACGCCGTACGGCTTCCCGCCGGTGTTCTCGTCCATCCAGGTGAGCACCCGGTCGAGCTCGGCGGCGTCGTTGAACCGCACGCAGCCGAGCACGCCGAGCCCGCCGGCGCGGCTGAGCGCCGCGGCGACGTGCTCGGAGGGGGTGAACCCGATGATCGGCAGGTCGATGCCGAGCCGGTCGCACAGGGGTGTCCGCACGTGTTGTCCTCCTCAGACGGGCTGGGCCGCGGCCGGCTCGTGCTCGGCGGCGTAGCGCTGGGCCCACGGGTAGTCCGGTTTGCCGCTGGGCGAGCGGCCGATCTCGCCGGTCAGCCAGATCGTGCGCGGCACCTTGTACCCGGCGATCTCGCCGCGGACGTGCTCCTCGATCGCGGCCAGGTCCGGTTCGGCGCCGGCGCGGAGCTGGATGACGGCGGCGACGCGCTGGCCGAGCCGGTCGTCCGGGACGCCGATCACCAGCGCGTCGAAGACGTCGGGATGGGACTTCAGCGCCCCTTCGACCTCTTCCGGGTAGACCTTCTCGCCGCCGGTGTTGACGCACTGGGAGCCGCGGCCGAGCAGCGTGACCGTGCCGTCCTCTTCGTAGCGGGCGTAGTCGCCCGGGACGACGTAGCGGACGCCGTCGACCTCGACGAAGATCTTCTTGCTCTTCTCGGGATCGTTGTAGTACCCGAGCGGGACGTGCCCTCGGCGGCCGATCAGCCCGATCGCGCCCGGCTTCTTCTCGACGAGGTTGCCGTCGTCGTCGAGCAGGATCGCGTCCTTGCCGAAGTTCACCCGCGGCCCGGCGCTGTGGTCGGAGCCCTTGGCCACCATGCCGATGCCGGTGAAGCCGCTTTCCGACGAGCCGATCGCGTCGGTGATCACGGCGTGCGGCACGAGCTCGACGAACTCCTGCTTCACCGACTGCGAGAACAGCGCGGCGTGGCTCGACACCGCGACGATCGACGACGCGTCGTAGTCACCCTCGCGGAAGGCCTCGATCAGCGGCCGGGCCATCGCGTCACCGACGATCGTGAGGACCTGGACCTTGTGCTCCTGCACGGCTTTCCAGATCTCGTGGGCGTCGAAACGGGGTACGAACACCACCGGGCTGCCGGTGAACAGCGCGCCGAAGGCGGCCCACTGCGCGGCGCCGTGGATCAGCGGTGCGGCGGGCAGCCGGGTCAGGCTCCCGGCCTTGCCCTGCTCGGCGAGCGTCCACTCGTCCGGGATGTACTCGCCGGTGACGAAGTTGATGCCGCCGCCGAGCGCGCGCCAGACGTCCTCCTGCCGCCACAGCACCCCTTTGGGGTAGCCGGTGGTGCCTCCGGTGTACAGGATGTAGAGGTCGTCGTTGCTGCGCTCCCCGAAGTCGCGCTCCGGGGACTGCTCGCTCAGCGCCGTTTCGTAGTCGACGCCGCCGTAGCCCGCGTAGTCGCCGTCACTGCCGTCGTCGATCACGACAACGTGTTTCAGTTTCGGCGTCTCCGGCAGCACGGCGGCGACCTTGTCGGCGTAGCTGCGTTCGTGCACGAGGGCGACGAGCTCGGCGTCGGTGAACAGGTAGACGAGCTCGCCGTGCACGTAGCGGTAGTTGATGTTGACGGCGATCGCGCGCAGCTTGTACGCCGCGATCATCGCCTCGAGGGCCTCGATCGAGTTGCGGGAATAGACCCCGATGTGGGACCCGCGTCCCACGCCGTGTGCGGCGAGGTGGTGGGCGAGCCGGTTGGCCCGCGCCTCCAGTTCGGCGAAGGTGACTTGCCGGTCGCCGCACACGACCGCGACGCGCTCCGGCACGGCGTCGACGGCGTGCTCCAGAAGATCCGCGATGTTGAGTGCCACGCCCTCAAAGTAGAACATGTTATCGTTCTGGGCAATGGCACTGCTCCTTCAGGAGGTTTTCCGTGGGTGAACCGCACGCGCTGGTCTCGCAGGAGGGGCAGACCCTCGTCGTCACGATGAACCGGCCCGAGGCGCGCAACGCGATCACCGGCGAGATGATGTCGATCATGGTCGAGGCCTGGGACCGGGTGGACTCGGACGACTCGATCCGCAGCTGCGTGCTGACCGGCGCGGGCGGGGCGTTCTGCGCGGGCGCGGACCTGAAGTCGATGTCGAAGAACTCGCCTTCGGAGTCGTTCGCCTCAGGCAAGTTCGACCCTTCGCGGATCCCGGGCCTGCTCAAGGGCCGCCGCCTGACGAAGCCGCTGATCGCGGCGGTCGAGGGCGCGGCGATCGCCGGCGGGACCGAGATCCTCCAGGGCACGGACATCCGGGTGGCGGGCGCCTCGGCTCGCTTCGGGGTGTCGGAGGCCCGCTGGGGACTGTTCCCGATGGGCGGCTCGGCCGTGCGCCTGCCGCGCCAGATCCCGTACACAGTGGCGGCGGACATCCTCCTCACGGGCCGTCACATCACGGCTTCGGAGGCGTTGGCCATCGGTTTGATCGGTCATGTGGTTCCGGACGGCGAAGCGCTTTCGAAGGCGTTGGAGCTGGCTTCGCTGGTGAACGCGAACGGCCCTCTCGCGGTGCGGGCGATCCTCCGGACGATCCGGGACACGGAGGGACTGCACGAAGAGGAGGCCTTCAAGCTGGATTCGCAGTACGGGGTCGAGGTTTTCGCTTCGGAGGACGCCAAGGAGGGGCCGCGGGCTTTCGCGGAGAAGCGGAAGCCCGAGTTCCGCGGCCGCTGAGGGCCTTCAGCGGAGGATGCCGAAGAGGCGGCCGACGGTGTCGATGGCGTCGGCGTCGCCCTGCAGATGGAGACGCCCCGCCGAGATGGCGTCGGCCGCGGCGGTGGGGTCGCGGCCGATCTCGGCCAGCGTGGTGGCGTCGTCGAAGGTGAGGACGACGTCGGGATCATCGGCATGACCGGGATGAGTGTCGAGGATTCCGTGGTCGACGCGGGCGTGCAGCGCGTCGGTCCCGATCCTGAACTCGACGGTGAGGGTGCTGCCCTCGGCCGCTTCCGGCCGGAACATCGCCCGCAGTGACGGAGTGATCCAGTGGATCCGGAAGACGTCGTCGGCGCGCTGTTCACCGAGTAGCCGCAGGCCCCAGCGGGCGAGTTCGGTCAGCACCGGGCGCAGCTCCCGGCCGAGCGGGGTCAGCTCGTACACCTTCGACGCGGCCGGCGGGGATAACGTCCGCCTGGTGATCAGGCCTGCTTCCTCGAGGGTTCTGAGCCGGGCGGCGAGCATGTCGGTCGAGACGCCGGTGAGACCGGCAAGCAGGTCCACGTAGCGCTTGGGGCCGTCGAGCAGCTCCCGGACGACGAGCATGGACCAGCGCTCACCCACCACGTCGAGTGTCCTTGCCACTGCGCAGTATTGGTTGTACGAGCGTGCCGCCATGCCCTCACCTTATCCGGCTTCTCCAAGAGTCTACTTGGAACAACCAAGTTATAACTTGCCTTTTCCAAGTGCGATCGCCAGACTGGCCGCATGACCCTTGTTGACACCGACCCGGTCACCTCACTGCCGGTCGAGCATCTCTGTGACTTCCACATCGAGTTCCAGGCGATGCACACGTTCACGACGCCGGTCGGCACGCGGATGATCGCCGTGGTCGAGCGCGGCACCGTCGAGGGCGAACGGCTGCGCGGGGAGTTCCTCCCCGGCGGCGGCGACTGGATCGTGGTCGACGCCGACCGCGTCGCCCGCCTCGATGTCCGCGCGACGATGCGCACCCACGACGGCGCCCTGGTGTACGTGACCACCACCGGCCGCGCGCTGCTGCCGGCCGAGGCGGCCGTCCGGCTGCTCGCCGGCGAGACCATCGGCTCGCAGGACATGTACGCGCGCACCGCTCCCCTGTTCGAGACCGGCGCCGACGCCTATTCCTGGTTGAACCCGACCGTGACCCTCGCGGTCAACGAGCTGTCGCTGCGCCATGTCCATTACCGCGTCTACCAGGTGAAATGAGCCGCACCATGACCACACTCGACGTCCGTCAGCGCTTCGACACCTACGCGGCGGCATTCGCGACCCGCGACGCCGAAGCGATCGTCGCGCTGCACTCACCCGACACGCAGTTCTGGCTCCGCGCCGGCGGACAACCCGTCCAGGGCAGGGCCGCGGTGCGCGACGCCTTCGCCGCCCTGTTCGAACAGTGGCCCGGCCTCGGCTTCGACACCCACCGGCTGATCACCGGCGCCCGCCACTGGGTCCTCGACTGGGCACTCACAGCCACCCTCACCGGCCCGGACGACACCACCCGGCCCATCCGGTTCGACTGCCTCGACGTCGTCGCCCTCGACGAGGACGGGCTCGTCGTCCGCAAGGACACCTTCATCGACCACGTGCAGGCCCAAGCCGCCCGGGCTTTCGATCTGATGCAGACCTGAGTTCGCCCGCTCGTCCCCGAACCGGGGCCACCGGTCTCCGGCCCCGGCTCAGGACGCGCACCCTGTTGGCCTTCGCGGTCAGCTCGCCGCAGGAGACGACACGACAGTCGTCGCCATAGCGCAAATCTAGAACTCGTTCCACCTGTGAGCAACCGCCCGGCAGTGAATCTTGCCGCAGAATCGAGAACGTGTTTCACTCAGAGGTGTGACCGAGACACCGCTCGCCGCGCCGTTGAACGTCGGCTTCGACTACACCCGCTCGACGGGCCCGGTACTGGGCCGGTTCGTCAACGCGCTGCGCGAGCACCGCATCGAAGGCATCCGCGGCAGCGACGGCCGCGTCCACGTCCCGCCGGTCGAGTACGACCCCGTCACCGCCGAACAGCTCAGCGAGTTCGTCCCGGTGAGCGAAGAGGGCACGGTCGTCTCCTGGTCGTGGTGCCCGCAGCCGCTCGACGGCCAGCCGCTGAGCCGGCCGTTCGCCTGGGCGCTCGTCCGCCTCGACGGCGCCGACACCGCGATGCTCCACGCCGTCGACGCGGGCGCACCGGAAAACATCCACAGTGGACAGCGAGTCCGCGTCCGCTGGGCGGACGACGCCGTCGGGCACATCCGCGACATCGCCTACTTCCTCCCCGTCGACGCCGAGGACACCACGCCCACCGAGCCCGCTCCGCCGGTCGCCGAGCGCGAGGAGGGCGCGCCGGTCAGCGTGATCATCACCCCGGTGCACCTGCGCTACCAGCACTCGGCGTCGCCGGAGGAGAGCCGCTACCTGCGCGGGCTCGCCGAAGGAAAACTCATCGGCCAGCGCTGCCCCGCCTGCGGCAAGGTCTACATCCCGCCGCGCGGCGCCTGCCCGACCGACGGCGTGCCGACCACCGACGAGGTCGAGCTGCCCGACACCGGCATCGTCACGACGTTCTGCATCGTCAACGTCCCGTTCCTCGGCCAGCGGATCAAGCCGCCGTACGTCGCCGCGTACATCCTGCTCGACGGCGCCGACATCGCCTTCCTCCACCTCGTGCTCGGCTGCGACGCCCAGGACGTCCGGATGGGCCTGCGCGTGCGCGCCGCCTGGAAACCCCGCGAAGAGTGGTGGACGTCGCTGGAGAACATCAACCACTTCGAGCCGACCGGCGAGCCGGACGCGGCCTACGAAACCTTCGCCCACCACCTGTGAGGTCCTGATGCCAGACGTCGCGATCGCGGGCTTCGCGAAGGCCCCGAACGTCCGTGAAACTCCAGGCACCACCAACGGCGTGGAGATGCTCGTCCCGATCTTCGCCGAGGTCTTCGCGCAGACCGGATTGTCCAAACAGGACATCGGGTTCTGGTGCTCCGGCTCGTCGGACTACCTGGCCGGGCGCGCGTTCTCCTTCATCGCCGCGGTCGACGCGATCGGCGCGTTCCCGCCGATCCACGAGTCGCACGTGGAGATGGACGCCGCCTGGGCACTCTACGAGGCCTGGCTGAAGATCAAGATGGGCGAGGTCGAGACCGCGCTCGTCTACGGCTTCGGCAAGTCCAGCGCCGGGCAGCTGCGCCGGGTACTCGCCCTGCAGCTCGACCCCTACGTCGTCACGCCCCTGTGGCCGGACTCGGTCTCGATCGCCGGGATCCAGGCGCGGATGGGGCTGGAGGCCGGGCTCTGGTCCGAAAAGGACCTCGCCGGGGTCGCCGCGCGCGGCACGGGCAAGGACGTCGCCGAGCTCCTCGACGCCCCCTACTTCGCGGACCCGTTGCGCAAGCACGACATCGCGCCGATCACCGACGGCGCCGCCGTGGTCGTCCTGTCCACTGTGGAACGCGCGCACGACATCGTCGAGCGGCCCGCGGTGATCACCGGCATCGAGCACCGCGTCGACTCCCCCGTGCTCGGCGCCCGCGACCTGACCCGGAGCCCGTCCACCGAGGCGGCGGGCAACGCCCTCGACCTCGACGGCGTCGACCTCGCCGAGCTGCACGCGCCGTTCACGCACCAGGAGCTGATCCTGCGGACCGCGCTCGGCCTCGACCCGAGCGTGAAGATCAACCCGTCCGGCGGCGCGCTGGCCGCGAACCCGATGTTCTCCGCCGGCCTCGCCCGCATCGGCGAGGCGGCGACGCGGATCCACCGCGGCGAATCCCGCAAGGCGGTGGCCCACGCGACGAGCGGGCCCGTCCTGCAACAGAACCTGGTGACCGTGCTGGAGGCCCGATGACCAAGCAGCTCACCGCCGTGCTCGGCACCGGCCAGACGCACCACCGCGCCAAGCGCGCCGACGTCTCGATGCCGGGCCTGCTGCGCGAGGCGATCGACCGCGCGATGGCCGACGCCCAGGTCGGCTGGGCCGACATCGACGCCGTCGTGCTCGGCAAGGCCCCGGACCTGTTCGAGGGCGTGATGATGCCCGAGCTGTTCCTCGCCGACTCCCTGGGCGCGACCGGCAAACCGCTGCTGCGCGTGCACACCGCCGGTTCGGTCGGCGGGTCGACGGCGCTGGTCGCGGCGTCGCTGGTGCAGTCGGGCGTGCACCGCCGGGTGCTCACGGTGGCCTACGAGAAGCAGTCCGAGTCGAACGCGATGTGGGGCCTGTCGATCCTGCCGCCGTTCCAGATGCCGGTCGGTGCCGGCGCGGGCGGCTACTTCGCGCCGCACGTGCGCTCCTACATCCGCCGTTCGGGCGCGCCCGAGCACATCGGGGCGATCGTCGCGGCGAAGGACCGGCGCAACGGCGCGCTGAACCCGTACGCGCACCTGCGGCAGCCGGACATCACCGTCGAGGCGGTGCGGAAGTCGCAGATGCTGTGGGACCCGATCCGCTACGACGAGACGTGCCCGTCGTCCGACGGCGCGTGCGCGATGGTGCTCGGCGACGAGGCCGCCGGGGACGCCGTCGACGGCGGTGCCGCGTGGATCCACGCGACGGCGATGCGCACCGAGCCGACCACGTTCGCCGGCCGCGACCAGGTGAACCCCCGGGCCGGGCGCGACGCCGCGGCCGCGCTGTGGGCCGAAGCCGGTATCACGGATCCGATGTCCGAAGTGGACGTCGCGGAGATCTACGTGCCGTTCTCCTGGTTCGAGCCGATGTGGCTGGAGAACCTCGGGTTCGCGCCCGAAGGCGAGGGCTGGAAGGTCACTGAAAAGGGCGAGACGGCGATCGGCGGCCGGCTGCCGTGCAACCCGTCCGGCGGGGTGCTCTCGTCCAACCCGATCGGCGCGTCCGGCATGCTCCGCTTCTCCGAAGCGGCGAAGCAGGTCATGGGCCGGGCCGGGGACTACCAGGTGGACGGCGCGCGCGTCGCGCTCGGGCACGCCTACGGCGGCGGGTCGCAGTACTTCTCGATGTGGGTGGTGGGCTCGGAAAAGCCGAGCTGATCACCGCCGGGAGCGGCGCCAGCGGAGCGCGAGCAGCGTCCCGATCACCCCGGTGACCACGCCGACCGTGGCGGGCACCGCGACCGGCCGGCCGGCCACGACCACCGGCTTCAGCACCACCGGTGCCGGCGGCTGGACCGGTTTCGGGGGCGCGTCCGAGCCGGTCGCGGTCCACGCCGTGACGAAGACGAGCATCCGCGCGACCAGCGAGATGAAGAAGATCAGGCCGATCACCGAACCGAACGCGATGCCGGTCGGCGAGTCGCCGATCAGCCGGAGGTAGATCCCGCCGGCCTGCTTCAGCAGCTCGAACCCGAGCGCCAGTGCGATCGCGCCCCGGATCGCGCTGCGCACGCCGACCGGCCGCCGTGGCAGGCGGGTGAGCACCCAGAGGAACACCAGCCAGTCGGCGGCCAGCGCCAGCGGCACCGACGACGCCGACACGAGCTGGTGCCCCCAGCTCGTGTCGTCGAGCCCGGCCAGCCGGAGCAGGTACCCGCCCAGGGCGGTGCCCGAGATGGTGAGCGTGAACGACACCAGCAGCGCCGCGCTCAGGCCGAGCAGCGCGAGCAGGTCGACGGCGATGAGCCGGAGCAGCGACTGGTCCGACCGGTTCTGCCCCCACAGCGCCGTCAGCGAGTCCCGCAGCGCGTTCATCCAGTTCCAGCCCGAGTACAGGCCGATGGCCAGCCCGAACACCCCGACGCTCGTCCGCTGCTCGACGAAGCCGGTGAGCAGCTTGGTGGCCTTGTCGCCGAGCCCGCCGGGCAGCGTGCTGACGATCGAGTGGACCATCGTGTCGAGCAGGTGCGGCTGGCTGGCCAGCACGAACCCGGCGACCGACGAGGCGACCATCAGCAGCGGCACCAGGGACAGCAGGCTGAAGTAGGTGATCGAGGCGACGTAGTGGTACCCGCCGCAGTCGATGTAGCGGTTGGTCGCGCGGGCGATGTGGTCCAGCCAGCGGTGCCGGGCACGCGCCCGGGCCCAGGGGCTCGGCGCCTTGGTTGCACTCTTCACGGACACTGTCTACCCAGCCGGTGGCCTCGTAGTGCGGGCAACACGCCGTGGGGGTCAGCCGAGGACGACCCGCTCGGACCAGTCCTCCTCGGGCAGCGCGGCGTCCGTCGTCGCGAACACCGTGCTGCCCAGGAAGTCGAGCTCGCAGCCCAGCGTGGCCAGGAACGACGTGTCCGCGGCGTCGCGGCCGGTGGAGATCCGGAGCATGCTTCGCCGCGGCGCGAGGTGGGTGGCGTCGAAGACGTACCAGTGGCCGTCGATCGCGGCCTCGAAGACGGCGTGGAAGTCCATCGGGGACAGGCCGGGCGCGTAGACGCCGACGTAGCGCGCGGGGATGTCGAAGAGCCGGCACAGCGAGATGCAGACGTGCGCGAAGTCGCGGCAGACGCCCTGGCCGGCCAGCAGGGTGTCGATCGCGTCGTCGGTGCCCCGGCTGGAGCCGACCACATAGGACAGTCGATCGTGGACGTGCCGGACGATCGCGAGCACCCGGCTTTCGGCGTCCGGCAAGGCGAACAGCTCCGGCGGGGCCAGCCCGCCGATCCGGTCGGACGGACAGTACCGGCTCGGCCGGGTGAACACCGCGACGTCGGCGAGCGTGACCGGCTCGGGTTCGGGCTCGGTCAGCGCGTGCTCGGCGTGGTAGGTGACGCGGTGCTCGCCCTTCGGCAGCTCGAAGACCTCGGCGCGGGTGCCGTGCGCGAACTCGACGGGCCGGCCTTCGCCGTGCCAGGACACGTGCAGCTCGTCGGTGTCCGCGCGCGCCGCGGCGACCGAGATCGCCGCGAGCCCGGGTTCGGTGACGCGGACGGAGAACTCGACGTCGACGCTCGCTCGGGGGGCCATCGCGTCATGATGTCACCTGACAGGATGGCCCGGTGGCCGACATCGTGGTGTTCCATTCCGTCCTGGGGCTGCGGCCCGTCGAACGCGGCTTCGCCGACCGGCTGCGGGAGGCAGGGCACCACGTCGGCACGCCGGACCTCTACGGCGGCCGGACGGCGTCGACCCTCGACGAAGGCTTCGCGCTGAAGGACGCCATCGGCTGGGAGACCATCGTCGGGCGGGCGCGCGACGCCGTGCGCGACCTCCCCGCGGAGACCGTCCTCGTGGGCGTGTCGATGGGGGCGGGCGTCGTCCAGGAAGTGCTGCCCGGCCGCCCGCACACTGCCGGTGTCCTGTTGCTGCACGCCTTGGGAGCGCTGCCCGCGTCGATCCGCGCCGGACTGCCGGTGCAGGTGCACGTGGCCGACCCCGACCCGATCGCGCCCCCGGCGCAGGTCGTGGCGTGGCGCGAGGCCGCGGCCCGGGCCGGCGCCGAAGCCCGGGTGTTCACCTACCCGGGCATCGGCCACTTCTACACCGACGCGGACGGCCCCGACCACGACGAACCCGCCGCCGTGCGCACCCGGCGACGGGTCCTCGACTTCCTCTCGGCTCAGGCGTAGCGGACCGGGTAGTGCTTGATGCCGTTGAGCCAGCTGGAGCGCAGCCGGACCGGGGGCGCGACCTCGGTGATGTTCGGCATCACGTCGGCGATGGCGTTGAAGATCAGGTCGATCTGCAGCCGGGCCAGGTTCGCGCCGATGCAGTAGTGCGAACCGGTGCCACCGAACCCGACGTGCGGGTTGTCCTCGCGGAGGACGTCGAACTTCTCCGGGTCCTGGAACACCTCGTGGTCGAAGTTGGCGGAGCTGTAGAACATGCCGACGCGGTCGCCCTGGCGGATGTGCGCGCCGCCGAGCTCGGTGTCGCGGGTGGCGGTGCGCTGGAAGGCGATCACCGGGGTGGCCCAGCGGACGATCTCGTCGGGCGCGGTCTTCGGCCGCTGTTCCTTGAACAGCTCCCACTGGTCCGGGTGGTCCAGGAGCGCCTTCATGCCGTGGGTGATGGAGTTGCGCGTGGTCTCGTTGCCGGCGACGGCGAGCAGGATGACGAAGAAGCCGAACTCGTCGGAGCCGAGCTCTTCGCCGTCGACGTCGGCCTGGACCAGCTTCGTGACGATGTCGTCCATCGGGCACTTGCGGCGGTCCTCGGCCATGTTCCAGGCGTAGCCGATGAGCTGGGTGGACGCCTCCAGGGGTTCGACCTCGTACTCGGGGTCGTCGTAGGCGACCATCTGGTTGGACCAGTCGAAGATCTTGAGCCGGTCCTCCTGCGGGATGCCGATCAGCTCGGCGATCGCCTGCAGCGGCAGCTCGCACGCGACATCGGTGACGAAGTCGCCGGTGCCCTTCTTGCGTGCTTCGGTGACGATCCGGTCCGCGCGGTCGCGGAGGGTGTCCTCGAGCTTGGAGATCGAGCGCGGGGTGAAGCCCTTCGACACGATCCGCCGCAGCTTGGTGTGCTGTGGGGCGTCCATGTTGAGCAGCACCAGGCGGTTCGCCTCGAGGTTGTCCTCGGTCATGTTCTCGTCGAAGCGGATGATGGCGGTCTTCTCCCGCGACGAGTACAGCGTGCTGTCGCGCGAGACCTCCTTGACGTCCGCGTGGCGTGAAACAACCCAGTAGCCGTCGTCACGGAAGCCGGCGGTGTTGTGTTTCTGGGGGTTCCACCACACCGGGGCCGTTCGCCTCAGTTCGGCGAACTCGGCCACGGGAAGTCGTTGCGCCAGTAGGTCGGGATCGGTGAAGTCGAACCCGGCGGGGATGAGCGGAGCGGCCACGTTGCCTCCCACGGTTCGCCATGAAACACGTTCTAGGTTGGATTAGAGCATACGGTGTTAACCAAAGGAAGAGCGTTCAGTGAAACCCGTTTACTTGACCGATGATGCCAGGTGAGCGAACGCTCACTCGACGAAGATCAAAAAGGTGCCACGCCTGCGGCGACTTGCACAGAACGATAACTTGTTCTACTTTTTGGGTCAGTGAACCGTGTTTCCCGACGAAGGGGACGAGATGGGCGTGCCGGTCATCGTCGAAGCCGTGCGAACCCCGATCGGCAAGCGGGGCGGGCTGCTCGCCGGCCTGCACGCGGCCGAGCTGCTGGGCGCGGCGCAGCTCGCCCTGCTCGACCGGGCCGGGATCGACCCGGCACTGGTGGAGCAGTTGATCGGCGGCTGCGTCACGCAGGCCGGCGAGCAGTCGAACAACGTGACGCGCACGGCGTGGCTGCACGCGGGCCTGCCCGAGACGGCGGGCGCGACGACGATCGACGCCCAGTGCGGCTCGGCGCAGCAGGCCACCCACCTGGTCGCCGGCCTGATCGCGGCAGGCGCCATCGACGTCGGCGTCGCCTGCGGGGTCGAGGCGATGAGCCGCGTGCCGCTGGGCGCGAACCGGGCCGGTGCGTCGCCGCGGCCGGCGTCGTGGTCGATCGACCTGCCCAACCAGTTCGGCGCGGCCGAGCGGATCGCGGTCCGGCGCGGGCTGACGCGCGCGGACGTCGACGCGTTCGGCGCCGCGTCCCAGCGGAAGGCGGCGGCCGCGTGGGAGGCGGGCCACTTCGACCGCGAAGTGGTTCCGGTCAAGGCCCCGGTCCTCGACGCTTCGGGCGAGCCGACGGGCGAGACCCGGCTGGTCGGCCGCGACCAGGGCCTGCGCGAGACGACGGCCGAAGGCCTGTCCCGGCTGAAGCCGGTGGTGGAGGACGGCGTCCACACGGCGGGAACGTCCTCCCAGATTTCCGACGGCGCGGCGGCCCTGCTCCTGATGGACGCCGATCGAGCGGCCTCGCTGGGGTTGCGTCCCCGGGCGCGGATCATCGCGCAGGCGCTGGTCGGGGCCGAGCCGTACTACCACCTGGACGGCCCGATCCGCGCGACGGAACGCGTGCTCGACCGCGCCGGGATGACCATCGGCGACCCGGACCTGTTCGAGGTCAACGAAGCCTTCGCCTCGGTGGCGCTGTCGTGGCAGCGGGTGCTTTCGCCGGATCCGTCCCGGGTCAACGTCAACGGCGGAGCGATCGCTCTCGGCCACCCAGTGGGCAGCACCGGGGCGAGGCTGCTGACGACGGCGCTGCACGAACTCGAGCGCCGAGACGCCTCGACCGCGCTGGTGACGATGTGCGCGGGCGGCGCTCTCGCCACGGCGACGATCATCGAACGCCTCTGACCGGGCTTCAGAGTTCCCCGCGGCGGCGATGTAGTGAATGACCCATTCATGTCGCCGGACGTCGGCGAAAGCCTTGCGCAGCACCGGCCAGCACGGCTCGAAGTCCTCGCGCGCCGGCAGCAGGCAGCGCACCCGGACCACGTCCGCGAACGTGCCGGTCGTGCCCGAAACGTAGACGCGGCCGCCGGGCACGACGGCGCGGGCGCAACCGATCTGTTCCTCGAAAGCCGACCCGCTGAGGATCGCTCGGCGTTCTGTCATACCGCGCACGTCAGCATGCCGCCGTTGTGCTTCACTTCGATGCATGATCTCGGAAAGCCGTTGCCCGGTGGAGGACGGTGAGCTCCTCGTCCGCCGCGGCGGCGAGGGCCCGGCGCTGCTGCTGATCGCGGGCGGCACCGGGGCGGGTGATTCCTTCCGCGCGCTGGCGAAGCAGCTGTACGCGGACTACACCGTGATCACCTACGACCGGCGCGGCCACTTCGGCAGCACGGACACCACCACGGGCCCGGTCCCGGTGTCCCGCCAGGCCGACGACGCGCTGGCGGTGCTGGAGCACGCGGGCGCGGGCCCGATGGCGGTGTTCGGGTCGAGCGCGGGCGCGCTCATCGGCCTCGACCTCGTGGCCCGCCACCCGGGCCGGGTGACGACGCTGGTCGCGCACGAACCCCCGGCGGTGCACCTGATGCCGGACGCGAACGGCTGGCTCGAAGCGGCCGCGGAACAGGTGCGGCTGGCCCGTTCGGGTGAGCTGATGACGGCGGTGACCCGGTTCGCGGACGCGATCGCGGGCGCGGCCCTGCCCAACCTGCCCGCCATCCGGCTGCCGAACGAGGCCGACTGGATCCGGCTGTTCGACCGCGAGCTGACGGAGTTCTTCGACTACCTGCCGGACCTGCGCGCCCTGCGCCGGGCGAGCACGGAGATCTTCCCGGTGGCGGGCGAAGGCAGCCGGGGCCGCTACCACTACCAGCCGGCCAAGATCCTGGCACTGGAGCTGGGATTGCCGTTCACCGAGATGCCGGGGGCGCACCTGGCGCCGCAACGGAACGCGGCGAAGTTCGCCGTGGCGCTGAAGGATCTCCTGAACCCGGAGCTCTGAGCCCGCCGGGTCACCATCGAAAGTGGACAAATTCGCGACAAATACTGTCCATTTTTCCCGCGTTTCCAACGAAACGGCCACAGGTGGATTCAATATCGGCACCCGCACGTCGATGATCGATTGACGCACGTATGCTCGCGGCCCGGCCGATCAGTGACCGAGGTGGAGGATCGCCGATGCCCGAAACCGAGTTGTCCCGCGACGTGGTGTCCGTGTTGTCGCAATATCTCCAACGGAAGTCCGGCCACGGGCCCGCCGCGTACGACGCGCAGCTCGAAGAACTCCTGACCCATGTGCAGGCTCGATTTTCCGAACCCTTTCTCGAAGAGGTGTTCACGCGATTCACCGAGCAGCCGTCCGGCTCGGTGGAAACGAACGCGATGCGGCTCTACCTCGGCCAGGAAATCGCCCGTGACGGCGACTTCGCCCGGCATGTCAAGTCCGCTCTCGCCGGACGGAAAGCAGGCAAGGTGAAGGGTCCCCGGAGGCGAGGGCGCTGGGTGGCGGCGGCCGTGGGTGTCGTGGTGCTGCTGGCGGCGGTGTTCGTCGTCGCCCGGGTGACCGCAACCAAGTCCGAGCAGAACGTGGCCGCGCCGGCGACAGTCACCGTGGCACCCACGGTCGCCGACCCGCCGTCGACGAGCGCTTCGCCGACGCCGACCACGGAGTCCCTTCCGGACACCACCACCA
>Ga0070668_100001060_pt1 | contig 19339 bp, 18 predicted proteins | sample KBSS43metaG_FD_64661 | JGI IMG/M metagenome (GOLD analysis project Ga0070668, IMG submission 64661) | Switchgrass rhizosphere microbial communities from Kellogg Biological Station, Michigan, USA - KBS S4-3 metaG | ecosystem: Host-associated > Plants > Roots > Rhizosphere > Soil ... | reverse complement strand
GGCCCGCCGAGATCGGCCAGATCGCCGGCCGCGCCGGGCGCTACCGCCGGGACGGGACCTTCGGCGTCACCGGCGAGTGCGACGAGCTGGACCCGGACCTGGTGGAGGCGGTGGAGGCGCACCGCTATGAGGCGATCGAGTCCGCCGAGTGGCGCAATTCCCGCCTCGACTTCGGCGCGCTGCCGCTGCTGATGCGCTCGCTGGCCGCCCAGCCGGACCGCGCCGGCCTGAAGCTTTCCGACGAGGCCCTGGACGAGCACACCCTGCGCGCCCTGGCGGCGGCCCCGGAGGTGGCGGACCGGGCGCGCGACCGCACGGCGCTGTTCCGGCTATGGGACGTGTGCCAGACGCCGGACTTCCGCAAGACCGGCTTCGACGACCACCTGCGGCTGATCCGCGAGTTCTTCGACGCCCTGACCGGCCGGGCCGGCCGCATCCCGGACCTGTGGATCGCCGGCCAGTACGCCGGGCTCGACCGGGTCGACGGCGACATCGACGCCCTGTCGGCGCGGCTCGCCAGCGTGCGCACCCTGGCCTATGTGGCCAACCGCCCCGACTGGCTGGCCGACGCGGCCGGCTGGCAGGGCCGCATGCGGGCGCTGGAGGACCGGCTTTCCGACACCCTGCATCAAAAGCTGATGGCGCGGTTCGTCGACCGTCGAACGAGCGCGCTGATGCGCGGCCTGCGGGTGCGCGAGGACATGCTGGCCGGCGTCGCCGCCGACGGGTCGGTGACCGTGGAGGGCCACTATGTGGGCCGGCTGCAGGCCGCGGCCTTCGAACCGGCCAAGGGCGCCTCGCTGCTGGAGGAAAAGGCCCTGCGCGCCGCGGCGGTCGCCGCCGTGGGCCCGGAGATCGCCCGGCGGCTGGGCCGGCTGGCGGCCGAGCCGGACGAGGCCTTCGCGCTCGATCCCGAGGGCGTGGTGCTGTGGCGCGGCGAGGCGGCCGGCGTGCTGACCGGCGGCGGCCCGTTCCAGCCGCGGCTGCGGCTCTACGGCGACCTGGGCCCGCCGGCCGGCCGCGAGCGCGCCGCGCGCCGGCTGGAGGCGTTCGTGGCGGCGGAGGCCGGCCGGCGGCTTGGACCCTTGCGCGCCCTGGAGGCGGCGGTGTCGGAGGGCCGGCTGAAGGGCCTGGCCCGCGGCCTCGCCTTCCGGCTGATCGAGGCCGGCGGCGTCCTCGACCGGGCCCAGGTCCGCGAGGAGGCCCGGGCGCTCAGCCAGGTGGAGCGCCGGGCGCTGAAGGCGCTGGGCGTGCGCCTGGGCGCGTTCAGCCTGTTCCTGCCCGCCCTGCTGCGGCCCGAGGCGGCCAGCCTGTCGCAGGCCTTCGCCCGGCGGCAGGTTGCGGACTGGCGCCCGGCCATCGGCGCGCCCAGCCCCCTGCCCGAGCCGCGGCCCGGGCCGGCCGCGCTGGCCGCCTTCGGCCTGCGCGCCGTGGGCCGGCTGGCCGTGCCCGTCGAGCAGCTCGAGCGCCTGGACGAACTGCTGCGCGCGACGCAGCGGCGCGGCGACGCCATCGTCCTGTCTGACCAGGCCCGCGAGGAGCTGGGCTGGGACGAGGACCAGGCCGGCGCTATCCTGCGCGGCCTGGGCTTCATCGCCGTCCCCGCCCAGCCGGGCGAGCCCACGGCCTGGCGCCGCCGGGGCGAGCCGGCCGCCAGGGCCGGCCAGCCGCACGCCGCCTCGCCGTTCGCGGCCCTGGCCGCCCTTCGGCCCGCGGCCGCGCCGGTGCGCCGCAAGCGGCCGCGGCGGCGGCCGAAGGCGCGCGCATGAGCGGCGAGGCCGACGCCTGCCGCGCCGACGTCTGGCTCTGGCGCGCGCGGTTCTTCAAGACCCGCACCCTGGCGGCGAAATTCTGCGAGGAGGGCCGGGTGCGGCTGACCCGCGGCGGCGTGGAAGGCCGGCTGGACAAGCCCGCCCGCCCCGTCCGGGTGGGCGACGCGCTGGTGTTCGCCGCCGGCGGGCGGCTGACCGCGGTCAGGGTGGAGGCGCTGGGGGAACGCCGCGGCCCGCCGGCCGAGGCCCGCACCCTGTACTCGCCCTTGCAGATATCCTGAGGGCGCCCGCAGCCCTGGCGCATTGACAAGGCGGCCCCTGGCCGTGAAAAACCCGCGCCCTCTTGAGGCGCGCCCGGAGTTCGACCCCTCGATGACCTATATCGTCACCGACGCCTGCATCAAATGTAAGTACATGGACTGCGTGGAGGTGTGCCCAGTCGACTGCTTCTACGAGGGCGAGAACTTCCTGGTCATCAGTCCGGACGAGTGCATCGACTGCGGGGTGTGCGAGCCGGAGTGCCCGGTGGACGCCATCAAGCCCGACACCGAGGACGATCCCGACGGCAAGTGGCTGAAGATCAACTCCGAATTCTCGCAGACCTGGCCGAACATCACGGTCAAGGGCGAGCCGCCCGCCGACGCCGCCGAGTTCGAGCGGGAAACTGACAAGTTCGACAAATATTTCAGCGAGAAGCCCGGCCGCGGCTCGTGACGCGCTGCGGCAAGCCTTTCTACCGGCTTAATTTTATGATACGGTTCTGAGTGACGTGAGGGCTGCCGGACAGACCGCCCCGCGTCGTTTCTGGAAGTTACGCCGTTCCGGCCGACGACCGCCTAGCTGGCGAAGGATGTCTTAGAGGTTATTCGGTTCAGAGATTTCCCCCCGCCGCGGCGACATTCAGCGGCCGGCGTAGCGTTGTCTCTGCCCTCGAAGATCTCTGGCCCCGGCGGGCCGCCGCCCGCGTCATCGGACAGACCGGCTCCGCGGATCTATTGAGAGGATATTTGAATGAGCAAGAACGGATTGGAATTCTCGGTTGGCGATCACGTCGTCTACCCGGCCCATGGCGTGGGCCAGGTGCAGGGGATCGAAACCCAGGAAGTCGCCGGTCTCTCGTTCGAGGTCTACGTCATCACCTTCGACCACGAGAAGATGACCCTGCGCGTGCCCACCGGCAAGGCGCGCTCCTCGGGCCTGCGCTCGCTGGCCGAGGGCAATGTGGTCAGCCAGGCGCTCACGACCCTGAAGGGCCGCGCCCGCATCAAGCGCACCATGTGGAGCCGCCGGGCCCAGGAATACGAGGCCAAGATCAACTCCGGCGACCTGATCTCCATCGCCGAGGTGGTCCGCGACCTGCACCGCGCCGAGAACCAGCCGGAGCAATCCTATTCCGAGCGCCAGCTGTACGAATCGGCCCTCGACCGCATGGCCCGCGAAGTGGCGGCCATCGAACGCATCGACCGCGACGCGGCCATCGGCATCCTCAACAAGTCGCTGATCAAGGCCGTCGCGGCCTGACCCGACGCGCATCGACGGATCGGAAGCGCCCGGCCGAAAGGCCGGGCGTTTTCGTATGGGCGGGGGAGTCTGCACGGCGGTGGCCTTGCCGACGCCACGTCGGCACATCCGTTGCTCACGGCCCCTGCAGCGCCGCCGCGATGGTCGAGCGGATCGCCGCGCCTGACACGTACCCGAGGTAGGTCGCCGCCTGATAAACGAACTCCTCCAGTTCCGGAACGGTCAGGCCGTTGCGAAGCGCGACGGGAATGTGCTCGCTCAAGCCCTTTTGGTCGCCCAGGCCCATCAGCAGCCCCAGGGTGACGATGCTCCGAGTTCGGTGGTCGAGGATCTCGGTGCGCTTCCACAGGTCGAAGTAGACGTTCTCCAGGATCATGTAGTCGAGCTCGGGCGCGAAGACGCCCGCCGGCATCTCGGCGTCGCTCAGGTTCAGCAGCGGGGAGTCGGGCTCCATCTCGCGCAGCACGTCGCGCCCGATCGCCCGCTTCTCGCTCCCAGTCCGTTCCTTGCGCGCCACGTCCGCGTCCGGCAGCGGCGCCTTGATGAGCTCATGCTTGTTGAGGGCCGCGACGATCGAGGTCATCGCCCAGGCGGCGGCGGGGGAGCCCACATAGGCTCTGGCGTGGACGATGATCGCCTCCAGCTCGGCCACCGTGCAGCCGTTATAGATCGCGCCCGGCGCGTGGAACTGCAGCTCGAACTGGTTGCCGACGTTGCCGACGCCGATCATCAGGCTGACGTTCAGCAAGCTACGCATGCGCGGCGTGATGATCTCGGTGCGGTCCCACATGTCGCAGTAGGAATCCTCCATCGCCATCAGCGACGTGTCGCCGGAGAAAACCCCCGGCGGGATGTTTCCGCCGTGCATGCCGTTGGCCGTGCCGGGAAGCATCCGCTGGATGTTCTTGATCCCGATCTGGCGCTTCTCGCTACCCTTGCGTTCGCGCCGGGCGAGCCCGGTCAGGGCCTTTTCCGCGGTCATGGTTGTCTCCTTCAGGCTTTTGCGAAGTTCGCGGGCCGTGCAGAGAAGGTCACGCGCTGGTTGACCCGGTGCGCCACATAGTCGGCGAGCGCGTAATGCTGCATGGCATAGTTGTCCCATACGGCCACGTCGTTCTCCTGCCAATGATGGTAGACGTAGAACTCAGGCATGCGGATCCAGCTATACAGGAACTGCAGGATTGCCTGGCTTTCGTACTTGTGCACGCCCTTGATGAACCGCGTGTAGGTCTCGTTGACGTAGATCGACTTCTCGCCGGTGATCGGGTGCTGCAAGACCACGGGATGCTCGACGGGTGGATAGTTGCGGATTTTTTCGAAGTAGGTCTGCTCAGCCAGGGCTTGGAGATAGTTGCCTTCGCTGAGGCCGCGGCCATCCCAGTAGTGAACGGCGATGCGATCCTCGACGTAACGCTTCATCGGCTCGGACAGGCACGCATAGGCCTTGCGGGTGCAGGACCAGCCGGTGTTGCCGCCGACCTCCGGGCAGGCCTGGATCTGGATCATCGTGCCCATAGAGGGCTCGGCGTTGAAGGTGTTGTCGCTGTGCCAGAGGTTGGTCAAAGGCGGGCGTTTTTCATCGATCGTGATGAGGTCCACCCCGGGCTGGGCCTTCTCCACCATGTGGCTTCCAAGATCCGGTTGGCCGAAGATCCGCGCCACCTCGACCTGCCGGTCCGGCGCCAGCTTCTGCTGGCCGCGGAAGAAGATCACGCCGAAGCGGAGCCAGGCCTCGCGCAAGCTCGACTTCACCTCGTCCGGCAGGTCGGTCGACAGGTCCACGCCTTCGACCCGGGCGGCAAAGTTCGGCATCAATGGCGTGATCCTGAGCGGGCCGAAGTTCTCCGGCCGCAAGGCGCTGGCCACCGGATTGATGAAGTGAACGCTCATCGAAGCCTCCCGCCTGTCAGGCGCGTCCTGCCGTCGCCGACGCCACCACTCTTAATGTCGATGGCACTTCACATGCCATTGGCATGCTCGTCAAGTTGAAGCCGTGGGGGTGAGCATTCGTTGGTTGAGAGGGTGTGTTCCCTCAGCGCACCTGCAGGCCGGCCAGCAAGGCGTCTAGGGCTGCGCCGCCCTCCGCGCGCGCCACGTCCGGCGTGTCAGAGTGGGCGATGAACAGGGCCGCCTCGTTGAAGCTGGCGGAAATCAACAGCGCGAGCGCACGCACCGGCTGGGGTTTGATCAGCTTCTCCCGGATCGCGTTCTCGACGGCCTTGGTGATGGCGCCCAGTCCGTAGTGGGTCTCCAGTTCCCGCCAGCGCACCCAGCCGAGGATGGCAGGCGCGTCGATCAGCTTGATCTGCTGGATGTCCGGCTGGCGCATGTCGTCCAGGGCGATCTGCAGGTCCTGGCGCAGCTGTGTCCAGTGGTCCGGACGCGTGGGCTTGCGGTGGCGGCGCGCCGCCTCGGCCATCAGGTCCCGCTGGATTTCGTCGTAGACCGCGAGGAACAGGGATTCCTTGTCGCCGAAGTGGTGATAGAGCGCGCCGCGCGTCAGGCCGGCCTCGGCGGCGAACTCGCGGATGCCGACGTTGTGGTAGCCGCGCTCGGCGAAGAGCTTCCGGGCGGCCGCGATGAGGGCGGCCTTGCTCTCCTCCCGGTGCTTCGTTCTCAGGCTCTCTTGCTGCATGCGTCCGATATCGCAGCCGCCGACGGGCGCGCCAACGCCTTAACTGACGCCTGCGGCGCGCATTGGGGGCCGGACGCGGTCGCGGACCCGCCGCCCTTCGCCTCAGTTCAGGAGCGGCTCCTCGCGCGCCACCCGGATGTGCTGCGAGGCGTAGGCCGCCAGGTAGATCACCAGGCTCCTCGCGCGGGGGATTGAGCCAGGCCCTGCGCCGCCTCGTCGCTCATGGCGCGCGCTCGGCAAGCCCGAGGGCGGCGCGCAGCTCCGTCCGGGCGGCGGCGAAGTCGCGGGTGAAGGCCGGGTCGGCCATGGCGGCCGCATAGACCGCCGCGCCGATCAGCCGCCCGGCCTCCACGTCGCTGGGGAAGTGCTGGGCGCAGACCACCCGGCTGTCGCCGTAGTCGCGGCCGCGGGCCAGCAGGGGGCCGGCCTTCTCGGGCGCCATGTCGGCGAGCAGCAGCGCCATCATCCAGCCGCGGCTGGCGTGGCCGGACGGATAGGACTTGCTCATCTCCAGCATCCGGCAGGTCTTGATCGAGCGGTCGACCAGCGGCGGGCGGGGCCGGCCGTAGGCCGCCTTGGCCGGGGCGGTGAGCGACTTCACGTCCGCGAACAGCACCTCGAACAGCGCCGCGGTCCTGGGCGTCCTGGCCTTGGTGAACCCGGGGCCGAGCACCTGGCCGAAGGCGTTGTAGGGGGAGGTCTCGTCATCGCTCTGGGCCTGGGCCCAGCGCGGCTGGCCCTTCAGCGCCTGATCGGCCTTCACCTCGGCCAGGTCGGCCGCCTGGGCCGGGCTGTCGGGCTTGGGCGGCGGCGGCAGGAAGGCCGTGGCGTCGAGATGGGCGGCGGCGATGTAGCTGGTCGCCGAGGGGGCGGTGGTCGAGCGGTCGCCGCGCCCCGTCGTGGCGCAGGCCGCCAGGAGAAGGATGAGGGCGACGAACGACTTGCGCATGATGAGGCTTCCGGAGGCGACAGGGCCTCAATCCTCCACCCGGCCGCGCCTGTCAAAGCCCTGCAGCGCAAGGTCGCGCAAGCTGGGATCGCCAAGTCCCTTCTCCCTTCCCCCTCGATGGGGGAAGGGCGGGGATGGGGGTGTGGCCGCGACGGCGCAAAAGAAGCGCGTTCGGGCGCCGAACGCGCACGATCGCCAGCGCTCCGCCAGCACCCCCATCCAACCTTCCCCCATCGAGGGGGAAGGCTTTTCCAAATGCGATCACCGCCCTCCAGGGGGAAGGGAGAGGGCCGCCGCCCTGAAACGCTGCAGCGCCTGCAGCAGGTCCGCCTCGCTCACCGGCTTGCGCATCAGGGGGGCGGCCGCGAACCGCTCGTCGGAAATCGCGCCGTACCCGGTGGCGAAGGCGAAGGGCACCTGGCGCTCGCTCAGGGCCTGGGCGAGCGGGAAGACCATCTCGCCGCCCAGGTTCACGTCGAGGATGGCCCCGTCCGGCGGCTCGGCGCCCCCCTCCAGCCAGGCGAACGCCGCCGCCAGGCCGCCGAAGGAGCCCACCACCTGGCAGCCCAGGTCGGCGAGCATGTCCTCCATCATCAGGGCGACCAGGCTCTCGTCCTCCACCACGATCAGGCGCAACCCGGTCAAGCCAGCGCGATCCTGTCCGAAAGCGGCGCTTCTAGGCTGAACTCCACCCCGCGGGGGTCGAAGAGCAGGCGGGCCTCGCCGCCCAGGTCGCGCGCCAGGCCGCCCTCCAGGAGCCGCAGGCCGAAACCCTTGCGCTGCGGGTCGGATGCGGGCGGACGGCCGCCGCGCTCGCGCCAGCCGAAAGCCAGGGCGCGGCGGGGCTGGGCCATGTCCACGGACCACTCGATCTCCACCGTTCCGCTTTCGCCGGCGAGCGCGCCATGGCGGACGGCGTTCACCGCCAGTTCGTGGACGGTCATATGGAACGCCACCGCGGTCTCCGGCGACAGGGCGACGGCGGGACCGTCCGCGCGGATGCGGCGCCCGTCGATCCCGCCGAACGGCTCCAGCGCCGCCGAGAGCACCTCGAGCAGGGCGGCGCGGCCCCATTCGCCGCGGGTGAGCAGCTCGTGGGCCCGCGACATGGCGCCGAGCCGGCCGGTGAAGGCCTCCACGAAGTCGCGCGGGGTGGCGGACTTGCGCAACGTCTGGTCGGCGATCGAATGCACCGAGGCCAGCATGTTCTTGCAGCGATGGTCGAGCTCGCGCAGGAGGAACTTGCGCCGCGCCAGGGTCTCGTTCAGCGAGGCGTACATCCGCGCGTTCTCCAGCGCCGTCGCCGTCGCCCGCGCCATCACCTGCAGCTTGATGATCTCGTCTTCGGTGGGGGTGCGCTCCACCGCCCAGTAGGCGCCGATGGCGGCCAGCGGGTCGTGCGGCCGCACCGGCGTCATCACCAGGCTCTTCACGAAGGTCGGGCGGTAGGCGTCGTGGGGGATTCGCGGGTCCTGGTAGATGTCGGGCGCCACGACGGTCTGCCGGTTCAGCATGGCCCAGCCGGAGATGCAGGCGGTGAGCGGGAACCGCCGACCCTTCCAGAGCGGGCCGATGGCGTCCTCGTCCAGATACCAGCACATGTCGTCGTCGCGCAGCACGAAGGCGATCCCGTCGGCGCCGGAGATCCTGCGGGCGGCCGAGCGCACCACCGCCGCGACCTCCTCGACGGTGCGCGCGGCGGACAGCTCCTCGATGGTCTCCACCAGCGTGAACAGCGGATCGGAGCCGGGGGCCGCCAACGGGGCTGCGGCGGAGCTCATGGAGCCTCCTGCGGGATCTGGCGGCGAGGCGATCAAACCTGAATCGGACCTATCACACGTTCAATCCCAAGTTGTCACGCGCTAGACTGAACATGTTCAATCCGCCGTGACGGGGGCCGGTTCCACGGGCAGGGGCAGGAAGCCCGGACCGCGCGCCAGTTCCTCGGCCAGCCGCCCGCGGTCGAGGTCGCCTTCCCAGCGGGCGATCACCAGGGTCCCGACGCCGTTGCCCACCAGGTTGGTGAGCGCGCGGCACTCGCTCATGAAGCGGTCGACGCCCACCAGCAGCGCGAGCGCGGCGATCGGGATGTCCGGGATCACCGCCAGGGTCGCCGCCAGGGTGATGAACCCGGCCCCGGTGACCCCGCTCGCCCCCTTCGAGGTCAGCATGGCCACGGCCAGCAGGGTCAGCTCCTGGGTCAGGGTGATCGGCGTGTTGGTGGCCTGGGCGAGGAACAGGGTCGCCAGGGTCATGTAGATGTTGGTGCCGTCGAGGTTGAACGAATAGCCGGTGGGGATCACCAGGCCGACGGTGGTCTTGCCCGCCCCCAGGCGCTGCAGCTTCAGCATGATCTGCGGCAGCACCGATTCCGACGAGGAGGTGCCCAGCACGATCAGCAGCTCGTCGCGGATGTAGGCGATGAACTTGAAGATCGAGAAGCCGGCCAGGGCGGCGATCGCCCCCAGCACCACCAGCACGAACAGCAGCGAGGTGGCGTAGAAGGTGGCCACCAGGGCGGCCAGGTTGACCAGGGCGTCGGTCCCGTACTTGCCGATGGTGAAGGCCATGGCCCCGAAGGCGCCCAGCGGCGCGAGCTTCACCACCACCCCGATGACGCCGAAGAACAGCTTCGCCGCCTCGTCGAGGAAGCCCGCCACCCGGTCGCCGAAATCGCCCATCCGCGTGCAGGCGATCCCGGTGACGATGGCGGTGACCAGCACCTGCAGCAGCTCGCCGCGCGCCAGGGCGCTGAAATAGCTGTCCGGGATGAGGTCGAGGAGGAAGGGGACCATCCCTTCGGCGTGCCTGGCCTTGTCCAGGTAGCCCGCCGCCACCGAAGGGTCGAGGCTGGCCGGATCGACGTTGAAGCCCTGCCCCGGATGCGCCAGCCGGCCGACCACCAGGCCCAGGACCAGGGCGAACGTCGAGACCACCTCGAAATAGACCAGGGTGCGCACGCCCAGCCGCCCGAAGGCCTTCAGGTCGCCCATGCGCGCGACGCCGCCGGCGATGGTGCAGAAGATCACCGGGGCGATCGCCATCTTGATCAGCTTGACGAAGCCGTCACCCAGGGGCTTCAGCGCCACGCCCACCGACGGCCAGAACGCGCCCACCGCAAGGCCGAGCGCGATGGCGATCAGCACCTGGACGTAAAGCACCTTGAAGTGACGCATGCCCCCTCCCCAGGGATAGCTGGATCCTAGGGACGATAGCCGAGGCGGACCCGATTCCGAACCCCGCCCGTCACCAGCCGAGACCCAGCGCCACGGTCATCGCCGAGGGCCGGGCCAGGACCAGGGTCGCCTCCAGGGCGGCCAGTTCGCCCTGCGCCCGCGCCAGGGCGGCGGCCGGGTAATCCGGGTCGCCGTCCGGGTCCTCGATCGCCTGGGCCAGCATCTCGGCGGCCGCGCGCAGGGCCAGAACCCGGTTGAGCACGTCCATGTCGACCTCCACATGCTCGCAGATGTTGAGCGCCGCGGCCTCCACGAAGCGGCGGATCGCCTCCGGCGTGGTCTGCGGCGCCTCGGCGAACTGGTCGCGGATCAGCGTCACCTGGACGGCCAGGATGGGCGGCAGCGGCCTTTCCTCGGCGCTCGCAGTCATCACGCATCTCCGGCCGGACGGGCCTGCGCCGCTTCTGCACCCTTGCGCCGCCTGGCGCCAAGCCCGGCCGGCGCCGCGCCGGCTCAGGGAGTTCGGTATTGCGCGAAGGCGCCTAAACCGCCACCATCGCACGGGCGGCGCGCGCGATCGCAGAGGTTGTTGCGCCGCACAGCGGGGGCGGAGGCGAACTCCGCCCGACGGTCCGGGTTACTACGCCTCAGCGTAGAGTGAGTCCTCTTGTGACGACGGGGAGCCGAGATCAAGCCTGCCGGTTGCGTCCTCGGGGGCGGAGGGGAGAGTTGTCCAGCATAGCGCAGCAGCTTCCTTGCGTCGCCGTCCTGATACCCGCCAAGGATGCATCCTTGACGATCGCGCGCGCCATCCGCTCCGCCCTGGCGGAGCCGGAGACGGCCGAGGTGATCGTGGTGGATGACGGCTCGGCGGACGCCACCGCGGAGGTCGCCGCCGCCTGCGACGACGGCAGCGGGCGGCTCAGGATCATCCGCCAGGCCAACCGGGGGCCCTCGGCGGCGACCAACGTCGCCATCGAGGCCAGCACCTCGCCCTATCTGTGCAACCTCGACGCCGACGACTTCTTTCTGCCGGGCCGGTTCAAGGCCATCTTCGACGCCGCCGGGACCGACTGGGACCTGGTCGCCGACAAGCTGCTGCTGGGCAAGGAAGGGGCCGAGGACGGCCCCTACGAGCGCTGGCGCGGCGACGATCCGCTGCCCCCGGTCCTCAGCCTGGCGGCGTTCGTCGAGGGCAACATTTCGCGCGCCTCGCGGCCGCGCACGGAACTCGGCTACATGCAGCCGATCAAGCGGCGGGCCTTCCTCGACGCCCATGGGCTCCGCTTCCACGAGGACCTCTGGCTGGGCGAGGACTACCTGCTCTACGCCGAGGCCGTCGCCCGGGGCGCGCGGTTCAAGACCGTGGAGCACTATGGCTACGTGGCGATCGCCCGGCCCTCGTCGCTCAGCCATCTTCACCCGCCGGAGTATCTGGAAGCGCTGATGAAAGCCGACCAGGCGCTGGCCGCGATCCCGGGCGTTCCGGCCGCGGGGCGGCGCGCGCTGAAGCGTCACGAGGCCAGCACCCGGCGCAAGTGGATCTACCGCCGGGTGCTGGCCGCCAAGCAGGAGGGGCGGCTCGGTCGGGCCGCCGCGCTGGCGCTGAGCGGACCCGACGTCTTCGTCTATATCGTGGCCGAGACGATCCGCTCATGGCGCCGGAAGGCGGCCCATAAGGCCGCCACGGCGCTGGGCGGCTGGGCGCCGGCGGGCGCCCCCGCAGACGAGGCCTCCACCTAGGCGGGCGCGCTGCGGAGGCTCTGAGAGCTACCGCGGCCGGGGTGCCTGCGCGGCGCCGGGCTTGCGCCCGCGCCCATCCCTCGTCAGAAAGGCCCCGACGCCGGCCTGCCACTGGGCCGCCGTCCCTCACGCGGCCCGGTAGCTCAGCCGGATAGAGCAGCGCTTTCCTAAAGCGAAGGTCGGGGGTTCGAGTCCCTCCCGGGCCGCCACGCAGTCTTCCGAAGGCGCTGAACGGCCCTGGTCCCGCGCGAAAGACCCGCCTTTCCGGACGTTACCACCCACCAATCCGTCATGCACCGCCCCTGAAGTGACATCGTTCCGAGGTGCGACGCGGGGCTTGTCGCGCCCGTCTCCGAAGCATCTTGAAAGCATTGTCAGAGCAAATTAGCCGGCCCGCAATCGCCGCGGCCCAGGCCGCCGCTCCAAACTCTAAGGGTGCACGAGGCTTGATGACGATCTGAACGCGGCCGCGGAACAGGACAACCCGAGGTGCTGTCGGAGCTCCAAGCTCGATAGACTGAGAGGGACCTGGTCAGCGGACCCCATCAGGGCCAGCGGCCATCAGCGCCGCACCAACAGGCCGGACAGATGACCGCACCCGACAGATCACCAGCTCAAGCCAACTTCACCCTTGCAGCGCAGGGGCCATCCACAGATGACAGCACCCTCAAATGGCAAGCCGCCTCATCGATCCAGTCGTGAGCCCCGCCTCGTCGGGCCGACGCCGCCGGGGACCGGGACGGACGAGCCCGCATAGTCGGAGTTGATCACCAGCTTGGGGCTTTCGGCGACCTCGATCGCCTTGGCCACGATCACGGTCCAGGCCGACTGGTCGGCGACGTCGCTCGCCACGCCGGAGATCTTCAGCCTGGCGTTGGGGATGTAGATCGTGCCGAGCAGCTCGCGCGCGGCGGTGCTGGAGATCTGGAACGTGTGGTCGTTCTTGCGCGTCGTGGCGATCACGAAGCCGGCGTAGGCGCCGCTCTCGCGCCCCCGAAGGTTGATCTGCGCCTTGTCGCCGAACTTGAAGTCGGAATCCTTGTCGAAGATCAGCACGACGTTGGAGCCCTTCAGCTTCGACGTTTCCGCCAGCTCCAGCCGCCCCTTGAGGAAATAGTGCACGCCCGGCGCCAGGTTGAGGGTCGCCGCCTTGATCAGCTTGATGTCGCCGCAGTGCACGCCCGCCGGCAGCGTCAGCAGGCCGGTGTCGTAGAGGTGCGCGACCGGGTAGCAGGGCTGGTTCGCCTTGATCGACATCGACGCGAACGGGTCAGTGATCTGCGGCGCGCCGACCTGCGGCTGCGGGGTGATCCGGCCCTTGGCCGTCCCCGACGCCTGCACCGTGGCGGCGGAGAGCAGGGCGGTGTTGTCGGCCTGGATGTCGCCGTTCGAGTGAACGAGGCAGCCGTTCGCTGCCATGGTGGCGGTATTCCGGACGTTGATCCGGTTGGTGTCGTCGAGGCCGGTGCTCAACACGCACAGCGGCACCTGTCCCATCGAGGTTGCGGTCGACGACAGGCGCAGCGGCCAGCCGCCCGGCGGCAGCATGTCGCCGAAGTAGGACGCCCGCGCGCCGACGACCTTCACCGTCACGGCGGAGCCGTCGGGCGCGACCTCGAACGAGGAGGTCCATGTCGCCCGGTCCTTGAGCTTGGCGAGCTGCAAGTCGAGGGTGGCGAGCGTGCGCTCGCGCAGGGCCGCGCTGTCCGACGCGGAGAGCTGCTGGGCCGCATTGAGCGCGGCCTGGTCCAGCGAGTCCTGCACCAGGGTGCGATCGGCGCTCACCGACGCCAGGTCGATGGCGCCGACCGTCAGCACAGCCAGCACCGGGAGAGACAAAGCCACGATTACGGCGACCCCTCCCCTCGGATCGTCGGCGAATACGCGCGGCGCGTTGACGAGCCCTCCACGGACCATATGAACGACCCAAGCGAGCACGCGTTCGTTTTCCTCTCCGAAATTGACGTGTGAGCGCAAATCTTTGAGGCCTGCTTAACAGTGGACTTGAGGTCCGGAATTGAGAACGCGATCAAGTCGCTGGCGCATCAGGACCCTGCCACTTGGGATCCGCTAATCGCCGAAGCCCCACGCCTGGGGGCGAAATGCAGTCGACTATCGACGGAACGCGCACAGCGGCGCGATTCTAAAATCATCTAAGCGAGCTGTCGAAGCCGGCGCGGCAGACGCCTCAACCTAATCGAAATGCGTCACGCGACAGAAGAGCCAAGCTTCTCGCAGGCATTGTCAGCTCAAATGCACCGACCGGTAAGGGGCAGGATTCAGGCGGGCGAAATGGCGCGTAAGAAAAAGGTCCACGATCTTTTTCGCTGGTTTGACTCCTCGCTTGAGGTGATCCGACTGGTGGTCCTGATGTACGTGCGCTACCCGCTGTCGTTGCGGAACGTCGAGGACCTGCTGTTCGAGCGCGGCATCGATATATGTCACGAGATGGTGCGGCTGTGGTGGAACCGCTTCGGTCCGACGTTCGCCGGTGAGATCCGCAGAAGCGGGTCCAGAATATGCGCGCCCACACCCACTGGCGATGGCACTTGGACGAAGTCTACGTGAAGATCAACGGCGAGATGCGCTACCTGGGGCGCGCCGTCGATCACGAGGGCGAGGTGCTGGAGTCTTTCGTCACCAAGACCCGCGACAAGGCGGCGGCGTTGAAATTCATCAAGAAAGCTATGAAGCGCCACGGCCGCCCTCAGGTGATCGTCACGGACGGTCTGCACTCCTATGGCGCGGCGATGAAGGAGATCGGCAATGCCGATCGCCAGGAGGTCGGCCGCTGGCTCAACAACCGCGCGGAAAACTCACACCAGCCGTTCCGACGACGAGAACGCACCATGGAGCGGTTCCGCAGGATGAAGACCCTGCAGAAGTTCAGCTCCGTACATGCCCAGGTCCACAACCATTTTTCTCAGGAGCGCCACCTCGTCAGCCGGGAGATCTACCGCGAACGACGCTCCGCAGCCTTGGCGGAGTGGAGGACCCTTGCGGCCTGAGGCGTGCACCCCCCCCTGCCCTCGCCTCGTCTGCCGGAGACGAGTTGCCCTGGGACTGACACCACCGCCAGTCAGTCCGCTCTCCAGCTGTCGGGCGCCGGGGCTGGACCTTTGCCCGGAAGTTCGGGGCCTGAGCCGCCAACTTCCGTCATTTGGCCTCCAGACGCGGGAATTTTCCGTGCCTCGGACCAGAAGAAGCGTCTACGGAGCCCAGCACCTTCGGGGGCCGTCGATGAATCCCGACTTCAGTCCTGCTGACCAGGCCTTTCGAGCAGAGGCCAGAAGCTGGCCGCCCGACACCTCGAGTTCGAGCGATCGCCACCACGGCCGCTGCGCCTGGCGCTCATCCAGATAGGCGGCGGAGAAAACCACCGCGTCGCGCGCACGTTCGCGGGGGGCGCCAAGGCCTGTCAGAATCATCTCCTGGACCTCGCACATGTAAGCGAGAGCGCCGCCGTTCCGCTGAACGAGGCGCCGGGCTGCGCCGAGCACGCTGGCCGAGACGAAGTCACGGCGGCGCGGGCGGAGACGAAGCTGAAGTCGCCGTTGCGACGGCCCTGCTTCAGCCGCCCCGGCCGAAGGGCGGACTCTAGCAACCCAGATCATGCCGCCCTGCCCTTGCGCATACCCGAGGCGACTTGACCTTGAACTGACAGCTCCCAGACGGCGGCGGGCCGTGATATCGATAGTGGCGCCGATCTTGCTGGAGGGGCCTTGGGGTGGTTCTCGATCGAACGCGCGGGGCCGCCCGCCGGCGTCAAGGCGAGCGTCAGGGAGTCCGCGCCGGTCGAAGGCCGGGACAGGCCATGAGCAAGTTGTTCGGCAGACAAGGGCTGATCGCCGTGGGCCTGTGCCTGGCGGCCGGGATACTCGCTGCGCCGGCGGCGTCGAACTCCTGGTCCGTGAAACGCCCCCCGGAGGCGCCGAGCCTCCCGCGGCCTGCGGGCGCCCGCATATGGTATCCGACTACCAGCTCGCCGACCCTCGCCCTGCCGGGCGGCCAGCGACGCACCATCCGCAGCGTGCTGAACATCACCGCGCCGATGCAGTTCGGCGGCTATGTCTGGAACGAGGAGGGGATCCCGCCGGCGTCCATCTGGGTGCGGATCGATCTCGGCCAGCAGCTCATCTCGGTGTTTCGCGGCGGGCACGAGATCGGCTCGGCGGTGATCCTCTACGGCGCAGGTAGCAACCCGACGCCCACCGGCGCGTTCAAGATCCTGCAGAAGGCCAAGGACTATCATTCACGGACCTACGACGCGCCGATGCCGTTCATGCTACGATTGACGGACGATGGAATCGCTATCCACGCGAGTAATGTGCGCGATGGTTCGGCTACCCATGGGTGTATTGGCGTGCCGGTAGAATTCGCCCGGAAGTTGTTTTCACAAGCGCAGCGTGGCGATCTTGTAGTAGTCGTCGGAAGTTAATGGCGAAAGCTGTACCGTCTTCCACCAAAGGGGAATCATGAGCTCGAAACGTACGCTGTGGGTGGTCGCAACGACTTCCGTGTTGCTGGCCTCGACGGTTAGCGGCGCGGCCGTGTTCTTCAACGAGGGGGGCGCCGCCGTACTGACAGAGATCGCGCACGATCCCCTGGCCGCCTTCGGCCAGCGTTCGCCAGGCCAACGACGGCCCGGCGCCCTGTTCCAGACCAAGCCGTCCAAGGCCGCCCCGCAGGCGCTGGCCGCTCCGCAGAAGCTGGCGGCCCCGCAAGCGTTGGCGGCCGCGCCAGTTGAGGCCGCGGCGCCCATGGCGCAGGCCGGAGTCGATTCCCTTTGCGAGCGTCTCACGACGCCGGTGTCGGCCGCCCCGTCGGCTCCGGTCAGCCCCGAGGCGGAACGCCTGGCCGGACAGCTGGTCGCGGCCGTCCAGCAGGCCCTGGCCGACACGACCAACGGGCAAGCCCAGCGCGAACGCGCGGTGGAGCAGGCGATCCAGAACGTGCTGGAGACCAGCGGCGCCACGCCTCAGGTCGCCACGCCCGCCCTGAATCTCGCTCAGGCGCGGCTCGTGGCCTTGGGGCTGAACTGCGCCCCGGGCGTTCCGCAGGCGATGGAGGTCGCAAGCACGGCCGCCACCGAGGCGGGGCAGCCGGGCGATCAGCCGGGCGCGATCAGCCAGCCCGGCGGCCCAGCGGTGATCGGCTTCCCGCCGGGCAGCGGCGGCGGCGGCGGCGGCGGCGGCACGACCTACCGGGCCGCGCCCGCCGCGATCGGGCGGCTTTAAGCCAGACCTCGAGGCTTCCGGGGGCCGCGTCGGCGCGGCGCCCGGCGCTCCAGGGAGGTTCGGCGACTTAACTTCCTGCGCGGACGTGACCGGCGGGCAAGCCGGCGCCCAGGCGAGGCCGCCTCGTGGGCGACGAGGCGATTTCGCTGACATTCGACCATCATGAGGGGCTTCGCATTGCGCGGCGTCATCTCATGGCGGAGCGAGTGGAGCGTTGCCTGAATGCCTTTGCCAAATCTGGACATCACCGCGACGGGGCCAGCGGCCGCGCCGAAGCGGGGCCATGTCTTGCGAATCGCCGGCCCCAGCCACCCCTTACGGCCGGACCTCGAGCGGTTCATCGAGACGCGCTTCGCCATCGATTTTGCCGCGAGCCTGCCCGGCCACTATCCGCTGATCGCCTTCATCGAATCCGACGGCCGGCCGATCGCGGCGGCGGGCGTGCGGTTCGCTGAACTTGGACCGCTGTTCCTGGAGCGCTACCTCGACGAGCCGCTCGAGCAGCAGCTCGCCGGCGCGTTCGGGCGACCGACGGCGCGCGACGCCATCGTCGAGATCGGCTCCCTGACCACGATCTCGCCCGCCGCCGCCCTGGACCTGTTCGAGGCCCTGTCGAGCTGGCTTCGACGCGCCGCCGGCCAGCGCTTCGCGGTCGCCACACTTGGCCCCGACCTGGCGCGCATGCTGCAGCGTCTGGGCTTCTGCATGAAGCGCCTGGCCGCCGCCGACCCTCGGCGACTGGGGGAGGGGGCCGCCGCCTGGGGCCGATACTACGACCGCGCCCCGGCCGTCTTCGGGGGCAGGATTCCCGACCTCGACCCGGGGCCCCAGTTCGCAGCGACGCAGGCGAAGATTCGCCGGCGAGCCGCAAGCCTGCGACGCCCGGTCGCACGGTGAGCCTGGTCCTCGACGCCGTCGCTCGCCACGCCCGCGAGCGGCCCGAGACGCGGGCGCTGCACGGCGCCGGGTCGAGCCTCAGCTGGCGTGAGCTGGCGACAGAAATCGTGGCGGTGGCCGCCGGGCTGGACCGCGGGCTCCAGGGCATGTCGCCCGACGCGCCGGTCGCTGTAGCGCTCGACAATGGGCCGGCCTGGGTCGTTGTCGACCTTGCGCTGATGTCCCTTGGCCGGCCTGCGCTGCCGTTGCCGGGCTTCTTCACCGCCGATCAAGGGCGACACGCCCTGGCCGACGCCGGCGCCTGCCTGATCGTGCGGCCCGCGACGAGGGCCGACGCCATGCCGCTCATGGCGGCCGGCGCCGCCCTGGCGGCCACGCCGACCGGCCTTCCGCCGCGCGCGCTGCACCCGGGCGCGGCGAAGATCACATACACCTCCGGCTCGACCGCGACACCCAAGGGGGTCTGCCTGTCGCTGGCCCAGATGGAGGCCACCGGCGCGGCGCTCGTAGAGGCCATCGGGATCGAGTTCGCCGGCGACCATCTCGCCGTGCTGCCGCTCGGCGTCCTGCTGGAGAACGTGGCGGGCCTTTACCCGACGCTGCTCGCCGGCGGCGCCTACCACGCCCCTGGTCTCGCAGATCTGGGGTTCGGCGACGGCCTTCGCGCGGACATGGCCCGGATGGCGGGCGTCATACGGACGCGCGGGATCAGCAGCCTGATCCTGACGCCGGAGCTCCTGCGCGGCCTGGCCGCGCACCTGCTCGCCGAAGGCTTGCGCCTGCCCAGCCTCAAGCTCGCCGCGGTCGGCGGCGCCAAGATCTCCCCGGGCCTGCTCGCCGCCGCGCGCGCCGCGGGCCTCCCGGCCTACGAGGGCTATGGCCTCAGCGAATGCGCCTCGGTCGTGGCCCTGAACACGCCGGCGGCGGATCGCCCCGGGACCGTCGGCCGCGTGCTGCCCCACCTGTCGGTGTCCATCGCCGGCGACGGCGAGGTGATCGTCGGGCCGGACGCCTTCCTCGGCTATGTGGGCGGCCCGCCGCGATCGGGCCCTCTGCAGACCGGCGACCTCGGATCGATCGACGCCGACGGCTTCCTGGCCATCGACGGGCGCAAGTCGAACCTCCTGATCACCGCCTTCGGGCGCAACGTCTCGCCCGAATGGGTCGAGAGCGAACTGGCCGCCGAGCCGGAAATCGGACAGGCGGCGGTGTTCGGCGAGGCCGCCCGCGACCTCTGCGCCGTCGTGGTCCCGGGGCGCGCCGAGGTTCCGGCCGAAGCGATCCAGGCGGCTATCGACCGCGCCAACAGGCGCCTGCCAGTCTACGCCCATGTCGGCCGCTGGACGCTGTCGGCGCCCTTCGCGCTCGCACGCGGCGAACTGACGGCCAACGGCCGCCTGCGGCGCGCT
>Ga0070668_100001058_pt1 | contig 19350 bp, 19 predicted proteins | sample KBSS43metaG_FD_64661 | JGI IMG/M metagenome (GOLD analysis project Ga0070668, IMG submission 64661) | Switchgrass rhizosphere microbial communities from Kellogg Biological Station, Michigan, USA - KBS S4-3 metaG | ecosystem: Host-associated > Plants > Roots > Rhizosphere > Soil ... | reverse complement strand
GCTTCGGCGCCGATCACGTAGCCGGCTTCGAGGGGCGTCAGGCCGCGCAGCGCCTGCAGGACCACCGGGCCATAGGTCGACAGGCCCATGCCGGCGGCGAACATGGTGAACAGGGCGGCGTAGCCCGCTCCGAGCGGCGTCGAGAGCGCGCCGGCCTGGCGCGGGAACAGGCGCACCTGCGAGCGCGCGTCGAGCCGGATCGCCGCCCACAGCAGGACCAGGCCGCCGGCGCCGGCGGCCAGCAGGAGGCCGCCGCCCAGGCCGGAGACCGAGATCGCGGCGACGCCGGCGGCGATCAGCGCCACCTGCCGGGCGGGCACGCCGGCCGCCCGCTCGCCCCGCGCAGCGGCGGGCAAGAGCCAGGCGGCGGCCAGGCCGAAGCCCGCGGCCTGGATCGCGAACAGCCAGAAGACGCCGCGCCAGGCTCCGGCCTGCGCGAACAAGCCGCCCACCAGCGGGCCCACGAGGGTGGCGAGACCCCAGACCCCGGCGATGGCGGCGAAGGCCCGGGCCAGGTGCCGCTCGGGAAGCAACAGGCCGATCGCGACGTAGCTGAACCCTGAGATCCAGCCGGCGCCCAGGCCCTGCACGAGGCGGCCGGCGAGGAACAGGCCGATGTCCGGCCCCGCGGCGCTGAGCGCGCAACCGGCCGCGTAGATCAGGGCCGCGGCGATCGTCGCGCGGCGCAGGCTGAAGATCTCGGAAAGCCGCCCGGCCGTGGCGCCGGCCAGGATGGCCCCGGTGAAATAGCCCGCCGTCGCCCAGCCGAAATAGGCGTAGCCGCCCAGGTCGCGGCCGACGCTGGGCATGATGGTGGCGGTGACCAGGGCGTCGGCGGCGTTGAGCCACACGCCCAGGCAGATCAGCGCGAAGCGCGGCAGCCGCCCTTCGGCGAGCAGGTCACGCCAGCTTCGGTCGGAGGCCTCGAGGCTCATGCAGGTCGGCCCTTACTGGGCCGACCTGGATAGACGAGGATTGAGCCCGGCGGGAGCCCGCTTAGCGGTTGGACCAGACGCCGGTGCGCGCCGGGGCTGCCGCGGCGCCTTCGCGGCGCGGCCCCTTGAAGCCGGCGCCGCGCTGGGCGGCCGGCTTGGCCTGGGACTGGCCGCCACCGCCGCCCGAGCGGCCGCGGTTGCCGCCACGGTTGCCCGACTTCGGCTGGTTGTTGCGGCCCTGGTTCGGCTGACGCTCGGGACGAACGCCCACCGGCTCCGGCATGGCTGCGGTCGCAGCCCCCAGGGCGCGGTCGTTGCGGCGGTCGAAGGACGGGATGGTCTGGCGCGTCACCTTCTGGATGTCGCGCAGCAGGTTGCGTTCGTCGTCGGCGCAGAAGGCCACGGCGCTGCCGTCGGCGCCGGCCCGCGCCGTGCGGCCGATGCGGTGGACATAAGCCTCCGGCACGTTCGGCAGTTCGTACTGGATCACGTGGGTGACGCTGTTGATGTCGATCCCGCGCGCGGCGATGTCGGTGGCCACCAGGGCGCGGACCTCGCCGGCCTTGAAGGACGCCAGCGCGCGTTCACGCTGGCCCTGGCTCTTGTCGCCGTGGATCGAGGCGGCTTCGACGCCCACCTGCTCCAGGCTCTTGGCGACCCGGTCGGCGCCGCGCTTGGTGCGGGTGAAGACCAGCACGCGGGTGAAGCTGGGCTGGTCGAACAGCTCGGCCAGCAGGGCGCGCTTGCGGGAGGTCTCCACATAGAGGACCTGCTGGTTGACGCGCTCGGCCGTGGTGCCGCTGGTGGCGACCGAGACCTTCAGCGGATCCTTCAGCAGCTCGCCGGCCAGCTTGCCGATCTCGGCCGGCATGGTGGCGGAGAAGAACAGGTTCTGCCGCTGCTTGGGCAGGTGGGCCACGATCTTTCGGATCGGCACCAGGAATCCGAGGTCGAGCATCTGGTCGGCCTCGTCCAGCACGAAGATCTCGGTCTGGCTGAGCACCGCCATCTTCTCGTGCAGGTGGTCGAGCAGGCGGCCCGGGGTGGCGACCAGCACGTCGATGCCGGCGGCCAGCGCCTTGATCTGGGCGCCGTACTTCACGCCGCCGAAAATCACCGTGGTGGTCATGCCCAGGTGGCGGCCGTAGGTCTTGAAGCTCTCGCCGATCTGGGTGGCGAGCTCGCGGGTGGGGGCGAGGATCAGGCAGCGGCAGCCGCGGCGCGGGGCCGGCTTACGGTCGGCGGCCAGCCGGTGAAGGATCGGCAGGGCGAAGGCGGCGGTCTTGCCGGTGCCGGTCTGGGCGACGCCCAACAGGTCGCGGCCTTCGAGAACGCCGGGGATGGCCTGGGCCTGGATCGGCGTGGGCTGGGTGTAGCCCTTTTCGGCGAGCGCCTTGAGGAGCGCCTTGTCGAGGCCGAGGTCGGTGAATTGAGTCAAGCTCGTTTATCTTTCAGATATGCGAACTGGCGCGGCTGCTCATCGGGAGCCCCGCGCGGGTCGCGTCTTATTTGGGGAAGCGCCCCGCGTGGCCGGGCGATCTATGAACTTTCAAGGCGCTCGACAGGCAAAGCCTCCATTCAGGAGGCCCTCACGCGGCTGGAGCGCCAATAGCGCCCAATTCGGAGCGCAGCCGGGACATCGGCGGTTTCGGGTGGAAAGTCAAGTCACGGTGGCGGTTTAGCCGCAGGGCTGTGGCCGAAATGCCCGCCCGGCGCGAAGAGGGGGCGGCGCGGCGGGAGGTTGCAATTGCGGCTCGGCCCCGTCATCCAGCGCCATGCCTGAGCCCAAGCCCCTGCTGCTGGTCGCCGCCGCCGCGCTCATCGACGCAGACGGCCGCGTGCTGATCTGCCAGCGGCCGCCGGGCAAGCCGCTGGCCGGCCTGTGGGAGTTCCCAGGGGGCAAGGTGGAGCCGGGCGAGACGCCCGAGGCCTGCCTGATCCGCGAACTGGAGGAGGAGTTGGGGATCGGCGTCACCGAAGCCTGCCTGGCCCCCTTCGTATTCGCCAGCCACGCCTACGAGAGCTTCCACCTGCTGATGCCGCTCTACCTCGTCCGGCGCTGGAGCGGGACGGTGACCCAGCGCGAGCATGCGGCGCTGGCCTGGGTCAAGCCGATGAAGCTGACGGACTACCCGATGCCGCCGGCCGACGCGCCCCTGGTGGCCTGGCTGCGCGACCTGATCTGAGCCGCGATCGCGCCGCCCCAGGCGCGAAATGGGTGCAGGTACTGGCCGAGGGCGCCCTTGCCCATGTCCTCGCGCACGCCCAGGGCTACGTCGCAGGGGCCCGGCGTGCGCCAGGTGCCGAAGGCGCGGTCGAACACCGAGAAGACGGTGGCGAAGTTGGCGGCCTCCACGTCGCGGGCGTGGTGCCAGCGGTGGGCGGCGGGCGGGTTGAACAGCAGGTTGGCCTTGCCGAAGGTCCAGGGCAGGTCGGCGTGGACGACGTGGCCGTAGTAATGGCGGACCAGCACGGCCACCGAGATCGCCCAGACGGGAAAGCCCAGGGCGGCCATCACCAGGATGTCGAGGATGGTCCCCAGCCGGTCGATGGGATGCAGCCGGCCCAGGCTGAACCAGGTCAGCCGGGTGTCGCTGTGGTGCATGGCGTGCGCCGGCCAGAGCGATGGGGTGTGCTGCAGGCGATGGCGCCAGTAGCCGGCCAGGTCGGCCACGAAGATCGCCACGAGGCCGGTGAAAACGGGTCCGGCGGCGCGCCAGAGGGCTTCGCTGGGAAGGATCAGGCCGCGGGCCTGCATCTGTCCGGCGAGCGCCGCGGTGATCCAGCCCACCAGCGGCGCCACGGCCAGCATGTCCACGACGGCGACGACCAGGTTGATCCGCGTCTCGCCGGCGGCGGCGCGCGCGTCGGCGATGGCCCGCCCGCGCTTGACCACCCAGGCCAGGGCGAAGAACCAGGCGGCGAGCGCCAGGGTCTCGACGCCGACCTTGCCGAACTCCGTCAATCGCGCCGTCAGGTCCACGCCCGCCCCTCGAAGGTTCGGGGCGCAGGATGACGGCGAAGGGCTGAGCGCGGGTTAATGGCGGTCGGCGCGGTCACTTCTCGCGCGGCAGCGGATGCTCCACGGCGCCCAGCGCGTCGGCCAGGCGCATCTTCGCCGAGCCGGGACGCAGGGGCTGCTGCTGGCTTTCGTGCGGCGCCCAGCCGGTCAGGGTGATGATCTCGAAGGTCGCCGGCAGCCGCCCGTCCGGGTCGGCGAAACGGTCGGCGTAGACCTCGAAGGCGCGGGCCAGCACCTCTCGGGTCAGTCCCCGGGGATGGCGTTCGGCCAGGACGCTGGTCTCGCCCATCCGGCGCAGGTCGGCGATCAGCTGCAGGGGATGGGCGTAGCGCACGCTCACCCGGTCCACGTCGGCCACCGGCAGGGCGAAGCCCGCCCGCTGCAGCAGGCCCGCGGCGTCGTAGGGGTCGGCGAAAGGCGAGACCCGCTGGCCGGCGCCGCCGGTGAGCTCGGCCTCGGCGACGATCAGCGACTGGCGAAGTTCGGTCAGCGTCTCGCCGCCCAGGAAGGCGCCGACGAACAGGCCGTCCGGCTTGAGCGCCAGGCGGATCTGGATCAGCGCCCCCACCACGTCGTTCGTCCAGTGCAGGCCCAGCCCGGAGACCACCAGGTCGAGCGAGCCGGCCGCGAACGGCAGCCGCTCCTCGTCCAGAACCACCCGCTCGCCCGGTCGTCCGGCCAGCATCGCCGGCGAGAGGTCAGCCTCCACGAGAAACCCGATGCGGGAGGAAAGGTCGCTTTCGGCGACGGCGCGTGCGAAGGCCCCGGTGCGCGCCGAAAGGTCGACCGCGCGCGGGAAGTCGCGCATGATCGGCTCCAGGCGTTCCACGAGGTCGGCGGCGACGCGGCGCTTGAGGAAGTCGGCGGCCGCATAGCCGGCGGCGGCGCGGTCCAGGCGCTTGCGGTGCAGGGCGCGGTCGAAAAGGCGGGGCGGGGCGGACATTGAGCCTGCAAGATGGAGATCGACGAGGCTCCTGGGAACCGGGGCCGCGGACAAAAGCGGCGATCCGCGGGGCGCTGGACCTGATCTTTCCGCCGCGGGCGCTGGACGGGACGGCGGCGCACGGGCCCGGCGGCCTCCCGGCCGAGGCGTGGGGGAAGATCGCCTTCATCGACGGGCCGGTCTGCGACGGCTGCGGCGTCCCGTTCGAATTCGACCCAGGCGAAGGCGTGCGCTGCGCCGCCTGCGCGGCGCGACCCCGGGCCTTCGACCGGGCGCGGGCGGCCTGCCTGTACGACGAGGCCTCGCGCGATCCGATCCTGATGCTGAAGCATGCCGACCGTACGGACGTCGCCCGGCTGCTGGCGCTCTGGCTCTCGCGCGCCGCCCACGCGCTGCTGGCCGAGGCCGAGGTGATCGCGCCGGTGCCGCTGCATCCGGCCCGCCTGCTGCGGCGGCGCTACAACCAGGCCGCCGAGATCGCCCGGCCGCTGGCGAGGCTGGCGGGGGTGCGCTACCGCCCCGACGCCCTGGTCCGCGTGCGCGCTACAGACAGCCAGGGCGGCAAGTCGGGCGGGGGGCGGCGGCGCAACGTGGCCGCGGCCTTCGCCGTGCCGGCCGCCCGCGCAGGCCAGGTGGCTGGCCGGCGGGTGTTGCTGGTCGACGACGTGCTCACCACCGGCGCCACATTGGAAGGCTGCGCCCGGGCCCTTAAGGCCGCCGGCGCGGCGCGCGTCGATGTCGCAGTGGTCGCCAGGGTTAAAGAACTGGCAGGCCGCGCCATATGAAGCTTCCGCGACCATCGCTACGTTCTGAAGGCCATGCCCCCGATCACCATCTACACCAAGCCCTACTGCCCCTACTGCATCCGCGCCCTGGCGCTGCTGGACAAGAAGGGCGCGCCCTACACCGAGATCGAGGCCGGCTTCGATCCGGAGAAGCGCCAGGAGATGATCCAGCGCTCCGGGCGCATGACCTTCCCGCAGATCTTCATCGGCGAGCAGCACATCGGCGGCTGCGACGACATGATGGCGCTGGAGCGCGACGGCCGGCTCGATCCGCTGCTGACGGCGGAGGCCTGACCCCATGAGCCTGCGCGTCGGCCTGATCCAGACCCGCACGCCGGCGACGCAGGGCCAGGCGCTGGACCACGTCCTGCCGCTGGTGCGCGAGGCCGCCGCCGGCGGCGCGCGCCTGATCGCCACGCCCGAGGGGACCAACCTGCTGCAGCGCCGCAAGTCCGCGCTGCTGCCCCTGCTGCACGCCCTGGAGGACGACCCGGCGGTGGCGGGGCTGCGCCAGGCCGCGCGCGAGCTCGGCGTCTGGCTGCTGCTGGGCTCGGCCCTGGTCCGGCGCGAGGACGGCAAGGCCGCCAACCGGTCGGCCCTGATCTCGCCGCAGGGCGCGATCACCGCCACCTACGACAAGCTGCACATGTTCGACGTGGACCTGCCCAACGGCGAGCGCGCCCGCGAGTCCGAGACCTACGAACCGGGCGACCGGGCGGTGGCCGCGCAGGCGGGCGAGGTGAAACTCGGGCTTACGGTCTGCTACGATATCCGCTTTCCCGCCCTCTACCGCGCCTTGGCGCTGGCCGGCGCCCAGGTGATGACCATCCCCGCCGCCTTCACCCGTCCCACGGGCGAAGCGCACTGGGAGGTGCTGCTGCGCGCCCGCGCCATCGAGACCGGCGCATTCGTGATCGCCCCGGCGCAGGGCGGCGTCCACGAGGACGGCCGCGGCACCTGGGGCCGGTCCGCCGTGGTGGCGCCCTGGGGCGAGGTGATCGGCAAGCTCGACCATGACGAGCCCGCCGTGCTGCTGGCCGACCTCGACCTCACCGAGGTGGACAAGGCGCGCGCCGCCATCCCCAACCTCAAGAACGCCCAGCCGTTCGCCGCCCCATGATCCGCTACGCCCTCGTCTGCGACCAGGCGCACGAATTCGAAGGCTGGTTCGCCTCCTCCCAGGATTACGACGACCAGTCCGACAAGGGCCTCGTGAGCTGCCCCGCCTGCGGTTCGCCGCAGGTGAGGAAGCAGATCATGGCCCCCGCGGTGGCGGGCACCCGGAAGCGCGGGGTCGCCGAGCCCTCCATGCGCCAGATGATGATGGAGGCCATGGGTCGGGTGCGCCGGCACGTGGAGGAGAATTTCGACGACGTCGGCGACACCTTCGCCAGCGAGGCCCGGGCGATCCACGAGGGCAAGGCCGAGGAACGCGGCATCTACGGCCAGGCCACGTCGGAGGAGGTGAAGTCGCTCCTCGAGGACGGCGTGCCCGTGGCCCCCCTGCCACCCGCGCCGCCGGAGCCTGGGCCGCCGAAGAAGCTCAACTGAGCCGGCGGCTCCGCCGCTTCGTTCCCAGGCGGCTTCGTGATATTTCCGATCTGACAAGTGCGTAAGGGGGAGTCCTCGACGGTGAAACGCTTCTGGGGTTCGGTCCTGACGGCGGGGGCGCTGCTCTACGCGACGCCGGCGGTGCAGGCGGCCACGGACCCAAGCGCCGGCCGGCCCCTGCGGGTGCTGGCCGAAGCCGTGTCGCCGATCGGCGGCGCCCATCCGCGCTTCGTCATCGACGCCGTGATCACGCCGGGGGAATCGGATTTCCACAGCGACGTGCAGGGCTGGTTCGCCGCCCTGCCGCCGGGAGCCGGCTCCGACACCATCGAGGGCACCTGCGTCGAATCCAAGTGCGCGCTCTCGGGCAGCCTGGCCGTCGGCAAGATGGCGCTCTCGGCCGACCTCGCGGGGCCGGCGCTGGGCGCCGGCCGGTTGATCCTCAGCGACGACGAGGGCCGCAAGCTGGGTGAAAGCGCCATGCGCTTCACCGTCCTGGACGGTCCGATCCCCGGCCTCGGCGAGCTGGCCCCGCCCGGCGCGGTGGGCGCCCTGGAGCTCTCCGACGTGCTGATGTGGAGCGGCTCGGCGCCCGGGTTCAGCAATATCGAGGACGGCCCGGTGGGCTGGCTGCAACGCCAGGCGCTGGCCGAATGGCAGGCCGCCCGCTCCCGGCCGGCCAACGGGCTGGTCCTGAAGGACGAGCTGGCGATGCTGCGACGCGAGGCCGACAAGGCCAAGCGAGCGGCCGGATGGGCGGCCATGGGCGAGCCGTCGCACGGCTGGACGGCGGGCTACCCGGCCGCCCTGCTGCCCAAGACCGTCCCCGGCGGGCCCGGCGAGAAGCGCTTCACCAGCGTGGACGGCCAGGCGGTGCTGGTGATGTCCGTGGGCCCGCCGCTCTCCCAGGCGGCCTTCGACGCCTTCGTGGAACGCCAGGTGGCCGACCGGCCGGGGGTGGAGAACCGCAGCTACACCCGCGTGAACGGCGACATGGAGATCACCTACGAGGAGAACGGACGGGTGATCTCGGCCGCCTACCACAACCGTCCCCGCGGCTTCGCGCGCATGGAGTTCAGCCACCCCATCGCCCGCCGGGGCACCTTCGCCGCCTTCGAGACCATCCTGCCGCGCAGCCTGCGCGTCACCGACGCGCTGCGGCCGGGCTGACGCCTTCAACTTTTCCTGGTGCGATCTTGTAGGTTCGCGCGGCGCTCTGCATTCTGTGGATGTGGCGCCGGGGGGGTTGACCATGTCGAGATCGCATATCTGGCGAGCGCTCGTGCTCGCACTGATGTTTGGGGCGCGGGCTGAGTCAGCGCCGTTGGAAGTCTATGGCCGGCTGCCGGCCATCGAAGCCGCCGCGCTTTCGCCGGATGGCGCTCACGTGGCGACAATCGTCACCGACGGCGAAGCGCGAACGATTGGCGTTCAGCGATTGTCGGACGGCAAGGTGGTCGCCTTCATGCAGGCGGGAGAGGCGAAGGTCCGCTCTCTGCAATGGGCGGGGCCGGAGCACCTCATCCTCCTGATCTCAACGACTGCTACGCCCGTCGACGTCATCGCGCGCCGCGGCGAATATTGGATGGCTCACGACCTCGATGTGAAAGCCGGCAGGGCGCAGCAGCTGATGAGGGATGTTCCGCCCGGGGTCACGATGATGAACATCGTGACCGGCCCGCCGGAAGTCCGGATCATCGACGGCCATCCATTCGCCTTCCTGGGCGGATTCCATTTTCGTCAGAAGCGAGCCCAGCAAGGGCTCTTCAAGATCGACCTGGACAGGCGGAAGACCACGCTGGTCGAGCCTGGCGACCTCTACACCCGCGATTTCGTGCTGGCCGCGGACGGGTCGGCGGTCGCCCGGGTCGATTACGACCCCGGCGTCGGACGTTGGGCGTTGAAGGTCAAGCGCGCCGACGGATGGCGAACCGTACAGCGCCTTGAGGCGGCGTTCGAGGTTCCGAACCTGCTGGGTCTTGGACGTGAGGCCGGAGCTGTGCTGGTCGGCCAACAGACCGACAACCGGACAGTGCTCCGCGAGATTGCGCTCGTCGACGGCTCCTGGGGCGAGCCGCTGGCGGTAGATGACGGCGCCGAACCGCTTTGGCTGCCGGGCCGGTTCACCCTGGCTGGCGTGCGCAGCCTGGCGGGCGACGAAGCCCGCTACAGCTTCTTCGCCGCCGCAGATCAGACGCGCTGGAACGCGATCGCAAAGGCGTTTCGCGGGGATCGTGTGAGTTTCGTTTCGGCGAGCGACGACGGCAAGAAGGTCCTGGTCCTAGTTGATTCGCCGACCCTGGGTCCAGGTTACGCCCTGGTCGACATGGTCACCCACAAGGCCACCTACATCGGCGAACGCTATGCCGGCCTCAAGGAAGGTGACGTGGCTCCGGTGAGGCCGCTGACCTTCAAGGCGCGCGACGGACTGGAGCTGCACGGCTATCTTACCCTTCCGTTCGGCCGTGAGCCGAGGAACCTGCCTCTGGTGGTGTTCCCGCATGGCGGCCCGGCCGTCCGCGACGAGCCCGGCTTCGACTGGTGGGCCCAGGCCATCGCGTCGCGCGGCTATGCGGTGCTGCAGGTGAACTATCGCGGTTCCGACGGCTACGGATGGGAGTTCCTCAAGGCCGGGTTCGGAGAGTGGGGCCGCAAGATGCAGACCGACCTTTCCGATGGCGTGGTCGCCCTGGCCGCCCAGGGCGTCGTCGATCCGAAACGCGTGTGCATCGTCGGCGGCAGCTACGGGGGTTATGCGGCGCTGGCCGGGGCGACGCTCGATCGAGGCGTCTACCGCTGCGCCGCGTCGGTCGGCGGACTCTCCGATCTACGTCGGTTCGTGCGCCAACAGCGTGGCGAGCACGGACGTGGAGCACAGCGGTGGTGGACGCGTTTCATGGGCGCCGAGGACCCCGGCGATCCGGTGCTGAAGGCCATCTCGCCCGTCGAGCATGCGGCCAAGGCGGATGCTCCCGTCCTTCTGGTCCACGGGCGCGACGACACCGTCGTTCCGCTGGAACAGAGTCAATTGATGGCGAGCGCCCTGAAGGACGCCCACAAGCCAGTCGATCTCGTGATCCTGAAGGGCGAGGACCACTGGCTCTCGCGAGGGGACACGCGCCTGGCCATGCTGCAGGCGGTCGTCGCCTTCCTGGAGAAGAACAACCCGCCGCAGTGAGGGTGACTCAGAACGACTTCGGCATCCCCAGCACGTGGGTGGCGACGTGGCTGAGGATCAGGTTGGTGGAGATCGGCGCCACCTGGTAGAGGCGGGTCTCGCGGAACTTGCGCTCGATGTCGTACTCCTCGGCGAAGCCGAAGCCGCCGTGGGTCTGGACGGCCATGTCGGCGGCGTACCAGGAGGCTTCCGAGGCCAGCATCTTGGCCATGTTGGCCTCCGAGCCGCAGGGCAGGCCGGCGTCGAACAGGCCGGCCGCGCGGTCGACCATCAGGGACGCCGCGGACAGCTGCACATAGGCCCGCGCGATGGGGAACTGCACGCCCTGGTTCTCGCCGATGGCCCGGCCGAAGACGTTGCGGTCCTTGGCGTAGGCGCTGGCCCGGTCGATGAAGAAGCGCCCGTCGCCGATGCACTCCGAGGCGATCAGGATCCGCTCGGCGTTCATGCCGTCCAGGATGTAGCGGAAGCCCTTGCCCTCTTCGCCCACCAGGTTCCCGGCCGGGACCTCCAGGTTGTCGAAGAAGAGCTCGGTGGTGGCGTGGTTGAGCATGGTGCGCACCGGCCGGATGGTCAGGCCGTTCCCCACGGCCTGGCGCAGGTCGACCAGCAGCACGCTCATGCCGTCGGACGGCCGGGCCGCCTGGTCGCGCGGGGTGGTGCGGCACAGCAGCACCATCAGGTCGGAATGCTCGGCCCGGCTGATCCAGATCTTCTGGCCGTTGACCACGTATTTGTCGCCCTCCTTGCGGGCGAAGGTGGTGATGCGGGTGGTGTCGGTGCCGGCGCCCGGCTCGGTGACGCCGAAGGCCTGCAGGCGCAGCTCGCCCGAGGCGACCGCGGGCAGATAAGCCTGCTTCTGGGCGGGGCTGCCGTGCTTGAGGATGGTGCCCATGGTGTACATCTGGGCGTGGCAGGCGCCGCCGTTGCAGCCCGACCGGTGGATTTCCTCCAGCACCGCCGTGGCCGCGCCGAGGCCCAGGCCCGAGCCGCCGTACTCCTCCGGGATCAGCACCGACAGGAAGCCGGCCTCGGTCAGCGCGCGGACGAAGGCCGTGGGATAGGCGCGCTCGCGGTCCAGCGCCCGCCAGTACTCGCCCGGGAAGCCGGCGCAGAGTTTGCGAACCGAATCTCGGATCTCGGGGAAGGTTTCTTGGGTGTCGGTCATGGCGGCCCTCGATTTTCCAAGGCCTATAGACGGGGCTGCGCGGGCGCGCAAAAAGCGCGCGTCCTGTGCGGGGGCGAAGAACGGGAAATCGACGATGGCGCCATTGAGCGCGGCGGTGCTGGGCGGGGTGGATTCGCATGGCCGGGCGCTGGCCAAGGCGGTGACCTGGCGAATCGTCGGCACGCTCGACACCTTCGTCTGGAGCTGGCTGATCACTGGCGAGCCGGTGGCGGCAGGGGCGATCGCCTCGCTGGAGACCTTCACCAAGATCTTCCTGTTCTATCTGCACGAACGGATCTGGCGGCTGTTGCGCTGGGCGCCCGACGCCCATCTGCGCTCGTTGATCAAGGCGGTGAGCTGGCGGGCGGTGGGCAGTCTCGACACTTTCCTGCTCAGCCTCCTGGTCACCCGCAACGTCGGCCATGCGGCCTCCATCGCGCTGGTGGAGGTGCTGACCAAGATCTTCCTCTACTACCTGCACGAACGCGCTTGGCGCCGCGTGCCCTGGGGGAGGCTGGAAGCCAAGGAGGACGCCGCGGGGACAGGGAATCGGTAGGTCATCCCGCAGGGAAGGGAGCTTCCCCCCGGCGGCCCGGGCGCGATAAGGTCGCGCCGCGGCGCCGCACGGCGGGCCGCAATCACGAATATCAAAGGGAAGAGACGCCGATGCTCGGTTATTCCACCGTGGGATCCAACAACATCGAAGAAGCCAAGGCGTTCTACGACGAGCTCCTCGGCCTGGTCGGAATGAAACGGGCCTTCGATCACCCGTCGGGCGGCCGGCTCTACGGCAAGCCGGGCTCGATGTTCGGCGTCCTGAAGCCCTACGACGGCGAGCCGGCCTGTGTCGGCAACGGCTCCATGCAGGGCTTCGGCCTGGAGAGCCGCGAGCAGGTTGACGCCTTCCACGCCAAAGCTTTGGCGCTAGGTGGAACGAACGAAGGCGATCCGGGCGAGCGGGCGCCGAACGCCTATTTCGCCTACTTCCGCGACCTCGACGGCAACAAGCTCTGCGCCTACAAATTCGGGTGAGCGCCGCCCCGCGAGCGGGGCGCGATCCGCGCCGAAATCCCGAGGCCTGGGCCCCGCGCCGTCGACGCGGGGCCGGTTCGGGCGCGCCAGGAGACGCCTGATGACGCTGACGAGCAGCGCGCTCGACCCGCAGACGTTGATGGCCCAGGCCGAGGACGCGGCCGGCGCCGACGACTGGGGTCATCCGCCGTTCCGCGAGGCGCTGGACATCCTCTGCGACAGCGCGCGGCGCGAGGCGGGGCTGACGGCCGCGGGAGAAGCGGCCCTCACCGGCCGCATCGTCGACGCCGGGGTCAAGCGGCTGAAGCTCTACGCCGACCGCAAGCGCTATCCCGAGATCGGCAAGCAGAAGATCGTGCGGCCGCTGATCCTCACCGGACTGCCGCGCTCAGGCGCCGGCGTCCTGCATGCGCTGCTGGCCCAGGACCCGGTCGCGCGCAGCCCGCTGAACTGGGAGCTGGCCGATCCTTCCCCCCCGCCGCGGGCGGAGACGTTCGCGACCGATCCCCGCATCGCAAGGGCCGAGGCGGCGGCGCAGCGGCTGGATCCGGAGTTCCGCGCCCTGCACCCGGTCGGCGCCCTGTTGCCGGAAGAGTGCGGCGCGATCACCGCCATGGCCTTCCAGACGCTGAACTTCCGCGCCGCGGCGAACCTTCCATCGTACATCCGCTGGCTGCTGACGGTCTCCGACGCGCTGCCGGCCTACGTGCTCCACAAGCACCTCCTGCAGCACTTGCAGGCCTTTGCGCCCGGCCAGTGGTGGAGCCTCCAGTCCCCGCAGCATCTCTTCTGGCTGGATCGCCTGATGGAGACCTATCCGGACGCGCGAGTGGTGATGGTCCATCGCGACCCGGCCGCGGCGCTGCCCGCCAACGCCGCCCTGGTCGCCGTGCTGCGCCGCGGCTCGGGCCGGGACGATCCCAGGGCCGTCGGCGCCGAAGAGGTCGGCGCCTGGAGCCAGGCCGTGCGGCGGGCGCTGGCCTATCGCGAGAGCGGCGCCTGCGCCGGGCAGTTCTTCGACTGCCAGCACGACGACTTCGTCCGCGAGCCGCTGGAGACCGTCGAGGCGATCTACGAGTACTTCGACCTGACCCTGACCGACGAGGCGCGCAGCCGGATGGCGGCGTTCATGGCGGGCCGCCGGCAAGCCGCCCGCGGCAAGCGCATCTATTCGCCCGAACAGTTCGGCTTCGACGCCAAGACCCTCCGGCACGAGTTCGGCGACTACATTGAGACGCTCAACATTCCGACGGCCTGAAGGCGCAGGTCCGTCACATCACGTCCCAGCCGCCCGAATAGGCGAAGAACTGGCCGGTCTGGAAGCGGCTGCGGCCGTCCAGCAGCACCGAGGCGAAGGCGGCGAGCTCGTCGTTGGAGCCCAGGCGGCCCAGCGGCGTCTCGGCCACCAGCGGCGCGGACCAGGGGCCATGGTCGATGTGGTCGTCGGTGATCGCGCCGGCCGGCGCCAGGGGAAAGCCCGGCCCGACCACGTTCTTGGAGCCTACCGCGTTGATGCAGATCCCGTCGGCGGCGTGCTCCAGGGCCGCGGCCTGCACCAGGAAGCTCTGGCCGGCGCGGATGGCCCCGTAGAGCGACCAGCCGGCTTCCGGGCGCTTGCCGGCGGCGCTGGTGAAGACCACCACCTGGCCGCTCCGCTGCGCCTTCATCGGCGGGATCACCGCCCGCAGCAGGTGGAAGGTGGAGTCGAAGTGGCCATACATGCCCTGCAGATCCTCCAGCTTCGCCTCCAGCAGCGGCCCGCGGGTGAAGCCCACGGCGGCGGAGGGGAAGAGGGCGGCGGCGTCCAGCCGCCCGAACCGGGCGAGCGCCCTGGCCACGAAGCGCTCGCAGCCGGCGGCGTCGGCCAGCTGCAGGCCGTTCTCGGCGGCGACCTCGAAGTCGGTCACGGTCTCCACCGCCGCGCCGAGGGCGACCAGGCGGTCGACGAGGGGCCCGTCCGCCCCCTGCAGCACCAGGTCATGTCCGGTGCGCGCCAGCGCCTCGGCGAGCTTTGGCCCAACGTACTCGCCGGCCCGGTTGATCAGCGCCACCCGCCGTTCCGTCTGCGCCATCCTCGTCCTCCCGCATTCGGAGCGAGGTTACGCGGCTGGAAGTGCGAGGCCATCCCCTAAACGTGGATCAGGTGGGCCACTTCGGCGGTGGTGGCGTCGGCCGTGGCGCCATGCTTGATGATGCGGCCGCGCTGCATGACGAAGTAGTGGTCGGCGAAGGACCAGGCGAAGTCCAGATTCTGCTCGACGATCAGGATCGCCACGCCCAGGTCCGCGCGGATGCGGGCCAGCGCCGCCTCGATCTGCTGGACGATATTGGGCTGGATGCCCTCGGTGGGCTCGTCGAGCAGCAGCAGGTGGGGGCGCCCCGCCAGGGCGCGGCCGATCGCCAGCTGCTGTTGCTCGCCGCCGCTCAGCACGCCGGCCTTGCGCTGCGCGATGTCCTTCAATTTGGGGAACAGGTCGAAGATGTAGTCGGGGACCTTCTTCGGGGCCTTGTCCTTGCGCCCGGCCAGGGCCGACAGGCCCACCGAGAGGTTCTCCTCTACGGTCAGGTGCGGGAAGACGTGGCGGCCCTGGGGCACGAAGCCGATGCCGGCCCGGGCGCGCTGATGGGCGCTGAAGCTGCTGACGTCGTTCTGATTGAGGAAGATCTGCCCCTTGGTCAGCTTCATCTGGCCGACGATGGTCTTGAGCAGGGTGGTCTTGCCGACGCCGTTGCGGCCGAGGATCGCCCCGGCGCCGCCGGCCTTCATGTCCAGGGCGACGTCGAACAGCACCGGGCTTTTGCCGTAGGCCGTGTCGATCGCACGCAGGTTGAGGAGCTCGGTCATGCCTTTGGCCGTCCCAGGTAGATGGAGGCCACGTCGGGGTCGTTGCGGACCTCGGCCAGGGAGCCCTCCTTGAACAGGTGGCCCTGGTGCAGCACGGCCACGTGGCCGCCGAGCTGCTCGACGAAGTCGATGTCGTGGTCGATCACCAGCACCGAATGGGCGCCGATCAGGGCGCGGACGATCTCGGCGGTTCGGGTGGATTCCGCCGCCCCCATGCCGGCGGTGGGTTCGTCCAGCAGCAGCAGCTCGGCGTCGGTGGCGACCACCATGCCGATCTCCAGCCACTGCTTCTCCCCATGGGACAGCAGGCCGGCCAACGTCTCGCGCCGCTCGGTCAGGCCCACGGTCTCCATCACCTGCTCGGCCTTGGCGCGGACGTCCTTCGGCGGCTGGAAGCCGAGGTTGCGCCACCAGCGGCGGTCCTTGGTGGCGGCGATCAGCAGGTTGTCGAACACCGACAGGCCCACCAGCACGCCGGGCGTCTGGAACTTGCGGCAGACGCCGCGGCCGACGATGCGGTCCTCGGCCAGCCTGGAGATGTCCTCGCCGCGAAACAGGATGCGCCCCTCGGTCGGGCGCACCCGGCCGATCACCGCGTCGCACATGGTGGACTTGCCGGCCCCGTTGGGGCCGATGACGACGGTGAGGGTGCCGGCCTGGATGGTCAGGTCCAGGTCGTTCAGCGCCTTGAAGCCGTCGAAGTCGACGGTGACGTGCTCGATGCGCAGGAGCGGCGGTCCGGCCGGCGCGATCGCCGGCGCGTCGGGGAGCAGTTCCAGGACCTCGCTCATGCGGCCACCTTCGGCTTCGCGGTGCGGTCGGGAAGGGCCGGCGCCTTGAGGCGAAACTCGGGGATCATGCCGGCCACGCCCTTGGGCAGCACGGTGACCACCAGGATGAAGATCAGGCCCAGCGCATAGAGCCAGAACTCCGGCAGCACGCTGGAGATCTTGTCCTTGGCGAAGTTGACCAGCAGGGCGCCGGCGATGGCGCCGCCCAGGCTGGCGCGGCCGCCCACCGCGGCCCAGACCACCATTTCGATGGACGGCACCACGCCCACCAGGGCCGGCGAGATCACCCCGGCGTGCAGGGCGAAGAGGGCGCCGGAGAGGCCCGCGAACACGCCGGCCACGCTGAAGGCGATGATCTTGATGGGCGTCGGGTCGTAGCCCAGGAACCGCACCCGGTTGGTGTTGTCGCGGGTGGCGCGCAAGAGCTTGCCGAACCGGGACCTGAGCAGCGCCCAGCCGCCCAGGAACGCCAGGGCCACGATCGCCAACGTCGCCCAGTAGAGGCCGTGGGCGAAGCCCTCGGAATTCATGTTGAGGCCGAACAGCGTCTTGTAGTTGGTCAGGCCGTTGAAGCCGCCGGTGAAGGCCTGCTGGCTGATCAGCAGGGTGGCGAAGGCCAGCGCCAGGGCCTGGGTGATCAGGGCGAAATAGACCCCGCCGATCCGCCTCCGGAACACCAGCCAGCCGAACGCCGCCGCCAGGATGGCCGGAACCAGGATGACGGCGGCCACCGCGACCAGCGGGCTCTTGAAGATGGCCCACCACCAGGGCAGCGCCTTGACGTTTGACCAGACCATGAAGTCCGGCATCACCTCGCCGCTTTCCAGCCCGACCAGCTTCAGGTGCATCGCCAGGGCGTAGCCGCCGAGGCCGAAGAACACCCCCTGGCCCAGGCTCAGCACGCCGCCTTCGCCCCACAGCAGCACCAGGCCCATGGCGGTCAGCGACAGGGCCAGGAACCGGCCGGTCAGCGACAGGTCGTAGGAGGACAGGAAGAAGGGCGCGGCGGCGAAGGCCGCCAGGGCCAGCAGCCCGAAGCCCGCCTTGAGGGGAGGAAGGGTCATGACGCGCGCCTCACTCGTCGAGGGCGCGCGAGCGGACCGCGATCACGCCCTGGGGCCGGAACTGCAGGAAGATGATGACGAAGATCAGGGTGATGACCTGGGCGAAGCTCACGTCGGTGAACACCTGCGCCATGGCCGAGACCAGGCCGATGAGGATCGCGGCGATGGTGGTGCCGGCGATGCTGCCCAGGCCGCCCAGGATCACCACCAGGAAGGCGGTGACGATGTAGCTTTGGCCGACGGTGGGGGTTACGGGGCCCAGGAGGGCCAGCACCACGCCGGCGACGCCGGCCACCGCCGAGCCCAGGGCGAAGACGAAGAGGTCGACCCCGCGCACGCTGACTCCCATGGCCGAGGCCGTGGGCCGGTCCTGGTTCGCGGCGCGCACCAGCAGGCCGATGCGGCTGGTCTTCAGCAGGGTGGCTAGGGCGACGAGCGCCAGGATGGCGACGGCCATGATGAACAGGCGGGTGATCGGCAGCGAGATCGGGCCGATGTTGACGGCGCCGTCCAGCCAGGCGGGCGCGGTCACCGAGACCCCGGTCGCCCCGAAGATGTCGCGGGCGCCCTGCTGGACGATCAGGCTGACGCCCCAGGTGGCCAGCAGGGTGTCGAGCGGGCGGTCGGCCAGGCGGCTGACGATGGTGGTCTCGAGGATGGCGCCGAGGACGCCGCCGCCGGCGAAGGCCACGAACATGGCCGCGACGATGCCGAGGGGACCTGGGACCACCAGGATGGTGAGGTAGGCGAGGTAGCCGCCCAGCATCACGATCTCGCCGTGGGCCATGTTGATGACCCGCATCAGGCCGAAGCTGAGGGCGAGGCCCAGCGCGGCGAGGATGTAGATGGACCCGACGCTCAGGCCGTTGAAGACCTGTCCTAGGAGAAACGCCGGGTCCATCGTCAAGCTTCCAACTGTACTAGGGGTTCAAGTTTCAGCTGATGGTGCAGGTCTTGTCGGGGAAGGTGACCGGGTCGTAGGGCTCGGGATCGATCGGCGCCGGCGAGTTCCAGATCACCTTGAACTTGCCGTTCGCATCGAGCTGGCCGATGTAGCCGGTCTGCACCAGGCTGTTGTTGGCGATGAACTTCACCGCGCCCAGCGGGGTCGGGATCGCCTCCAGTGTCACCGCCGCGGCGCGAACGGCGGCCGGGTCGAAGGACTTGGCCTTCTCGACGGCGGCCTTCCAGACGTAGACGTCGACATAGCCGTGGACCATCGGGTCGCTCGTGACCTTGTCGGCCCCGAACTTGGCGCGATACGCCGCGATGAACTTGGCGTTCTCCGGGCTATCCAGGGTCTCGAAGTAGTTCCAGGACGCGTAGGAGTCCTTCACCAGCGACGGACCCATGGATTGCGCCTCTTCTTCAGCGATCGACAGCGACATGATCGGAACCTTGTCCGGGGTCATTCCCGCGGCGGCCATCTGCTTGAAGAAGGCCACGTTGGAGTCGCCGTTCAGGGTGTTCAGGATGAACTCGGGCTTCGCCGCCTTGATCTTGGCGATCACGCCGGAAAAGTCCGTGCCGCCCAGGGCCTGATACTCCTCGCCCACCACCTTCATGCCGTCGGCTTCGATATGTTTGCGGGCGATCAGGTTGGCGGTGCGCGGGAAGACATAGTCGGAGCCGACCAGGAAGTAGGTCTTGAAGCCCTTCTCCTTCGCCCAGGCCAGCGCCGGCAGCATCTGCTGGTTAGGCTGGGCGCCCGAGTACATGATGTTCGGCGAGCACTCGTTGCCCTCGAACTGCACCGGGTACCAGAGCAGGCTCCCGGCCTTCTCGAAGACCGGCAGCATCGCCTTGCGGCTGGCCGAGGTCCAGCCGCCGAACACCGTGGCGACCTTGTCGCTCTCGAGGAGCTTGGTGGCCTTCTGGGCGAACACCGCCGGGTCGGACCCTCCGTCCTCGACGACCGCCGAGATCTGCTTGCCCATCACGCCCCCGGCGGCGTTGATCTCGTCGATGGCCATCATGGTGGAGTTCTTCACCGTCACCTCGCTGATCGCCATCGTGCCCGACAGCGAGTGCAGCAC
>Ga0070668_100001057_pt1 | contig 19353 bp, 15 predicted proteins | sample KBSS43metaG_FD_64661 | JGI IMG/M metagenome (GOLD analysis project Ga0070668, IMG submission 64661) | Switchgrass rhizosphere microbial communities from Kellogg Biological Station, Michigan, USA - KBS S4-3 metaG | ecosystem: Host-associated > Plants > Roots > Rhizosphere > Soil ... | reverse complement strand
TCGCCGGGCGAGCTCGGTGCTCATGAAGTAGGCCGGGGTCATGATCCGGTCGACCAGGGTGGCGTAGCCCTTGGGCGTCACCGCCTCCGCCGGGGCGTAGAAGTTGGCGGCGGCGTTGTTCACCAGGATGTCGATCCCGCCGAGCTCGGCCTCGACGGCGTCGAAGACCGCGGGATAGGCCTCGGGGTCCCGCACGTCGAGCTCGCACTCCGCCGCCCGCCCGCCCAAGGCGCGCACTTCGCTCACCCCGCGACGGCGCCGGTCAGGATCGCGGCTGACGACGCCGACCGCGGCGCCGGCGCGCGCCAGCTCCAGCGCGATCGCCAGGCCCAGCCCGCTGCCGCCGCCGGTGACGAGGGCGACGCGGCCGGCCAGCGCGTCGGCAGGGAGCATGGCGGCGCCGGCGCGTGGGGGGTCTGGCAGGGCCATGGGGCGTCTCCTCCGTCCGGGCCCGCGACGCAGCCCTGTCCGGGATCACACCACAGGTCTGCGGCCCGGACCTAGGCTTTCCAGGGCGCGCCGCCTTCCCCGAGGGCTGGGGGGAGCCCGGGTTCGCGGGCCGGGTGGCGGGCGTATCGGATTGGGTGAGCCACCCTGCGATCCCCATGCGGCCCGCGCGTGATGACGCCCCGATCGAGGAAATGTGGGTGGTCGAGGGCCTCGGCGCGGGTGAGCACCGGGGCGATCGGAACGCCAATGGCGTCCATCTGAGCCACGAGGTCGTCGCGGTTCCAGGTCGAGAACTGCGCCTGCAAGGCCGCCCTCAGTTCGACCGCGCCGGCGGCGCGTTCGGCCATGCCGAGCCCGGCCAATTGGTCCAGGCCGAGCTTGCGACAGAGCGCGTCCCAGAAGTGGTCTTCGCTGAAGATGCCGAGCACCACATGGCCGCCGTCGGCCGTCGCGTACGTGCCGGTGCCGGCCGACGGCGGCCGCGGGGTATGGGCGTCCGGCGTCTCGGCGACGCTGCCCATGGGCGCCGACCAGCTCATCAGCAGATCGGCGATGGAGACGTCGATGTGCTCGCCCTGGCCGGTCCGCCGTGCGCACAGCACCGCCGCCAGGATCGCGAACGCGGCGGCCATGCCTGATCCCTGGTCGCCGATCAGGGCCCCGGACGCCACCGGCGGGCCCCCGGCCGCGGGCGTCACCAGCGCGCCGGCGTAGGCCTGATAGTTCTGGTCGTGTCCCGTGGCGTGCGCCAGCGGGCCGGTCTGTCCGAAGCCGGATATGGAGCAATAGACCAGGGCGGGATTGACGGCGCTCAGCTGTGCGTACCCGGCTCCGAGGCGGTCGGCCACGCCCGGCCGGAACCCCTCGACCACCGCCTCGGCCTCGACGGCGAGCTGCAACAACCGGGCGCGGTCGGCGTCCGTCTTCAGGTCGAGGACGAGGCTGCGCTTATGGCCGTTGAAGTTGACGAACCGATCCGGAAGCACCCGCATCCGGTCCCCGCCGGGCGGCTCAACCTTCAGGACGTCCGCCCCCAGGTCGGCGAGGAGCTGGGTGGCCGTGTGGCCGGGCTGCCACAGGGAGAGGTCGAGGACGCGGAGTCCCTCAAGCAACTGCGTCATGAACAGGCCCCTAGTCGCGCACGAGCAGAAAGGCGCCCGCCAGGGGCCCGCCGGCGGTCGACAGGGCCGCGACCCGGGGATCGCCGAGAACCTGGCGTGTCCTGGTCCATGCGCTTCTTCCTCCGGGTGGCCGCCCTTGGCCTCATTCGCGTGCTTGGACCCACCAGACTACAGGTCGCCGCGGAGGGTCAAACCCGGTGAAGCCGGCGACCGGTTCAACCGTAACAATTCGGGTTCGGGATGCTATCTTGGCGACCGCTTCGGCCCACGCCCAATATTCGCAAGGCCGCAACTGAATAGATGCATGAGGAAACGCAGATGGATCTCGGAATCACCGGCAAGGTCGCGTTGTGCGGCGGGGGCAGCAAGGGAATCGGACGTGCGATCGCCGAGGAGCTGGGCCGCGAGGGATGCAAGGTCGTCGTGGCCGCGCGCGGCCAGGAAGCCATCGACGAGACCGTGCAGGCGATCCGGGGCGCGGGCGGGGAGGCGACCGGCGCGGCCTTCGACATGACCACCAAGACGGGGATCGACGGCGCAGTGGCCAGGACGCGGGAAGTCTACGGCGACCCCGACATCGTCATCGGGAACGTCTACGGCCCGACCCACGGAAACTGGGACGCCACCAAGGACGAGGACTTCCTCGAAGCTTACCAGCACATCGTGATGAGCGAGGTCTACCTCAGCCGCGCGGTGATTCCGGCGATGAAGCGCAAGAACTGGGGACGGATCGTCACGGTCAACTCCACCTGCTCGAAGGAGCTGCATCGGGACCTGCCGCTGCTCACCGCCAATGTGACGCGCGTGGGCGCCACAGCGCTCAACAAGAGCCTCGCCGACGAACTCGGCAAGTTCGGCATCACCGTGAACACCCTGGGCACCGGGGGCTTCGCCACCGAGCGGTATCACAGCTACATGCAGCGGAACGCCGCGGCCGGAGGGCGGCCGTACAACGCCGAGGACGCCGAGCGTCGCGACGCGGTTCCGGTCGGCCGGCTGGGTCGGCCCGACGAGATGGCGGCCGTGGCCGCGTTCCTCTGCTCGACCCGGGCCAGCTACGTGACCGGCCAGTTCATCGTCGTCGACGGCGGCCTGACCCGGACGCTGTGGTGACGCCCGGCCGGCGCGGGTGGCCGCGTCACCGGGTCCAGTAGCCGCCGCCCTCGACGCGCAGGGTCTCGCCGGTGATGAAGCTGGCGTCGTCGGAGAGCAGGAACAGCACCGCCTTGGCCACGTCTTCGGGCGTCCCGAAACGCCCCAGGGGCACGCTGGTCGCCGGCGGCAGCGCCGCCGTGCCGCCCGTCCCCTTCGACGAGGCCTGGATGAAGCTTTCGGTCAACGTCGGCCCGGGGATCACGGTGTTGATCCGAACGCCGTAGTCGGCCGCCTCGACCGCCGCCACGGCGCCCATGTGGTTCAGCGCGGCCTTCGACGTCGAATAGGCCAGGCCGCCCTTGCGCGCCCGCACGCCGGAGAGGGAGGAGACGTTGACGATCGCGCCGCAGCCTTGCGGCCGCATGAGGTCCAGGGCCGCCTGCATGCCGACGAACGGCGCCTCGACGTTGACCGTGAACATCCGGCGCCATTTCTCCACCGGCGTTTCCAGCAGCGTTCCCTGGAAGGTGTAGGCGGCGTTGTTGACCAGGCCGTCAAGCCGGCCTCGCCGCTCGAACGCCAACCGGATCGCCGAGGCGAAGGCCTGCGTGTCGCCCACGTTGAGCGCCACGGCCTCGCAGCTTCCGCCCGCATCGCGGACGCTCCCCACCGCCCTCTCCAGCACCTCGGCGCGGCGGGCGAGCATCACCACGTGCGCGCCTTCCTCCGCCAGGCCTCGCGAGACGGCGAGCCCGATGCCCTCGCTGGCGCCCGTCACGATGATGGTCCGACCGTCAAATCGCATTGGCTGGCTCCTCCGCCTCATGGTTGGGTCATGCCGACCCCAGGTTCCTGTTGGCCCAAGCGCGCCGACGGTTACACTCGCCCTAACGAAGATAAGGGCGGAGCGAAACGTGGAGTTTGACTGGACGCCGGAGGATCAGGCCTACCGCGGCGAGTTGCAGGCCTACATCCGCCAGATGCTTCCCGCCGGGTGGCGCGGCTACGATCAGACCGACCGCCCCGCCTACAAGGCCGCGGCGCGGGCCTTCGCCGGCGGCATGGCGGAGCAAGGCTGGCTCACCCAGAACTGGCCGAAGGAATATGGCGGCGCGGAGTGCTCCGCATGGCGCCAGGCGATCCTGGGGGAGGAGCTCACTCCGATCGGGGAGCCGCGCGGATCGCAGTACATGAACGTGAACTGGATCGGCCCGGCGATCATGCGGTTCGGCACGGAGGAGCAGAAGCTCTACCATCTGCGCCGCATCGCGGCGGGCGACGTGTTCTGGTGCCAGGGGTTTTCCGAACCGGACGCCGGCAGCGACCTGGCTTCCCTGCGGACCAGCGCCGTTCGCGACGGCGAGGACTATGTGGTCAACGGCAGCAAGATCTGGACGTCCCACGTGGGAATCGCGGACTTCTGCATCCTGCTGGTGCGGACGGGTCCCGCGGACTCGCGGGCGCGCGGGATCTCGGTGCTGATCGTCCCCATGGGCCATCCAGGCTTCACCACCCGCCATATCGCCAGCCTGGCCGGCGATGAGTCCCACTACGAGCTCTTCTTCGACGAAATGCGCGTCCCGGTCAGCTGGCGGCTGGGCGAGGAGGACCAGGGCTGGGAGGTGGTGCGCTGGGCGCTGCAGTACGAGCGCGTCGGCTCGACCCAGTACCAGCGCGCCGCCCTGCAGCTTGCGGAGACCGCCGAGATCGCCATCGCCAACGGCGCCTTCGAGGATCCCGAGATCCTCAGCCGCTTCGGCGAGGCCTGGGCGGCCTGCCAGGCCGCCCGCCTCCTCACCCTGCGGGTCTATGACCTGCGTGAAGCCGGCAGCCCGCCGACCGCGGATTCCAACCTGTCGCGCCTGATCAGCACCGACTGCCTCAAGATGGTGGCGCAGCTCTCGGCGGAGGTGCTGGGTCTGGCCGCCCTGGACCGCCAGGGTCCCGCGGTCGATCCGATCCGCAACGCGGCGATGGCCGTGGCGTCGGGCACGGCGGAGATCCAGCTCGACCGGATCGCCGTGGACTTCCTCGGCCTGCCGCGCTCGAAATAGGACCCGCCATGCAGTTCTCCCTGAATGAGCACCAGCGCCAGGTCCTCGACTCGCTTGAAACCCTGCTGCAGCGCCATGCGGGCCGCGACCGCGCCCTGCAGGTCGCCCGGACCGGCGGCTACGACCATGAGCTGGACGACGCACTGCGGGCGGCGGGGTTCATGGAGATCAGTCAGGCCAGCGACACCGGCGCGCTGGACGCCGCGCTCGCTGCTTTCGAGGTGGCCCGGTCCGCCGGCGTGACGACCTTTCCGGCGAGCGCCCTGGTGGCGCCGATGGTCCTCGGAGAGGTCCGCGACGCCCGGGTCGCCCTGGCCGAAGCCCCAGCCGATCAGCCGGTGCGGCTCGGAGGATCCGCCAATCTGCTGCTGGCCCTGAAAGACGACCAGGCGTTCGCGCTCGACTGCGCGCCCGAAGACTGGATCGGGGTGGACAACAACCGGGCCGGCTTCCCGCTGGCGCGGCTGCGCGGCGAAGCCTTCTCCCGGGCCCGGTCCCTGGGGCCGGGGTCTGGCGCGCGGCTGCGCGACGGGTGGCGCGTCGAGATCGCCGTGCAGTCCGCCGGCCTGATGAAGGGCGCGCTGGACCTCACCGTTGGCTACCTCCGCGACCGCCGCCAGTTCGGGCGCCCGATCGGCGGGTTCCAGGCGGTGCAGCACCGGTTGGCGCGGCTGGCGGTCCTGGTCGAGGGCGCCCGCTGGCTGGCCCTGGAGGCGGCCTATCGCGACGCCCGCCCGGACCTGGCGGCGACCGCGGCCGCCTTCGCCGCCGGCGCCGCCGACACGGTGTTCCGCGAATGCCACCAACTGCATGGGGCGATCGGGTTCACGCGCGATTTCCCGCTGCATGTCTGGACCGTCCGGCTGATGCAGGTGCAGCGGGAGCTGGGCGGACCGATGCGCCACCGGCGGGACGCGGCCCGGATGACCTTCACCCGGCCCGAGGTCCTGGCGTTGTCCGTGGCGCCGGCGGTGTGACCCCAACCTGAGGAGATATCGTGGATAAGCCCAGCAAGGAGACGCCCTACCTCGGTCGGGGGGTGCGGCGCATGTCGACGCAGAGCAGCACCCTCATCAGCTCGTCGAAATACCTGAACAGCCCGAGGATGCGGGAATGGGTCTCGACGAGCCTATTACGGCGCAACGGACCGGATTTCCCGATCCCCGCCGACAACATCGAACTGGTCGCCGCGCTCGCGAAGATCCGCGACGAACGGGCGGTCGACGAGCTGTTCGAGGTCGAGCGGAAGACCAACCCGAAGCTCGACCGGTGGCTGAGCGAGCGGTTCATGTCGACCTACGAACTCGACGATCTGCGCGACCTTCCGCGCAACAGCGTCGGCGGAAAGCTGCACCAGTTCGTCGTAGGCAATAACGCGCAGCTCGAGATCGTGCCCAGGGCCGAGCCAAAGGGCCATTTCGACTTCTACACCCGTCGTCACCTGCAGACCCACGACCTGGAGCACATCGTCACCGGCGGGCTGTTCGACTCCATGGGCGAGGTGGTCCCCTACTGGGTGACGCTCAGCAACCTCTTCCAGCACCTGTCGCCCGAACTCGCAGGCGAGCTCAACGTCAAGTACATGTTCAATGCGCTGCGGGTCCTGAGCCGGTCGATCCTGCATTATCCCCAGACTTGGCCGAAGATGCTTGAATGCATCGCCCATGGGATCAAGGTCGGCCAGGCGTCCGAGGCGATCTTCATGTTCAAGTACGAAGACGTCCTCCATCTCCCCGTCGAGGAGGCGCGGGAGGCGCTGGGCGTCCGCCAGGCGCACGACATCGACACCACCGAAGCGGCGGCGATATTCACCGAGGCCTTGTCGCAGGCCGGCGCCTTCGAGCTCTGACCTACAAGCCTCTGGCCAACGTCCGAGGGATCGGCCCCGCTGCGCTCCAAATCCCCATGGCGGCATGGGCGCGCGTGTCCCTTGACGCGCCCGCCTATCGCTAACATAGATAGCGAATTAGACGGATTGACGCCGCAGCGGTGTTGATTCCGAGGGAGGGGAGCATGCGACAAGGGCCGGTGACATGACCCTAGACCCCAAGCTCCGCGCCAAGCTGACGCTGCCCGCCATCTGCGCCCCGATGTACCGGGTCAGCAATCCGGCCCTGGTCCGTGAGGCCTGCAAGGGCGGCCTGATCGGCGGCCTGCCGCGCCAGAACGTCCGCGACCTGGAGACCTTCGAGGCCTGGCTGGCGGAGATCCGCGGCGCGCTGGACGCCCATGCGGCGGAGAACCCCGGCGCGCGGATCGGACCGGTGGCGGTGAACATGTCGCGGCTGCCCGACGACATTCTCACCACCCACCTGGCGGTCTGCCGCAAGTACGGTGTCGAGATCATCATCAGCGCCATGGGCGATCCGACCGAGCTGATCCGCCGGGTGCACGACTGGGGCGGCCAGGTCTTCCATGACGTCACCAACGTGCGCTTCGCCGAGAAGGCTATCGCCGCCGGCGCCGACGGACTGACCTGCATCGGTTCCGGCGGCGGCGGCCACTCGGGGCTGATCAACCACCTGGCGCTGATCCCGCGAGTGCGGGCGATGTTCGACGGGACCATCGTGATGGCCGGCGCGATTTCCACAGGCGCCGTCATCCGCGCCGCCGAGATCCTCGGGGCGGACCTCGCCTACCTCGGCACGCGGTTCATCGCCACGCAGGAGTCGAACGCCGCGCCCGAGTACAAGGCGATGCTGGTCAGCCAGGCGGCTGGCGACCTGACCTTCACGCCGAAGGTGGCCGGCGGCGCGGCCAACTGGCTGAAGGAATCGCTGCGGCGCGTGGGCCTGGATCCAGACAACCTCCCTGAGCCTGGGCCCCAGGGCGGCCACGCGCACCTGCCCGAGGGCTTGCGCCCCTGGTTTAACATCTGGAGCGCGGGGCAAGGGATCGAGCTGATCTCCGACATCCCGTCGGTGGCCGAACTCATTCGCCGGCTGCGACGTGAATACGTCGCCGCCTGTAAGGCGCCGGACATGGCCGACGCGGCCCGGCTGGCGGACGAGGCGGCCGCAGAAAACGGCGGAGACAACAGATGACTCAACTTGCGACCCTGATTCGCGGCGTTCTGGCGTTGGATCCCGCCGCGCCGGCGATCGAATTCGAGGGCCGCTGGTGGACCTGGGCGGACATCGACCGCGTGGTGCGCGGCCTGGATCAGGTCTTCGCCGAAGCCGGTCTCGGGGCCGGGACGCGGGTGGGGGCGATGATGCGCAACCATGCGCTCACCGCGGCGATGCTGCTGGAACTCGGCGTTTCCGACCGCTGTGTGGTGACACTGAACCCGAGCCTGCCGGACGAGCGGCTGGCGGACGACATCACCGCCTTGCGGCCGCCGGCGCTGGTCGGGCTGGCGAAGGATTGGGCGCGCCCGCAAATTCGTGAGGCCGCCGGGCGTATTGGCTGCCTGGGAGTGCTGTTGAGCGACGACCCGGCCCAGCCCGTGCAGTTGATCGACGGGCTGGAGACGGTGCGCGGGACGGACCTCAACCGCGATGCGCCGGGGATCGCCATCGAGATGCTGACCAGCGGCACCACCGGCACGCCCAAGCGGATTCCGCTGAAGGCGACCTCGTTCTCGCGCGGCATCATCGAAGCCGGCGTCTTCGACCGGCGCGGCCCCGACGACCCGCCGCGGCTGCGTGGCGGCGTGCAGGTGCTGAACACCCCGTTTGCGCATATCGGCGGGGCGTTTGGCCTGTTCAACTGCATCGCCTCGGGGCGCAAGGCCTGCCTGCTGGAGCGGTTTACCGTCGAGAGCTGGGTCGACGCGGTTCGCCGTCACCGGCCCAAGGCCGCCGGGGCGCCGCCGTCGGCCCTGCGCATGCTGCTCGATGCGAACGTGGCCAAGGCGGACCTGGAGAGTCTGGTCGCCTTCCGCACCAGCACCGCGCCCCTCGACCCCGACCTGGCCGACGAGTTCTACCGGCGCTACGGCGTTCCGGTGCTGCAGAACTACGGCGCGACGGAGTTCGCCGGCGGCGTCGCCGGCTGGACGCTGCAGGATTTCGAGGCCCATCACCGGGAGAAGCGGGGCTCGGTCGGGCGGTTGAATCCGGGCGTCCAGGGCCGGATCGTCGATCCAGACACCGGCGCCGAACTGCCGGTCGGCGACCAGGGGCTCCTGGAGCTGATGGCCGCGCAACTCGCCGACGGCAAGTCCTGGGTGCGCACCACCGACCTGGCGGTGCTCGACGCGGACAAGTTCCTCTGGATCAAGGGCCGCTACGACAACGCCATCATCCGGGGCGGCTTCAAGATCATCCCAGACGACTTGGTCAAGGCGCTTGAGGCGCACCCGGCTATCCGCGAGGTCGCCGTGGTCGCCCTACGCGATCCACGCCTGGGCGAAACGCCGGCCGCCGCTTATCGCCTGCGGGCCGGGGCCGAGGCGCCGTCAGACGAGGATCTGCGAGCCTTCCTAAAGACGCGCCTGTTGCCCTACCAATTGCCGGTCAGGTTCCTGCGCCTTGAGGAGTTTCCCCGGACGCCCTCGATGAAAGTCAGCCAGCCCGACTTGAAGGCGCTGTTCGCAGCGGGGACCTGACCACCAGGTTGCGCCGCCTGGACCGGCGGCCGGATTCAACCTGGGCGCGCCGCGGCGATCTCCCTGAGGCGCGCCTTGATGATCTTGTTCATGGCGTTGCGCGGCATCTCGGCCACGAAGGTCCACAGATCCGGAACCTTGTAGCGCGCCAGTTGGTCGAGGCAGGCCGCACGCAGCTCCGCCTCCAGCGCTGAACTCGCCGCAACTCCCGGCGCGAGTTCGACGAAGGCGGCGACGATCTCGCCCAGCCGGTCGTCCGGCTTGCCGACGACGGCGGCGTCGCGGACGCGCGGGTCGGCGGTGAGCACCCGCTCGACCTCGGCCGGATAGATGTTGGCGCCGCCGCGGATGATCAGCTCCTTCAGGCGGTCCTTCAGGAAGATCTCGCCGTCCGCATTCATCACCCCGATGTCGCCGGTGTGCAGCCATCCGTTTCGCAGGGTGGCGGCGGTTTCCTCGGGGCGGCGCCAGTAGCCGAGCATCGGCGTGTAGACGCCGCGCCACTCGCCCGTGCGGGCGGCGCGAATACAGATCTCGCCCATTTCCTCCGGCGGTCGTTGGTGACCGTCGGGGTCCAGCGCGGCGATCTCCACATGGGCGAACGCGCGGCCGCAGGAGCCGGGGACTAGGGCGTCGGCCCTTGTCCCGGTGACCGCGGTGGGCGCCTCGGTGAGGCCGTAGCCGGTCATCAGCGGCATCCCGAACCGCTCGGCGTAGAGCCGTCGCAGCTCGTCGGGCACATTGGCGCCCCCCGCGCCGGCGAAGGCCAGGCTGGAAAGGTCCGCCGGATCGATCTCCGGCCGGGTGAGCAGGTCGAACACGGTGGCCGGCGCGCTGGTGAAGGTTTCGATGCGCTCGCGGCGCACCCACTCGGCGATCCCCAGCGCATCGGCGCGATCCATGCAGACGCAGACGCCGCCGCCCGACAAGGCCGTGATCGGGTCCAGGATCATCAGGTTCAGGATGGTGAGCCCGAGCGTGACACCCCGCCGAAGATCCGGCCGCCAGTGGCCGCCCCGCAATCCGGCGTGCGTGATCGCCGCCACCAGGATCATGTTGTGTTGGCTGTGCACGGCGCCCTTCGGATGGCCCGTCGTGCCGCTGGTGTAGGCGATGGCGGCCGGCGCGTGGGGGTCGATCGGCGTGGTGGGGCGGAGCGCGCCGGCTTGCGCCTCGACAAGCCGCAGCCACGCGTTCGGCGCCGCGCCCGGCTCCATGTCGATCACATGCTCGAGGTCGGGCAGTTCACCGCGACGCGCTTCGATTTGAGCCGTCGCGGCGCTGTCGGCGAGGAACACCCGGGCGCCGGAATCCTTGAGCTGATAGGCCTTCTCCGGCCCGGCCAGCGGCCGGCTGACGCCGACCCAGATCGCCCCGAGCCGCTGGGTCGCGAAGAAGGCGATGACGATGTCCGGGTGGTTGCCGGCGCTCGCCGCGACGCGGTCGCCGGCCTTTACGCCCAGCGCCTGCAAGGCGGCCGCGGCGGCGTTGATCGACCTGTCCAGCTCACGGAAGCTGTAGCGCGCGAAGCGTCCGACTAGCGCCTCCGCGTGCGGCTTTTCCGCGACGCTGCGATCGAGGCAGGAGGCGACGTCCCTCCAGCCGCCGGGAATGTGAGCTCCAGTCATCCGGCCGCCGCCCGGGAGGCGTGGCGACGTAATCCCGGCGTCCTGAGCGGGCGCAGGCGATCCGCTCCGAGTTCGAGAGCCATCAGACAGTCTCCGGTCCCTGCGGATGATTGCGTCCGTCCATCGAACGCCCGGTTTTCCCGAACATCAACATAAAGACAAACTTAGTTAGCGATATTAGCTTTGTTAAGCCACTTTGTGGATAACAGTGCTTGAAATCACGCCTACCGGTGCGGATGTCGTGCTGTTCCACCTCCCGCGCGCCGGGGCGCTGGTGACATCGTTAGCTTTGTTATAGATGTCATTCTATAAGCTACCTAGGAACCTTCATGTTCACCTCCAGCGGCTCCGAGCATATCCGTGTCCCGAAGGCCGCCGAACTGGTGGCGAGCCGTATCCGGCGCGCGATCGTCACGGGGGAGCTCAAGGACGGCCAGAGCCTCCCTTCCGAGACCCAGCTGATGGCGGAATTCCGGGTTTCCCGGCCGACCGTGCGTGAGGGGATCCGGGTGCTTGAATCGCAAGGCTTGATCACGGTCAGCCGAGGCGCTCGCGGCGGGGCCAAGGTGACCCAGCCCGACTCCGGAGTCGTGGCGCGCGCGGCGGCCATGGCGCTGCAGACGCGTGGCGTGACCATCAAGGACCTCTACGAAGCCCGCATGCTCATCGAGCCGCCGGCGGCCAAGCTCGCGGCGGAGCGTCGGCCGAAGACGGCGGCCAAGGTGCTCAGGCCCCATGTGGAGCACGAGTTCACGGTGGTCGAGGATCCGCTCGCCGTAACCCAGGCCATCGCCGACTTTCATAAGCTGCTGATGGAGCAATGCGGCAACGAGACCGTCGCCATGCTCGCCCTGGCGTTGAAGGACGTGTTCGAACGCTCGCTCCTGGCGTCCCAACACAACAGGCGGCCGATTCCGGAGGCCGATCGCGTCGCGCAGCTTCATTACGGGTTGAAGTCGCACGTGAAGCTTGTCGACCTGATCGAGGCCGGTGACGGCCCTGGCGCCGAGGCGCACTGGGTCTCGCACATGGAGGCCGCCGGCCGCGTCTGGCTGAAGGACGTGGGCTCCAGGGGAATGCTCGACCTGTTCGGCTGAGCGCCGGACCCCCCGCGTCGCTCGCCCGCTCGACGGCTGGGCCCCTTGGACGTGCGCGACGCCGAACGGCGGCGAGCTGAACGTCCAGCAAATGCTTGTTGCGCTCGCGATCTGGAGGCGGGCTCTGCCGCCGGCCTGGCCGCGACGATCCCGGCCGGGGCGCGGGCGTACGAGGTTTGGGAGGATCGGGAGGTGCAGGACGTGAGGGCGTGATCCCGGGGCTTGGCGCCCGACAAGGGAGTTGATTCTCCGAATCAAATAGTGCACTATTATCAAAAGTGCGCCCGTAAGCTCAGGTATCAGGCAGGAACCGCCATGCAGATGGAAGACATGGTCATCGTCAGCGTCGACGACCACATCGTCGAGACGCCGGACATCTTCGACAAGCATCTACCGGCGAAGTGGAAGGATCGCGCGCCGCGATGCGTCCAGGCGCCGACGGGCGAGTTCAGCTGGCAGTTCGAGGGCAGGTTCACCACCAACTTCGCTCTGAACGCGGTGGCCGGCCGGGCGAAGGAAGAACTCGGCTTCGAACCGAACAGCTTCGAGCATATTCGCAAGGGCTGCTACGACCCCACGGCCCGCCTCGATGACATGAGCGTCAATGGCGTGTTCGCCGGAGTCAACTTCCCCACATTCCCGGGATTCGCCCTGGAACTGTTCCAGACCACACCGGACCGCGATCTCGCCCTTGCCCTGATCAAGGCCTACAACGACTGGCACATCGACGAATTCTGCGCCACGTCACCCGACCGGTTCATCCCCATGGCCGGCTTGCCGATGTTCAACGTGGACGAGGCGGTCGCGGAGCTCAGGCGCACGGCGGCGAAGGGCGCACGAACGGCGACGATCCCCTCTCTGCCCCATCAGCTCGGGTTTCCGAACATCCATGACGAATACTGGCTGCCGCTGTGGGCCGCGGCCGACGAATTGCGCTTCCCGCTGTCGATCCACATCAGCGCGCTGGTGACCACCGGGACCGAACACCTCACCCAGGATAGCCCCATGGGCGCGTTCCTCACCAAAGTCGGCATGGCGTCCATGGCCGTGCTGTCGGAATGGCTGTGGTCCGAGCACATCCACAAGTTCCCCAACCTGAAGATCGTGCTGTCCGAGGGCGGCATCGGCTGGATCCCCTACATCCTCGAACGCGCCGACCTGGTGGACCAGAACCACGGCCCCTGGATGGGCCACGACTGGCATGGGAAGAAGCCCTCCGACATCTTTCGCGAGCACTTCGTCTCCTGCTTCATCCAGGACGAGATGGGCGTGAAGCTGCGCGACTTCATCGGCGTCGACAACATCACCTTCGAGAACGACTACCCTCACGCCGACATCACCTGGCCGCTGACACCCGAGCAATTGTGGAACGGAGAGTTCGAACGCGGCGCGGTCGGCCAGGAGGTGATCGACAAGATCACCCATCGCAACGCGCTGAAGCTCTACAACTGGGACGCCGTCGACCGGCTCGGCCGCGACAACTGCAATGTGAAAGCGCTGCGCGAGCTGGCGCGCAACGTGGACCTCACGCCGATCAGCGGCGGCGGGAAGCCGCCGCGCGAACACTCAGGCTCGGTCCGCGCGCGGGATATCGCCAAGCTGTTCCCGACCAACCTGATGGATCCTCTGGACCGCAAGGTGAAGCAGGCGGCCGACTGAGGCCAGGCGGAAGGCGGCGGCTCCTGACCGATATCCTTCAACGAATTCTACAGGACTGCAGACGTTCAGAGCTGCCTGGGTTATCCTGCAAGCCGCCGTTCCCTTCAACATTCGGTCGACTGCGCGGGCGACCAGACCGACTCATTCCGGACGGCGTGAGCGGCGTCCGGGGGGGCAACGCCTCGGTCATTCCCGGATCATTTCCGGGAACACGGACGCGCCGGCGATCATGATCGCCGCAGGTCCTCAGCCGTCGAGCAAGCGCTTCATCTGCGCGATGAAGTCGATGTGCGCCTCCACGGTGGTCAGGCCGCGTCCGATGGTGCCGATCGTCGCGTGGGTGCCGCCGGCGTCGCGCCAGCGCATCACCATGTCGCGGACGCGTGCGGCGTCCAGCGGCGGCGTGGTGATGTCGCGGCCGAAACTTTCCGGATCGCGTCCAGCCTGCTGCAGGTGATGACGGATGCGGTCCCAGCCCTCGTTCGCCCGGTCCAGGTCGCCGATGAACATGAAGCCATCGCCCTGCTGGCCCGCGCGCCGGAACGCCACTTCCGTACGGCCGCCCATCCAGATCGGAATCGACCGGCGGGGGCGGGGGTTGAGGGCCACCCGGTCCAGGCGGTGGAAGGCGCCTTCGAAGCTCACCAGGGGCTCGGTCCACAGCCGCCGTAGCAGCGGGATCTGCTCGTCGAGCCGCCGTCCTCGCGCCGTGTAGTGCTGCCCGAGCGCGTCATACTCGGCATAGTTCCAGCCGGTGCCGACGCCCAGCCTGAAGCGCCCGCCGGACATCAGGTCGAGGTCCGCCGCCTGTCGCGCCACGAGCGCGGTCTGCCGCTGCGGCAGGACCAGGACGCTTGACGCCAACTCGATCCGGTCGGTGAGGCCGGCCAGATAGGCGAACATGATCAGCGGGTCATGGAAGGGGTCGCGCTCGGTATAGGGGCCGGTCAGTGGCGGCGTCCGGTCGGCGTGGACCGCGCCCAGCACGTGGTCGTAAGCGTTGATGTGGTCGTAGCCCAGGTCTTCGGCGGCGCGCCCGAACCGCCTCACCGCTTCCGGATCACCCTGCAATTCGATCTGTGGATAGACGACGCCGGTCTTCATGAAGGGGCTCCATTTGCGGCGGGCGCAACGGTCGGCGACGGCCGGCGACTTTAGACGCAGGGCTGCAGATTACGAAAGTGGCTGTATTTGAACGCCCGCAGTTCTTCCGAGGCGCAGGCGCAGCCGGTATGACAGCGGACAGGGCCGAGAGGAGGCTTCCAGCGGGGGCCCGTCGTCAGCTAGGTATTCCGAGGCGCGGGCGAACGACTGTCGGCCACGAGAGGCTTGGGAGACGGCCATGGAATCGCAGATCACCGAGGTGACGGCCGGCCTTCGCCGACGCCTTACCGACCGCCAGGCGGCGCGCGCCAGCCTTGAAGGCGATACGGGCGCGGGCCGTGAGCTGTTCGGCTTCCTGGCGGACCAGGGCCTGCTCGGCCTGGCCTTGCCGGAAGCGTTGGGCGGCGTCGGCCTGGGGCTGCCGGAAGAGGCGGCGGTGGCCGAGCTGCTGTCCTACTACGCGGCGCCCGCGCCGGTGCTTCCGACCTATCTCGCCGCGCACCTGCTGGCGGTGGGAAACGGCGCCGAGGCCCATGGGCTCGCGGCCGAACTGGCGACGGGCGAGCGCCGGATCGGTGTCTGCATCTCCGCCGGCAAGGGATTCGCCTACGACGTGGAGGCGGACGACGGGGGCCGGCTCCACGGCGCCATTCCCGACATTCTCGATGGCGCTGGGCTGGACGTCCTGATCGTCCGCGTGGGCGAAACCTGGTGGGCGACGCCCGCCCATGCGGTCCAGCTCGATCGTATCGACGCGTTGGATCCGACCCGCCCGCTGGCTCGCGTGACGTTCGCCGGCGCGGCGGCGGTGCGGGTGGCCGAGGCGCCGCCGGAGGGGCTGGAGGCGCTGGCGTGGATCCTTCTGGCGGCGGAGGGGCTCGGCGCGGCCCAGGCCTGCCTCGACCTGGCGGCGGATCACGCCCGCCTGCGCAAGCAGTTCGGCCAGCCGATCGGGCGCTTCCAGGCGATCAAGCAGAAGCTCGCCGACTGCCTCCTGGCCGTGGAGGCCGCCCGGTCCACCCTGTGGGGCGCGGTGCGGGCGCAATCGTCGGGCTGGCCGGATCCGCGCGCAGCGCGCAGCGCCAAGGCCTTGGCCACTCAGGCGGCGGTCACCGTGGCGCACGAGGCCGTGCAGACTCACGGCGCCATGGGCGTCACCTGGGAGCACGACCTGCACCTGCTGCAGCGGCGCGCCAAGCATTGCCAGCTCGCCCTGGGCGCGCCCGAGGCCCATCTGGCCGCCACCGCCGAGACGCTCCTGGCGGAGGCCCGCCGGGGCGCGCGCGCTTCGGAAATGGGGATCGCGCCCACTGATCTGGAACCCGAGGACCACGCCTTCCTCGACGAGTTGCGGGACTGGCTGGACCGGCACGCCACGCCGCAGCGACTGGACGAGGTGAAGAAGGGCGGGCTGGCGGCGGGCCGCGCCTGGCAGGCCGAGATGGCCGAGGGAGGGTGGGTCGGCGTCCACTGGCCCGAGGCCTATGGCGGCCGTGACGCCAGTTTCACCCAGCAGGTGCTCTATCACGCGGAACTGACGGCGCGCGGCCTCCCGCGCCTGGTGGGCAACCGGGGGCTGACGATTGTGGCGCCGACGCTGATCAAGCACGGGTCGGCCTTCCATCGGGAGCTGCTCGAGCCCACGCGGCGGGCGGACGTGCTCTGGTCCACCGCCTTCTCCGAGCCGGGGGCCGGGTCCGATCTGGCGAGCCTGCAGACCCGCGGCGTGGTCGACGGCGACCACCTGGTCATCACCGGCACGAAGATCTGGACGTCCGCCGCCCACGTCTCGGACTGGCTCTACGCCCTGATCCGCACCGGACCACAGCACCCCAAGCACGACGGCATCAGCTGCGTCGTCCTGCCGTTGAAGATCGACGGGCTCACCATCCAGCCCATCCGGCTGAACAACGGCGCCCATCATTTCAACCAGCTGTTCTTCGACGGCGTGCGCATCCCCTTGACCCATGTGGTGGGTCCGTTGAACGAGGGCTGGCGCAAGGTGAACCGCACCACCATGGCGCACGAGCATTTCACCAACTTTCTGGGCACCCACGCCAGCTACGCCAATGTCATCGAGCACATCCTGCGGCGCCTGGGGGAGCGGGAGGTTGAGGCCGGCGTCGATCACGACCTGCGCCGGCGCGCGGCCATGTCGTGGATCACCGTCCAGCTGCTGCGGCTGAACGGCATGCGCAACGTGGTGCGCATCCAGGCGGGGGAGGATCCGGGCGCCGAGGGGTCGATCCAGAAGGTTCTGGGCCAGGAGGAGGAGCGGCGGCTGTTCGAACTGGCGCTGGACGTCATGGGCCCGGCCGGACTTGCGACAAGCCGCTGGGGCCGTGCATATCTTTCGTCACGAGCCGCCACCATCGGCGGCGGCACCAGCGAGATCCACCGGAACAAACTGGCGGAGCGCGTTCTGGGCCTTCCGCGCGACCTCTGGGCGGATGACGATGCGCCGCCCGGACAGTGACACGACCCTTGACCCTGAATCTGGCGACCTACCTGGAGCGAAGCGATGTGGCTGAACCGGAACTCTGACACCAGGCCGACAGCCCTGGTCACGGGAGGGTCCGTGGGGTTGGGCCTGGCGATCGCCCTCGATCTGGTGGCCCATGATTTCGATGTCTTCATCTGCGCGCGGACGGAGGCCGACCTGGGCGCGGCGGCGAAGCTTGAGCCCCGGCTGCGGCCGATCCAGGCCGATGTGGCCTCCGCCGCCGATCGCGAGCGCTTGCTGGCGACGATCTCCGAGCAGACCGGCGGGAGGCCCCTCGACTGCCTGATCAACAACGCGGCGATCACCCGGGCGCACGACTATCTGAACCCCTTCACCCTGAAGGCCGACCGCGCGCGCGCCGAACTTGAGATCAATTTCGCCGCGCCGATCGAGCTGATCCGCCTCTACCTCGCCAGCCGCCTGGGCGTGACCGACGCGCCGGCCGCGATCGTCAACATCGGAACCCCTGGAGCACTGTTCCCGCTTGAGGCCAACCCGCTCTACAGCGCCACCAAGGCCGGCCTGCACATGTTCACGCTGGCGCTGCGGCGGCAGCTCGCGGGTGGGCCCGTCAAGGTCATCGAAGTGTTCCCGCCGTCGCTCGACACCGGCCTCGCCAATCAGCTTGACGTCGCAGGCCAGTCCGGCAACGGCCAGGATGCGATCGACTCCGTGGCGCGCGAGACGGTCACGGGCATATTGAACGGAACCGAGATCATCCTCGCCCACGAACAGAGCCGTCAGCTTTGCGAGATGATACCGGAGCTCGATCCAGCGTTCGTCGACCAGATCAATTCCGGCGTGAAGCGCCGGTCAGGCTGGGATCGGGAATGACCATGCATATGAGCTGTGAGGAAGAGCGGAATTGATGGTCGGCCAGGGACGCCTGAGCGGAAGGGTCGCGCTCGTCACCGGCGCCGCGCGGGGTCTTGGGCTCCATATGGCCGAGGCGCTCATCGATGAAGGCGCGCAGGTCGTCATGGTCGCCCGTTCAGCCGAACAATTGCGCGAAGAAAGCGCCAGGCTTGGCCCGCCGGCGCTCGCGGTCGCCGCGGACATCTCTGATCCTGCCTCGCTGAGCGCGGCGTTCGCCGCCGCCCGGGAGGCTTTTGGCGGACTGGATATTCTGGTCAACAACGCCACCCTCAACTACGCGCACAAGATCGAGCAGGCGACCAACGCCGAGCTCCAGGCGGAAGTCGGCGTCAATATCCTGGGCGCCATCTACGGCATACGCGACGCCATTCCTCTGATGCGCGCGCGGGGCGGGGGCGACATCGTCAACGTGTCTTCCGAATCCGTGATGCGGCCGTTTCCGTTCCTGAGCCTCTACGCGGCCTGCAAGGCGGCGATCGAGAACCTCACCGTGGGGCTGCGGGAGGAAGTGCGTAAGGACAACATCCGCGTGACGACATTGCGCTCGGGCGTCGTCGCCTCGGGCGGCGCCTTCATGGCGGGGTCCGATCCGGAGCGGTTGCAGCAGTTCCAGGAAGAGTGCGTGACGCAGGGATTCAGCTACGGAGTCGGCGAGCCCATATCTCCGAAGATCACCGCCAAGGCGCTCGTCGACTTTCTAACCGTACCTCGCGAGGCCCATGTCGACGTGATCTCGGTTCGTTCGATCTGAGGCTCGTCCGAAGCCGTCCTCCCCTGCGATCAGTCGTCCTGACGGATCCCCAACTGATAGCCGCGTTGACGCGCGCGTTGCGAGTTGACGGATCGGTCTAAAATATTGAACATCAATGAAAGGCGCGGCGGCGACCGAACGCTCGCCCGACAAGGGGAGACGCATGGAGAAGGGAATTCACGGACATGGCGCGGCGAGCGTGCTCGACCGTTTTCGGCTCGACGGCCTCACCGCGCTGGTCGTGGGGGCCGGACCGGGCATCGGGGCGCACGTCGCCCGCGCCTTCGCCGAAGTGGGCGCCAACGTGGTCGTCAGCGCCCGGTCCTCAGAGCGCATGAGCGCCCTTGCCGCGGAGATCAATGCGGGCGGCGGCTCCGCCCGGGCGGTGGCCGGCGACGCCGGCAAGGCCGACGATCTGGAGCGACTGGTCTGCGAGGCCGAAGACGCGTTCGGGCCGGTGCAG
>Ga0070668_100001051_pt1 | contig 19386 bp, 16 predicted proteins | sample KBSS43metaG_FD_64661 | JGI IMG/M metagenome (GOLD analysis project Ga0070668, IMG submission 64661) | Switchgrass rhizosphere microbial communities from Kellogg Biological Station, Michigan, USA - KBS S4-3 metaG | ecosystem: Host-associated > Plants > Roots > Rhizosphere > Soil ... | reverse complement strand
GTCCACCCGGGCGCTGCGCCAGCTGCACCTGCTCGGCGTCGAGGTGGAGCTGAACACCAAGGTGGTCGGCGTGGACCTGACCGGCATCGACGTCGAGACGGAGCGCGGGCGCGAACGCATCCCGTCGATGATCAAGGTGTGGGCGGCCGGCGTCGCGGCCCCGCCGCTGGCGCGGACGCTGGCCGACGCGGCCGGCGCGAAGACCGACCGGGCCGGCCGGATCCTGGTGGAGCCCGACCTCACCCTGCCGGGCCACCCGGAGATCTTCGTGCTGGGCGACATGATGAACCTCGCCGACGAGCACGGCCGGCCGCTGCCCGGGGTGGCCCAGGTGGCGATCCAGGGCGGCCGGTACGCGGCCGGCCAGCTCAAGCGCCGGCTCGACGGCAAGCCCCCGGCCGAGCCGTTCAAGTACTTCGACAAGGGCAGCATGGCGACGATCTCCCGGTTCGCCGCCGTGGCCAGCATCGGCAAGATCAACCTGTCCGGCTTCCTGGCGTGGCTGCTGTGGGTCGCCGTGCACCTGCTCTACCTGGTCGGCTTCAAGAACCGGGTGACCGCGGTGCTGCACTGGGCGGTGAGCTTCCTGGGCCGCGGCCGCTCCGAGCGGGTGTCCACCGTGCAACAGGCGTTCGCCCGCCGGGCGCTGGGCGAGTACGGCGACCCGTTCGAGCGGGTCCGCGAGGAGGAGGCGGCCGCCGAGTCCGCGCGCAAGTGATCCCCGGGACTCGCCGCCGGTCCTGATCGGACCATTCACACGGACGGATGATCCGCCGGACGAACAACCGACCCGGAATGCCGTCACGCTCGACGGAATCAGCCACACGGTCCTGGCCCACCGGCTCGACTCGGTGTATTCAGAGGCACGGGACTCAGCACAGTGAACCTTTTCAACCTGGCTTCGGGCCTGAGGAGCCGGCTGCGTTGTCAGGCGTCGGGCGGTGCCGCCCTGGCCACGTTGAAAAAAGTTCAGTGGCCCATCGGGTGTCGAGCGAAGGGGTCGGATGCCGGACGGGAACGAACCGCTCGACGCATCATCCGTCCACGTCGGTCCGGGTGCGCGGGGCGTGCAGATCGGTACGGGCAACACTCAGCACAATCACCACCACGTGGAGCTGCCCGTCGCCGGCGGCAGGTGGGGATGGCTGGCCCGGCGCAGGTACGCGCGCAAGCTGTCGCCGGCCGTGCAGCGGCCCGAGTCGTGGGTGGTCGACCGGCCGGCCGAGGTGGACCAGGTCGTGGCGGCCCTGCGCCGGGGCAGGTCGACGGTGGGTCTGAGCACCGCGGTACACGGCGCCGGCGGATTCGGCAAGACCACGCTGGCCCGCATCATCTGTGCGGACGAGCGGATCCTGCGCAGATTCGGGGGCCGGGTCTACTGGGTGACGCTGGGCCGGGACGTACGGCGTGCCGGACTGGTCGAAAAGATCAACGACCTGCTGTGGCACATCGATCCGGCGAGCATCCAGCCGTCGGCCGACGTGCGGGAGTCGGCGAAGCACCTCGCGGCGGTCCTGGACGCGGGGCCGCCACGGCTCGTGGTGCTCGATGACGTGTGGTTCGAGGAGCAGCTCGACGCGTTCCCGATGGCCGGGCGCTGCGCCCGGCTGGTGACCACCCGCATCCCGAGGCTGGTGGCCGGCCACACGGTTTCGGTGCGGGTCGATCAGATGTCGCCGGAACAGGCCCGTACGGTGCTGGTCGCCGATCTGCCGGAGATGCCGCCGACGGTGGTGGACGTGCTGCTCGCCGAGACCGGACGATGGCCGCTGCTGCTCCGCCTGATCAACAAGATCCTGATCGACCAGGCGCGATCGCGTACCGACATCACCGAGATCGCCGCCCAGCTCGCGGACCGCCTGCACCGGGAGGGCACGGTCGGCGTCGACCGGATGACCGGCACCGACCTCAGGCACCTCAATGTCAACGATCCACGGCATCGGGCCAAGGCGGTCGCCGCCACGATCGAGGCGAGCGCCGGCTTGCTGGCCGAGGGCGAACGCGCCCGGCTGGCCGAGCTGGCGATCTTCGCCGAGGACGAGGTGGTGCCGGTCGCTCTGGTGGCGATGTTGTGGGCGGCCACCGCGGGCCTGGACGAGATGAGCGCGGCTCGGCTCTGCGCCCGCCTCGACGACCTCGCCCTGCTGACATTGACCGCGTCCAAGGACGGCGGCACGATCGGCCTGCACGACGTCGTCCGCGACTATCTGCACCTTGAGCTCGGCGGCGACCGGGTGACCGAACTTCACGGCGTACTGCTGGATGCCGTCGTGTCGAAGTTCCAGCTGCACTCCCCCGGCGACGAGACCGCGGCCGGCGACCGCGCCGCGCAGTGGTGGCGGCTGCCGGAGTCGGCGCGGTACCTGTGGGATCACCTCATCGAGCATCTGCGTGCGGCGGACCGCGACGCCGAGGCGGTCGCCGCCGACCTGCGGTGGGTGAGCGCCCGGCTGGAGCAGTCGGACAGCCCGGCCGCGCCGTTCGCGGATCTCGGCCTGCTCGAATCGGCGCGCGCCGTTCGGCTCCAGAGCGCCCTCAGCCTGGCGGCCCATCTGCTCACCCCCACCGATCCGCCGCATGCCAGGCTCGACGTGCTGTGGAGCCGCGTCGCGCATGACCCGGACTGGACCGAGCAGGCACGGTCGCTCGCCGGTGCGGGCAATCTGCCGGGCCTGGTCAACCACTGGACGCTCCCGGACCTGCCCGACCCCGCCCTGCGCCACATCCTCACCGACTCCGCCGGGGTGGCGATCTCGGCCGATTCGGTGGCGATCGCCTCGGACGGCTCCTGGCTGGCCACCATCAGCGGCGGATCGGTGTCGATCTGGGATGCGGCCACCGGCCGGCTTCGCACCACTCTGGTCGACCACGGCAGCGCCACTGCGTCCGACGCGGCGAGTTTCCTCGCGGTCGCCCCGGACGGCACCTGGCTGGCCACCAGCAGCGGCGGAGCCGTCGCGATCTGGGACGTGGCCGCCGGCACCCGGCGCACCACCCTGGTCGACCACATCGCGGCGATCTCCTTGGCGATCGCCCCGGACGGCACCTGGCTGGCCACCGCCGATCTCGAGGAACCCGTCGCGATCTGGGACGCGGCCACCGGCACCCGGCGCACCACCCTGGTCGACCACTCCGCGGCGAGTTCCGTGGCGATCGCCCCCGACGGCACCTGGCTCGCGACCACCGACCTCGACGGCTCGGTGTCGATCTGGGACACGGCCACCGGCAGGCGACGTGCCACCCTGATCGACCGCCACGGCGCGATGACGTCGTTGCGTTCCGTGGCGATCGCCCCCGACGGCACCTGGATCGCCACCACCAGCGGCGACGGCTCCGGATCGATCTGGGAGATCGCCACCGGCCGGCAACGTACGGCGCTTGGCGACCGGGCGACGTTCGTCAGCTCGGTGGCCATCGCGCCGGACGGGTCATGGCTGGCGACCGGCGGCAACGACGGATCGGTCCGGATGTGGGACGCGGCCACCGGCCGGCCACGCGACGCCGTGCTTTCCGACCACACCGGCGCGATGACGACGGTACGATCGGTTTCGATCGCACCGAACGGCCGCTGGATCGCCACCAACAACGGCGACGGCTCGGTCCGGATCTGGGACCTGACCGTCGATCGCCGGACCCCTTCGTTCGGCCGCAGCGCGGGCGCCGTGGCCTCGGTGGCGTTCGTCCCCGACGGCACCCGGCTGATCACCATCGATGCGGACCGATCGGTGCAGGTCTGGGATCCCCGCCACCACCGGCAGCTGGTCACGCTGACCGAGGCGTACTCGGTGCGGTCGATGGCCGCCGCCCCGGACGGCTCGTGGCTGGCCACCACCAGCGGCGACCGGTCGGTGCGGATCTGGAGCCTGGACACCGGCCGGGAACTTGACGTCCTGCACGACCCGCACCGCATGGTCCGGTCGGTTGCCGTCGCTCCGAACGGCCGGCGGCTCGCCACCGGCAGCGACGGCCTCGTGCGGATCTGGGACGCGGCGACCGGCCAGCCTCGCCTCGCCCTGACCGACGCGACCGGCGCCGGCTCGATTGCCGCGGTCGCCTTCGCTCCGGACAGCTCCTGGGTGGCCGGCGGCGGTGGCGACGGCGCCGTACGAGTCTGGGATGTGGCGACCGGCCGGCGAATCACCGTCCTCAGCGATCGCGGCGGGATCCTGCCGCCGGTGCGGTCCGTCGCGGTCGCGCCCGACGGCACCTGGTTGGCGACGACCAGCGGCGACGGATCCGCCCGGATCTGGGACACGGCCGGCCGCCGCCGGCCGATCACGCTGACCGACCACAGCGGCGAGGTTGTCGCGGTCAGCTCGCTGGCGATCGCGCCCGACGGTTCGCGGCTCGCCACCACCAGCGGTGACCGGGCGGTCCGGATCTGGGATCCGGCCACCGGCTGCGTCACCGCGATGATGCGCGTCGAGCGGCCCGGGAACGCCTGCGCATGGGGCCCGGACGGACGGACCGTGGTGGTCGGCGGCGCCGGCGGCCTGTATTCGTTCACGATCCGCAGCGGAACCGGCCGGCCCGCCCCCGACATCTGCCAGATCCACGTCGCCGCACCGCCCGACGATCAAGAGCAGGAGCCGGTCACCGTACGGGTGACTCGCCCGCACCCGACGACCGCGGATCCGAAGCCCACCCGGATACAGCTCAACCTGGCGGACGACGGGACCTGGGCGGATCTCTATCCGGACCGGCTCCGGGGCTGGCAGCTCGCCCGGCTGAACGCCGTACGCCTGTCCGTGACGATCAGCCTGGTCGGCGCGGTACTACTCGGGTTCCAGGGGCTCGCGAACTATGCGCACCAGCAAGTGCCCGGGAAACCTAAGACCGACATTCACACGGTGCTGATCGAGCAACAGTGGCTGCGACAGCACCTGTTCTAGGCGCCTGGGGTGGGCGGCTGCGGGCGACCATCAGGAGCAGCAGGCCGCAGCCGGCGACCAGCAACCAGCCGGGCCGGGTCGCGTGGGCGATACCGGACGGCGGGGTGTCCGCCACCAGGCCGCCCGCCACCGCGATGCCCAGCGCGGCGCCGACCTGGCGGGCGGTGGAGGTGACCCCGCCGGCGACGCCCGCCCGGGCGCTGGGCAGGCCGCTGACCGCGGTATCGGTGATCGGCGCGTTCGCGAACCCGATGCCGATGCCGATGAGCAGGTACGCCAGCAACAACACCGGCAGCGCGGTCCCGTCCCCGAGCCCCACCAGGCACAGCCCACCGAGTGCCATCGCACCGCCCGCCATCAGCAGCGGCGGGCGCGGGCCGAACCGGCCGACCAGATACCCGGACAGCGGCGCGCAAACGGTCGCGGCCACGGCCATGGGAAGCGTCACGAGACCGGCCGCGGCGGCGTTCAGCCCGCGCCCCAGCTGCAGGTAGAGCGTGCCCAGGAGCAGGGTGACGTTCAGCCCGGCGAAGACCACGACGGCGCCGAGCACCGCCGCCGTGAACGACCCGCGCCGGAACAAGGCCAGGTCGACGAGCGGCTCCGGACGTCGACGCTCCACCCGGACGAGCCCGGCCGCCGCCGCGGCGACCAGCGCTTCGCCGGCGAGCGCCGCGGGTGAACCCCAGCCGATCCGCGGGCTCTCGATGAGCAACGCGACCGAACCGCCGACGACCGCGGCCAGCAGCAGCTGGCCCGGCCCGTCGAGCCGCCGCGGCCGAGCCGCCCGGGACTCGGGGACGAACGGCACGGTGAGCATCAGGACGGCGGCGACGACCGGCACGTTGAGCCAGAACACCGTGCGCCACCCGAACGCCTCGACGAGCGCGCCGCCGGCGAGCGGCCCGGCGGCCATGCTGAGCCCGAAGACCGCCGCCCACACCCCGATCGCCTGGGCGCGTTCCCTGGCATCGGTGATCACGTTCACCACGATCGCGAGCGCGACCGGGCTCAGCATCGATCCGCCGACGCCCTGGACGACCCGCGCGGCGGTCAGCACCCCGATCGACGGCGCGAGCGCGCACGCCACCGACGCCGCACCGAACAGCACCAGCCCGAGCCGGAACACCCGCCGCCGCCCGAACCGGTCCGCCAGCGCCCCGGACGAGATCAGCAGCCCGGCGAGCGCCAGGGTGTACGCGTCGACGGTCCACTCCAGCTCGCGGGTGCCGGCACCCAGGCCGCGGCCGATCGCCGGCAGCGCCACGTTCACGATCGTGGTGTCCAGCCCGACCACGAACAGGCTCAGGCAACAGATCGCCAGAACCGTCCACCGTCTGCTCATCGCCATCCCTCCGCAGCGGCACCGACCCTCGACGCGGCGCCCAGTCGGGAGGATCGTCGCCGCGCCCTCCGCCGGGCGGGTAGCAAATTTGCGAAAACTGCAAGAATGGCGCCCGTGGACGACGAACTCGAACGCCTCATCGCGGCCGTCGGCCCGCGGCTGCGCGCGCTGCGCCGCGAACGCGGGCTGACCCTGGAGGCGCTGTCCGCCGAGACGGGCATCTCGATCAGCGGCCTCTCCCGGCTGGAGGCGGGCAAACGGCGGCCGACCCTGGACCTGCTCATCCCGCTCGCCCGGGCGCACCGCGTGCCACTCGACCAGCTGGTCGACGCGCCGGCCACCGGCGACCCGCGAGTCCACCTGGCGCCGCGGCGCACCCGCGGCGGGGTGGTCGTACCGCTCACCCGCTATCCGGGCCGGGTGCAGGTGTTCAAGCAGGTGATCGCCCCGCGCAAGCCGCGGTTGGTGACCCACGCGGGATACGAGTGGCTCTACGTCCTGGCCGGCGAGCTGCGGTTGATCCTGAGCGAGCGGGAACTGCTGCTGCGCCCCGGCGAGGTCGCCGAGTTCGACACCGCCCAACCGCACTGGTTCGGCCCGGCGGGCGACCGGCCGGTCGAACTGCTGCACCTGTTCGGCCCGCACGGCGACAAGGCCCAGGTCCGCGAACGCCCGGACACCGCGGCCCGCGGGCCGGCCGCGACCGGCCGAACAGGAGCATGACCGGGGCGACGGCGCGGCAGCGAGCCGCCGTGGCGGTACTAACGTGGACGCACGGCGTAGGTCAGGTGCGTCACCCGCGACGACGGCTCCGAACGGACCGGCTCCAGCCCGACCCGGGACGCGTCCACGCCGTCGAACAGGCGGACGCCGGCGCCGAACAGCACGGGCGACAGCGCGATCGAGAACTCGTCGACCAGGCCGGCGTTCAGGTACTCCAGGATCGTCGCGCCGCCGCCCGCGATGCGCACGTCACGGTCGCCGGCGGCCGCGCGGGCCTGGTCGAGCGCGGACCCGATGCCGTCGTTGACGAAGTGGAAGGTGGTACCGCCCGGCCGCTCCCACGGGTCACGCTTCTCGTGCGTAACCACGAAGACCGGCGTGTGGAACGGCGCCTCGGCCGGCCACGCCCGCTCGCCGGCGTCGAACATGCGCTTGCCCATGACGCTCGCGCCGGTGCGCTCGAACGTCGCCCGTACGATGTCGTTGTCGCGCCCTTCCTCGCCGCCCTCGCCGAGCTTGAGATTCTCCCGGAAGAACCGCAGCGGGAAGATCCACTGCTGCAGTTCCCGCCACTGCCGCCCGATCAGCTCGTCGGGGGACTCGGGCGCGATGAACCCGTCCAGCGACATCGACACGCTGAAGAACACCTTCCCGCCCATCAGCCCGCCGCCCCCTTCCGAACGCTCTCGGCGACATAGGCCGCCAGGTTGCTCAGGGTCTGCCGGCCGCCCTCGATCGCGTGGTATTTCTCGACCGCCTCGTCGCGCAGCTGTTTGGTGGGGAACACCGTGCGCATCACGATCCGGGTCGCCGCCTCGTCCGGCGCGAAGGTCAGGACCGACTCGAAGGCGTTCGGGTCGTCGCGGGACTCACCGTGCAGCAGCACGATCAGCTCCGGCGGGACGAGCTCGGTCCAGGTGATCCACTCCGGGTAGTCGGTCCCGTCCGGACCGTGCATCACGAAGTCCCAGACGCCGCCGACGCGGAACTCGAACGACCGCGTGGTGGTGGTGAACCCCGCCGGACCCCACCACCGCGACAGATGCCGGACGTCGGTGAACGCCTCGAACACCAATTCCCGCGGAGCGTCGATGACCCGGGAGATCACGATCTCCCGGTCTGCCGTCGCCGGCTCCGCACCGTGCCTCGCCCCTGCCATCGGTCATTCCTCCCGCCGTGCCTGCTTGAGCTCCTGCACGTAGCCGTCCAGCCGGTCAAAACTCTCGTTCCAGAACCGCTCGAACCCGCCGACCCACTCGTGGACCGGCCGCAGCCCGCGGGCGTCCAGGCCGTAGAGGCGCTGCTTGCCCGCCACCCGGACCCGCACCAGCCCCACCTCGCGGAGCACCCGCAGGTGCTTGGACGCTCCCGGCAGGCTCAACCCCAGCTCCTGGGCCAGGTCGGTCACCGGCCGCTCGCCCGACCGCAGCAGCGCCAGGATGTCCCGGCGCTGCGGCTCGGCGATCGCGTTGAACGCATCCGACGTCGTCGCTGCTCGTGCCACGGCAGCGAGGATATTTTCCGATATGGGAAAACGTCAAGGGCTATGTGCTCAAGTCCGGTGGCAGAGCGACCCGGGCGGCAAGAAACTTCGGGGCCATTTCGCGGTAGCTGTCGGTGACGAGCTCGGCGATCTCGGTCCAGTCGGTGTGGTCACCGAGGAAGGCGCCGGCGACGTTGCGGCCCCAGCCCGCGCGGAAGAACGGGAAGCCGCCACCGGTCAGGCCGAGCAGGTCGTCGGCCGGCACGCGAAAGGTCATCAAGGTCGGCGGCACGCCCGCGACCAGATGCCGGGGATAGGACAGACTGCGCTCCGGGTCCGCCGTGTAGACATGGGCGATCGTCCGCTTACGGATCCGCCAGCGGACGCCGATCCAAGCCGGTTCCTCGTACGCCTCCGGCAGCCCACGGCAGATCGATCGCAGCCGATCCAGGATCTCCGGCGGCACGTCTCCAGGGGCAGACATGGGCCGACACTACCGGCGCCGGGTCGGCGATCCGGCGCGAGGGCGCCTACGATCTGAGCCGTGCTCGGTGATCGTGAGGTCGCGGCGTTGTACGGGGCGGCCCGAGACGCGGACCTGTCCGCGTTCCAGCACGCCGTGGTGGACCTGTGGAAACGGGTCGACGAGACGTCGGACGTGCTGGACCGGATCGTGCCGTTGTTCGCGATGGTCCCGCCGGCGGTGTCCGGACAGCTGGCCCTGGGCGCGGTCCGGCTCCACCGCCGCGGAGCGGCCGAAGGCGGCCTGGTCACGGCGGTGACCGAGGGCGTACGCCGGGTGCTGGCCGATGCCGTTGCGTTCGCCGACGCGTGGCCGGGAGTGGCCGGACGTAACACCCCGGTGCCGGACCCGGACGGCGGGCAGGAGCTGTTCGACCATGCCGTGGCGACGCTGAGCCGGGAACGCCGCTGGCCGCGCAAGGCACTCCCGCCGGACGAGGTGGCCCGCTTCGCCGGGGCCTGGTTCCTGCTCGACGACTGGATGAGCGCGATGAACGGCCTGCTCGTCCGGCGCGACGTACGGGCGGGCCTCGCGCACCGCGACGAGCTGATCCGGCTGGTACGCCGCCTGGACCCGCTGCGGCCGGACATGCTGGGCCTCGCCGGACTGCTTGACGTGCTCGACGACGAGCCGCTGGTGGTGGTGCACCGCGCCCGGCGGCGGGCCTTCCGGCTGACCGTCAGCGGGGTGGGCGACAACTTCCAGCTGCACACCCTGATCGCGGACACGCTGAGCCGGAACGGCCTGGTCGAGGACATCACGCCCGAGCCGGACTGGGTGGCCGCGGCGACCACCGGACCACCCGACGCGTCCGACCGGACCCGGGCGTTGTTCCAGCTCACCGACGGCGACGGGATGGCGATCCCGATCGACGCCAGACCCGCGCTGATTCCCCTGCACCGCGGCCGCCGGGTCCTGGTGATCGACCCTCCGGCGTACGGCCGCAGTTGGGACCTTGGACGCAGCTACGACGACATGGTGCCCGAGCTCCGCTTCGAGCAGGAACTGGGCCCGGCGGACGCCCTCGGCGTCGCGGGGCCGATCACCCGGCCCGGCCCGCAGCGGTCGCACGTCCACTATGAGCGCCGCACCGGCCGAATCACCCTGTTCCACCAAGTATGAGCGGAACCAGGCGGTCTACCGGTACTGGGCGAAGGGGAGCCTGGCGCGTCCCCGCCGAGCCGGGACTCCCCCGTACACTCTGCCGAATCCGACGACCGCCACCGATAGAAACGATTCACCGGACACGTTGGGCGAGCCTCAGCTCAGTCAGGTAGCGCTTGACGACTTGGCCCCCGTAGCCGACGTCGATGAGCCGCGCGATGGAGTTCAGCAATGCGCTCTGCTGCGCGTCCGGCAAGGCACGGTGGCCGGAGTAGGTCAACAGCAGGTCCAGGTAGTCCGCTGTCGAGTACGGCAACTCCCACTCGTATCGACAGAAGGTCGCCGGCCCGAACCGCTCCGACGAGGTCAGCTCCCGATCGTCCTTGGGAATGTCTCGAGCACCTTCAAGACGCAGGCCCGGTGGGGTAGACGGATCGAAGCGCTCGTAAAGCCTCTGAATCTCGACGAAGAACGCCTCGGTCCAGGTGCCACCGGCGATGTGGTGGGTTCCCACGGTGGCCAGCAGGCCACCGAGACGCAAGGCGTCAGCAGACTTCGACACCCGCACGGCCGGATCGATCCAGTGAAACGCCGTCGCGGAGAAGACCACGTCGAACGGTTCCCCGGGCAAGGGCCACTCCTCGAACGCCGCGGTCACGACCTCCACCGAGTCGAAGCCGGCAAGATTTCGCCGAGCCACCGCAGCCATGTCCGCGCCCAACTCGACGGCCACGATCCGGTAGCCCCGTTCCGCCAGCGGCACGGTCGCCTGCCCGGTGCCACAGCCGATCTCCAACACCCCCGCACCGGGCGCCGCTCCGGCCGCGGCGAGATCATCGAACATCTGTGCCGGATACCGGGGCCGCGCACGGTCATACCGTTCAGCGTCCTCGTTGAAAGTTTCTCGCAGCCTCACGTAGTCATTGCTATCGCTCACCCATACGTCATTGCTATCGCTCACCCATACGTCATTGCTATCGCTCACCCATACAGAGTGCCCACCACTCGCCGCTATGAGCGGATGTACCCGATCGCGCCGCGGGCTGTGCGGGCGGGCGGGAGGTGGCTACCGTGGCGCCGTGATGACCTTGCCGTGTGGGCACATTGCGTTGGCGGCGTCGGCTCGGGCGTGTGAGCACCTGGTGCGTGACGACGACCGGGTGGTGTCGCAGGTTCGGCTGTTGACGGGCCGTGCGCTGGACTATGACGTGGTCTGCGAGGACTGCGCCGAGGACGCCGGATCGACCGGCCTGATCGAGATCTGTGAGGGGTGTGCGGAGCGGATCGCCGAGGACGCGGCGGACGGCTCCCTGTCCGGCTGGCGTGGGCAGCCTGGCGTCGGGGAACGGCCCGAGCCGGTGGACCCGACCGTGACCGAGTGGGTGTTGCCGGACGGCGCCGGCGACGTGATCGACCTCGTGCCCGGGGCACCGTCGACGTGGTTGGCGTTGACCGGGGACGGCCGGATTCTGGCGCTGACGCCGGCGGAGCGGGGCGTGGCGGTCGTGGCGAGCGTGGCACTGGTGGCGGAGCCCGGGCACGAGCCGTTCGAGGGGCACGCGCTGCGGCACCGGCTGCACGCGTCGCCGGGTGGGCGGTTCGCCGCGGTCGTCAACGACTACGGGCGGTACGGCGCGGTGGTGGACCTGGAACGCGGCGGTGCGGTGACGCTGGAGCTGGACGGCGGGGACTACCACCCGGAGACGGTGCCGTTCGCGCTGGCGTTCACCCGGCACGGAGACCGGATCGCGGTGATACACCGGACCGCGTGGAACCGGCTGGACGTCAGTGACGCCGAGACCGGGCAGCTGCTCACGCCGCGCACGATCGAGCCGATCACGCCCGGTAGTTTGCCGGAACACCATCTGGACTATTTCCATGGGCGGCTGCACCTGTCGCCGGACGGGCGGTGGATCGCCGACGACGGGTGGATATGGCACCCGACCGGCGTTCCGCTCGTCTGGGACCTGCGTGCCTGGCTCGACGGCGCGACCTGGGAGGCCGAGGACGGGCCGTCGATGCGGTGGCTGCCGCAGCGCGACTCGTACTGGAACGTGCCGATGTGCTTCGTCGGGACCGGAATGCTCGCGGTGAGCGGGATCGGTTCCCTGCGGTGGGCGATGCTTCCCGGCGTACGGATCTTCGCGGCGGCCAGCGGCGACGAGGTGACCGCGTTCGCCGGACCGACCGGGGCGCTGTTCGCCGACCGGACCCGGCTCTACTCGGCGGAGCCGGACGGGCTGCACATCTGGGACCCGGTGACCGGGCACCGGACCGGCCGCGTCCCCGGGATCACGCCGAGCGCGCACGACCGGCGCGGCGGTTTCCTCATCGAGGTCGGCGCACGTGCGTTGCGGTGGTGGCGAGCGGTTCCCGTACCCGCCGGTCGATGACCGCGAAGGCGGCATCCCACAGCCCGGTGAAACGGCCCGCGGTAGATTCGCTGCCGCGACGGGAGGGTGAGCGAGATGGACGCCAGCACCGAGGAGCTGCGGGACGCGCACAACGTGCTTTCCGAGTGGTACGCGAGGAACCTGGTCGGGGTGCTCGACAGCATGCCGGTCGAGCGGGCGATGCTCGACCTGTTCGCCGAGATGACCTCGGCCGTGGGTACGGACGTCGCGGACGTGGGCTGCGGCACGGGACGACTCCTTCCGTACCTCGCGGGCCGGGGTCTTGCCCCGCGCGGGGTGGATCTCTCCCCCGGGATGGTCGAGGTGGCGCGGCGGGAGCACCCGGGCTACCCGTACGAGGTCGCCGACCTGCGAAAGCTGCTGCCGTTCGGGGACGCGTCGCTGGCCGGCGTGGTGTGCTGGTTTTCGTTGATCTACCTTGCGCCGGACGCCAGGACAGCGGCGTTCGCCGAACTCGCCCGAGTCGTCAAGCCGGGCGGATACCTGGTGACGGCCTTCAAACACGGCGACGGCACCCTGCACCGCAACGGTCCCGGCAGCCGCGTCGGCGGCCTCGGCCTCGACTTCGACCGGTACTGGCTGTCGGCCCGGGAGATGCGGGACCGCTTCGCCGCTGCCGGTTTCGCCATGGTCTTCGAGGGCAGCACCCCACCCGTGGAAGCGGAGCCGCCGTACGGGTACATGCTGGTCCGCAGGACCGCCTAGCGAGGGCGACCGCGCCGGCCGGGGTCGTCAGCCGCCCGGGCCAAGGCCGGTCATGTGTCGACGAACCCGAGGGCGGCCGTTCCGGAGACCACCCGGACGAGATACCCCCACCGCCGAAGTACCTGCGCCATCTTGGCCGCGCCGATGGGATTGGCCGAGTGGACGTAGACGATGCCTACATCGATCGGGCGCCCGTCGAATGCCGCCCTCTCCAGGACCTCCACGACGGGCCAGATGGTGTCGTTCTCGCCGAGGTCGTGGTCGAGCCACAACTCATCCACCCGCTCGTCGCGGCATCGCTGGAGTACGGCAACTCCCGCAGCGCTTGTCCGGGCCACCTCCGCGCCGCGGCCGTCGGCGAACGAGCGCAGGTCGTCCACCAAGACAACCCGCTTCGCCTTGTCTGCCTCCCACTGCCACATAGTGCCGCACGCCAGAAAGCTGAGGAAGATCCGGCCGTCCGGCACGGGCCGATGGTTCGGAAGCCGACGTCATCGACGCCGGTGAGCGGGACTGTAAGAACAACTCTTGATACTCCCCGGCGCACGGCAACGTCCTGTGCGTCGGTCACGGATAACTGTGACAGGAAGCCAAGGCGCGCGGCGTGAGCCGGGCGGATATCCTGGCCGCCGCGGTCGCGCTGCCGGTCTTTCAACGGATGAGGGTCCTCACCTGCACATGGATCCCTTGTTCGGAACGGTCTCCGCAACCGTTCCGAACGGCCCGGACCCAGGCGCGTCGTCTGTGCGGTCCCAGCATCCGTGACTGAGCCCGGCGGTTGACCAATCTGAGCACGTCTATTCAGCAGTCACAGTGCAGTGCCGTTCGACACTCAACTTGGGTGGAGGTGGCAGGGTAGCGCGGTGACCGATCTTGCCAACGTCCAACGCATCGCTGCTTGCGGCCTCGCCATCCGCTCCGACAGCGTGTTGCTGTCCAAGATCGTGCGCAGCGTCCGAGGCCGGAGTCGGGCAGTGGATGATTCCCGGCGGCGGCGAGCGCGGCGAGCACCCGATCGAGACGATCGTCCGCGAGTTCCTGGAGGAAGCTGGCCCCAGCCGGACGCCGCGCCGTTGATCGCGCCCGGTTATGCCTTCGGGTGTGGTGCGGGCGAGTGGTGTTCGAGCGTGTGCGTGATCGTGTCGTTGTAGGACAGGTTGCTGCCGTGGCGGAAGGCGGTGGTGTAGGCCGGGTCGCCGAGGGCGGCGCGGGTTAGCTGTTCGCAGGTGTGGTGGTAGCCGATCAGGTGGCTGTGGGTGGTGATGGTGGTGCCGAGGTCGGTCCAGAGGGTGTCGGCGGCGCCGAGGAGGATGCCGGCGCGTTGGTGTTGTTGTTGGCTGGCGGCGATCCAGGCCAGCGTTTCCACGCACAGGACGATGCCGTGCCGGTCGACGGACAGGTTGTTCTGTTTGATCCGTAGGCTGGCTGACACTTGTTTGGTGGCCTCGTCGTATTCGTTGTGGCGCCAGGCTTCGATGCCGAGTGCCCACAGTGCTTGGGATCGGTAGTAGGTTCCTTGGCGTGGTTCGGTGATCGCGAGGATCTCCTGGTAGCAGGTGTGGGCGCGCTGCCGGTCACCGGTCAGCCCGGCGTGTGCGCCGAGTGTCAGCAGCACCGCAAGTCGTAGTTCCAGTTCCTGCGCCGGGGGGTCCGGGAGGACGGTCAGTGCCCGTTCGAGGTGCGCCACGGCGGCGGGCAGGTCGTTGCGTAGTCCTGCGGCTGTCCCGTGCAGGTAGAGGGCGAAGGCGTGGTTGGTGGGGTCGTCGAGCGTGCTGGTGAGCTGTTCGCCCTGGCGTAGTTGCCGCGTCCCGGTGTCGAGGTCGCCTTGTGCGATGGCCAGGTATCCGGCCAGCAGTAGTGCCCGAGCGCGCAGGGTGGTCGCTGTGGTTGTTTGGGCGAGGGCCGCGTCGAGCCAGCGCCAGCCTTCACTGAACAACCCCCGGGTCCACCAGTGCAGGGTGGGTAGGGTGACGGCCAGGAGCAGGGCTTGTTCGGTCTGCCCGGGTTCGGTCAGGTTGTACTCCATCGCGGTGTTCAGGTTGGGGTGCTCCTGGGCGAGCCGGTCCAGCCAGTAGTGCTGCCGGGAGCTGATCAGGTCCTGCCGGGCGCGGGCCGCGAGCTGGTGGTACCAGTCGCGGTGGCAGCGGCGCAGCCCGGCCTCGTCACCGGTTTCGTGCAGCTTTTCCCGGCCGTAGTCGCGGATGGCGTCCAGCATCCGGAACCGCACCCGTCCACCCTGATCCTCACCGACCAGGATCGACTTGTCGACCAGATCGGATACGAGGGGCAGCACGTCAGCGGTGGGGATCGCCTGGTCGGCGCAGATACCTTCGGCCGCGTCCAGCTCGAATCCGCCGGCAAACACCGACAGCCGCGCCCATAGCCGTTGCTCCGCTTCGGTGCACAGGTCGAAGGACCAGTCGATGCAGGCCCGCAGTGTTCGGTGCCGATCAGGGATGCCAGGGTGGGGCGGGCCGAGGGCGGCGAGCCGGTCGGCGAGTTGGTCGAGGATCTGCTGGGGGGTCAACGCGCGTAGCGGCGCCGCGGCCAACTCGATGCCCAGGGGCAGCCCGTCGATCCGGCGGCAGATGCCGGCCACGGCCTGCCGGTCGGTGTCGGTGAGCCCGGAGTCGGGCACCACCGTGTGGGCTCGGGCGAGGAACAGGGTCACCGACTCGCAGTCGGCCAGCGCGTCGAGTGTGGCCGGCAGCCGTTGCGGATCGGGTACGAGCAGCGGCTCCACCCCCACCCGGATCTCCCCGTAGACGCCCAGCGGTTCACGACTGGCGGCCAGGATCCGCAGGCCCGGGCAGGCGCGCAGCAGCGTGTCGGCCACTGCCGCGCAGGCCGGCAGCGCCGCTTCACAACTGTCCAACAGCAGCAGCACCCGCCGCCGGGCGAGGTAGTCGGTCAGCATCTGCAACGGAGGGCGGGTGGACTCCTCCCTCACTCCTAGCGTGACCGCGATCAGCTGTGCCACCGACTGCGGATCCGGCGACGCTCGGGTGAGCCGCAGCGGATCGCTCACCACGGTCAGATCAACGAACCACACCCCGTTGCGCGGGCCGGGATGTCGTTGCGACGCCACCCGCAGCGCCAGCCGGGTCTTGCCGACCCCACCGGGCCCGGTCACCGTCACCAGCCGGAAACCCGCGAGTCGCCGGGCCAGATCGGCCACCTCGCCGCGGCGCCCGACGAAACTAGTCGGTTCCGCGGGCAGGTTGCCGATCCTGTGCCGGTGGGCCGCATTCACAGAGTTGACGCCACGCTGCCCGTGCTCCCCGCCCGGTACCCCGTGTTCGACTGTCCGGCGACTAGGGATGGGCCGGCCCCGCGATCGGGCGCACCGAGCCCGGTTCCGCCCACAAGCCCGAGCCGGGCGAGGTGGGGTCCGCCACCGACGGGGCGGCTGGCCGGCTGTCCGCGACGCGCCGCTGGACGATCTCGTCGATCCACGCCATGACATCGGTGTCCGGATCGACATGGCATCCGGCGAGCCACCACACCTCGGTGAAGGTGCCCGCAAGAATGCCCGCGGCCCGATGCCGGTCCGACACCTGGTCACGCAGACCGGACGATACCGGGCCGGAGCACAGGTCGAACAGCTCGGCGAACGCGTCGCGGTCGTCGTCGGCGATCCGGCGGATCAGCCACCGCACTCGCTCTGGGCCGCGCGGGCCGGAGGACGCGGGTCCGCGCGGCGGACAGGCCGGGCAGAAAGGACTGTTAGGGGTCAATGCTGACACCGAGACTCCCGTGGGCGACGTGAAGACGTGCGCCGCCGGGGTCTGGGGCGACAACCGCGAGCATGGAGTCTCGCGCCACTGAAACGCTACGACATCACCAACATGCGCAGTAGGGGCACCACGAACGAGTGACGTCCGCGCGCCTTCGCTCCATTTTCGACATCCAGCAGGCCATCACCGCGTAACTGCGACGATCAGCGGTTGCTCATGGCGCAGGTGAGCCACCGTGGCCCGGGCCTGCCCTCGGGGCTGGGGCCGGTATGCCCGGAACCGGCGGCCACGCGCGGCGGGCAATGTGGTTGATCCGTGAGAGCTGTGACCGGGTGGAGCTGCGCGGCGACCCGAGCGGTACCACAGTGCGCCTGAGATGGACGTGCGCGCCGCTACCAGCTGAGCGATGGCCGAGTGGTGGCTCTCTTGCTGCGGCGACGCAGTTCGGCGGCGGCGTCCTGCGCAGCTTCAGCCTGCCTGAATCTTGCCGACCGTCACGCGGAGTGAGGACCTTGCCAGCACGGCGCGGCGGGCGGGTGGCCGGCTGTTGGCATACCGTTCGCTGGGTGAGTGGACGGTCGCGCAGAGGCAATTTGCCGGCGGAGGTGAGCAGCTTCGTGGGTCGCCGGCATGAGCTGGCGGAGGTTCGGCAGTTGGTGGAGAGTGCTCGCCTGGTGACGTTGACCGGGATGGGTGGGGTGGGTAAGACCCGTTTGGAGTTGCGAGCCGCGGGGCAGATGCGGGGATTCGGCGACGGGGTGTGGCTGGTGGAGCTGGCTTCGTTGGCCGATCCGGAACTGGTGGCCTCGGCGGTGGCGGGCGTGTTGGGGGTGGCGGACCGGTCGGCCCGGTCGCTGCCGCCTTCGACCAGGGCTCCCAGTTCACCCTCGACGAGGCCGTCGGGCCACGTCCTCGGTGGTCGGCCCGGCACGCCGGTGGTGCCGTCACCGCAACCAGCAGGGCCGGCCCACGCGCCGTTGACCCGCCGCGAACAGCAGGTGGCGCACCTGGTCGCCGAAGGACTCAGCAACAGCGACATCGCGGCCCGGCTGGTCATCTCGCAACGCACCGCCGAATCCCACGTCGCGAACAGCCTGACCAAACTCGGCTTCACCACCCGCACGCAGCTCGCCGCCTGGATCGCCAACAGGACGGGTCCGAGCGCGGCCTCCTGACACACCGAGCCACCGCCCGCCATCGACCGCAGCTCATTCTCCGCCAACTAGTGCATCGTTCCTTAAATCCGGTATGTGAGGGTTAACCGGTAGATGCGTTTCGGTGGTGGTCGTCCCCAGATCCAGGGTTTGGCCTTGGCGTTGAGTTGGGCGGTGGCCACGGTGGTCGCCGTGCGGATGTCGGTAGGGCTGGCGAGTTCCTGGCCGGCGAGGCCTTGTCGGCGGAACATCCGCCACCAGGGTTTCTGGAGGTTGAGCCAGCAGGCGTTCTTCGGGATGAACGCTTGCCGGATCCGTGGATGCTCAATCAGCCATTCGTGCGTGGACTTCGAGGTGTGCGAGGACAGGTTGTCGGTGATCACGACGATGTCGCCGGCCGGGTTCTGCTGTTCGAACAGGGTGAGGAAGGTCTGGTAACAGTCGCTGTTGCGGCGCTCCGCGCACATCGTGACCGCGTGCCCGTCACGGATACGCAGCCCGCCGTAGACCCAGGTCTTCTCCGGTTCGCGCCAGTAGGCGACCTCGTCCTTGACGCGGTTGCCTTCACCGCGATCATCGACCTGCGGTGGCGGCTGGTCGCCAAGGAGCTGATGCTGGCCATACTCGTCCCCAGGCATCCGGCAGTTGCACTGCTGCCACGGGCCTACCGCACACCCCTGCACTTACGCAGCTGCGCTCGCCGGCTGGACGAGATCGTGAGGTTCTTCGGCTGGCTTGGGCAAAACGGCATCACCAGTCTGGCCCAAGTCGACACCCACGTTTGCGAGTCCTACTTGGCATTTCGGCGCTGCCTCACCGACGAATCCGGCACCGTCGTCGGCGAACAGAGCCCCGGGACCAGACGCGCCGCCGCGCAGGTCGTCGTCGACCTGGTCGACTACCGCGACCTGTTCACCGCCGACCGCATCCGGGCCGACCTGCGGCCATGGAACGGCGCCTCCGCGTCGGCCGTCGCCGAGATGCCGTCAGGCAGAACGGAGAACAAGACTCAGCCGGTCGCCGGCGAGGTTTTGCAGCCGATGCTCGCCGCTGCGCTGCACCTGGTCACCGTCCTTGGCCCACACGCGGTCACGCTGCACAGCGAGCTGCGGCACGCCGACAGAACCTTCGCCGCCCGCTTAACGGGACTACGCCAGGGCGCGCCGACCGCGATCGACGACATCGCCGAGGTGCTCGTGGGCTACATGGCCGCGGGCAGCCCTCTGCCCATGATCGAGGAACACGATATCGACCAGCGCATCGCCGCGGGGTGGTCGCCAGACGACCCGCTACTGCCGGTGGCCAC
>Ga0070668_100001048_pt1 | contig 19416 bp, 19 predicted proteins | sample KBSS43metaG_FD_64661 | JGI IMG/M metagenome (GOLD analysis project Ga0070668, IMG submission 64661) | Switchgrass rhizosphere microbial communities from Kellogg Biological Station, Michigan, USA - KBS S4-3 metaG | ecosystem: Host-associated > Plants > Roots > Rhizosphere > Soil ... | reverse complement strand
CTGTCGTTCCTCGGCTTCGGCACGCGGCCGCCGACGCCGTCGTGGGGCCGGATGCTGCAGGAATCCCAGGAACTCCTGACCGTGCACCCGCGGCTGGCGCTGGTGCCGGGCATCGCGATCGCCGTCGCCGTGCTCGGGTTCAACCTGCTCGGCGACGGCTTGCGCGACCGCCTGGATCCCCGATTGGCGGCGAAGGTATGACCCTCTCGGTGCGCGGGCTCAGTGTGAACGAACTGGTTCGTAACGTCTCTTTCGAGATCGGCGCCGGCGAACGCGTCGGGCTGATCGGCGAGTCGGGTTCCGGGAAGTCGCTGACGGCGTTGGCGATCATGGGCCTGCTGCCGGAGGAACTCCGCGCGTCCGGCTCGATCCGCCTCGACGACCGCGAGCTGCTGGGAATGTCCGAAAAGGACCTTTCCCGGCTGCGCGGCGACGACCTGGCCATGGTGTTCCAGGAGCCGATGACGGCGCTGAACCCGGCCATGCGGGTGGGCCGCCAGGTCACCGAACCGGGCCGGATCCACGGCCGCCGCCGGTCCGCCGAGGAGCTGCTTTCCTCGGTGGGACTGCCCGGCACCGCCCGCGCGTACCCGCACCAGCTGTCCGGCGGCCAGCGGCAACGGGTCGTCCTCGCGATGGCGCTGGCCAACCACCCGTCGCTGCTGATCTGCGACGAGCCGACGACCGCCCTCGACGTCACCGTGCAGGCCCAGATCCTTTCACTGATCAAAACGGCACTTTCACGTGAAAGTGCCCTCCTGTTCATCACCCACGACCTCGCCGTGGTGGCGTCGGTGTGCGAGCGCGTCCTGGTGATGCTCGACGGCGAGATCGTCGAAGCGGGCTCGACGCGCGAAGTGCTGACGCAGCCGAAGCACGAGTACACGCGGAAACTCCTGGACGCCTCGGACCTGGAGGCCCGCCGATGATCATCGAAGTCCGCGACCTCGAACGCCGGTATGCGAGGCGAGACGTGCACGCGCTGCGCGGCGTCAGCTTCGACGTCGAGGCCGGGCAGCGGTTCGGCATCGTCGGCGAGTCCGGCTCCGGCAAGTCGACGCTGGTCCGCCTGCTGGCCGCGCTCGACAAGCCGACCGCGGGCACCGTGTCGTTCCAGGGCCGCCGGATCGACGACCTCCCGGAACGCAAGCTCGGGTTCCTGCGCTCGGAGCTGCAGATCGTCTTCCAGGACCCGATGGGGTCGCTCGACCCGCGGATGCGCGTGCTCGACATCGTTTCCGAGCCGCTGGGCCGCCGTGAGCCCGACCGCGTCGCCGAACTGCTCGCCGCCGTCGGCCTGCCCGCCGACGCCGCCGGGCGCTACCCGCACCAGTTCTCCGGCGGCCAGCGGCAGCGGATCTCGATCGCCCGCGCGCTGGCGCCGAACCCGAGCGTGCTGATCGCCGACGAGCCGGTCAGCGCGCTCGACGTCTCCGTCCGCGGCCAGATCCTCGACCTGCTCGCCTCGCTGGTGGAGCAGTTCGCGCTGACGCTGATCTTCGTGTCGCACGACCTCGGCGTCGTCCGGCACGTCTGCGACCGGGTCGCGGTGATGCGCCGCGGCGAGATCGTCGAACTCGGCGACGTCGCGCAGGTGTACGACGCGCCGCGGCACGAGTACACCCGGGAACTCCTGGCCGCCGCGCCGAACCTGCGCGCGGAGCTGGCCCGGCTGAGCGGAGGTGAAGATGGCTGAGTACCCGGACGGCCTGCCGGTCGGCGCGGACTGGGTGTCCACTGTGGATACCTCGGAAATCGTTTTCCCTTACGACGGGAGTGTCGTCAGCGCCGCGCCGGTCGGCACGCCGGAGCTGGCTACCCGCGCTGTCGACGAGGCTGTCGCGGTTGCGCGCGAAGTGGCTTCGCTGCCTTCGCGGACTCGTCGTGCGCTGCTCAACGACGTTGCTTCCGCGTTGCGAGAACGGCGTGAGGAGTTCGAGAACCTGCTCGTGCTGGAGACGGGCAAGCCGTTGGTCGACTGCCGCGTCGAGGTCGCGCGCACGATCGTCACGTGGGAAGCCGCCGCCGAAGAGGTGTCGCGGCTGCACGGCGAGACCGTGCCCTTGGATCTCCTGCCCTCGGGTGACGGCCTGGTCGGTTTCTGGAAGCGCAAGCCGATCGGGGTCGTCGTCGGCATCGCGGGCTTCAACTACCCGCTGCTGCTGGCGTCGCACAAGATCGCCCCCGCCATCGCCGCGGGCTGCCCGGTGATCGTCAAGCCGGCGCCGCAGACGCCGCTGGCCACGCTGTGGCTGGTGCACCTGGTCCGGTCGGCCGCGCCGATCCCGGCGATGGTCCAGCTGGTCACCGGGGACGCCGCCGTGGGCTCGGCGCTGACCACCGACCGCCGGATCGGCGCGGTGTCCTTCACCGGCTCGGCCGCGGTCGGCCACCGCATCGCCCGCGACGCGGCCCCCACGAAGACGCTGCTGGAGCTGGGCTCGAACGCGGCGCTCGTCGTCGCGGAAGACGCCGACCTGGACGCCGCGGTGGACGCCGTGCTGCGCGGCGGGTTCTACGCGTCCGGCCAGGCGTGCATCTCGGTGCAGCGGGTCCTGGTCGTCGCTTCGGTAGCCGAGGAGTTCACCGAACGCCTGCTGGCGCGGCTCGACGAGGTCGTCGTCGGCGATCCGCGGGACGAGAAGACGCGGGTGTCCGCGCTGATCGACCCGGCTTCCACCGACCGCGTCGCCGCGTGGATCGAGAAGTCCGGCGCCCGCCGGATCGGCGGGGGTATCGACGGCTCGGTGCTGCGTCCGACGGTCCTGCTCGACGTCCCGGACGGTGTCGAGGCGTGGGACGAGGAGATCTTCGGCCCGGTCGTCTGCCTGCGCACGGTGTCCGATGTGGACGCCGCGTTCGCCGCGGTGAACGCGTCCCGCTACGGCCTCCACGCCAGTGTCTACAGCCGGTCGCTGAACACGGCGTTCCGCGCTCTGGACGAGCTGGACGTCGGTGGCGTCGTGGTCAACGAGGTGCCCGGCTTCCGTTCCGACACCATGCCGTACGGCGGGGTGAAGGACTCCGGCATCGGCCGCGAGGGGCCGCGCTTCGCCGTCGAAGAGCTGACCGTGACGAGGATGGCGGTGCTGCGCCCGTGAACTACTCGACGTTGTTCCGGCTGGACGGAAGGCGAGCCGTCGTGCTCGGCGCCGGCGGCATCGGCCGCGAGGCGGCCCGGGCGCTGGCCGCCCACGGCGCTTCCGTCGTCTGTGCCGACCGCGACGTCGAAGCCGCGCGCGAGGCCGGCGTCGGCGAGGCGTACGAGATCGACCTCCTGGAGCCGGGCGCCGTCGACCGCGCCGCGACGGACCTCGGCCCGCAGGACGTCGTCGTGCTGACCGCCGCGACGAACGTCCGCAAACGTTTGCTGGACTACACGCGGGAGGAGTTCGACCGCGTCATCGCGCTGAACCTCGGCGTCGCGTTCGAGGTCGTCCGCGTCTTCGGCGCCGACATGGTCGCGCGCGGGCGGGGGAGCATCATCGGCTTCTCGTCGATCCGGGGGACGACCGTCGAGCCCGGCCAGGGTCCGTACGCGGCCACGAAAGCCGGGCTCGTCCAGCTGTTCCGCACGGCAGCCGCGGAGTTCGGGCCGGCCGGCGTGCGGGTCAACGCGATCGCGCCCGGCGTCGTCGAGACGCCGTTGACCGCGCAGATCAAGGCGAACCCGGAGTGGTACGCCGCGTACGCGACGAAGGGCGCGCTGGGTCGCTGGGCGCGTCCGGACGAGCTGGCCGGCGCCGTCGTGTACCTCGCTTCGGACGCTTCGTCGTTCGTGACCGGCTCCGTGCTCGCGGTGGACGGCGGCTGGACCGCCGTCGACGGCCGCTTCGAACCGCCTGCTTCCTGAGGAGCGCCCATGACCGAGTTGCCCGACCTGACCGCCGTCGAACTCGTCGCGCAGTACCGCGCGAAGACGCTCTCGCCGGTCGAGGTCACCGAAGCCGTTCTCGCCCGCATCGAGGCGCGAGAGCCGGAGCTGCACGCGTTGTACGCGTACGACCCTTCAAGCGCGCGAGAGGACGCGAAGGCAGCTGAAGCGCGTTGGCACTCCGGCGAACCGCTCGGCCCGATCGACGGCGTCCCGCTGACGCTCAAGGAGAACATCGCGACCCGCGGCACCCCGGTGCCGCTGGGCACGGCGGCCACCGCGCTGACCCCCGCCGCGGAGGACGCCCCGGCGGCCGCGCGGGTCCGCGAATCCGGCGGCGTGCTGCTGGCCAAGACGACCATGCCGGACTACGGGATGCTGACGTCCGGGCTGTCGAGCTTCCACACGACAGCGAGGAACCCCTGGCAGCCGTCGGCGACACCGGGCGGGTCGAGCGCGGGCGCCGGTGCCGCGGCCGCCGCGGGCTACGGCCCGCTGCACGTCGGCACCGACATCGGCGGCTCGATCCGGTTGCCCGCCGGCTGGTGCGGCCTGGTCGGGCTGAAACCGAGCTTCGGCCGGGTGCCGGTCGCCCCGCCGTTCCTCGGCCGCGTCGCCGGCCCGATGACCCGCACCGTCGCCGACACGGCGTTGCTGATGAGCGTGCTGTCCGCGCCCGACGCGCGCGATCACCTGAGCCTGCCGCCGGCCGACCTGCCCTGGTCTTCGCTCGACGGCTCGCTCGAGGGACTGCGCGTCGGGCTGCACCTCGACTCCGGCCCCGGCCTCCCGGTGGACCCGGCGACACTCGACGCCGTCACCGCGGCGGCCCGCGTCTTCGAGGCCGCGGGCGCGGTCGTCGAGCCGGTCGCGCCGTTCCTCACGCGCGAAATGCTCAGCGGCCTGGACACGTTCTGGCGTACCCGCGCCTGGTCGGACATGGCGGCGTTGCCGCCCGACCGGCGCGCGAAGGTGCTGCCGTACATCGCGGACTGGGCGGCGGGCGGCGCGGACCGGTCCGGTGTGGACGTCTACCGCGGCTTCGCCCGGATCGACGAGATCAGCGTCGCGGCCCTGCGCGCGACCCAGGCGTTCGACGTCGTCCTGTCGCCGACGTGCCCGGTCGCCGCGCCGCCCGCGGAGTGGGCGTCCCCGACGAACGACCCGGCCCAGCCGTTCGAGCACATCGCGTTCACGGTGCCGTACAACATGTCCGGCCAGCCGGCGGTGTCACTGAACTGCGGTTACACCGGCGACGGCCGTCCGATCGGCCTCCAGATCGCCGGCCGCCGCTTCGACGACCTCGGCGTCCTGCGGGCAGCCGCGGCGTACGAACGGCTCCGCCCGCCGCAGCGTCCCTGGCCGGTGGGGTAGGGAAGAAGTTCCGGACCATCGGCGAAGTGGTGGTGAAGCTGTCGCCGACGGGAAGGAAACCCATGACAGAGGCAGCCCCATGACGGTGGCCCCGGTGACCGACATCGAGCAGTTCACCGACGTGCACGACCGCTATTTCGGGGAGATCTACCGCTACGTCGCCGGGCGGCTCGGCGCCCAGACCGCGGAGGACGTCGCCGCCGAGACGTTCCTGGTCGCCTACGACCGCCGGAAGTCTTTCGACGCCACCCGCGGCGAACTGCGTGCCTGGCTGTTCGGCATCGCGACGAACCTCGTCTCGCGCCACCGCCGCAAGGAGGCGCGGCACTACCGCGCGCTCTCGCGGCTCGACGTGCCCGTGGCCGCCGAAGGCCACGAGAACCGCGTTGTCGCTTCGGTGACGGTCGCACGGCTGGGGAAGGCGTTGTCCCAGCTGTCCGCCGGGGAGCGCGATGTCCTGTTGCTCGTCGCCCTCGGAGAGCTCGGCTACGCGGAAGTGGCCGAGGCGCTCCGCATCTCCCCGGGCACGGTGGGCTCCCGCCTGACGCGCGCCCGCAAGAAGCTCACCCCCGTTCTCGCCCAGGAGGCGTCCGATGAATGACCTGCAGACTCTGCGAGTGGTGCTGTCGCCGCACGACGTGCCCCAGGACGTCGCCGACCGGAGCCGGCACCGGTTGCAGAACCGGATGCTCGCGGCACCCCGTCGCCGGGTGCGCCCGCTGGCGCTCGGTGCCGGTTTGGTGGCCGCCGCGGCCGCGGCCGCCGTCGTGGTGGCGACCCTGCCCGGCGCCCCGGCCGACGCACCGCCCCCGCAGGCGGTCGCCCCGGTCGTCACCGGCCAGCAGGTCCTGCTGGCGGCGGCCACCGTGGCCGAGCACGCCCCGGCGGGCACCGGCAAGTACTGGTACGTCAGGACCGCCTCGGACAAGCAGGTCTACGAGTACTGGTTCACTTCCGACGGCCACATGTGGTTCCGCGGTGCGAAGTCCGGTGGCCGGGTCATGCCGCTGGGGCCGGCCCCGTTGCGGCTGGCCGCCACCGACGTGACCTTCGAGCAGCTCCGGACCCTGCCCACCGACCCGGCGGCGCTGCGGGACTGGCTCGTCAACGCGATCGCGCACAGCAACGCCCGGACGAGCGCGGGCCCGCTCACCGCGGCGGACCGTGAGCGGGAGCTGCTGCTGTCCATGGTTTCGCTGGTGTCGACCTTGCCCGCGTCGCCGGCCGTGCGAGCAGCGGCTTTCCGCTCGATCGCGGCGTACCCCGGCGTCCGGGACCTCGGCCCCGTCTCTGGCGGCCGCGGTTTCCTGCTGCCCGGGGAGTACCGCCTGGTGGTCGACCCGTCGACCGGCCGCATCAACCGGACGTCGATGTACGTGAGCGCGGACGGCGCCATTTACCGGGTCTCCGACCCGCAAGGCGCGGACGTCAGTGCCGAGTGGACGAACTCGCTGCCCAAGTGAAGACCGGTGGCCGGGCCTGCGCGCCCGGCCGCCGGGGGTTCAGTTCTTGACGGCCTCCGCCAGCGCGAGCACCCGCCGCGCGTTGTCGACATGCAGGTTTTCGATCATCCGGCCGTCCACAGTGACCACGCCGCGGCCGTCCTTCTCGGCCTCCTCGAAGGCCTCGATGATCCGCCGTGAGCGGTCGATCTCCTCCTCGGACGGCGCGAAGATCCGGTTGCACGGCTCGACCTGGCCCGGGTGGATGAGGGTCTTGCCGTCGAAGCCGTACTGGCGGCCCTGCTTGCACTCTTCTTCGAACCCGGAAAGGTCCTTCACGTCGTTGTAGACGCCGTCGAGGATCGCCTTGCCGGTCGCCCGCGCGGCCAGCAGGCACAGCGAAAGCCCGCCGAGCAGCGGGCCGCGGCCCGGCACGAACTCCGCGTGCAGCTCCTTGGCCAGGTCGTTCGTGCCCATCACCAGCACGGTCAGCCGCTCCGACGCCGCCGCGATCTCCTCGGCGTGCAGCATCGCGACCGGCGTCTCGACCATCGCCCAGATCTTCGTGTGGTCCGGTGCCCCGCCCAGCTCCAGCGCGCGCTCGATGTTGTGCACCTCGGCCGCCGAGTTCACCTTCGGCACGACCACCGCGGCCGGCCCGGCCGACGCGGCCGCGCGCAGGTCGGCGTCGTGCCATTCGGTGTCCAGGCCGTTGACCCGGATCGTCACCTCACGCGTGCCGTACGAACCGACCGCGGCACACACCCGTTCGCGTGCGGCTTCCTTGGCGTCCGGCGCGACGGCGTCCTCGAGGTCGAGGATCAGCGCGTCCGCCGGGATGGTCTTGGCCTTCTCCAGCGCCCGCTCGTTCGCGCCGGGCATGTAGAGGACAGAGCGTCTGGGCGTGGTCATCCGAGGGCCTCCTTGGTGGCCGCGTCGTAGGCCGCGGCGAGTTCGGGGTCGTCCGCCGCGAGGGCGTCGGCCAGTTCGGCGACCACGCGGCACTGCTTGACCGACGCGTCGTCCTGCATCTTCCCGTCGATCATCACCGCGCCGGTGCCGTCGCCCATCTCGGCGATCACCCGGCGCGCCCAGGCCACATCGGACGGTGCGGGCGAGAACACCTTCTTCGCGATGTCGATCTGCACCGGGTGCAGGCTCCACGCGCCGACGCAGCCGAGCAGGAACGCGTTGCGGAACTGGTCCTCGCACGCGACGACGTCGCGGATGTCCCCGAACGGCCCGTAGTACGGCAGGATCCCGTGCATCGCGCACGCGTCGACCATCCGCGCCACCGTGTAGTGCCAGAGGTCCTGCTGGTAGGTCGTGCGGCCCTCGTTCAGGTCGTCGCCGACCGGGTCGGTGCGCACCAGGTAACCCGGGTGCCCGCCGCCGACGCGGGTCGTCTTCATCCGGCGGCTCGCGGCCAGGTCGGCCGGGCCGAGCGAGATGCCCTGCATGCGGGGGCTCGCGCCGGCGATCTCCTCCACGTTGGCCACGCCGCTCGCCGTCTCGAGGATCGCGTGCACCAGCAGCGGCTTCGTGAGCCCGGCCCGCGCTTCGAGCTGGGCCAGCAGCCGGTCGACGTAGTGGATGTCCTGCGCGCCCTCGACCTTCGGCACCATGATCACGTCGAGCTTGTCGCCGATCTCGGTGACGAGCGTCACCAGGTCGTCGAGCACCCACGGCGAATCCAGGCTGTTGACGCGCGTCCAGAGCTGCGTCTTCCCGAAGTCGTTCGCCTTGGCGATCGCGACGAGCCCGGCGCGCGCGGCCTCCTTGCGGTCGGCGCGGACGGCGTCCTCCAGGTTGCCGAGCAGGACGTCGACCTTCTTCGCGATGGCCGGCACCTTCGCCGCCATCTTCTCGTTGCCGGGGTCGAAGAAGTGGATCATCCGGGACGGCGTCACCGGGATCTCCCGCACGGGGGCGGGCGCGCCCAGGGCGAGGGGGGCGAAGAAGTCCTTCGGGGAGCGCATCGGTCCTCCACGGCGGCGACTAAGTGACTGGTCGGTAACTTTAGTCGCGGGCGGGCGTGCCCGCTGCGGCGTAGCTCACCGCCGTGTGGGTGACGGCGGACAACCGCAGCTCAGCGACCCGCGTCCACTGTGGATTCTCCCCGGGTTGCGCCGAACGGGCTAGTCGGAGCGGGTGGCCGAATCCTGCCCCGGGTAGTCGTTCGCAGGCGGACGGTAGTGCCACTCACCCCGCGATCACTCGGTTGGCCGCACCGTTCGACCGAAGTCCCATGACCGCCCACCGACCGGTCATCGACCGCTGGGCGCCGCCGATCGCAGCCACTCGCGCTACCCGGCGACGCCGCGCCGCCGCGCTGTTAGACAGATTGAGTGCCGGTTTTCGCCGGTCACGAAGCGGTACAGGGTTAGAAGGAGGCGGACTCGTGGCGGCTACACCTCAGAACACCGAGCGCTCGACGGTCGCCGGTGGCGCGAAGCGCAGCCGGTCGATGCCGAGCCGGGTGGTGCCGCCGATCGAGCTCCCCGCGAGCGTCGACGAACTCGCCCGCACCGCCGCCGCCCAGCTGGGCTGGAACGGCGTCGTCCTCCCCGAGACCACGATCCTCGGCCGCAAGGTCTGCGTGGTCGCCAAGCTCCGCACCGACGTGCACGCCGAACGCATCGCGATGGGTGTCGGCCCGGTGGCCGACCGCGCCACCGTCGACACCTGGACCTGGCCGGAGCTGGCCGGAACCGCCCCCGCCCCGGCCGCCGAGATCGTCGGCGTCCTGGCCGTCGCGCGCCACTGGCGCACCGCGATGGCCTCCGCGGTTCCGTTCGCCCGCTACGGCGAGGCCGCGATGGTGCTGCCGTCGCCGGCCGTGCTGACCGAGGACTACGTCGGCAACTGCCTGCCGCGGGCCCGGGCGTACGGCCTCGCGATCGTCACGGCGGACCCGAACACGGTCGTCGACCTCGACCTCGAGGGCCGCACCGAGCGCGTCGTGCTGTCCGAGGACCCGATCTCCCGCCTGGTGAACGAGGTCGTCTACGACCAGCTGCTCCGCGCCGCCGAGGCTCCCGCCGAGCTCGACTGACGGTCTTGATCGACCCCGGCTAGGGTCGAAACCATGCGAGTCGTCATTGCTGGTGGACACGGTCAGATCGCGTTGCGGCTCGAGCGGCTGCTCGCCGCGCGCGGTGACGAAGCGGTCGGGATCATCCGGAATCCCGCCCACGCGGCGGACCTCGAAGCCGCCGGCGCCCAGGCCGTCGTGCTCGACCTGGAGAACTCCGATGTGGACGCCGTCGCCGAAGTGCTGAAGGGCGCCGACGCCGCGGTGTTCTCCGCCGGCGCGGGCCCGGGCAGCGGCACCGCCCGCAAGGACACTGTGGACCGTGGGGCCGCGGCTCTGTTCGCCGAAGCGGCCGAGCGGGCCGGGGTCCGGCGGCACGTCCAGGTCGGGTCCATCGGCGCCGACAACCCGGAGAACCCCGACGTCACCGAGGAGTTCCGCCACTACCTGCGCGCCAAGCGCGCCGCCGAGGACGACCTCAAGGCCCGCGACCTCGACTGGACCGTCCTCCGGCCGGGCCAGCTGACCGACGATCCCGGCACCGGGCTGGTCCTGCTGGCCGAGAAGACCGGCCGCGGCCCGGTGCCGCGCGACGACGTCGCCGCCGTGCTCGCCGGCCTGCTCGAGACACCCGCTTCGGTGCGCCGCACCCTGACGCTGATCTCCGGTGAGACCGCGATCGGCGAGGCGATTTCAGCGCTGTGAACGAGACATCGAGAGAAATCGCCGTCTTCACTGGCAGCGCGCACCCCGAACTGGCCGAAGAGATCTGCGAACACCTGGGCGTGCCGCTGCAGCCGGCGGAGATCCGGCGGTTCGCGAACGACTGCCTCGAGGTGCAGTTGCAGGCGAACTGCCGCGAGCGGGACGTCTTCATCATCCAGCCGCTGGTGAAGCCGGTGCAGGAGCACCTGGTCGAGCTGCTGCTGATGCTCGACGCGGCGCGCGGTGCGTCGGCGTCGCGGATCACCGCCGTGATGCCGCACTACTCGTACGCGCGTTCGGACAAGAAGGACGCACCGCGCATCTCCCTCGGCGGCCGGCTGGTCGCCGACCTGCTGACGACGGCCGGCGCGAACCGCGTGCTCGCGATGACCCTGCACTCACCGCAGGTCCACGGCTTCTTCAGCGTCCCGGTCGACCACCTGCACGCGCTGCAGGAGCTGGCCAAGCACTTCCGCCAGTACGACCTCTCGCGCACCACCGTCGTCTCGCCCGACCTGGGCAACGCGAAGGAGGCGTCGCACTTCGCGCGGCTCCTCGGCGTCCAGGTCGCGGCCGGGGCGAAGGAACGCTTCCCCGACGACCGCGTCCAGATCACCTCGGTGATCGGCGAGATCACCGGCCGCGACGTGATCGTGCTCGACGACGAGATCGCCAAGGGCAGCACGGTGCTCGAACTGCTCGACCGGCTCGCCGAGCTGGAGCCCCGGTCGATCCGGGTCGCCTGCACGCACGGGCTGTTCGCGGCGAAGGCCATCGAGCGGATCGGCAGCCGGCCCGAGGTGCTGGAGATCGTCTGCACGAACACCGTGCCGGTGCCCGAGGAGGAACGCGCCGAAAAGCTGAAGATCCTGTCGATCGCGCCGGCCATGGCCGAGGCGATCCGCCGGATCCACAACGGCGAATCGGTGTCGGCGCTCTTCTAGGCCGGCCCGAGCACCCGGTCCAGGTAGGTGTTCGTGAAGACGCCACTCGGGTCGGTTTCCTTGCGCACGCGCAGGAAGTCGTCGAAGTGCGGGTAGCGCGTGCGGAGGACGCCGGCGTCGAGGTCGTGCATCTTGCCCCAGTGCGGGCGGCCGCCGACGGCGCCGGCGATCTTCTCGAACGCGCTGAAGTACTCGCGGTACGGCATGCCGACGAACTGGTGGATGGCGATGTAGGCGGAGTCGCGGCCCTGCGCGGTCGACAGCCAGATGTCGTCGGCCGCGGCCACCCGGACCTCGACCGGGAACATCACCGGGTCCTTCAGCTTCGGCACCAGCGCGCGCAGCTCGGCGAGCACGTCGAGGACCGATTCACGGGGAACCGCGTACTCGGTCTCGGTGAAGCGGACGTTCCGCGCGGTGACGAAGACGCGGTGGGAGAGGTCGCTGTATTCGCGCGCGGAGAGGACGTTCGACGCGAAGCTGCCGAGCCGCGGCACGAGCCGCGGCAGCCGGCGTCCCGTCCGGCAGAGTCCGCCGAACGCGACGTTCTCCATGATCCGGTAGTCGACGAACTCGCGGACCTTGCTCAGCGGCTGCGTGGTCTCGCACCGGTTGTTGCGCTTGACCAGCGCGTTCTTGCCGTAGGGGAACCAGTAGAACTCGAAGTGGTCGTTGTCCGCGGCGAAGTCGTGGAAGCCTTCGAGTACCTGCTCCAGCGGTTCCGGCCGTTCCTGCGCGCGCAGGGCGAACGACGGCTCGCACAGCAGGGTCACGGTGGTGATCACGCCGAGCGCGCCGAGGCCGACGCGGGCGGCGGCGAAGAGGTCCGGCCGCTCGTCGGCCGAGCAGCTGACCACCGAGCCGTCCGCCAGGACGAGTTCGAGCGCGACGATCTGGGTCGCGATGCCGCCGAGCCGCGCGCCGGTGCCGTGGGTGCCGGTCGAAATCGCGCCGGCGATGGTCTGCGCGTCGATGTCGCCGAGGTTGGTCATGGCCAGCCCGAGCGCGTCGAGTTCGGCGTTGAGCTGCCGGATCGTGGTGCCCGAGCGGACGGTGACGTGCCCGGTGGCGACGTCCACGCGTTCGATGCCGGTCCAGCCGCGCAGGTCGAGGGCGTCCGAGTCGGCGACGGCGATCGCGGTGAAGGAGTGTCCGCTGCCCCACGGACGCACGGTCCGGCCGGCCGCGGCGATGCTTTCGATGGTCGCCGCGATCTCAGCCGTGCTGCGGGGCTGGTGAACGTGCTGCGGCGAGGCGGACGCTGTGCCCGCCCAGTTGGTCCACCGGGTCATGCGCGCACCCTTCATCATGTCGAGTGCCCGAAACAGTAAGTGAATAGTATTCGCGTTTCAAGCCTTCGTGTCGTACTTTAGACCTCGTGACCAGTGCGACGGTGTACGACTTGGCGACCAAGGACCTCGATCCGCCCTTGGCCGTCGTCGACTTGACTGCCTTCGACGCGAACGCCGACGACCTCCGGCGCCGCGCGTCGGGCAAGCCGATCCGCGTCGTCAGCAAGTCCGTGCGGTGCCGCGCGCTGCTGGAGCGCGTGCTCGCGATGCCGGGCTTCGAGGGCCTGATGTGCTACTCGCTCGCGGAGGCGATCTGGCACGTCGCGCAGGGCACGACCGACGACATCGTCGTCGCCTACCCGACGGCCGACCACGAAGCGCTCCGCCGCCTGGCCGCGGACGACCGGGCGCGCGCCGCGATCTCGATCATGGTCGACTCGCCGGAGCACCTGGACCTGGTGGACGCGGCCCTCGGCCACGGCCACCCGGAGATCCGCGTCTGCCTGGAGCTGGACGCGTCGTGGCGGCCGCTGCCGGGAGTCCACGTCGGCACGCGCCGTTCGCCGGTGTTCACCCCGAAGCAGGCTTCGACGTTCGCCAGGGCCATCGTCTCCCGGCCGGGGTTCCGCCTGGTCGGCGTGATGGCCTACGAAGGCCAGATCGCGGGCCTCGGCGACGCGGTGGGCCGCCGCCTCAACCAGGCGCTGGTCGGCTGGATGCAACGCCGCTCGGCGGCCGAGCTGGCCCGCCGCCGCGGCGCGGCGGTCCGCGCGATCCGCGAGGTGACGGACCTGGAGTTCGTCAACGGCGGCGGCACGGGCAGCGTCGAGTCGACGGGCGCGGACGCGGTGGTCACCGAGATCGCGGCCGGCTCGGGACTGATCGGCCCGACGCTGTTCGACGGCTACTCCCGCTTCAAGCCCCGCCCGGCGGCGCTGTTCGCCCTCCCGGTGGTCCGCCGCCCGACCCGCACGATCGCCACGCTGTACTCGGGCGGCTACATCGCCTCGGGCCCGACGGGCCCTTCGCGCGTACCCCAGCCGTACCTCCCGACGGGCTTGAAGCTCCTGGGCTTCGAGGGAGCGGGCGAAGTCCAGACCCCGGTGACGGGCCGCGCGGCGCGGACCCTGAAGCTGGGCGACCGGGTCTGGCTGCGCCACGCGAAGGCGGGCGAGCTGGCCGAGCGCTTCACGCACTACCACCTGGTGATGGGGGATCGCGTGGAGCGCACGGTCCCGACCTACCGGGGCGAGCACCAGAACTTCGGCTGAACACGAAGTTGTCCACAGCTGTGGATGGCTGTGGACAACTTCTGTGGACAGCTGCGCCTACGACTCCCCGAACCGGGCGGCCAGGTAGCCCTTCACCACGTACTTGGCCTCGGCGACGAACTTCTCGTCCCCGCTCGGCTCCCGCCGGAAAGCCAGCTTCAGCAGCGCGTCCGCCACTTCGTTGGCGATCGTGAGCGCGAACCGCAGGTCCTCCACCGGGCGGTCGACCTGGGCGGCCAGCATGTCGGTCAGCGAGTCGACGATCACCGCGTTGTTGTCGCGGGTTTCGTCGAGCAGCTGGCGGTCGATGATGTCGCCGAAGTGGACCTTGGAAAATCCCGGGACCGTGCGGTGCATCTCGAGGTAGATGTCGAGGATCGAGTCGACGAGATCCCACCAGTGCTCGGAGCCGAGCTGCTTGATGCGCTCGTCCACCGCCGCGACGAACCGTTCGAGGTTCCGTGCGGTAAGCGCTTGCACGACCGCGCGCTTGTCCGGGAAGAACTGGTAGAGCGAACCTACGGCGACGCCGGCTCGTTTGGCGATCAAGGTCGTCGTCAGCGCGTCGTAACCGAACTCGTCGATCAACGCCGCGCTGGCGTCGAGCATCTGCTCGACGCGTTTCGCGCTGCGCTGCTGAACCGGTTGACGGCGTAAGGGGGTGGCTTCAGCCGGCACCTTCGCGGCCTGGATGTCGGACACGGCGCTCCTCCTCGTCTGATCTGGGACTTTATCGTGCCGACGGGCTTCCCCACGGACGAGTGAAGACCTAGTATATGAGAACTTTTCATGTTCACCCATACGGGTGTCCTGACGAAGGGGTCAGCAGCCGGTGCAGAACCCGATCTTCCCGCCCGACTTCCTCTGGGGTGTTTCGACCTCGGCGTTCCAGATCGAAGGCGCCACCAGCGAAGGTGGGCGCGGACCGTCCATCTGGGACACGTTCACCGCGACCGAGGGCAAGATCGCCCGCGGTGAACAAGCCAACGTAGCCGCCGACCACTACCACCGCTACCCCGAAGACATCGCGCTGATGGCGGAACTCGGCGTGGGCGCCTATCGGATGTCCATCGCCTGGCCACGCATCCAGCCCGACGGCAAGGGCGCGCCGAACCCCGAAGGCCTTGGCTTCTACGACAAGCTCATCGACGCCGTGTGCGACGCCGGGATCGCCCCCGCCGTCACGCTCTACCACTGGGACACCCCGCAGGCCATCGAAGACGAAGGTGGCTGGCTCGCCCGGGACACCGCCGAGCGCTTCGCCGAGTACGCCAGCATCCTCGGCGAGCGCTTCGCCGATCGGGTGAAACTGTGGATTCCGCTCAACGAGCCGATGGTGATGTCCATCTTCGGCTATGGGATCGGCGAGTACGCGCCCGGCAAGACGCTCCTGCTCGACGCCATCCCGACCGCGCACCACCAGAACCTCGCCCACGGCCTCGCCGTCCAGGCCCTCCGCGCGGCGGGCGCCACGAACATCGGCACCGCCAACAACCATTCGCCCATCTGGCCGGCGGACGACAGCGCGGACGACGCCGCGGAGTGGCTCGACGCGCTCCTCAACCGGCTCTACGCGGACGCCATGCTCCTCGGCAGCTACCCCGAGCAGCTCCACGAGCACCTCCCCGCCGGGTTCGCCGACGACCTGCCGACCATCGCGCAGCCGCTCGACTTCTACGGCGTCAACTACTACGAGCCGCAGGGGGTCGCGGCGCCCGGGCCGGGCAACCCGCTGCCCTTCGAGCTTCGCGACATCGACGGCTACCCGATGACGACGAACGACTCGCCGATCGTCCCGCACGCGCTGCGCGAGCTGCTGCTGGACTTCCACCGCCGCTACCGCGACAAGCTGCCGCCGATCCAGATCACCGAGAACGGCTGCAGCTTCGCCGACGAGGTCGCCGAAGACGGCGGCGTCCACGACCCCGAGCGCATCGACTTCCTGCACGGCCACCTCGTCGCGCTGCGCGAAGCGATGGACGCCGGCGTCGACGTCCGGGGTTACTTCTGCTGGTCCCTGATGGACAATTTCGAATGGTCCAAGGGCTACGCGCCGCGCTTCGGCCTGGTGCACGTCGACTACGAGAGCCTGCGGCGGACGCCGAAGGACTCGTTCCACTGGTACCGGAAGCTGGTGCGGAATGAGTAGTGAGACGACCGAGACCACCGGCCTGCCGGTAGCCCTCGCCGAGCCCGTCGTGCGGGTGCGGCCCGGCTGGATGAGCCTGCTGTTCTTCGCGAACATCGCGCTCTGGCTGGGGGTCTACGCCCCGATCCAGGTGCTGCTCCCGCAGCAGGCCGAGCTCCTTGACCAGGTGAACAAGGAGTTCGTGCTCGGTCTGGTGATGGGCGTCGGCGCGGTGGTGGCGCTGATCGTCAACCCGGCGGTCGGGCTGCTGTCGGACCGCACGTGTTCGCGGTTCGGCCGCCGCCACCCGTGGACGGTGATCGGCGCGGCCGTCGCCGCTGTCGGGCTGCTGGTGCTGGCGTTCGCCCCGGACGTCGCGCTCATGATCGTCGGCTGGTGCCTCGTCCAGGCCGGGCTCAACGGCATGCTCGCCACCCTGATGTCCGCCATCGCCGACCGCGTCCCGGTCGGTCAGCGGGCCCAGGTCGGCGGGCTCGTCGGCATCGCGCAGATGCTCGGCACGGTGCTGGGCGCGGTCGTGGTCGTCGTGATGCTCGGCATCGCCGGGTTGCCGCTGGCGTACGCGGCCTGCGCGGTGATCGTCGTGATCGGCGCCGCGTTCTTCGTGCTCCGGACGCCGGACGCGCGCCTTCCGGTGGAGTTCCGCCCTTCCTCGGCGGCCGGCGAGGTCATCCGCAACCTCTGGGTCTCGCCGCGGCGCAACCCGGACTTCGCGTGGGCGTGGTCGTGCCACTTCATGATCAACCTCGGCAACGCGTTCGGGACGCTCTACCTGTTGTTCTTCCTGAAGGACGCGGTGCACTACCCGGACCCCGACACGGGGCTGCTCATCATGATGGGGCTGTACGGCGTCGCGCTCGTGATCGGCGCGGTGGTCGCCGGGCACTTTTCGGACAAGTCCGGACGGCGCAAGCCGTATGTCCTCGCGGCCTCCGGCGTGATGGCGCTGGCCGCCCTGCTGCTGGTGCTCTGGCAGAGCTGGCCGGTGGCGCTCGCCGCGTCCCCGCTGCTCGGCGTCGGTTTCGGGGCGTACATGGCGGTCGCGCTGGCGATGCTGACGCAGGTGCTCCCGACGGCGCAGGACCGCGCGAAGGACCTCGGCGTGATCAACATCGCCAGCTCGCTGCCGCAGGTGGTGGCCCCGTTGGTGACGCCGCTGGTGCTGGCTTACCTCGGCGGATACTCGGGGTTGTTCGCGGCTTCGGCGGTCGCGACGCTCCTGGCCGCCGTGCTCGTGCTGCGCGTGAAGGCGGTCCGCTAGCCCGAAAAGCCGTGAAGGCCACGTCCAGGGACTCAGCGTCCTGGACGTGGCCTTCACGGCTTTGAGAGGTATGGAACCGCGGGCCGGTGCCGGTCGGGGGAGGGGAGTGCAACGGCACCGGCCCGCGGAATTCGAGGGCCGCTCAAGGCGGGGTCGCAGCCGGTCAGACCCTTGATCCGAGCTGCGTGTAATGATCAATCTAGCGGGCGATTACCGCCTGGGCTAGGCCTAACGCGGAAATTTTTCGATTAATCGCGGTGGGGACCGGGGGTGGCCGAGGACTGGTTCGCACTGCTCGGGGGTGCGGGCGAAACAGTCCTCGGCCCCAGGCGAGAGCCGGCGCAGGTCCGATGGGGCGATCGGTCGGCCGCGCTCGCCGGATCAGGGGTCAGGCCGTGACCGCTCGGCGCGGGTTCACCAGCGCGTGGCGACCGGTCGTCTCCGCCGCGGTGGGCGCGGGGGCCGGGTGGGCCTGCGCCGGGACCGGGCTCTTGCGCCGGCCCTGCAGCCGCCGGTCCGCCGGCGCCTGCTGCGGGGCCAGCCCGCCGGCCACCAGGTGTTCGTGCGCGACCTGCCAGACCGAGCACGGCGCCTTGCAGCGGTGCCACCGGGTCGAGCAGGTGGGGCAGTCACCGCGCTCGTCGGGCTCGTGCATCTTCAACATCGCGCGCCACGCCTCCGTCAAGCGGGGCAGTTCGGAGCGCGCGACCGAGACGAGCGACTGGGCGTCGGCGCGGTTCGCCAGGTCGGTCAGCATGTCGAGGCGCTCCCAGACCGCATTGCGGAGGACCTGCCCGAGTACCTGATCCATGTCAGCTCACCGTTACCTTTCCGCCATCTTGGCGGCTTCGTTGAGCGCGGCGCGCAGCTGTCCGAGCTGGCCGGACGTCAACCGCGCGGTCTCGCCGGGGGGCGAGACCAGTACCACCTGGTTGTCTTCGACGAACACCGTCACCGCACGTTCGCGGCTGATCAGGTCGCTGCACTGCACCCGCCACACGAGCTGACCGCCCTCGTAGTGGCGGACGTTCGCGGTGCGGGGGTCGACCGCGGCGGCGGGGGTGACGGGGCGAACGGCGGAGACGGAAGAGACCGCCGGCCGCACGGCGCGGATGGCCGTTCCGGCATGTCCCCCTGCGAACGAGTCCACGAACTCCACGCCCTTCTCCGCTCTGTCGACAGTCTTCGAAGATGCCTTCTGCAACATCGCACCTAGCGCGACGCTGCGTCTTTCTCACAACACTGCGGTTTTCGTAGCTCTCCGTGATCGCTACCGGTGGTCGGGCGGTGACGGAGATCTGACAACTACAGTGAGGTGAAACCGGGTTCGATAGAAGGTCGAAATGGCGTCATAGCGGTGACCGGACCAGGTTCCACGGTAAGCGGTCAACGGACTTCGCCCGGACCGATCAGGGCGCCAGTCCGGCTGTTCACACAGGTTCGCAGGTATGCCTACGCTGTTTCACAGACGCCCGACCGGACAGTGGAGGGGGCGCGATGGACGCCAGTAACGGTGGCAGTGCCGACGCCCGGCAGAGCCACGCAGTTCCCGCTGACGCGTGGGAGCAGCCGGAGATGAGAGCGGCTCTCGCGTCCCGCGAGATCAGCGCCGTCTACCGGCTCCTGCGCAAGCACGGTGTCTCGCAGCGCCAGATCGCCGCGATGACCGGCCAGTCCCAGTCCGAGGTGTCGGAGATCCTCAAGGGTCGCCAGGTCATGGCCTACGACGTGCTCACGAGGATCGCCGACGGCCTGGGCGTCCCCCGTGGATACATGGGCCTCGCCTACGACGAGGCCACGCAGATCCGGGTCGTCGGCTCCGCTGACGGCCGGCAGGCTGAGGAGGACGAGTCCGTGAAGCGACGGAGGTTCCTCGCGCACGCCGCCCAGGTCACGATGGGTGCGGCGGTGTTCGGTCCGGAATCGGGCACGTGGTCGGCGGGACCGGCGCGGACGCCGGCGCCCGGACGCATCGGGATGACCGACGTGCGCCAGGTGGAGGCCGCGACGCGCGCGCTCCGCGCCCTGGACTACCAGTACGGCGGCGGGTTCTGCCGCGACGCCGTCGTG
>Ga0070668_100001047_pt1 | contig 19438 bp, 16 predicted proteins | sample KBSS43metaG_FD_64661 | JGI IMG/M metagenome (GOLD analysis project Ga0070668, IMG submission 64661) | Switchgrass rhizosphere microbial communities from Kellogg Biological Station, Michigan, USA - KBS S4-3 metaG | ecosystem: Host-associated > Plants > Roots > Rhizosphere > Soil ... | reverse complement strand
TTACGCACGTAGGCGAAGCGGCCGTTGGCGAGCGGGATGAGGTATTTGTACTCACCGAGCACGCTGAGAGCGCCACCGGCGCTCTGGCCGGCGCGGACTGATGCGCGGGCGGTCTTTGAGGTGTTGCTCGCCACGGCGGGTACTCCTTGAGAAGCAGAAAAGGGCCGCGGTAACTCTACACGATGGCCGCCCGACCGTGCCGGGAGAGCAGGTCCAGCCGTTGAGAAGGATGTGCCACTACGGCAGTTCCGATGTCGATGTTGCCGATTCTCTGGCGCACCATCAGTACCAACCGGCATCATGGGACACGATCAACCGCGGTCGAGGTCGTAGGGGAAGACGCACCTCGGTCTCCGGGAGGTCACCGTGCCAACGTGTGGCGTCGTATACGTCCACTCGACCCCACTCGCCGTGTGCCAGCACGTCGAGTGGGCGATCGCGCGCGTCCTGACCGCGCCGGTCAATTTGCAGTGGACCGCCCAGCCGGTTGATCCCGGCGCGCGGCGGGCCGAATGCAGCTGGACCGGCCGGGCCGGGACTGGCGCCGAGCTGGCTGCTGCCCTCCGACAGTGGCCCATGATCCGTTTTGAGGTGACCGAGGAACCCAGCCCCGGCGTCGACGGCGAGCGTTTCATGCACGTTCCCGGCCGGGGTCTGTTCCACGGGATCATGGGCGCGTCGGGCGACATCCAGATCGGCGAGGATCGGCTGCGCGCCATCATGTCCTCCGCGCGGGCGCCGGAGGCCCTTTCACATGCCCTCGACAAGGCGCTGGGCACGGCCTGGGACGCGGAACTGGAGCCCTACCGGTACGCCGGCGACGGCGCCCCGGTCACCCTCCTCACCCGAGTCGGCTGACCCCGTTCTCCCCACACCCGGCGGATCGCGCCGAAGTGCGGGCGGGAGCGCCCACCGGTGCGCCTGTTTGCCCACACGCGGCTGCTGGCTGTCGGTGCGCCGGTTTCCCCACGCGGCTCGTTTCGCCGGGTGGCGTGATCTTGTCTCGTGGAAACGTGCCTCGCTGGCGAGTCGGGGATACTGGCTCCGGTGCGAGCTGATTCCATGTCGGGCGTGATGAGGACAATCCGCGCAGCGGTCGTCGTTTCCGTGCTCCTCGCGACCGGGGCTTGCGGCCAGGACGAGCCGGCCGAACCCGCCGGCGGCCCGTCGCCGCAGCCGGTGGCGTCGGCGACCCCGCCCAGCACCGCCTCCGCCGCGCCGGGCGGCGACCCGGCCGCACAGGCCGCCGCCGCGGTCGCCGCGATGGGCGACGCGGAGCTGGCCGGGCAGGTCCTCATGCCGTACGCCTATGGCAGCTCCGCGACCACCGTCGACCAGGCCTCCGCGGCCGGCAACCGCAACCTCGCGGGCGTCGGCACCCCCGCCGAGATGGTCACCAAGTTCCGCCTCGGCGGGCTCATCCTGGTCGGCTTCGCGCCGGACGATCCGACCGGCTCGACCAACCCGACGACCAATGTGGAAAACCCGCGGCAGGTCCGCGAGCTGACCGACGGCCTCCAGGCGGCGGCGCGGCAGCTGCCCGGCGGGGCGCCGCTGATGATCGGCACGGATCAGGAGTACGGCGTGGTCACCCGGGTCACCGAGGGCGTCACCCTGCTGCCGTCCGCGATGGCCGCCGGCGCGGCGGGGCAGCCGCGGCTCACCGAGGCGGCCTGGCGGGCGGCGGGCACCGAACTCGCCGCTATGGGGATCACGGTCGACTTCGCCCCGGTCGCCGACACGCTCGGGCCGGGCGGCAACTCGGTGATCGGGTCGCGGTCGTTCGGCGCCGACCCGAGGGCGAACGGCACCCAGGTCGCCGCCGCGGTCAAGGGCCTGCAGGGCGCCGGCGTCGCCGCGGGCCTCAAACACTTCCCGGGGCACGGGCACACCCGCGGCGACAGCCACGCGGGCCTGCCGGTGGTGGCGCAGAGCCGGGCGGCCTGGGAGAGCCAGGACCGGCCGCCGTTCCAGGCGGGCGTCGCGGGCGGCGCCGAGGTGGTCATGTCCGGGCACCTCGACCTGGAGGCGTTCGACAAGGGCGTGCCGGCCACGTTCTCGCACAAGATCATGACGGACCTGCTGCGTACCCAGATGAAGTTCACCGGGGTGGCGATCACCGACGCGATGAACATGCCGCCGGCCAAGAAATGGCCGGCCGGCGAGGCGGCCGTGCGGGCGCTGAACGCCGGCAACGACATGCTGCTCATGCCGCCGGACGTCGCCGCCGCCCGGGACGGCATCGTGAACGGCCTCAAGGACGGCAGCCTCAAGCGGGGACGCCTGGTCGAGGCGGTCACCCGGATCCTCACCCTGAAGTTCCGGACGGCCGCGACCGCCCGGCCCGACCTGGCCACGGTGAATTCGGCCGCGCACCAGCAGGTGGTCACCGCCCTCGACGCCGCGTCGATCACCGTGCTGCGCGGGCGCTGCGAGGGTGCCCTCGTCACCGGCCCGGTGACGGTCACCGCCTCTTCGAAACGCGAGGTCGCACGGGTCAACCTGGTGCGGGCGCTGCAGGCGGCCGGGGTCAAGGTGCAGGCCGCCGGAGGCTCGGTCATCCACCTGGTCGGCTTCGGCGACAAGGCGGCCGACCTCGACCGGAACGCGGCGATCACCGTCATGATGGACACGCCGTACCTGCTCGCGGCGTCCCCCTCGCCGACCCTGATCGCGACCTACTCGTCGAGCAAGCTTTCCCTGACGGCGCTGGCCGCGGTGCTCGCCGGGAAGGCGACGGCGCCGGGCCGTTCGCCGGTGGCGGTCACCGGCCTGCCGCGTACGGCCTGCGCCTGAGCCTCAGAGCGGGATGTTGCCGTGCGCGCCGCGCGCTGCCGGGGCCGCGGCCAAGGCCTCGGCGAGCCGGCGCCGGGTGTCCGCCGGCTTGATGATGTCGTCGACCACGCCGATCTCCAGGGCGCGGGCGACGCCGCCGGCGACCTCGATCTGTTCCTGCACGAGCCGTTCGCGCAGCGCGTCGCGCTCCTCGTGCGGCGCGGCGGCCAGCCGCTTGCGGTGCAGGACGTTCACCGCGGCGCTCGCGCCCATCACCGCGACCTCGGCGTGCGGCCAGGCGAAGACCGCGGTCGCGCCCAGGGCGCGGGAGTTCATGGCGATGTACGCGCCGCCGTACGCCTTGCGGGTCACCAGCGTCACCCGGGGCACCACGGCCTCGGCGAAGGCGTGCAGCAGCTTGGCGCCGCGGCGCACCACGCCGTCCCACTCCTGGCCCAGGCCGGGCAGGTAGCCGGGCACGTCGACCAGCACGACGAGCGGCACGCCGAGCGAGTCGCACATGCGCACGAAGCGGGCCGCCTTCTCGGCGCTGGACGCGTCCAGGCAGCCGCCCAGGCGTAGCGGGTTGTTGGCGATCACGCCGACCGTCCGGCCGGCGAACCGGCCCAGCGTGGTGACGACGTTCGGCGCCCACTTGGCGTGCAACTCCACGCCCGGCTCGTCGAGCAGGGCCGTGATCACCGGCTTCACGTCGTACGCCCGGTTGGCCGCCTCGGGCATCGTGGCGGCCATGTCGTGGCCGTCGCCGCCGGCCACGTCGGCCGGGGTGAGCCGGCCCTGCCGGCCGAGAAGCGAGACGAGCCGGCGCGCCTCGGTCAGGGCCGTGTCGTCGTCCTTGGTGGTGATGTGCACGACGCCGGAGCGGCGGCCGTGCGGTTCGGGACCGCCGAGGCGTTCCATGTCGACCTGCTCGCCGGTGACGCTGCGGACCACCTCGGGCCCGGTCACGAAGATCCGGCCGTCCTTGCTCATGATCACGATGTCGGTGAGGGCCGGACCGTACGCGGCGCCGCCGGCCGCCGGGCCGAGCACCACCGAGATCTGTGGCACCCGGCCGGACGCGCGGACCATGGCCGCGAAGATCTGGCCGACGCTGTCCAGGGCGACCACGCCCTCGGCGAGCCGGGCACCGCCGGAGTGCCAGAGACCGATCACCGGCACGCGTTCGCGGACCGCGATGTCGATCGCGTCGACGACGTGCTGGCAGCCGGCCATGCCGAGGGCGCCGCCCATCCGGGTGGCGTCGGTGGCGAAGGCGATCGCCGGCGTGCCGTCGACCTCGCCGCGGGCGTAGCGCACGCCGGAGTCGTCCGCCGGGACGACGAGGCGCAGGGTGCCGCGGTCGAACAGGCTGCGGAGCCGGTGTTCCGGATCCCGCTGGTCGGTGGTGGCGGCACCCACCTCGGACGAGGTCGTGGTCACGTGTTCTCCCAGGTCAGGCGCGGGTGAAGATCAGCGCCACGTTGTGGCCGCCGAAGCCGAACGAGTTGTTCATCGCCGCCCGGATCTCCATCGGGCGGGCCTTGTGGGCCGCCACCTCGAGGTCGAGGCGCTCGTCCGGGTCGTCCAGGTTGATCGTGGGCGGAACCACGCTGTCCCGGATGGCGAGGATGGTGGCGATCGACTCGAGCGCGCCGGCCGCGCCGAGCAGGTGCCCGGACATCGACTTGGTCGAGGTGAGGATCGGGTGCGTGCCGACCGCGGTCTTGATGCCGAGGATCTCGCCCATGTCGCCGGCCGGCGTCGAAGTGGCGTGCGCGTTGACGTGGGCGATGTCGGCGCCGGTCAGGCCGGCGTCCTGGATCGCCTTGGTCATCGCGCGGATGCCGCCCTTGCACTCCGGGTCGGGCTGCACGATGTCGAAGCCGTCCGACGTGATGCCGGCGCCGGCCAGCCGCGCGTAGACCCGGGCGCCCCGGGCCGCCGCGTGCTCGGCCCGTTCCAGCACGATCGCGCCCGAGCCCTCGCCGAAGACGAAGCCGTCGCGGCCCTTGTCCCACGGGCGGGACGCTTTCTCCGGCTCGTCGTTGCGCGTCGACATGGCGCGCATGTTGGCGAACCCGGCGAACGGCAGCGGGTGGATCACCGCCTCGGTGCCGCCGGCCACGACCACGTCGGCCCGTCCGGAGCGGATGATGTCCAGCCCGAGCGACATGGCCTCGGCGCCGGTCGCGCAGGCGCTGGCCATGGCGTGCACGCCGGCCCGCGCGCCGAGCTCGATGCCGACCCAGGCCGCGGGGCCGTTCGGCATGAGCATCGGGACGGTGTGCGGGCTGACCTTGCGCTGACCGGACGCCTCCAGGATGTCGTCCTGGCTGAGCAGGGTGAGGGCGCCCCCGATGCCGCTGCCGAAGCTCACGGCGAGGCGCTCCTTGTCGATCTCCGACCCCTCGAGGCCGGCGTCCGCCCAGGCCTGTTTCGCGGCGATCAGGGCGATCGCCTCGGACCGGTCCAGGCGGCGCATCCGGACCCGCTCGATGACCTCGGACGGGTCGACCTTGAGCTGAGCCGCGATGCGTACGGTGAGCCGCTCGGCCCACTCCGTGGTGAGAGCACTCACCCCGGAGCGGCCGTTGAGCATGGCGTCCCAGGTGGACGCGACGTCCCCGCCCAACGGGGTGGTCGCGCCGAGCCCGGTGACGACGACGTCGACGTTGCTCATGTCAGTGGTTCGCCTCGATGTAGCTGACGGCGTCGCCGACGGTCTTGAGGTTCTGCACCTCGTTGTCGGGGATCTTGACGCCGAACTTCTCCTCAGCCGCCACCACGACCTCGACCATGGACAGCGAGTCGACGTCCAGGTCGTCGGTGAAGGACTTCTCCTCGGCGACGTCGTCCGGGTTCACCCCGGCGACCTCCTCGAGGATCTCGGCGAGGCCGGAGGTGATCTCTTCGCGAGTTGCCATTTTGTGGTGATTCCTCTCAATGGTGGGGTTTGAGGGTTATTCAGGGCTTACCTTGAGCCGCGCCTTGCGGCAAGTTGTCGGCTTGGTCTCCACCGCCCTGAATAACCCTCATAGCTGTCGGTAGGTCCAACGCTTACGGGCAGCGAATGACCTGGCCGGCGTAGGTGAGGCCGCCGCCGAAGCCGAAGAGCAGGACCGGGGCGCCCGAGGGCACCTCGCGGCGCTCGATCAGCTTGGACAGGGCCAGCGGCACGCTTGCCGCGGAGGTGTTGCCGGACTCGACCAGGTCCTTCGCGACGATCACGTCGGGGCCGAGCCCCAGCCGCTTCACGATGCCGTCGATGATCCTGGTGTTGGCCTGGTGCGGTACGAAGGCGGCCAGCTCGGACGGGTCGATCCCGGCCTTGCGGCACGTCTCCAGGGCGAACGGGGCGAGCGCCGTGGTCGCCCAGCGGAAGACGGTCTGGCCCTCCTGCTTGATGTACGGCTGCCAGCCCTCGATCTTCAGGGCGTCGCCCTTCTCCGGCGCGGAACCCCAGAGCACCGGGCCGATGCCGGGCTGCTCGCCGTCCGGTACGCCGGTGAGCACCGCGGCGCCCGCGCCGTCGCCGAACAGCACCGCGGTGGTGCGGTCGGTCCAGTCGGTGACGTCGGAGAGCTTCTCGGCGCCGATCACCAGGGCGTTGCGCGAGGCGCCGGCCCGGATCGCGTGGTCGGCGGTGCCGAGCGCGTAGGAGAAGCCGGAGCAGGCGGTGTTCAGGTCGTACGCGGCCGGGGCGGCGATCCCGAGGCGGGTCGCGACCCGGGTCGCCACGTTCGGGCAGCGGTCGATCGAGGAACAGGTGGCGACCGTGACGAGGTCGATGTCGGCGGCGGTCAGGCCGGAGGCGGCGAGCGCCTTCTCGGCCGCGTAGGTCGCCATGTCGGCCACCGACTCGGCGTCGGCGACGCGGCGCTCGGCGATGCCCACCCGGTCCTTGATCCACGCGTCGTTGGTGTCGATCGTGCTGGCCAGGTCGTTGTTGGTGACCACGCGCGACGGCTGGTAGTGGCCCATCGCGACGATGCGGGAACCCGCGGTCATCGTGCAGCTCCTCTCGTGGGGAATGCCTGGGTTTCCGCCGCGGGGGTCACTGGCGGTGCCCGCCGATGCGGGCGACCGGCTGGCCGGGGGCCACCGGGTCGTCATGGTGGGCCAGCCACTCGGTGAGTGCGCCGGCCGCGTGGGCGGTCAGTGCGACCTCGCCCTGCCGGGTCACCACGTGCCCGATGAGCTGGCCGGACCGTACCTCCTGGCCCTCGGCGAGGCCGTCGGCCGGACGGAAGGTGCCGGCGTTGGCGGCCACCACCACGCGGAACACCGGGGCCGGCTCCAGGCTCGGGGTGACCCCGTGCCGGGCGATCAGGTCGCGAGCGGCGGGCAGGTCGTCCGGCGTGTTCAGGGTGACGATCTCGGGCGCCGTGTCGCCCTTGAGCTCCCGCTTGGCCAGGCCCGCCAGGGTGCCGGCGGGGGGCAGCTCGACGATGCCGGTCACGCCGAGGTCCTTGAGCGTGCGCATCACCAGGTCCCAGCGGACCGGGGCGGTGACCTGGCGGACGAGCCGCTGGAGCATCTCGCGGCCGTGCACGACCGCGGCGCCGTCCAGGTTTGACAGCAGGATCCGGGCCGGGTCGGCGACGGTGACCCCGCCGGCGATCGCGCCGAGCGCGGTCTCGGCCGGCGCCATGAAGGGCGTGTGGAACGCGCCGGCCACCGGCAGCGCGATGACCCGGGCCCGGGCCGGCGGCTCGGCCGCGAACTTTGCCAGCGCGTCGCGCGCACCGGCCGCGACGATCTGGCCGGCGCCGTTGCGGTTGGCCGGGAACAGGCCGTGCGCCTCGATCGCGGCGACCACCTCGTCCGGGTCGCCGCCCAGGACGGCGCTCATCCCGGTCGGTTCGAGGGCGCAGGCGGCGGCCATCTCCCGGCCGCGCACGCCGGCCAGGGTGATCGCGGCCTCGGCGGGCAGCACCCCGGCGAGCGTGGCGGCGCCCAGCTCGCCCACGCTGTGCCCGGCGACCAGGCCGACGTCGTGCATCGGCAGCTGCTCGCCGGCCAGCAGGGCCGCGGCGACCAGCAGCGGCTGGGTGCGGGCGGTGTCCTTGATCTCGTCGGCGTCCGCCTCGGTGCCCAGGTGGACGAGGTCGAGCCCGGCGAGGGCGGACCACCACCGCAGCCTGGTCTCGGCGCCGGGCAGGGCGAGCCAGGGGGTCAGGAAGCCGGGTTTCTGGGAACCCTGGCCGGGGGAGAGAACGGCGAGCACGTCTTCGACTCTTCCGGATGGCGTACGGATCCGTGGTTGACGGCGGCTACGAAACCCTACGACCACTGTTGTAGGAAACCTACAAAGGGGGTGTTGACTTATGCCACTACAGCCCCATTTGATGGCACTGGAAAAGGTGAACGGGCCTTCAAGCCGCGGAGTGATTCACGTCGCAGGATCGAGCCGGCCGATGGTCATTGCGAGCCGCAGCGCGAACGCGTCGCGGCCCTCCAGCGGGGACAGGCCGGTCACCTCGGCGACCCGCTTGAGGCGGTATCGCACGGTGTTCGGGTGTACGAACAGTTCCCGGGCGGCGCTCTCCAAAACCCCGCCGGCGGCGAAATACGCGTCCAGCGTCTCGACCAGGCCGCCGCCGGCCCGGTGCAGCGCGCCGTACGCGTCGTGCCGCAGCCGCCGCCGCGCCTCCATGTCGCCGGCCAGCACCCGCTCGGGCAGCAGATCGTCGGCGGACACCGGGGTCGGCGCCCCGGGCCAGGCCGTCGCCGCGCGAAACCCGGACAGCGCGCCCCGGGCCGACTCGGTGGCCTGGTCCAGCGACGGCACTGCCGGACCCACCACCACCGGGCCCTCGCCGAAGCTGTCCGCCAGCGCCGCCGCGGTCGCCACCGGGTCGGTCGCTCCGCCCATCACCACGACCAGCCGGTCGCCGTGCACGCCGCCGATCACCTCGATCCGGGCCCGCCGCGCGGCCCGGTAGACGGCGTGCAGCACGGCGGTGATGTCGCCGCCGGGGGAGCGGCCCACCACTACCGCCACCGGCGGATCGTCCGCCCAGCCCAGCGCGGCCGCCCGGCTGGCCAGCACGTCCGACGAGTCGCCGCGCAGCAGCGCGTCGACCAGCAGTGCCTGCAGGCGGGCGTCCCAGGCGCCGCGGGACTCGGCGGCGCGGGCATAGACCCGGGCCGCCGAGAAGGCGATCTCGCGGGAGAACCGGAGGATCGCGGTGAGCAGCGCCTCCTCCTCGCCGGCGGCGGCGAGGTAGGCGACCTCCGACTCGGCCACGTCGATGGTCACCTTGATCAGCTGTACGGTCTGGGTCAGCGTGAGCGACCGGGCCAGCGCCCGCGGCGCGGCGGCGAAGACCTCGTCGGAGATCTCCTGGGTGGTCGCCGCGACGATGCCGCCCGAGCGTAGCCACTCGACCAGCGACCGGACGCCGGCCTGTGCGACCAGCATGACCCAGGATCGCTGGTCGGCCGGGAGCGCGCGGAACCAGGGCAGCGTCTCGTCCATCCGGGCGACGGCCGAGCTGGCCAGCCCGCCGGCGTGCCGCTCGATCCGGCGCAGGGTGGCGCCGAGCGGCGGCTTTGCCGCACCCTCGGACACCGGCTTGACCGGTACGGTCTCGGACACGGTCCCAGCGTGCCATGCCGCCGGACGTGGCCCATGTCACTGGTAGCCATTTGGGCGTTTTTGCGAACTTTGACCGGAGTAGCGGTGAGCCTCTGCCGCAATTTCGGTCGGTGACCTGGCATTGTGGCGTCCTAACGTTGTCGGATTCACCGCGCGCCGGAGGTAAGACCGGGTGGCGCGATGCCGATGAAGGACCGCGACAGGGCGAGGGAGGCGAGATGACGGAACGAGACGACGGGCCGCCGTGCGCCGACATGGAGCCCGCGCTCGACGACACCCAGTCGTCGCCACCGATCGCCCCGGCGGCCGTGGACGACGACCCGGTGTCGGGCCCGAGCCGGGTCAGTTGCCGCACCGACCTGCGCGGCTGGGCGGGAGCACATCTGCACGGTGCCGTGCGGCCGCGCCGCCGCGCCGCCGGTCGCGGCCGTCCGCCGGGCCGCTGGTGTTGAGCTGAGCTGGTTGGCTCCGCTTCGCTCCGCGGGGCGATTGCGGGTTGTCGCTCACTTGGTCCGATCGCGGCGTGTGGCTCACTCGGTTAGGTGAGTGGCGTGGGCGCGTCCGGGGTGTTCGGGCGGTCGGCCGGGAACGGTTACGTGATGGACGACAGAAGACGGCTGATTCTCGACCAGGCGCTGGCGCTCGTGGACGAGCGTGGGCTGGCCGCCATGTCGATGCGGGCGGTCGCCGAGCGGGTCGGCCTCACCTCGATGGCGCTCTACCCGTACGTCGGTGGCAAGGATGCCCTCCTGGACGGCCTGGTCGACCTGCTGCACCTGGAACTCGGCGCCGACGTGAGCGCCGCCGACGGTGAGATCGACTGGCGGCACCGGCTGCGGGCGCTGGGCCGGGCCGTCCGGCAGCTCGCGTACAAACATCCCGGCGCGTTCCCCCTGCTGCTCAACCGCTCGGCGGCCGGTGCGTCGGCCGCCTGGCTGACCGCGGCGCTGCGCGGCGTGCTGCACGACGCGGGCGTCCCCGACGACCGGATCCCGGGCCTGGCCCGGATGATCTGCGCGTTCCTGCTGGGCTACGCGACCGGCGAGGTCACCGGCGGCCTGCCGCCCAACGGCGGGCCCCCGCGCACCGGACCGGAGGACCCGGTCCCCGCCGGGGTGGAGGCGGCGGAGCAGGAGTTCGAGGCCGACCTGACCGATCTCGTACGCCTCGTGGAGGTCGCCGTTCGGGTCGCGTGATCCCGGTTCTGCACCGGGCGAGGCCGTCGCGCATCTATAAAGGGACCATGTCCGGCGACATCGCCCTGCGCGAGTTCGTGGCCAGCCGCCTGCCGCACCTGCGCCGCTCGGCGTTCCTGATGTGCGGCGACTGGCAGCTGGCCACCGAGCTGACCCGCGAATGCCTGGCCCGCGTGGTGGCGGACGCCCGGCGCGGCGCGGTCGCCGACCCGGACGTCGGCGCGTACGCCGAGCTGATGGAGTCGTGCCGCCGCCGCAACCGTCGCCGCGAGCGGGTCTTCGTGGCCTCGGCCGGCGCCGACGGCGTCGCGGCCGAGTCGATCCTGCTGCTGGATGCCCTGCACAAGCTGGCGCCGCGCTGCCGGGCGGTGCTGGTGCTGCGGCACTGGGACGGCTTCGACGTGGACGCCACCGGCGCCATGCTCGACCTGGACGACGAGCGGGTGGCCGCCTACGAGCGGGCCGGGTTGGCCGCCCTGGAGCAGCTGCTGACCGCGGCCGAGGCGGCGATGGCCGGATGAGCGTGCGGCTGGCCGACCTGCTCCAGCCCGTGCTGGACGGCGAACCCGAACTGGGCGACGAGGTCGACGCGGTGTTCCGGCGGGCCGACCGGCTGCGCCGGCGGCGCACCCACCTCCTGCTCGGGGTGGGCCTGGCGGCCGTGGCGGTGATCGCCGTGGCCGGCTACCTGCTGACCACCATGCTGCTGCCGGGCCGGCCGGCCGGCGCGCCGACCGTCTCCGGCGGGCCGCGCGCGGGCAGTGGCACGCCGTCCGCGTGGGCGCTGCCCTCGGCCCAGGCCGACCCGGTGCTCACGGTGATCGCGCCGATGATCGACCGGAAGAGCATGCACATCGTCCCCCGCCCGCCGGAGCGCGGGCCCGGCTGGCGGCAGTACACGGTGCTCGACTCGGCGGGCCGGCCGCACGGCATGGTCGAGGTCGCGATCTACGACGTGCCGGGGCGGCTGTGCTTCCCGGTGCTGGCCGAGCCCGGCGCTTGCGCCCGCGCCGAGCGGACCGGCGCCGGCATCGAGTTCCGCCGGTACGACGACGAGCAGGACCTGGACTGGCAGGTGCACCAGACGATCGCGCGGCGGGTCGCCGACGGCCGAACGGTCGTCGTGATGGTGACCGGCGAGCGCGGCACCGACGACGCGGACCGCGGCCGCCCGGCCCTGACCGGCGCGCAGGTGGAACGGGCCGCCACCGACCCGCGGACGTTCGCCGCGTTCGGCGCCGACGAAGGTTGCGACGGCCCGTCGGCGGACGACTGCCCGGTGTTCCGGGTGCCGATCCCGGCCGGGGGATAGGGCCGAGCCGCTAGACCTTGCGGCGGATGAGGAACGCGATGCCGGCCAGGCCGACCAGGATGACCATCAGCACCGCGCCGTTGAGCAGCAGCAGCCGGCGCATCTCGCCGAGGAAGACATTTACCTCGGTGGCCGCGTCGAGCTTCTCGGCCTTGAGGTCCTCGCCGATGCCGCCGCCGATGCCGCCGGCCACCACGTCCGGCTTGGCCTTCAGCGGCACGCCGCTGACCCGCAGCGTCTCCGACATGGTGAGCCGGCCGTAGAACCAGCCGTCGGTCTTTTTGCCGCTCGGCTGGTCGGCCGGCCGGTGGGCGCGCGGGCCGCCGGCGGCCAGCGGGTAGAGCTCGTAGACCTGCATCGGCTGCGTCTTGTTCAGCACGGTGAGGGTGTATTTGGGGCCGAGCTTGCCGGCCTGGGGCGCACCGGTCTGGCCCTTGGCGGTGGCCATCCAGTTGACCTCGCTGAGCAGGCTGCCGAAGAGGCGGCTTTGCTCCTTTTGCGCCACCACGATCGTGCCGGGCACGTCCTTGCCCTCGATCTGGATGATGTTCGGCTTGGCGGGCGCGGCCTGAGCCGCCCCGGGCGTCAGCCCGATCGTGAGCACGGCGGCGACGGCCATCGCCCCGGCCGCCCACACCAACCGTGTGATCGCCCCTCGAACCATCGTCCGGCCTCCCCGCCCCCGTGATGGACATGGCTTCGCGCACAAACTGGTCGTGCCGCGATGGTGGATCGCGGCACGGCCGAGGCCCTCAGCCTTCCCGGACGCACGCCCGGGCGCATCTCGAGCCGGACGAATTGGAGCCATCTGGGATGACTGACGAGACGACGACGGCCGTTGATCAGCGGCCGAATAGTACCCAGTCCGCGCAACTCGTAGGGGTGCCGGTCACCCGCCCAGCGGATTTCGTGACCGGAATGATGGATGAGGATCCGAGCCGCTCGCCTATAGCCTGGCGCGGGCCTCGCGGAGGCGGCGCAGGGTGCGGTCGCGGCCGAGCACCTCGAGGGACTCGAAGAGCGGCAGGCCGACCGACCGCCCGGTGACCGCGACCCGGACCGGCGCCTGGGTCTTGCCGAGCTTGAGGTCGCGGGCGGCCCCGACCTCCTCGAGCGCGGCCTTCAGCGGCTCGGCGGCCCACTCGCCGAGGGCCTCGAACGCGACGGCGGCCGCGTCCAGGATGTCGGCAGCGCCCTCCTTCATGGCCTTTGCCCACGAGGCGTCGTCGATGATCGGCTCGTCCAGGAAGAAGAAATCGACATACTCCACGATCTCGGACAGCACGGCGATCCGCGTCTGCGCGAGCGGGGCGACCGCGGTGAAGACCGCCGTGTCGAACGCCGACGGCTCCCACGGCGGGACCGGAATCGTGCCGGTCCCGGTCAGCCAGGGCGCGCAGACCTGAGTGAACTCCTCCGGCGTGAGGGCGCGGATGTAGTCGCCGTTGAACGCCCGCAGCTTCTTGATGTCGAAGAACGCCGGCGCGTGGTTGACCTCCTCGAGCCGGTACTCCTCCTCGATCACCGACCAGGGCACGATCTCGCGGTCGCCGGACGGCGCCCAGCCGAGCAGCATCAGATAGTTTTTCATCGTCGCGGCCAGGTAGCCCTCGTCGCGGTAGCTCTCCAGGGCCACCTTGTCGCGCCGCTTGGACAGCTTCTGCCGCTTCTCGTTCACGATGACCGGCACGTGCCCCCAGATCGGCGGGGTGTGCCCCAGCGCCTGCCACAGCAGCTGCTGCTTGGGCGTGTTGGGCAGGTGCTCCTCGGCGCGGATCACGTGGGTGATCCCCATGGTCATGTCGTCCACCACGTTGGCCAGCAGGAACAGCGGCGAGCCGTCGCCGCGCGCGATGACGAAGTCCTCGATCAGCTTGTTCTCGAAGGTGGGCTTGCCGCGTACCAGGTCCTCGACCACGGTCTCACCCTCGTCGGGCGTACGGAACCGCAGCGCGCGCCCCTCGCCCGGCCCGAGCGCCCGGTCGCGGCAGAAGCCGTCGTAGCCGGTGTGCGTGTTGCCGGTACGGGCGACCACGTCCTCGCGCTTGCAGTCGCAGTAGTACGCCCGGCCCTCGCCGTAGAGCCGGGTCGCCGCGGCAGTGTGCTCCTCCGCGTACGCCGACTGGTAATACGGCCCCTCGTAGCCGCCCCGCTCGATCCCGATCCAGTCCAGCGCCGAGAGGATCCCCTCGGTCCACTCGGGACGGTTACGGGCGGCGTCGGTGTCCTCGACCCGCAGCACGAACACGCCGCCGTGCTGCTTGGCGTAGATCCAGTTCTGCAGAGCCGTGCGGGCACCGCCGACGTGGAACATGCCGGTCGGGGAGGGGGCGAAGCGTACGCGAACAGTCACCCGCCCAGACTACCTAGGCCACCGAGCGGATTTTCACCACCGCCACGGCTCCGGCCAGGGTCACCACCCCGGTCAGCGCGAACAGCGCCGGGTAGCCGCCCAGGTGGGTCACGATCGGGGCGGAGATCGCCGGGCCGAGCACCTGCGGCGCGGCCGAGGCGATATTGATGACGCCGAGGTCCTTGGCCCGGTCGGCGGCGGCCGGCAGCACCTGGGTGATCAGGGCGGTGTCCACCGCGAGGTACACGCCGTAGCCGGCGCCGAACAGCGTGGCGGCGACCATCGACACCGGCCAGGTCGGCCAGATCGCGAGCAGCATCGCCGCGATCGTGATGAGCACGCCGGACCAGATCACGAAGACCTTGCGGCGGCCGAGCCGGTCGGACAGCCAGCCGCCGAGCATCGACGTGGCGATCATGCCCACCGTGTAGAGCAGGATCATGGTCAGCAGGCCGTCGTCCGGGTCCGCCAGCTTGACCGAGTCCTTCAGGAAGTACAGCAGGTACAGCGTGCCGAGCGCGTTGCCCAGCTGCACCAGGAACCGGGTGCCCCAGGCCCAGGCGAAGTCGGCGTTGCCGCGCAGGTCGAGTTTCCACCGGGTGTGCGGCACCGGGCCGGTGTTCAACGGATCGTCCGGCGTGACCAGCGCGAACGGCACCGCGAGCAGAACCAGTCCGATCGCCATCGCCAGATAGCCGACGCCGGTGCCGGTGAACACCGCGACGACCAGGATGCTGCCGATCACCAGGCCGAGCGCCTGCGGCATGCCGACCCAGCCGGAGACCAGGCCGCGCTGGCTGACCGGCACCCGGTCGGGCACCGCGGCGCTCAGCGAGGCGAGCATCATGTTGAGGCCGACCTGGGCGAACGCCCAGCCGAGTGTGACGGCGAGCAGGTTGGGCGCCACCGACAGCGCGACCAGGGAGATCACCGACAGCACGGCGCCGCCCAGCGTCCAGGCGTGCCGGCGGCCGTAGGAGCGCCCGAAGAGCCGCGGGCGGCTGCGGTCGGACAGCGCCCCGGCCACCGGATTCACGATGATCGCGACGAGCGCGCCGATGCCGGTCACGATCCCCAGCCAGGTTTCCTTGTCCCGGGTGAGGCCGTCGATCTGGCTGGGCAGCAGCACCTGGATCGGCGTGAAGAAGGCCATCCAGAGGCCCAGGTTGGCCGCGAAGAGCAGCCCGATCCAGGGCCGGCGGACCGACTCGATGGGCTCGGCCAGGGCCGGCACCCCGTGCGCGACGGCCATCCAGCCTCCTCGAATGTGAATCTTCCTCGGAGGTTAGATGACCGCGGCCTCCGCCGGAAGACCGTCGCCCATCCCAAAAGGACGGTCGGCCTGCCCCCTCAGGTTCCGGCATGCCGGCCGTTGATCACAAGCGGTCACACGGTGAAACGATCGACCAGGCCGGACAGTCGCCGGGCGGTGGCGTTCAACTCGTCCGCGGCCCGGTGCGACACCGAGATCGACCGCCGGGTGCCGTCCACCGCGCCGCTGACCACGTTGATCCCCTCGGCGATGTCCCGGCTGCCGGCGGCGACCTCGGTGATGTTGCGGGCCATCTCGGAGGTCGTCGCGGCCTGCTCCTCGACCGCCGCGGCGATCGCCGTCTGATAGTCGTTCACCTGGGCGATCCGGGCGGAGATCGCGTCGATCGCGGTGACCGCCCGGGCGGTGTCGCCCTCGATCGCCGCGACCCGCGCGGTCACGTCCTCGGTGGCCCGGGCGGTCTCCTGGGCCAGTTCCTTGACCTCGTTGGCGACGACGGCGAAGCCCTTGCCGGTCTCGCCGGCCCGGGCCGCCTCGATCGTCGCGTTCAGGGCGAGCAGGTTGGTCTGCTCGGCGATGGTCGCGATCAGGCGGACCACATCGGTGATCTTGGTGGTGGAGCTGCGCAGCTCGTTGATCACGCCGGCCGCGGCCGTGGTCAGCCCGACCCCGTCCCGGCCGGCCTGCGCCGCGTCCTGGGCGTTGCTGGAGATCTCCGAGATCGAGGCACCCATCTGCTCGGCTCCGGCCGCCACCGTCTGCACCACGTGCGAGACGCCTTCGGCGGCCACGTTCACCTGCTCGGCCCGGGTCGCCGCCGCGTCCGCCGAACCGGCCAGCTCGCCGCCGGTCGAGGCGACCTGCTGGGCGGCCGTCGACACCTCGCGCGACGCGCCGGTCACCTCGGTGATCACGGTGCGCAGTTCGGCGATCGCGGTGTTCAGCTCGGCGCCGGCCACCGCGATCTCGTCCGAGCCGGAGACCGCCACCGAGGCGGTCAGGTCGCGATTGGCCAGCTGGGACAGCGCCAAGGTCAGACCGCCCATGCGGCGCGACACGCGCCGGGCGAACATGGCCGCCGCCACCCCGCCGACCGCGGCCAGCAGCAGCGCGCCGAGCAGGAACGACATCAGCATTTCGTCGCGGCCGTCGCGGACCGCGACCACCGGGCCGGACGCGTCGGCGTCGTAACCGGCGATGGTGATGGCCCACTGGTAGGGCTTGTAGTACGCGACGCTCGCGGTGGTCGGGCCGGCCGGGGCGCCCGCGGAGCCGGGCAGCCGGAAGTGCGACCGCCAGATCGCGCCCTCGGCCAGCGACGGCGCCTGCGTGACGATCTCTTCGACGTACTTCCGGCCGTCCGCGTCGGTCGACGCCAGGTCGGTGTTGCCGGCCGCCCCGTCGATGGTGGAGGCGATGACCCGGCCGGCGTCCGCCTTGGCCGAACTGAAGACGGTGATCCAGCCGTTTGCGCCCACCTTGCCGGCGCTGACCGCGGCGGTCAGATTCTCCAGCGCGGTCGCCTGCGGCACGCCGGTGAAGAGCGCGCCGATCACCTTGCCGGACGCGTCCTTGATCGGGTCGTAGACCGTGATGAACCAGTTGTCGACCACCTGGGCGACGCCGCGGTAGGTCTTGCCCGACATGACGGCGGCGATCACCGGGTTGGCCTTGCCGTCGGCGAGGACCGCCGGGATGTACGTGCCGATCGCCCGCTTGCCGGACTTGGCCTTGACGGTCGTGCCCACCCGGATCATGCTGCCCGCGTCGTCCATCCGCTGGAACATCGTCACCTCGACGCCGGCCAGCGCCTTCGCGTCGTCGACGTAGAGCGTCGGCTTGCCGAAGTCGGGGTTCTGGCTCATGTACGCGTCGCCGACGTAGAGCCGCGGCAGGGTGATCTTCTTCTTGGCCTGGGAGACCTGGTCAATCGCGGTCCACTCGACGGTCTCGTCGCTGAGGTGCATGCCGCCGCGCTGGGCGAGCAGGACGCCGGAGGCCTTGTTGCCGCGGTCGACGCCGCGCTGCACCTCGTCGCCGACCGAGCGGACCAGGGTGGTGACGTTCGCGGTCGTCCGGTCCAGCGTCCTAGCGTTCGCCTGCAGGACCTCGCGCTCGGTGCGGTCGGCGAAGTTGCCGCTCTGCCAGGCGCCCACCCCCACCAGCACAGCCGCGGTCGCCAGCACACCGCCGAGACCGAGCACCAGGAGCTTGTGACTGATCTGCATCCCACGTCGCGTACGCGTCACAAATGCCCTATCGGCACCGTGCCGGCACCACTGAGCCAAAAGCGCCGGGCCCTGCTCGTCGCGGGACCCGGCGCCGATGTGGAGCCGACTAGCTGTCGCCGCCGGTCTCGCCCACGGGCGCGGCGTTGACGTCGTCGATCGCGTACTTCTTGGCGGCCTCGGCCGGCACGTGTGCCGGTACCTTGCCGCGCAGCGCCAGCTGGCGCAGCGTCGCCACGGCCACCGACTCGGCGTCCACGTGGAAGTGGCGGCGCAGGGCGTGCCGGGTGTCGCTCATGCCGAACCCGTCGGTGCCCAGCGAGGTGTAGTCGTTCGGCACCCAGCGCGAGATCAGGTCGGGCACCGCCCGCATGAAGTCGCTGACCGCGATCACCGGACCCTCGGAACCGGCCAGCTTCTGCGCGATGAACGGCTTGCGCGGCTGGTCACCCGGGTTGAGCAGGTTGTGCTCCTCGGTCTCGATCGCGTCCCGGCGCAGCTCGGTCCACGAGGTGACCGACCAGACGTCGGCGCCCACCCCCCAGTCCTGGGCGAGCAGGTGCTGGGCCTTGAGCGCCCATGCCATGCCGGTGCCGGAGGCGAGCAGCTGCGCCTTCGGGCCGGTGGTCTCGGGCGCCGCGGCGTACCGGTAGATGCCCTTGAGCAGGCCCTCCCGGTCGAGCTCGGCGGGCTCGGCCGGCTGCACCGCCGGCTCGTTGTAGACGGTGAGGTAGTAGAAGACGTTCTCCTGCTTCTCGCCGTACATCCGGTGCAGGCCGTCCTCGACGATGTGCGCGATCTCGAACGCGAACGCCGGGTCGTAGGCCACCACGGCCGGGTTGGTCGCCGCGATCAGCAGCGAGTGGCCGTCCTCGTGCTGCAGGCCCTCGCCGTTGAGCGTGGTGCGTCCGGCGGTGGCGCCCAGCAGGAAGCCGCGGGTCATCTGGTCGGCGGCCGCCCACAGCTCGTCCGCGGTGCGCTGGAAGCCGAACATCGAGTAGAAGATGTACAGCGGGATCATCGGCTCGTCGTGCGTCGCGTACGACGTACCGGCCGCGATGAAGCTCGCCGTCGACCCGGCCTCGTTGATCCCCTCGTGCAGGATCTGGCCGTTGGTCGCCTCCTTGTACGACAGGAACAGCTCCCGGTCGACCGAGGTGTAGGTCTGCCCGTGCGGCGAGTAGATCTTCTTGGTCGGGAAGAGCGAGTCCATGCCGAAGGTGCGGGCCTCGTCCGGGATGATCGGCACCCACCGGGCGCCGAACTCCTTGTCCTTCATCAGGTCCTTGAGGAGCCGGACGAAGGCCATCGTGGTCGCGATCTTCTGCTTGCCGCTGCCCCGCTTGACGTCGGCGAACGCCTTGGAGTCCGGGATCCGCAGCGACTTGGCCTTGGTCCGCCGCGACGGGATGGGGCCGCCCAGCTCGCGCCGTCGTTCGAGCATGTACTGCATCTCGTCGGACTTCTCGCCGGGGTGGTAATAGGGCGGGAGGTACGGGTTTTCCTCCAGCTGCTTGTCGCTGATCTCCAGGTACAGCCGGTCCCGGAAGCCCTTGAGGTCGTCCAGGGTCAGCTTCTTCATCTGGTGGGTCGCGTTGCGGGCCTCGAAGTGCGAGCCCAGCGTCCAGCCCTTGATGGTCTTGGCGAGGATCACGGTCGGCTGGCCGGTGTGCTCGGTGGCCGCCTTGTACGCCGCG
>Ga0070668_100001045_pt1 | contig 19446 bp, 18 predicted proteins | sample KBSS43metaG_FD_64661 | JGI IMG/M metagenome (GOLD analysis project Ga0070668, IMG submission 64661) | Switchgrass rhizosphere microbial communities from Kellogg Biological Station, Michigan, USA - KBS S4-3 metaG | ecosystem: Host-associated > Plants > Roots > Rhizosphere > Soil ... | reverse complement strand
GAATCAGCGCCGCGCTGCGGACCCAGCCAGGCGATGCGCTGGCGCCACCGCAGCTGATCGAGATCGCCATCGACGCGATGGACATTCCCAGGATCCGGCCGTTCTGGCAGGCCGTCACCGGGTACGTCGACGAGCCCGGGCCGTCGGAGCTCGGCGACACCGCGCTGCTGGACCCCCTGCGGCGCGGGCCAGCGATCTGGTTCCAGCAGATGGACGAGCCCCGCGGCCGCATCGGCGGGCAGGAGCGCAGCGACCGGGCGAATGTCATCCGCAACCGCATCCACCTCGACGTGGACGTGCCCGCGGAGCTCGCGCAGCCAAGGATCGAGGCCGCGCTCGCCGCGGGCGGGACGCTCGTCTACACCGACGAGGCTCCGGCGTTCTGGGTGCTTGCCGACCCCGAGGGCAACGAGGCGTGCATCTGCACGTGGCAGGGGCGTGACTGAATTCGATTGTGGCGACTCGATAGGGTTGCCGCTGTGATCACCCGCATGTCCGAGCTGTTCCTGCGCACGCTGCGCGACGACCCGGCCGACGCCGAAGTGGCGAGCCACAAGCTGCTCATCCGGGCCGGCTACGTCCGGCCCGTCGGCCCTGGGTTGTACAGCTGGCTGCCGCTGGGCTTGAAGGTGCTGCGCAAGATCGAAGGAATCGTGCGAAGTGAAATGAATGCCATTGGGGGGCAAGAGATCCTGTTCCCGGCACTGTTGCCGCGGGCGCCGTACGAGACGTCCAACCGGTGGACGGAGTACGGCGACGGCGTGTTTCGGCTCAAGGACCGCCGCGGCAACGACTACATGCTCGGGCCGACGCACGAGGAGTTCTTCACGCTGACCGTGAAGGGCGAGTACTCGTCGTACAAGGACTTCCCGTTGGTGCTGTTCCAGATCCAGACGAAGTACCGCGACGAGGCGCGGCCGCGGGCGGGGATCCTGCGCGGGCGCGAGTTCATCATGAAGGACTCGTATTCGTTCGACCTCGACGAGGGCAGCCTCAAGAACGCCTACCACGCGCATCGCGAGGCGTATCAGAAGATCTTCGACAGGCTGTCGGTGCGCTACGTCATCGTCTCGGCGGTGTCGGGCGCGATGGGCGGCAGCGCGTCAGAGGAGTTCCTGGCCGAGAGCGACGCCGGCGAGGACACGTACGTGCGCTGTGTCGAGTCCGGGTACGCGGCCAACGTCGAGGCGGTCATCACCGCCGTGCCGGAGCCGATTCCGTTCGACGGGCTACCGGAGGCCGCTGTGCACGACACCCCCGACACCCCGACCATCGCGACGTTGGTCGACTGGGCCAACGGCGCGGGGCTGGGACGCGAGATCACCGCGGCGGACACGCTCAAGAACGTGTTGCTGAAGGTGCGCGAGCCGGGCGGGGAGTGGGAGCTGCTCGCCGTCGGCGTGCCGGGTGACCGCGAGGTCGACGACAAGCGGCTCGGCGCCGCGCTCGAGCCGGCCGAGTACGCGATGCTCGACGACGCCGACTTTGCCAAGAATCCCTTCCTGGTGAAGGGCTACATCGGACCGAAGGCCTTGCTGGCCAACGGTGTTCGCTTTCTGGTCGACCCGCGGATCGTCGACGGAACGGCGTGGATCACCGGCGCGGACGAACCGGGCCGCCACGTCGTCGGTCTCGTCGCGGGGCGTGACTTCACCCCCGACGGCACCATCGAGGCCGCCGAGGTGCGCGAGGGGGATCCGTCACCCGACGGGGCCGGTCCGCTGGTCGCCGCCCGCGGCATCGAGATCGGCCACGTATTCCAGCTGGGCCGCAAGTACGCCGACGCCTTCAACGCCGACGTACTCGGCGAGGACGGCAAGCCGGTGCGGCTGACCATGGGTAGCTACGGGATCGGCGTGTCCCGGCTGGTGGCCGTCATCGCCGAGCAGCACCACGACGACAAGGGCCTGCGCTGGCCGTCGTCGGTGTCGCCGTTCGACGTGCACGTCGTGATCGCCAACAAGGACGCCGACGCCAGGGCCGGAGCCGAGGCGTTGGCCGCCGACCTCGACCGGCTCGGCGTCGAGGTGCTGCTCGACGACCGGCTGGCGTCACCCGGCGTCAAGTTCAAGGACGCCGAGTTGCTCGGCGTGCCGTGGATCGTGGTGGTGGGCCGCGGCTGGGCCGACGGGGTGGTCGAACTGCGCGATCGGTTCAGCGGCGAGACTCGCGAGGTCGCCGCCGACGGCGCCGCCGCAGCCATCAGCGCCATCCTCAGCTAGGCCCGGGCGGTCTGCTCGCGGGTCATTCGGGGCCGCCCGGGAAGGCGACCGTGCTTGGCTCCGTCCCAACGACCTGCCGCCACTGCGCGGCCGTGACGGCCGACTCCGTCAGCGCGGTGACCGCGAATGCGCGGTCCTCGTTGGAGCTCGCCCGCTCCAGCACCGCTCGCCACGCGACGGCGGAGTCCTCCTCCATGCGCACCGCCAACTTCGCCGCATCAGCGGGGCTGTCGACCTCGATGGGTAGCTGATAGCCGGGGGCGGGCAGGGGCGCCGCGACGTTGCGGGCGGCGAGCCGGGCGATCGCTTCCTCGCGTCGCGCGCGGTGCTCTGCCATCGCTTCGGACACCAGGTCGTTGACGTCCGGGGTGGAGTGCGCGGACACCAGCCCGTAGCCGTAGATGGTTCCGTGCTCGGCGGCGACCGCGTCGAACAACGCGGCGTCGGCCGGTTGCTCGGGCCGCGTGGAACTCGGCGACGGTGTGCTCGACGGAGAGGTCACGAATTCGGCCCGCCCAGCGCGACGGTGTACGCCGCGGTACATGCCGCCGCGATTGAACCGAGCAGTCCGGCGCGGTAGCCCGACTGCTGGGCCGCCGACGCACCGGCCGCGTCGGCCGACTGCCGCAGGGCGGCCGCGACGTCCTTCGCCGTGGGGGCTTGCGGCGGTTCGCCAGCCGGCGTGGTGGTGGTCGGGGTGGGCAGCGGCGCACCGTTCATCCGGGTGAGCTCGTCGGTGAGAGCTTGGGCGTGGGCCGCCCGCTCGGCGGCGACCGTCTTCAGCGCCTTGGCGACGGGCGGAGTGGCGGTAGCGGCCACCGCAGTGGCCAGTTCGCTGTCCGCTTGCGCCCGCTCGCGCTGCGCGACGAGGGCGTCGACGTCGGGTCGTGGCGCGGGCGCCCCGCACGCCGTTGCCGTCGCTCCGACCAGCGCCAGCGCTGCCGTACCGACCAGCATGCGCCGTCTGCTGACGGCGGGGAACGGGCTCGGCACAGCAACATCCTGCCATTGCTCCGGGCCCGCGATTGGCCGGAGGCCACCGCGCGTTTGCCGATCGGTCCTACGCGGCTGGCGTATCGTTGATACTCGGTTCCACGAATCACGCAACCCGGGATCGTGTCAGCACAACTCAAGACGAGGAGCTCGCCGTGGCATCGGACGCACCGCTACGGTCAGCGCGATTGCCGTCGCAGCAGCAGGTGATCGAGCTACTCACCGGTGAGTTCGCGCGCGCCGGATTCGACATCGAGGACGTCGTCGTGGATGCCGCGGCTCGGCCGCCGCGCATCGTCGTGATCGCCGACGGTGACGAACCACCCGACCTTGACTCGATTGCCTCACTGTCGCAATCGGCCTCCGAACTGCTGGACGCAGTGGACGATTCGGTGCCCTACGTGCTCGAGGTCAGCTCGCGAGGTGCGGAGAGCCCGCTGACCGCCGAGCGGCACTACCGTCGCGCCAGAGGCCGCAAGGTCGAGTTCGAGCTCTCCGACGGCGAGCGACTGACCGGGCGGATGGGGGAGCTCGTGAACGGCGCAGCGGCCGTGGTGGTTCTGGTCGGCAAGACGGGGAATTACTCGATACGCGAAGTGCCGCTCGAGGCCATCGCGAAAGCCATTGTCCAGGTGGAGTTCTCGGCGCCGAGCCGACGGGAACTGGAGCTGGCGGGGACAATTGAAGAGGAGGCCGAGGCGTGAACATCGACATGGCGGCATTGCATGCCATCGAGGCCGACAAGGGGATCACGGTCGACGTCGTCATCGACACCATCAAGACGGCCTTGTTGACCGCATACCGGCACACCGAGGGCCACGAGGCCGATGCGCACATCGAGATCGACAAGAAGACCGGCGTCGTGAAGGTGATGGCCCACGAGACCGACGACGACGGCAACCTCATCAACGAATGGGACGACACCCCAGAGGGTTTTGGCCGCATCGCGGCGACGACGGCACGACAGGTGATCCTGCAGCGGCTCCGCGACGCCGAGAACGAGAAGAACTACGGCGAGTTCTCGGCCCGCGAAGGCGACATCGTCGCCGGGGTCATCCAGCGCAGTGCAGGCGCCAACGCCCGCGGACTGGTGATCGTGCGGATCGGCAGCGAGACCAAGGGTTCCGAAGGCGTCATCCCCGCCGCCGAGCAGGTGCCCGGCGAGCGGTACGAACACGGTGACCGAGTGCGGTGCTACGTCGTCGGGGTCACGCGAGGGGCCCGCCAGCCGCTCATCACGCTGTCGCGCACCCACCCCAACCTGGTGCGCAAGCTCTTCTCGCTCGAGGTACCCGAGATCGCCGACGGATCGGTGGAGATCGTCGCCGTGGCCCGTGAGGCCGGGCATCGCTCGAAGATCGCCGTCACTTCGCGGGTGCCGGGGCTCAACGCGAAGGGCGCATGCATCGGGCCCATGGGCCAGCGGGTACGCAACGTCATGAGCGAGTTGTCCGGCGAGAAGATCGACATCATCGACTACGACGAGGACCCCGCCCGCTTCGTCGCCAACGCGCTGTCGCCGGCGAAGGTGGTGGCGGTGTCGGTCATCGACGAGGCCGGGCGCGCCGCCCGCGTGGTGGTTCCGGACTTCCAGCTGTCGCTCGCGATCGGCAAGGAAGGCCAAAATGCCAGGTTGGCCGCTCGGCTCACGGGATGGCGCATCGACATCCGCAGCGACGCGGCGCCCCATCCCGGTGCGGACGCGCCTGCCGAACCGGCCAGGGAGGCGTAGCCGACACGCGATTCTGTCTGCGAGAACTCCTGACGCTAGACTGAACCGTGATCCAGCGCGAGGCTTCGTCTGCTCACGCGCGCCGTCCCTCCGACGTCCTCGTCGGGCCGGTGCGGACGTGTGTGGGCTGCCGAAGGCGAGAGCTGGCCGTCGAACTGCTTCGAGTGGCGGCTGTGCGCGACGGGAACGGCGACTGCGCCGTCACCGTTGACGCAGCGGGTAACCTTCCCGGTCGGGGTGCATGGCTGCATCCCGACCAGAAATGCCTACGTGAAGCAATCCGGCGGCGAGCGTTCGCTCGAGCGTTGCGCATCACCGGTACGCCGGACACCTCCGCGGTGGTCGAGTGGTTCGGGGATCTCCAAGATTCCCGCGAGCACGAGACCGAGGCGGCAAGAGAACAGGTAGCGAAGAACATGAGCACACCGTGAAGTTCCGATGACCATGCGTCATAGCTGAACCGAGGCGCGGCCTACCACCGCTGTGCCTCCTAATGAGGAGATGTAGTGGCAGGTAAGGCCCGTGTACACGAGTTGGCCAAAGAACTCGGTGTCACCAGCAAGGAAGTGCTCGCCCGACTTAGTGAACAGGGCGAATTCGTAAAGTCGGCGTCCTCCACCGTGGAGGCGCCCGTCGCGCGCCGCTTGCGCGAGGCACTCGGCGGCAGCAAGCCGGCAAAGTCCGAAGGTAACGGTGCGCCTGCGCCTGCGGCGGCCCGGCCGACCCCGGGTGCGCCCAAGCCTTCCGGTCCGAAGCCCGCACCGCCCGCTCCGCCGGCGGCACCGCAAGCTCCCGCACCCGTTGTCGCTGCGGCTCCCGCCGCGCCAGAGGCCCCGGCTCCGGCCGCGCCTGAGGCGTCGGCTCCCGCAAGCGCCGCAGGTCCGACCCCCGGCCCCCGGCCCGGCCCGGTTCCCGGTGCGCCCAAGCCCGCCGCGCGGACCCCGCGTGTCGGCAACAATCCGTTCTCGTCCCAGCAGCCGGTCGAGCGTCCGGCCCCGCGGCCTGCTCCCGGCGCCCCGCCGCGTCCTGGCGGTGGCCCGCGCCCCGGTGGCGGACCTCGGCCAGGGGCTACCCCCGGCAACATGCCGCCGCGCCCGCCCGGTGCCCGGCCAGGCGCCCCCGGTCGACCCGGTGGCCCGCGGCCCAGTCCTGGTGGTCGCGGACCCGGTGCAGGCCCAGGTGGCGGCGGTCGTCCCGGTGGTCCTGGCGGTGGCGGCGGCGGTAACTACCGCGGCGGCGGCGCAGGCGGCGGCGCTGCCGGTGCCCCGGCCGGTGGTGCCGGCGGCTTCCGCGGCAGGCCAGGTGGCGGCGGCCCCGGCGGTGGCGGTGGCCGTCCCGGCCAGCGTGGTGGCGCCGCTGGCGCGTTCGGTCGTCCCGGCGGTGCGGTCCGCCGTGGTCGCAAGTCGAAGCGGGCGAAACGCGCCGAATACGAGAACATGCAGGCGCCGGTCGTCGGTGGCGTGCGGTTGCCGCAGGGCAACGGCGAGACCATCCGGTTGGCCCGCGGCGCGTCGCTGGTGGACTTCGCCGACAAGATCAACGCCAACCCGGCCGCACTGGTGCAGGCGCTGTTCAACCTCGGTGAGATGGTCACCGCCACCCAGTCGGTGGGCGACGAGACGCTGGAGTTGCTCGGCAGCGAGATGAACTACGTCGTGCAGGTCGTGTCCCCCGAGGACGAGGACCGCGAACTGCTGCAGTCCTTCGATCTCACCTACGGCGAGGACGAGGGCGGCGAAGACGACCTGGAGTTCCGACCGCCGGTGGTCACCGTCATGGGTCACGTCGACCACGGCAAGACCAGACTGCTCGACACCATCCGTAACGCCAGCGTGCGTGAGGGCGAGGCCGGTGGCATCACCCAGCACATCGGCGCCTACCAGGTGGCAGTCGAGCACGACGGCAGCGAGCGACCGATCACCTTCATCGACACCCCGGGCCACGAGGCGTTCACCGCCATGCGTGCCCGCGGTGCGAAGGCCACCGACATCGCGATCCTGGTGGTCGCGGCCGACGACGGCGTCATGCCGCAGACGGTGGAGGCCATCAACCACGCGCAAGCGGCCGACGTGCCGATCGTGGTGGCGGTCAACAAGATCGACAAGGAAGGTGCCGACCCGGGCAAGATCCGGGCGCAGCTCACCGAGTACAACCTGGTGGCCGAGGACTTCGGTGGCGACACCATGTTCGTCGACATCTCGGCCAAGCAGGGCACCAACATCGAGGCGTTGCTCGAAGCGGTGCTGCTGACGGCGGATGCCACCTTGGATCTGCGGGCCAACCCCGACATGGAGGCCCAGGGCGTCGCGATCGAAGCCCACCTGGACCGTGGTCGTGGCCCCGTGGCCACCGTGCTCATCCAGCGCGGCACCCTGCGGGTCGGCGACTCGATCGTGGCCGGCGACGCCTACGGACGTGTCCGGCGCATGGTCGACGAGCACGGCGAGGACGTCGAGGAGGCATTGCCTTCGCGTCCCGTCCAGGTCATCGGCTTCACGTCGGTGCCGGGAGCGGGTGACAACCTGCTGGTCGTCGACGAGGACCGGATCGCCCGCCAGATCGCGGACCGGCGCAGCGCGCGCAAGCGCAACGCCCTGGCCGCTCGTACGCGCAAGCGCATCAGCCTGGACGATCTGGATGCCGCGTTGAAGGAGACGTCGCAGCTGAACCTGATCCTCAAGGGCGACAACTCCGGCACCGTCGAGGCGCTCGAGGAGGCGCTGCTCGGCATCGAGATCGACGACGAGGTGGAACTGCGCGTCATCGACCGCGGCGTCGGTGGCGTCACCGAGACCAACGTCAACCTGGCCTCGGCGTCGGACGCGATCATCATCGGGTTCAACGTGCGTGCGGAGGGCAAGGCCACTGAGCTCGCCAACCGCGAGGGCGTCGACATCCGGTACTACTCGGTGATCTATCAGGCCATCGACGAGATCCAGAGCGCGCTCAAGGGCATGCTCAAGCCGATCTACGAGGAGAAGGAGCTCGGCCGCGCCGAGATCCGCGCCATCTTCCGGAGCAGCAAGGTCGGCAACATCGCCGGCTGCCTCGTCACCTCGGGCATCATCCGGCGCAACGCGAAGGCCCGGTTGCTCCGCGACAACGTCGTGGTGGCCGAGACGGTCACCATCTCGTCGCTGAAGCGCGAGAAGGACGACGCCACCGAGGTGCGCGACGGGTACGAGTGTGGTCTGACGTTGACGTACTCCGACATCAAGGAAGGCGACGTCATCGAGGCGTACGAACTCGTTGAAAAAGAGCGCACGTAAATGGTCGATGAGCGCTTGCGCGAAGAGCGTCATGCCTGACGTGGGCCGGGCGCGCCGACTCTCGAAGCGCATCGGCACCGTCGTCGCGTCAGCCATCGAGTTCGAGATCAAGGATCCGCCGCTGGCCTTCGTGACCATCACGGACACGAAGGTCACGGGGGACCTGCACGACGCCACCGTGTACTACACGGTCCGCGGTGCGACGCTGCAGGAGGAACCGGACTACGTGGCCGCGGCGGCGGCGCTCGAGCGGGCCAAGGGCATCTTGCGCAGCAAGGTCGGCGCCGCCACCGGGGTGCGCTTCACCCCGACGCTGGCGTTCGTCCTGGACAAGGTGCCCGACACCGCGCAGCACATGGAGGAGTTGTTGGCCCGTGCCCGCGCGGCGGACGCCGACGTGGCGCGGATTCGGCAGGGTGCCAAACCCGCGGGGGACGCCGACCCGTACCGTGTCACTGGGGCGGAGGGGTCCGACGGGGAGCAAGACCTGCCTGACGCTGAGGACACCGGTGACGACGATCGACCCGACGACTGAGCTAGCGGCCGAGGCCGCGCTGGGAACTCGCGTCGATGCGCGCGGAGCCGCCGAGCTGCTCGATGCGTCGGACACCGTCAGCGTGGTGTGCCACGTGTACCCGGATGCCGACACGATGGGCGCGGGGCTGGCGCTCGCGCTGGTGCTGGAGCGGGTAGGCAAGGCCGTCGAGGTCGGCTTCGCCGCGCCTGCGGAGCTTCCCGAGTCGCTGCAGTCGCTGCCCGGCGGTCATCTGCTGGTCGCGCCCGCGCGGATGCGCCGCGACCCCGACCTGACGGTCACCGTGGACATCCCCAGCATCAACCGGCTTGGTGCACTGCAGGAGCTCGCCGAGTCCGGCCGTCGGGTGCTGGTGATCGACCATCACGCGTCGAACCTGTTGTTCGGGACGGCCAATTACGTCGACCCGTCGGCGGATTCCACCACGATGCTCGTCGCCGAACTGCTCGATGCGTGGAACAAGCCCATCGACTTGGGCGTCGCGCACTGCCTCTACGCAGGGCTCACCACGGACACCGGATCGTTCCGTTGGGCCAGTGCGCGGGCGCACCGGCTTGCGGCCAGGCTGGTGGAGCTCGGCGTCGACAACGCCGCCGTCAGCCGCGCGCTGATGGACAACCATCCGTTCTCCTGGCTGCCGATGCTGGCGCGGGTGCTGTCGTCGGCGACGTTGGTGCCCGAGGCGTTGGGCGGCCGTGGCTTCGTGTATACCGTTGTCGGACACCAGGAATGGGCGAACGCCCGGCCCGAGGAGGTCGAGAGCATCGTCGACATCGTCCGCACCACGCAGCAGGCCGAGGTGGCCGCGGTGTTCAAGGAGATCGAGCCGGAGCGCTGGTCGGTGTCGATGCGGGCCAAGTCGTTCGACCTCGCGACGGTCGCGAGTTCCTTTGGGGGCGGCGGACATCGGCTCGCCGCCGGGTACTCGGCGACGGGGCCCGCTGCTGACGTCGTGAAGGCACTAGAAGCCGCACTTGGCTGAGGTTCCGGAGCAGCCCGCGCCTGCCACCGGCAAGCGCATCGCCGGGCTTGCCCTGCCCGCCCTGGGCGTACTGGCCGCCGAACCCCTTTACCTGCTGTTCGACATCGCCATCGTGGGCCGACTCGGTGCGCTCGCACTGGCCGGGTTGGCCATCGGTGGGCTGATCCTGTCGCTGGTGGCGTCGCAGCTGACGTTCCTGTCCTACGGGACGACGGCGCGCGCCGCCCGGTTCTTCGGCGCGGGGGACAGAACGTCGGCCGTGGGCGAGGGCGTGCAGGCGACGTGGCTGGCCGTCGGACTCGGGCTACTCGTCGTCGTGGTGGTCGAGGCCGCGGCGATGCCGTTGCTCGCCGTGATCGCCGACGGCGGGGTGATCGCCGCCGCAGCGGAGCCATGGCTTCGGATCGCCGTGCTGGGCGCACCCGCCATCCTGATCTCGCTGGCGGGAAACGGCTGGATGCGCGGCGTTCAGGACACCGCGCGGCCGCTGCGCTACGTGGTGTTCGGCTTCGCGGTGTCCGCGGTGTTGTGCCCGCTGCTCGTCTACGGGTGGTTGGGGCTGCCGCGGCTGGAGTTGGCTGGTTCGGCGGTGGCCAACCTGGTCGGTCAGTGGCTGGCGGGGCTGCTGTTCTGCCGCGCGCTGCTGGCCGAACGAGTGCCGCTGCGCGTGCGTCCGGACGTGCTGCGCGCACAGCTGGTGATGGGCCGCGACCTGGTGGTGCGCACCATGGCGTTCCAGGCGTGCTTCATCTCGGCCGCGGCCGTCGCGGCGCGCTTCGGGGTGGCCGCCGTCGCCGCGCACCAGGTGGTGCTGCAGCTGTGGAGTTTCCTTGCGCTGGTGCTGGATTCGCTGGCGATCGCCGCGCAATCGCTGGTGGGTGCGGCGCTTGGCGCGGGCCAGCTGGCGCACGCGAAGTCGGTGGCCTGGCGGGTGACGGCGTTCTCGACGTTGGCCGCGGCGGTGCTGGCGTCGGCGTTCGCGGTGGGCGCGGCGGTGTTGCCGACACTGTTCACCAGCGACCGCTCGGTGCTCGACGAGATCGGTGTGCCGTGGTGGTTCCTGGTCGCCCAATTGCCCGTTGCGGGTGTCGTGTTCGCGCTCGACGGGGTGCTGCTCGGTGCGGGGGACGCGAAGTTCATGCGCAACGCGACCCTCGCGAGCGCGTTGGTCGGCTTCCTGCCGCTGATCTGGCTGTCCCTGGCGTTCGGCTGGGGGCTGTTCGGCATCTGGTCCGGGCTGACGACGTTCATGGTGCTGCGCCTGGTGTTCGTCGGCTGGCGCGCGTGGTCGGGGCGGTGGCTGGTGGCCGGCCCGGCGTGATCCGGTCAGGGCGCCGGCGACTGCGGCGGCGGTACTACCAGCGTGGCCGGGATCGGTGCCAGCCCAGTGGGATCGCTGCCTCCCGGTCTCGGGTTCGGTGGCGTGGGATCGGTGACTCCGGGTAGCCGTCCCGGGTCGAATGGGGGCGGCGGGTCCACGATGACCGGTGGTACGGGTGGCACTTCGGGCTCCGGCGCCGGGGGCGGCGACGGCTCGGGTTGCGGCGCGGGCGGCGCGGGTTCCGGAATCACGGGTGTCGGCGTCGGGGCGGGGGTCCACACCGGGGTGGTGGCCGCGGTGGTGACGGCCCGCCGGGTCGACGTCGGCGCAGGGGCGACGCTGGCCGGTGGCGGACTGGCCGGCGCCAGCGGCGGGAGCGTCGTCGACTGCGGCAAGGTGGTGCTGTCGTCGACGGGCAGGACGGGATCGTCGCGTGTCAGCCAGAGCGCGCTCACGCCGATGACGGCGACCAACGCGGCGGCGAACAGCGACACCGGCAGCCACGACGAACGCTCCCCACGCTGCGCGCCGGTGGCCGTCGACGTGTTGTGGCTGACGAGCTGCACGTCTCTGAGAGTGGCCTCGCGCAGCCAGTCCGGTGCGGGCAGGAACACCGGTGCGCCGCCCAAGAGCGCGGCGGGCGTGACCAGCCGCCGCCGCTCGTCGTCGCAGACGTCACATGCCTCGATGTGTCGTGAGATTCGTTTGCGCATAAGGACATTGAAGTGGCCATCCCAGCCGGCGAGGATCGTGGCAAGTTCCTGACAGCCTCCGGTGTTGCGCACTCGCCGAGACACCAACAGCGCGCCAAGGGACCGCTCGACAGTGTCGCGCAACCGGTGGACCATCGTGTTCGCGTTGGTCTGGCTGACGCCGAGTACCTGTGCGAGCTCCGCTCCATCCAACCCGTGCCGGTAGGTGAGGTCGAGCACCTGCTGATCACGTTCACTGAGCCCGCCCGCGGCCTCGGCCACCAGCGTCGCCAGTTCGTCGCGGCCGGCCATCGTGTCGGGCCCGGGCTCGTCCGACGACGAGTCGAAGTGTTCGGCCACCAGCGTTTCGCGGCGGTGGTCGCGGATGTGGTGCAACACCTTGCTCCGCGCGATCGAGTACAGCCAGGGGCGCAACTTGTCGGGGTCGCGCAGTCCGCCGAGCGCATCGGCTGCGGTGCAGAATGCGTCCTGCACGCAGTCGGCGGCCGCGTCGCGGTCATGCATCATGCCCACGCAGTAGTCGTGGAGCCGGTCGGCGTACCTGTCGTAGATGAGCGCGAACGCCCGCCGGTCGCCGCGCGCCGCCGCAATCGCGAGTTCGGCGTCCGTCGGCGGCCGACCTGGACTCAGGCTCATTTCTGCGGTCATCAGCACACTCCCGGGCGACCTGCGTCGTTCGGACATTGCAGCACCAAGTCGTCGGGCGGACAAGGGTCACTGATCGATCAGGTCGGTCGGCCCCGTGAAAATGGGCTTGGGCGGATCGGGCGGCAGGGGCGCGATGGGCGCCTTGAAGATCGGACCGTCGTTGGGCGGCGGTGTCTTGATGATCGGCGGAATGATCGGCGGACCGTCGTTCGGTGGCGGAGTCTTGATGATCGGCGGCTTGGGGTCGGGTAGGGGCGGTAGCGGGGGCACGACGATGACGTCGTCGAACTCGGGAACGTTCGGCTCGGGCGGCGGCGCAGGGGCCTCGGGCGCGGGCGAGGCCGGCGCCGGGGGTTCGGCGACCACTGGCTTGGGCTTCGGTGCGGGCGCGGCAGGTGCTTCGGAGACCGGCGGCGCGACGACGATCAGTGAAGGCACACTCGGGGCAGCAGGGGCCAGGTCGGTCCCGGTCACGCCTGGAACCACGACGTCCACCGGGTCGGACCCAGCGAAGAGCACGGCGCCAAGCGCCGCCACCCCTGCGATCATGCAGGACGCGGTGAACAGCTTCAGGGCGCCGGCCTTTGCCCGCGTGTCGGGATCGTCGGCGACGCTCGGATCCTCCGCTGGTACGGACGACCACGCGGCCGCGACGGTGTTGGCGTCGGGATCGGTGGAAAACGTTGTGCTCATGATGGTGCTCCTTGGTCTGTTTGGCCTGCGGTTTTGCAGGCGTTCACAGATAGGAGCCGCCACCGGTCGTTAGTCGCACACTTTTTGCGCGACTAGTTGCTAAACCTTCTTCGCGAGTACGGCCCAGCCGTAGGGATTGGTGCGTACGTCGACGTCGGTGAAGCCCGCGGCGGCCAGCCGGTCCGACAGCGAGGCAGGGTCTACGGGGTGGTAGGTGTCCTCGGTGTGGAAAGCGGCCAAATCGTCGCTGCCGAGGCTGTCGCTGGCCACCAGCGGCGCACCGGGCCGCAGCACCCTGGCGATCTCGCCGAACAGTCGGTTCTGCAACGCGTCAGTCGGCACATGGTGCAACATGGTGAAACACGCTGCGCCGGTGAAGCTTCCGTCGGCGTAGGCCAGCGTGGTGGCGTCGGCATTGACGATCTCCACGCTCGGCACGTCGGCGAACCGCTCGCGCAACATCGCGGCGAGCTCGGGATCGATCTCCACCGACGTCAACTTCGGTACCGCCTGGCTCAACACGTCCGTGCACGCGCCGTAGCCGGGCCCGACCTCGAGCACGTCGTCACCGAGGTCGGTGTCGCCCAGCGCCCACGGCAGGATCACCTCGCGCATCGCCTGGCGCCACTCGTCGCTGCCACACATCTCGTGTGCCTCATTCATGTCACCTCACCTGTGTCCTTCCCCGCTCGATGACCGCAGCGCGATTGGCCGCGATGTCGTCGCCGCTGGTCACGCGCATCCACTGGGTGGCCGACGTCGCCTCGATCCACAGTCCGGCGCTGGTCTGCTGGTCGTCGATGCGGTGGTAGGACTCCAGCAGGGCGCGTACCGCGCGCTGGTTGTTGCCGACGATCGACGCGGCGACCTTCCGGGCGGTGGGCAGCAGCTCGTCGTGGGCGACGACCTCGGTGACCAGACCGGCCCGAAGCGCGTCGGGCGCGGACAGGTAGTCGCCGGTCATGCTCATCCGTCTGGCCAGCCCGACGCCCACCTTCTGCGGCAGCCGCACTGACAGCCCCCAGGTCGGGAGCAGCCCGACGCGGGCGTGGGTGTCGGCGAACCTGGCGTGCTCCGATGCGATGAGAATGTCGCAGTACAGCGCAAGTTCGAGGCCGCCCGTGACGGCCGCCCCGTTGATGGCCCCGATGACCGGCTTCGTCATCGGGGGCCACTTGGGGGAGATGTCGGGCAGTTCGGTGGTGTCGCCGAGCTCCTTGAGATCGAGTCCCGCGCAGAACACCGGGTCGGCCCCGGTCACGATCACCACGTCGACGTCGTCGTCGGTCTGTGCGTCACCCAGCGCCGCGTAGAACCGGGTGCGCAGCGCCGACGACAGGGCGTTGCGTGCCTGTGGGCGGTTCAGCGTCAGCGTGCGGACGCGGTCGGTGGTGTCGATCAGCAGGACGGCGTCGTCATCGGTGTCGGGCATGGGTTCACCGTATCCACCTATGGTTGAGGCATGTGCCGCAACATCACCGAGTTGCGCGGGCTCGAGCCCGCCGCCACCGAAGAAGAGATCGAGGCCGCGTCGCGTCAGTACGTCCGCAAGGTCAGCGGGATCACCCGCCCGACCGGCGCCAACGAGGGCGCGTTCGAGGCCGCCGTCGCCGAGGTCACTGCCACCACCACGCGGTTGCTGTCGCAGTTGGCGCCGCGCAAGCAGCCGCCGAAGACGGTGCCGCCGCTGCGCCGTCCCGAGGTCCGGGCCCGGATCGCGGCCAGGGGTTAAGTGAGCACGCCCGCGCTCAAGGAGTGGAGCGCGGCCGTCCACGCGATGCTCGACGGCCGTCAGACGCTGCTGCTGCGCAAGGGCGGCATTCACGAGAAGCGGTTCGCGCTGAACGCCCCGCAGTTCGTGTTCTTCCCGACGGTCGCGCACGGCCACCTCGAGCGGGTGCGCCCCGAGCACCGGGCCCTGCTCGACGCCGCGGCAGCCGACAGCACCGAGGACGCCGTAGTGATCCGGGGCGGGGCGAAAGTCGTTGCGGCCGTTGAGGTGAACCGGCCCGAGGCGCTCGAACGGATCGCCGACCTGCACATCTGGACCGCCGAGTCGGTGCAGGCCGACCGACTGGACTTCCGGCCCAAGCATCGGCTGACCGCGCTGGTGGTGCAGGCGATTCCGCTGGCCGCTCCGACGCGCTTGGTGCGCACGCCCGAATACGCGGGCTGCGTCAGCTGGGTCGAGCTACCGCTGCGCCCGCAGTGGGCCGACCCCGTGCACGACGACGCGGCGCTCGCCGAGGTGGTCGACCGGGTCCGGGGTTCAGTCGGCTGACGGCGGCTGGGGTCCCGTGGGCAGGGTCAGCCGCGACTGACCGCCCTCGCCGTGGAACACGGTGTGCGTGGCCGGCTTCATCGACCGTCCGGTGATGACGGGTTCACCCGTGCCGAGGTTCCGCGCGAAGCGAGGGTGCGACCCGCCCGCGACGATGACCCGAATCCGCGAACCCGCGCTGAAGCGGTGCGCGACGGTGTCGAGTTCGAGTCGCACCGATCCGGAATCGGTTGTCAGCCTGACGAATCCGTCGGTGACGTTCTGGGACCGGCCCTTTGCGTCGACCTCGCTGATCCGGACGAAGACGTCGTTGTGCGGGTTGTCGGAGGTGTGCGCGAGCTCGATGACGGGGGTGCCGACCACGTACAGGTCGGCTGGGAGTGGATCGCCGGTGAAGTCGAGCACGTCGGCGCGTTTCGCCAGCGCACCGTCGGCGCGGTAGCCGCCCTCAGGCGACAGCAGCCGACCGCCGATGGTGGGCGTGGGGTCGGTCGGGTCGTACGTGAACGTCGACGGAGCCGCCGCGGCGTCGGCCGGAGCGTCCGAAAGCCGGTGGGCGGGTTGCAGATACAGCGTCCGCTCCGTCGCGGCCGGCGCCCAGTCGGGTAGGTCGACCCAGCCGTGCCTGGCCACCTCGACCCGAACGGGACTGCGGGGCGGTACGGGGCGCCCGCGCAGGTGTGCGTCGAGCCAGGACAGGGTCTCTCGAACCACGACGGGCGCGCCCTTGGACATCAGCTGGGTGTGGGTCCACGCCCCGACGGTCAGTGCGGTGGTGACGCCTCGCCCACGCAGGTGGCGGTACTGCTCGAACGTCTGCGCCAAGAAGATGTCCTGCCACCCGCTGAACAGCAGCACGGGGACCTCGACACGGTCCAGTGCCGCGGTCAGCCGCATCGGCTCCCAGAACGGATCGTCGGCGTCGGGGTGTTCGAGCCAGGATTCGTACCACGGCGCACCGCTGCGCAGCAGGGCCCGGCCGGTTTCGCCGAGCGGCAGTTGGTGGGACGCGCGGTTGACGGCGCGTCCGGCGCGGGCCTGGCGGAGCCCGGCGCGAAGTTGGTTGCCGTCCTCCTGGTGGGCGACCATATCGCTCCAGCCCAGGAAGTCGTTGAGGCAGAACGAGCCGGTGCCCCACGTCGACGCGTTGAAGTCGTGTGGTCCAACGCTGATGATCGCCGCCTTCAGTTCGGGCGGCGGGTCCATGAGCAGTGCCCACTGGGTGAAGCCGAGGTAGGACAGCCCCAAGGTGGCGAACGAGCCGGTGAACCATGGTTCGGTGCGAAGCCAGGCGACCGTGTCGGCTCCGTCGGCGACCTCGTTGATCATCGGGGTGAACTCCCCACCCGACCCGAACGTGCCTCGGACGCTCTGGATTACGACGTGGTAGCCGCGGGCCGCGTAGACGGCGCCGAACAACGTCGCGTACGGGAACCCGCGCCCGTACGGGCACCGCACCAGAAGCGTGCCCGCCGGTTCGGGCGTCGTCGGGACGTAGTGGGTGGCAAGCAGGTCGACGCCGTCGCGCATGGGAATTCGGACACCGCGCCGAACGGTGAAGTCCGAAGTCGGGGGAGGAATGCGGAACAGCCGGGCCAGGCCGTGGGAGGCGAGCCGTTTGGGGCTCAATCGGAGGGGCACATCTGCAGGCTACAAAAATTCGTGGCGCCGGGTTCGGCACGCTTGACGGTGCCCTCAATTAGAGGCAGTGTACTGTCTCGAATATCGCGAGGAGGTGCGGCGTGGCGTCACCCGACGAGCTCTTGAGCGCGGCCGTCGCCCGCACTGGGCTCGACGACTTCGGCGACGACGCGTTCCGCGAGGGGCTGGAGATCCTGCTGCGGGCGCTGGCCGCGGCGCGGCTCAACGCACGCGGCGAAGGGTTCCTCTACGCCCGCATCGCGGGGTACCTCGAGCAGCGACTACACGTCGAGGATTGGTATCGCCGCCATCCCGAGATCGACGACATCCCCATCGAGGCACCGCTATTCGGGCTCGGCCTGCCGCGCACCGGGTCGACGGCGCTGTCGTGTCTGCTGGCCCAGGATCCGGACGTGCGCTACGTGCGCCGCTGGGAATCCTCGGAACCGTGCCCGCCGGCGTCGACGGTGCAGGGCGTCGACCCGCGCATCCCCTCCGACGAGCAGGTCGTCGTCGGCAGCCGCTTCCACGTGCCGCACAACACGCACGATCCCATGGAATGTCTCGACATCATGGCGATGGACTTCAAATCGCAGATCTACCAAGCCTTTGCGGCCATCCCGGAGTACTCGGACTGGCTGGTGTCCGGCGCCGACTTCACGTCGACCTATCTATTCGAGAAGCGGGTGCTCAAGCTGATGCAGTTGGGTGAGCGGCCGCTGCCCTGGCGGCTCAAGTCGCCGTCACACGTCTTGTCGCTGGACGCGCTCGACAGCGTCTTTCCCGACGCACGGTTCGTCATGACGCACCGCGATCCGACTGACGTGCTGCTGTCGGTGGTCGACTTGTACGCCGACATGGTCGGCGGGTTCAGCGACCACCTCGACCGGCACTACCTCGGCCGGCTCAACGTGGAGCAGTGGTCGGTGGGCATGGACAGGGCGGTCAAGTTTCGCGACGGCGGCGCCGAGAACAGGTTCTACGACATCGACTTCCGCGCCATGGCGGCCGATCCGATCGGCGAGGTGCGCGGGTTGTACGCGTGGCTCGGCGAACCGGTCGGCGCCGAGTTCGAGCAGCAGATGACGAGTTGGTGGGAACACAACGCGGCCAACCGCGAGCCGAGCCAACACGCAGATCCCGCCAACTTCGGGCTCGACCTCGACGCGCTCCGCCCGCTGTTCGCCCGCTACGTCGAGCACGCGCAACGCTGGACCAACCGAGAAGGGTGACCCACACATGGCGATCGATCTAACGGGCGGCATCGACCCGAGCCGTGAACTGGCCTTCGCCGAGCGGCCCGACAACCCCGAGATGCGCGACTCGGTGAGTTTCTGGGTGTTCGACGAACGCGGCGAGCTCGGCCTGCCGCGCGTCGGCATCGAAGCGCTGGCGTCCCAGTGGGCGGCGCACGCCGTGCAGGTCAACGTGGCGTTCGGAGACGGAAGGGTCTACCGGACCCGCGAGGACGGTCCGAGTTGGCCCGCGACCGGGTCGGACGGACGGCCGAGAGTACTCGGTGGCGGCCCACTCGGATTCGAGTGCGTGCGCGAATTCGACACGTGGCGAATGACTTTCGATGGCAAGTTGACGGAGACGTCGTCGGCGAACCTGGTCGAGGGTCGCAAGACCGGACCACTGGTCGACGTCAAGTTCGACGTCGAGGCCACACTCGCCGTCCCGCCCTGGATCCAAGGTGCGCTCGACACGCAGTCGGCCACTCGGTTGAAGGAGTCCGTCGAGGGCGACCTGATGGGCGGGCCCCGCTACGAACAGCTGTTCCGGGCGCGCGGCACGCTCCGGGTGGGCGACGACCACCACTCGTTCTCGGGCAGCGGCCTGCGCATCCGGCGCCAGGGCGTCCGCAAGCTCGAGGGCTTCTGGGGCCACTGCTGGCAGTCCGCGCTATTTCCCAGTGGCCGCGCGTTCGGTTACATCGCGTATCCGCCGCGCCCCGACGGGCAACCCACGTTCAACGAGGGCTACGTGTTCTCCGGTGACGGCGAGCTGATCCCCGCGCGCGTCGTCGAGGCCCCCTGGCTGCGCAGGCTGCAGCCGCTCGACGAGGACGTCTCGGTCGTGCTGGAGACCGCGGACGGCCCGGTGCGGATCGCGGGGAAGACGGTGTTGTCCACACACGACATCACCGATCCCAGCGACGTTCCGCCCGACCAGTTGGCGCTGATGGCGAACTGGACCTTCCCCGCGCTGCAGCAGGCCGGGGTGCGCTACACCTGGGATGGCGAACAGACCATCGGCATGCTGGAACGGTCGATCCCCACCGACCAACTGGTCGCGTATTAGGCGGCGTGTTGGTGGGCGAGTGTGTTGGCGATGCTTGCTTCGGTTTGGCTGGCGGGTGCGGTGGTCGGGTCGCCGGGTAGTGGTGGGGCGTTGGATCGGTGGCGGGTGCCGG
>Ga0070668_100001041_pt1 | contig 19478 bp, 16 predicted proteins | sample KBSS43metaG_FD_64661 | JGI IMG/M metagenome (GOLD analysis project Ga0070668, IMG submission 64661) | Switchgrass rhizosphere microbial communities from Kellogg Biological Station, Michigan, USA - KBS S4-3 metaG | ecosystem: Host-associated > Plants > Roots > Rhizosphere > Soil ... | reverse complement strand
TTCAGGGTGACGTCGTCAAGGATGACCTTGTCGCCGTGCGCCTTGCGGACCTTCCGCATCGTGTAGATGAATTCGGCCATGCCGTTGGATGCCTTTCGTGGACTGGGTTAACGCCGCGAACCATCCTATGCGTGGCCTTCTGGGGCTAAGCGGTCAGTGGCAGTCCCTCGACGGACTGATCCGCAACGTCGTCGTCGGTGGCGGCCTGCCCGTCGTGTTCGTCGTCGACGGCTGGCTGCTCGGACTGCTGCTTGGTCCGGTCGATGCGCGCGAGGGTTCTGGCGAGGTCCGGCCCCACCGACGTCGCCCGCACCTCGGTCGACGAACGCCGATTGCCCTCACGGTCCTCGTACTCGCTGGTGTAGACGTGACCGACGACGATGACCGGATCGCCCTTCACCAATGCGGCGCTGGTCCCGGCGACCAACCGCCCCCAGCAGTTCACCGTGACGAACAACGAGTCGCCCGCCTCCCACGTTCCGTCGGTGTTCCTGCGGCGCGAGTTGCTCGCGACGCGGAACTTGACCAACTCCTGATCGCCGACGCTCTTGTGAACGGGGTGGTTGACGATGTTGCCGACGATCGTGAACGGTGTCTCGAACATGGTGCTTCCTTCCTCGATGGCACGACGCGCTTGCGCCGCCTACGTGCCCATTCACCGCGGGCAGGCCGACGTCAGGGCCGACGGTCGATCGGTATCGACGCCGAGCTGTGGATGAATCGCGGACTGTGAACATGCGGGAATACCTGTCGGCCGCTAGTTTTGTCCCATGACGGTCTGGATCAGCCGCCGCAGCGACGCCGACATCGACGCCGACGTAGCCCGGAGTCGGATGGCCGGTGAGCTCCTCGCCGGGATCACCCTCGCCGTCAAGGACAACGTCGACGTCGCCGGCCTTCCGACCACCGCGGCGTGCCCAGAGTTCGAATATGCACCCGAGCACGACGCCGCGGCGGTCGCGGCACTGCGGGCGGCAGGCGCGGTCGTCGTCGGCAAGACCAACCTCGACCAGTTCGCCACCGGACTCGTCGGCACGAGGTCGCCGTACGGTGCCGTGCCGGACAGCCGCCGCCACGATTTCATCAGCGGTGGGTCCAGTTCGGGGTCCGCGGTCGCGGTCGCGACCGGACAAGCCGACATCGCCATCGGCACCGACACGGCCGGATCGGGGCGGGTGCCCGCCGGGCTGCAGGGCATCGTCGGCATCAAACCCACGGTCGGTGTCGTCAGCACCGACGGCGTCGTCCCGGCCTGCGAATCCTACGACTGTGTAACGATTTTCGCCCGCGACCTGAACCTGGCGAACCGCGCGATGGGCGTGATGGCCGCAGGCGCGCCGAACCGTCCATGGCCGTCCGACACGCGGCTCGCGGCGCCGCCAGAGCCCGTCGTCGCGATCCCGGCCGAGCTCCCGGAACTCGACGACGTCTGGCGGGCGGCGTTCGGCGCTGCGGTCACCGCATTGGCGGCGGCGGGGGCACGCATCGTCACGGTCGACACGGCGCCCTTTCTGGCCGCGGCGAAGCTGCTCTACGATGGCGCGCTGGTCAGCGAAAGATATGCGGCGGTGGGCGAATTCATCGACGCGCACCCCGACGCGGCCATCGACCCCACGGTCGGCCGGATCGTGACCGCCGCCCGTGACGTGCCTGCACACCGCCTGGTTGCCGACCGGCACGAGGTCAACCGACTTCGCGACGAGGCGATGGCAGCCCTCGGCGGCGTCGACGCCCTGATGGTGCCAACGGCTCCGTTCCATCCGCGCCTCGACGAAGTGGCCGCCGATCCCGTCGGCGTGAACTCCCGCATGGGCACCTACACCAACTTCTGCAACCTGTTCGACATGTGTGCCGTGTCCGTGCCCACGGGGACGGCGGGTGACGCCCAGTTCGGGGTCACCGTGTTGGCCCGTGCGTTCGACGATGCGGTGGCCTTGGACGTCGCGGCCTTGGTGTCCGGAGTCGAAGCACCGCAGGATGTTTGGCCGCTAGCGGTGGCCGACAGCACCGAGTTGGTGGTGTTTGGTGCGCACCTGCGCGGTGGCCCACTGGTCCATCAGTTGACCGACCTCGGGGCGCGTTGGGCGGGTGAATTGACGACGTCGGCGCACTACCGCATGGCGCTGCTGCCGTCGGTGCCGCCCAAGCCGGCGATCACGCGGCTCCCCGACGGCGCGGGCACCGCGTTGAAGGCGCACCGGTGGCTGCTCTCCCCCGCCGCGCTCGGCCGGTTCCTCGCCGGGCTGCCCGCCCCGATGCAACTGGGCAAGGTCGAGTTCGACGACGGCACATGGCGCACGTCGTTCGGGTGCGACGGCGCGGCCGCCGCGGCGGGCGCCGACATCAGCCATTACGGCGGCTGGGCTGCGGCCGTCGCCGCGGGCGCCGTCGGCTAGGTCCGCCGAATCGACGTCGAGCGTGCGGCCATGGCGAAGAATCGGCCGATTCTCCGCCACCATCGCACGCTCGGCGCCGAAGCCGAGTTCGTTTCCCTTGGCTGACAAGGGCATTCACGCAACGGGAGCCAGCCCCGAGCGCACCACGATCACGCTCGCGACCACGATCGCTCCGATGTCGCCGGTACATCCGCCCCTGCCTCACGCCTCGACTGCGACCACCAGTGCCGCAGCCAGCGTGGCGCCTGCGACCTCGGCGAGCAGGTCGATGTCCGGGGTGCGGGGTGCCGGGACCTGACGAAGTCGGTTAGCACCCGGGCAAAGGACGCTTGCACTACCCTCAGGTGACCCGCCGCCCGCTCCCCGTCGATTAGCGTGGCGCGCAGAATCGCGGCCTGCCGAACGACTTCCAGGTCGTGCGGAAAGCTCGTCACGCTGGCCAGCACGGCATCGAACAACGGCTCGGACGCGGGGCGCTCGGCAAGTGCCTCCGCCGACCACTCGAGATGGGTGTCGACGGCCTGCCTGAGTTCGCCCCGCCCTACGAGCTGCTCAACGAGCCGGGAATGCAGCAGTCCATCGGCATCTTCGGTACACCCGAGGAACAGCAGCTGCACTGGAGTGAAGAGAAGTACGAGTGAGGTGTTGACTCAGTTCAATCTCGCACAAGGACCGGGGCCTCATCTCGTCGAACGTGCCGCTAGGGCAAAGAATCGGCCGATTTTCCGCCACGGCCGCACGCTCGGCGTCGGGTAGCGGCTACCGCTCAGATTCACGCTGCGCCAGTTGGGCGAGCATCCTGTTGTAGGCCGCGAGGTCGGCGTCCTCGTCGCGGTCGGCCGCCCGATCCAGCCGCGTCGCCGTGCGTTGGTCGGTGCGCCGCCATTGCAGGAGCAACGCGATCAGCACCAGGACGAGCGGCACTTCGCCTGCCGACCAAGCGATTCCGCCGCCGAGTTGCTGATCGCCAAGCAGGTCGGTGTGCCAATACAGCTTCAGCGATTCGTAGAAGTCACCCGCGAGCACGGTCTTGGTGCCCATCAGCACCACTCCGAAGAAGGCGTGCAGAGGCAGCGATGCGAACACCATCGCCAACTTGCCCAGCGGCGGGATGGGGCGCGGTGTGGGGTCGACGCCGATGACCACCCAATAGAAGAGGTATCCGGACAGCAGGAAGTGCAGGTTCATCGCGACGTGCGCCGCGTGGTTGCCCGCCGCTGCGTCGAAGAGGCCACCGAAGTAGAGGCCGTAGAACCCCTCGACGAACAACACCGTCGCCACGATGGGGTTCGTCAAGAAGCGTGAGACGCGGCTATGCAGCGCGGCCAGCAGCCACTCCCGCAGCCCCGGCGGGTCGTCGCGGCCCGCCGCGGGCAGTGCCCGCAACGCCAACGTGACCGGGGCGCCGAGCACCAGCAGCACCGGCGCGAGCATCGACAGCAGCATGTGGGCCGCCATGTGCATGCTGAACATCGCGGGCATGTAGCGCCCGATTCCCGACGACGTGGCGATCAGCAGCACCGCGCAACCGCACACCCACGCGACGATGCGCCCGGCGGGCCACGCGTCGCCGCGCCTGCGCAACCGGATCACCCCGGCCACGTACACCGCCGCGAACACGATGGCCGCCGTCCCGAAGATCAGGTCGAAGCGCCAGTCGAACAGCACTCGGGCGAGCGTCGGCGGACCGGCCAGGTCGTAGCCGATCTCGACCGCGGTGACGGACGGGTTGTAGATGGGCGGAGGCGGTGGCGGGGTGCGACCCAAGGCGACGGCGATGCCGAACGTCAACCCGAAGATGACGGCCTCGACGAGCGCCAGCCGAATGAGCGGGCCGCGGGCTCCCGGATCTTCTTGCAGCGCAGCGACTCCGCGCCGCCGCTGAAGGAATCCGATGACCCCGAGCACGGTGAGTGCGACCATCTTGCCGACGATCAGCCAGCCGTAGCCGCCGTCGAACAGGTCGGCGGGACGCATCCGAACCAGCGCGTTGACGATGCCCGACAACCCCATCGCGATGAAGCACCACAGCGCGACGGCGGAGAACCGTCGACACGCGACGTCGGCGTGCTCGCCTCCGCGCAACGCGTGCGCAAGCAGGGCCAGCAGGCCACCAGCCCACACGGCGCCGACGATCAGGTGGATCAGCAGGCTGTTGGTGGCCAGGTCGTGCGAGCCGCCGGACGACGAGTGGCCGCTCAGCGCGATCGGCAGCAGGGTGACGAGAGCTCCCACGAAGAGCAACGGCGTCCACGACCAGCGCAGCACCGGGATGCTGACGACGGTGACGACGGCGGCGAACAGGGCGGTCCAGCGCCAGGTGCCCGCCGTCTCGACGAGGCTGGCAACCGACCACACCGACGAGAGACTGAGCCTGCTGGCCAGCGGCTGGCCGGTGACGTCGGAGACGCTCAGTGGCACCAGCAGCACGGCGCACACCGTCCACACCGCGGACGCGACGGTGCCGGTGCGCAGCGCGCGGTATCCCGCCACGTCGAGCACTCCGCTGGCCTGCGGCGGCACCAGGAAGGCCGCGAGCAGGAACGACCCGACGGCAGCCACCGCGGCGATTTCCCCGGCGGCGCGCACGAACGGCAGGCCGTAGTTGGTGACGGGCCCTGGATTCGGCAGCCCGGTGGCGGTCAGCGCGTCGGCCACCGACAGCGCAGCCAGGGCGGCGGCGGTCACGCCCGCGAGTAGTCCGACGCCGACGAGCACCGGCCACACCGCGCTGGTGCGGACGGGTCGCACCTGCGTCGCGTCGATTGTCACCCCATCAGGGTAGGGCGGCGCCCGGACGGGGCCGTCAAACGGTGCTCTGCGACCGCCGCGCCAACTCCCTCGCCGCGAACTGCTGACGCGAGATGCGTTCGACCTTGTCCATGTCGGCGAGGATGTCGCGCAGCTCGGCCAGAAAGGCCTCGCGGCGCTCGGTGAGGTCGGCGGCGGGTTCCAACAGGTGCTGGTCGGCGGCCACCTGGCGTGCGGTGGCGAACAGCAGCGCCGACACCGTCTCATTGCTGCGGACGCGGTCCTGCGCGACGTACTGCCGACCGACCCCCAACGCCAATTCGGTCAGGGCCTTCTCGCCGATGTCGGCGGGGGCGTCACGGAGCACGTCGGCGACGATTTCGTAGGCCTCGATGAATGGGCGCAACATGGCGCCCGCGATCAGGGGCCGCTTCCCGTGCAGCAGCGCGTCGACCTGGTCACCGCCCGCGGCGACGTGGCTTTCCCAGTCGTCGTACCACGACATCTCCTCGGCGATGTGTGCGCGGAACGCAGCGGAATCGGCGAAGTAGAAGTCGAACTTGAGTAGGTCGCGCAACCGCATGGCCTGGGCCCAGAACACCTCGAGCCGGTCGCCGTCGGACCGGGCGGCATGCGCGAGGGCGAGGTCGACGATGGACGTCTCCAGGAAGGCGTCGATGAGCGTGTTGCGGTAGAACGCCGCCTCGTGCTCGTCCTGAGGGGCGATGAGCCACACCGGTTCCCGGCCGCCGTCCACTCGGGTGACGGGGTGTCCGCCCGACATCGCGTCGACGGCCGCCCGCACGCCCTCTGGAGTACGCAGCCGCAACGCGCTGTTGGTCATCGGGGTCTGCTTGCGCGTCAGGTAGTCCAGCGAGTCTTGCAGCGTGTGGTGAAGCTGGTCGAGGGTGAGCGCGACGCCGCGAGCGGTGAGCAGCAGCGCCGACACCAGTGCGGTCGCGTTGACCGGGGTGGCCCGCAGGATGCGCCAGGCGACCTCGAACGCCATCTTCTGCAGCGCAAGGCGTTTGGCGACGTCGTCGGTGGTCAGTGGACCGTGCGGCTCGCCGAGGTACTCACGCATCGACACCGCCTCCGGGAAGCGGACGTAGATCTTGCCGTAGTTGCGCTCGCCCTGGGCCTTGATGAAGTTGTACAACCACGACAACCCCTCGGGCGTCTTCTCGCCGCCGCGGGCGTAGGCGGCGTACTCGGCGGTTTCGTGCAGCTGGTCGAAACTGATCGACACGGGTTGCAAGAGGATGTCTTCGCTGCGTCCATCGAGGTACGCGTCGGCGACGTAGGCGAGCAGACCAAGCTTGGGCGGCAACATCTTTCCGGTCCGCGACCGGGTGCCCTCGATGGACCAGCTCAGGTTGAACCGCTTTTCGACGATGTAGCCGACGAACTGCCGCAGCACGTACTTGTACAGCGGATCGTCGAGCTTGCGGCGCAGGAAGATGACGCCCGAGTGGCGCATCAACGGGCCCATGAAACCGAAGGACAGGTTGATGCCCGCGAACGTGTGGACCGGTGGCAGCCGATTCTCCTGCATCGCAACGGGCACGATCACGCCGTCGAGGTAGGAGCGGTGGGAGAACAGCAGCACGGCGGGGTGGTGCTCCAGCGATCGCCGCATCGCTTCGACCTCGGCGCGGTCGTAGTCGACGTTCGGGTCGAAGCCGCGGCTGAAGATCGCCCGGCCCAGCGACGGGATCAGATCGACGGAGAACCGGCTCCAGCCCGTCGAGAGCTCGTCGAGCATGGCGCCCGCCTTGTCGACCGTCGCGCCGGGGATCTGCTCGAGGCCCTCCCGGAACCGCGTGGACGCCAACATCTCCGGCTTCACCAACCGGGGTGACTTGTACTCGGGGCCGAGCAGCCGCAGCTCGACGCGCTCGATCGCCAGCACGGCCCGTCTCATCACGAAACGCGCGAATTCCCTGGGATTCTCGGCGACCGTGGTATCGCTCCAGTTCTGCCGCAACTCCGAGATCTTGGCAGGCTCGCCGGCCACCACCCTGGCCCGGGACGGATCCTTCTTGAGGATGCGGTGCTGCAGGAGCTGTGGGGGGCAATAGGTGTCGCGGCCCGAGAGCAATGCGACCACCTTGAAGCGCGTGGGCAGCCCACCCGGCACCCAGAACACCCGGACTGGGACGACGGACCGGTCCTCGTCGGCTTCGAGCAGCCCGACGAGGCGGGCCAGCGTCGCAGGCGGTGGGTCGTCGTCGCTGGGGAGCTCCAGGACCTCGATGCGGGACTCGGGGTGCTTGGCGCGCTGCTGCTGCAGCCAGTCGTTGAGCAGTTCCTGCTCGGCGGGGGATCCGACCGAGGCGAGCACCAGGGCGTCGCCGGTGGGCGCGAAGCTGGCGAATTCGTCGGCTGTTGCCTTCACGGACGCCCCTTGGTGGTGCGCGTCGCCTTGGTCGGATTCGCCTTGGCGGCAGTCTTCTTCGCCGGTGTCTTGGCCGCGGCCTTGCTCGCGGTCTTGGTGGCCGCCTTCTTGACTGGAGCCTTCTTGGCCGGCGTCGTCTTGATGACGGGTTTGCGCGCCTTCTTCGCACGTGCGTACGGCGGAGCGTCGGGCAATACCTCCTGCGGCCAGTCCTTTAGCGTGTCGAGGTACAGCTGACGGACCTCGGCGATGCGATCGGACAGGTTCTCGGTGGTCCAGTCGTCCACCGAAATTGGAGGAAACACGGCGACGTCGACCGTTCCCGAGCTGAACGTGCTGGAGTTCCGCTCGGCGATTACCTCGGCGTTGCGGATGACGATCGGCACGATCGGGATGCCGGTCGCCATCGCCATGCGGAACGGCCCCTTCTTGAACGGCCCGACTTCCGTGGTGTCCAGCCGGGTGCCCTCCGGAGCGATGAGGATCGAAAGACCCTTGCGGGCAAGCTCTTCCATCTTGTGCAGACTCTCGACCGCCGACTTTGGATCGTCGCGGTCGATGAAGGCCGCGTCCATCATCTTGCCGATGGTGCCCATCAGCGGATCCTTCTCCAACTCCTTCTTGCCGACGGAGGTGAAGTTGTCGCTGACGAGCCGGCCGGCGATCATCGGGTCGGCCTGGTTGCGGTGGTTGAAGATGAAGACCGCCGGCCGCTGGGCGGTGAGGTTCTCCTTGCCGAGCACGTTGAGGTCGATCCCGATCGACGCCATCAGCAGCCGGCCCCACGTGGAGGTGAAGAAGTTGACGCCGACCCTGCGGTTGCGCGTCAGCAGCCCCAGGCCGATCGCCCCCGCCGCAGCGGGCACCATGGAGGCGATGCCCGCGGCGGTGCGGATTTGCGCCACCGGACTGTTGCCGCTGCGGCTGGAGAACCGCAGCACGGGCCAACCCCGTTTGATCGCAACGGCTTCCATCTTGCCTGCGGGGTTGGTGGGCCGGGGATTGCCGACCAGGTACATCAGCGCGACGTCCTCGTCGCCGTCGGCGTAGAAGTAACTCTTCGCAAGGTCGACGCCGTTCTTGGCGGCGAAGGCCTGGACCGCACGCGCCTTGCCCGGCCCCCAGATGACCGGCCGCTGCACCTCGCCGGTGATGAGCCCGTCGTCGTCGCTCTCGAACTTGTTGCTCAGCACGTTGGTGATGCCCAAGAACTTCGCGACCGGGTCCACCTGCACGGTCAGCGCCGACGAGCTCAGCACGACGGTGTGCCCGCGGGCCATGTGCGCGCGGACCATGTCGCGCATCTCGGGGTAGATGCGCTTCTGCACGTGCTGGACGAACAGCCGCTCGCCGAGCTCGTCGAGATCGCTCAGCGAGTTGCCGTGCAGCATGCGGGCGCCCTTGCCGATGAGGTCCTCGAATTCCGAGCGGCCGAGCTGGTGGTTGAGTCCGGCCTGGACCATGCCGATGAACTCGCCCACGCTCATCTGCCCGCGGCGCAGCCGGTCCTGCGTCATGAGCACGCCGGTGAATCCGGCCACCAGGGTGCCGTCGAGGTCGAAGAAGGCGCCGACCTCCGGGCCTTCCGGGCTGGCCTTGATCTCGGCCACCGAGCCCGGGAGGCGAAGGGTGCCCTTGGGCTGCCCGTTCTGCGAACTCATTGCGGCGCACTCCCATTCGATGAGGTGATGGTTTCGGCGGCGTCCAGCGTGAAGGATGCAGGGGCGGCTCGTCCGTCGCCGCCGAGGACCAGCACCTCGTCGAAACCGGATAGCAGGCACCGCGCGAACAGAGCCGAGTCGGTGACCGACGCCCGGTCGTATCGGGCGGTGATGGTGCAGTAGCCGGCCCGGGACATCAGGACCACCATCATCGCCACGCCTGGCAGCGGGCCAATCCCGTAGTGCCGCAGTATCTTCGCCCCCGCGATGAACGTGTCGCCCTGATACATCGGAACGTTGCTGGCCTGTACGTCGGACGCGACGATCGACCCGGCCACCGACTCGAGGAAGCTGTCCGGTAACAGGCTCAGCACAGGCGCGACGGAGCCGACCAGGTCGATGGCACGTTCCTCGCGTTTCTGCATCATCTGCTTGCGCACCTTGAGAATTCGCTCGGTAGGATCAATGACGCCCACCGGCGCAGCCAGGTTGACGCCGGCGAAGCGATTGCCGCCGGACGGATCGTCACTGGAACGCAGATTGACCGGGACCGCCATGGGCACGGTCTCGACGGGCATGCCCTTCGCTTCGTGATACAGCCGCAGCGCGCCGCACAACCCAGCCAGGTAGGCATCGTTGATGGAGCCGCCAGCGGCCTTCGCCGCCTTGTGCAGATCGCTGAGCTTGATGTCGATGGCCTCGCTGCGCGACGACAGGCTGCGTCGCCGCAGCAGCGGGGACGGCTCGGATGCGGGTCCCATGACCCTGGCCCCGGACCGCGCGTACTCGACGACCCCGCCGACCGCCGAGACCGGATCGCGGACGACGCGGCCGAGCGCGTGCGCCGCTCCCCCGATCGCGCCGAGCAGACCGCCCGCGATGGAGCCCGGGAGTTTGCCAATCCCTTCGCGCATCAGATCATTGGGCGACAGGTCCTGCGGAATGGGCAGCGGTGCGTCACGTTGCCGCGGCGGGTCCCGCTCCAGGTCGTAGATGCTGGCGAACATCTCCACGCCACCGACACCGTCGGTCACCGCGTGGCTCAGGTGCAGGATGGTCGCGGCACGCCCATCGGCAAGCCCTTCGACGAGCGTCGCCGTCCACAGCGGTCTGGAGATGTCCATCGGCGACTGCACCGCCAGCTCGGCGAGGTCGATGACCTCTCGCAGCGTGCCCGGCTCGGGTACGCGGATGCGCCGGACGTGAAAGTCGAGGTTGAAGTCGGGGTCGACGACCCACCGCGGGGCGACCGTCGGCAGCGTCGGCATGACCACCTTCTGACGCAGCCGCAGCACCTTGCGCGAGGCCTGCTCGAAGCGCGCGCGGAAGCGCTCCCAATCCGGGGTGGTGTCCAGCAGCTCCACGCCCATGATCCCCGAGCGGGTGCGGGGGTTGGCCTCCCCGCGATGCAGCAGCTGGTCGACGGCGCTGAGTTCTTCGGGAAGTCCGGCCGCGTCCACTTCGGGGACGTCGTTCATGCTTGCGCTCCTCCTCCCGTGGCCGCCACTTGCTCGGCTCCACGCTAGTCCGCGGCCGCTCGACACGGAGTGCCTTTACTTGCTGTTGCGACGCTGGAACACCGTCCGTCTAGCGCGTCGCTCATAGCGAAGTTCGGCGCTCGCGACGGGCCCGCCCACTTCCGGCGCGGGATTCAGCGCATGGTTGCAACTGCAGTTCCGTCTAGGTCAGTGGGGAACCGCGCGCGGCATCTCGCGGAACGCCGTAGCATCCAACACCCCTGCCTGCTGGCCGTTCCTGCTGGGCGCAATCCGCAGCGTGACCGACGCGCCATGTGCGCCGGGCCGGATGTAGTAGCACTCGTCGGTCTCTGGGCAGTAAATGCACACCGTGTAGGGGATGACGCGTCCATCGGTTCGCGGGAATTCGCTAAGGTGTGTGCGCTGCCCCCGTAGCTCAGCGGATAGAGCAGCCGCCTTCTAAGCGGTTGGTCGCAGGTTCGATTCCTGCCGGGGGCGCTTCAAAGAGGGTGCTCGTAGTGTGGTGTTGCCACCCGACGAAGCGGACCTGCACGTACGCGTGAGCGCCGGTCGCCGTGTCGCTACTCGAGAACCCTGCTGCTACCGTCGGCTCGTTTGCTTGCGCACGCCACGTTTTGTCATTCCTTCCTCGTACGCTGCTGCACATGACAAGTGCGCGAATCGTTGGTGCTACGGCGCAGGGAAGATCTACTGTCTCCTGTCATCGCGATGAAGGGAGCATTTCTACATGACGTCCCGCGAGATACTGCCTGCCGTAACGGTGTCCAACAAGGAGATATTCGGCCCCAACATCGCTAATGAAACCCCGTTTGTCCAGATTCCGGACTGGAATAGTCCAGTGATATATTTCGTGGGGCGGAATGGCAGTGGAAAGACCCGCGCTGCAAAGCGAATCGCGACGAAGCTGAACCAGGGCACTCCTGCAACCGTGAAGATGCTTTCCACGGACAGATTAACGGGTCTTGTGGAGCAACCAAGGACAAGTGAAACAACAAAAAGGCAACTCAAAGGATTTGCCATCGACGATGCCGACACACGGACAACGGCGAAGATGCAATCATCAGTATCAGGCACCGGACTTGACGACATTTACGCAATTACCGACCGCCCCGAGATCTTGATTCGAGTCGCCGCCTTTATGCGTCGCTCGTTGCACAGATTTGTCGAGATGCGCGAAGTCAACGGTCGGATAGATCCGTTCATAGTGACAGATGAGGGCGAATATTCGCTGTTACGCGATGAAGGGCACGGATTGCGCGAAGTCCTGATTCTCCTCACGGCCACGTACCGGGATGACTGGAAAGTATTTGATTGTCGATGAACCGGAGCTACACCTGCATCCGGCACTCGCTCGCATGTGGCTGAGCGTGCTCGAGGCGGAATGCACATTAAGCCGCAGAGCGTAACCGACCTTCGCAACATTTGGTTTTTCAACGCCCTCCATCCGAGCATGCGGATCTCAGATCTCATTCTCCCGGCGCAGGAGGATCGGATTACCTCGTCGCTCCGAGAGAACCCGCGGCTACTAGGACAGATGGTATTCTCGCCGAGGCCTGTCCTCGTTGAAGGGCAGACCGATAGCGCCGCTCTCGCTATCGCGGTTTCGCGACTTCATCCCGCCAATCCTGAGGTTCCCAGCCAGACTGACTTCGTTGTATGCGGCGGTTGCAACACTCTTGCTCTCTGGTTCGAGATCGCTCAGAAAATGCGAATAGACTTTCGGGCAGTCGCTGACCTAGACGCGCTGTTCGTTCCAGATATACAACGGGTAATGGATAATTCTGGAAACGTCCGCGACCGCATAGCAACTCAATTTATGGAAGCGTCGCCCACGATAAGAAGTTCCCTGGCACCAATTTCGCAGGCGATCGGGAAAGAAGCCGCCGGAGAGTTAAGCCCACGACTCAAAGCAGATTGGCTCGCTCGTCGGCTAAAGCAGGCCGAAGGGGCGGCGAATAGTGCGCAAGACATAGACTATGCGTCCCAGCGTACCAAAGCGCTCCTCGACATTCTTCGCCAAAACGGGCTGTGGCTGTTGCACGAAGGCACACTTGAAGACTTGCTAGCCATACAGGTTAAAGACGTTCCACACGCGAGGGATGCCGCTTCAATACCCGGTGCTATCGATGAAGTTGCGAGATGGGCCGCTTTCGAATTCGATTTACACGGTGACGTAGGAGACTTCTTGAGATCGGCGTGTGAAAATATCGCTCAGCGAATTCAATTCTACGTTGGCCGCTCGCCCAACGCTGGCATAAATCAGATATTACAAGCGGTGAGGCCAGGTGACCATAGGCTAGTTGACATCGTTCAATTAGATGAGGACAAATATCGAATCACTGTGAAGGGTCTAGAGGAATTCGCCGGTTACTGGCTCGAATTCTCCCGCGCTACAGCCCCGCTTGATATGAAACTAAGTCCGCCCCACTAGACGTGGTGTCCACCCAATGGACTCCTACGCGCCCGTTTCGACTGACTGACTGCCCAGATTCGGTTCCGATTTCTCATAGGACGATTGGCACTAGAACCTGGGGCACGGTGCAGTGCATGGGTTCGGCAATTGTGGGTCGCCGCTGTTGCCTTCGGAGCCCGGGGCGAACCGGGCGCTGCTTCGGGCCGGGATGATCGACCCGAGCGTGCGAGGTCGGCGCTGACGCATAGGAGTTGCGGAATCCAGTCACCGCCCTCGACGCGACCCAGGACTGAATCCTTGCGAGCGCGCGGCAAACTCGCAGCGGCCGCCGGCCAGATCACCTACAGTCTTCCGCGACGGTTCCTTTGAGGAGGCAACCGTCACATCAGGGAGGGGATCATGGCGTTCTCAGATGGCCTTGCCAGCATCGCGAAGAAGATTCGTGACAGCAGGGACTCGGTGGAGACCGAAGAGGCAACCAAAAATGCGTTCATCATGCCGTTCATTTCCAGCGTGCTCGGCTACGACGTTTTCGACCCGTCAGAAGTAGTTCCAGAGTTCACTGCCGACGTTGGTGTCAAGAGGGGCGAGAAGGTTGACTACGCGATCTTCAAGGACGGCCAAGTCCAAATCCTCATGGAGTGCAAGAAGATTGGCGATCCCCTAGACCTGAGGTATGCGTCGCAGCTGTTCAGATACTTCGCCGTGACTTCGGCGCGGATCGCGATCTTGACCAACGGTCAGCACTACCACGTGTATACAGATGGCGACCTACCAAATCGCATGGACGAGAAGCCGTTCCTCATGTTCGACCTTCTTGACATCGACCGGACGCTCGTGCCCGAGATTCAGAAGTTCTCGAAGGAATCCTTCGACATCGACTCCGTTGTCAATGCCGCCGAAGAGCTCAAGTACATCGGCGGCATCCGCCGCATTATCGCGAGCGAGGTGAAAGAGCCATCCGAGGAATGGGTGCGCTTCTTTGTAAACCGAATCTACGAAGGTCGCACGACGCAGCGCATCCTGGATCAGTTTCGCCCGTTAGTCGCGAAGGCGCTCAACCAGTACGTGGGAGACCAGGTCAACAGCCGGTTGAAGACCGCTTTGGGCGACGACGCTCCAGACCCCAATCGCTCAACTGAAATTGGCCCTTCGCCCGCGTCTGTGGGACAGGCGGTGACAGAAGCAACTGTCGAGACGGCGCCTGTTACCGATCCCGATGTCGTGACCACCGACGAGGAGCTTGAGGGCTTCAACATCGTCCGAGCAATCGCAGTATCAGAAGTAGCGCCTGAGCGCATTCACTACCGCGACGGGAAGTCCTACTTCGCAATCCTCTTGGACGACAACAACCGCAAACCGATCATTCGGCTGAACCTCAATGGCAAGAGCGTCAAGTTCGTGACCACCTTCGAACAAGGGAAGGACGCTGGCACGAGGCGTGACATCGCGTCCGTCGTAGACATCTATAGCGTCGCCACCAAGGAGATTCGGCAGACGATTCAGCGCTACGAGAGCGGTGGTGCGCTAACTGAGACCGGTGGCTTCGACGGTACATAGTGCGTGCGGGACCGTTGCCATCCCGCCAACGGTCCCGGACGCGAAACGCCCTAGCCGTGATGGGGCTCTGCTACGAGTGCGGCGTCCGGGTACGGACATGTTCGGCTATGCCATAGATCGAGACCGCCATGCGCGACCAACTCTGTACAGCGCGCAAAACTGCGCATATTCTTACCGTGTAGGTAATGAAGTGCGTCGATTTGTCGGAGGTGAGACATGCGTCCCCGCTACCCAGGAGTGCCACCCGAGCTTGGGCAGGCCCCGCTGCGCACTGTCCGCGCCCGGGACGTCGGAGCATACGTGCAGCCGCACAAGGACCTTGCTCGACTCGAGACGCGCGGACTCCTCCATCGCCTTGCGGTGGGTTTCTATACGGTCGTGCCACAAGACCGCGTGGGTAGCGAATGGATGCCAACCCTGGAAGGCGCCGCGGCAGGGATCGGAGCGGCTGAATTCGGCGAAGGCCAGTACGCACTGATGGGCCTTACTGCCGCGCGCCTTCATCGGGCGATCCCACGCGCCGTAGCCGTTGCGGTGATCGCCGCACCGCGCAGGCGTCGGCCGATAACGATGACGGACCGGGATGCCAGCATCAGGTTCCTCCCCCGTGACATCGGCGCACTGGATGCCGAACTGATCCAGACCGATCTCGGTGGCTGTCTAGTGACCACGCCTGAGCAGACGGTGCTCGATCTCGCTCACTTGCCGAAGCTCGGCGAGCTGGAACGCGAGGCGACCGCCGCCATCCAGGCTCTGCTCCCACGATGTGACGAAGAAGCCATGGCCAGGATCGCCGCGTCGCAACGACTCGGTCGCGCGTTCGACCGCGTACGCAGGATCAAGACGTGACAGCTAGCGGATTCGGTCTTTCCCGGGATGACCTGGCACGAGAAACCCAGCGTTTCGATGTTGCGGAAGAACAGGTGCGCCGTGACCACATGATTTCCCACATCCTCGGCGCCATCTCCGCAAGTCTTCAAGACGACGTCCTTTTCTTCGGTGGAACGGCGCTGAGCCGCACCCACCTGGTGCATGCGCGGTTGAGTGAAGACATCGATCTGATCGCACTGGGCAATCGCCAGCAGATCGCCGAACGCATTGTCATTTCAGTAGATAACGCGCTGCGGCGCACTCACGGTCGTCTGACATGGGCGCCGCGATTCGGAACGCGCGACGTCGAACCGGCATTGGTCGAGACGGCCAGTGGAATCTCGATTCGGATTCAGCTACTCCACCAAAAGGGCTACGAATCATGGCCGACCGAGCTGCGCCGCATTGAACAGCGCTACCAGGACGCTCCCGGTGCAACTCTGCTGGTACCGACTCTTGACTCGTTCGCTGCGTGGAAGACCGCAGCGTGGAGCTCGCGTGCCGCTCCGCGCGACCTCTATGACTTATGGGCATTGGCGCACGCCGGAGCACTGACGCCAACGGCGGCCAGGCTATACGTCAAACACGGGCCGACGGGAAGGCCGCCACGCGAATCCAACTTCGCTGCGGCCCCGAGTGAGGCCGAATGGCGAGCATCGCTTTCACCGCAAACTCGACTGAATGTGACGGCGAGAGACGCGCTCGCCGTTGTGCGCAGAGAGTGGGCACGCGCGGTCAGGCAGCTCAAGAACTGACGATCTCCCCGGTACCCTGCGACGCATGCACGACGATGATCTGAGCCCTGATGACGAACTCGCCGAGTTGATCGGCGAGACAGAACTTGACGACGACGAAGCGGAGCTGTCCGAGGAGGACCAGCGCGGCCACACGCTGTCGATTCGGCGCGCTGACGGCACCGAAGTGGTCACCGTGTCGACCCTGGGGTCAGGGCAACAATGGTCGGTGTACATGCAGCCAGGAGGCGGCGTGCAGAACGCGTACTTAGGCGAGCAGGACGCCCCGCACGTGTGGGTGAACACCGATCAGCACGAGATCTCTCGCGACAAGGACGGCACGTACGTCATCGGCATCGACTAGGAAGAGGTGCGCCCAGGTGACCGACACTTCGACGGGTCCCATCGCGCGGCTTCGGCGTGCGATGTTCGCCAGGCACTCGAATCCGTGGAGCGCCTGGACTCGTTGGGCGAGTACGCCGTTGGTGCTGGTTCCGGTCTGGACGCGGCGCCGACGCGATGCCGCACTTGTCGCCGGCTGGCTCGCCGTCAACCCTGTGTTGTTTCCCAAGCCGTCCCATGAACGGGCGTGGGCGACGCGCGCGATGCTCGGCGAGGAGCAGTGGATCCTCGACCGCCCGCGCGACGCGTCGATGGTACTCAGCGCGTCGACGAGCGCGATTGCAGTGGTCGCGCTCGTCGCCGCCCGCCGTCGTGACCTGCGCACCGCCGCCATTGCGACCGGTGTCCAGATGGCACTGACGCTGGTGTACTGGCACCTGATGGCGCGTGCGTTCGACCGGAAGAAACTGGCATGAGGGAGGATTGGCCATGCTGACCCGCACCTTGCTGATCGCCGCCACCAGCGCGGCCGTCGTCGTCGGCGCCGTAGCGTGCACGGCCAACTCCACCCAGACGGCGCCAAGCACGTCGCCGTCGTCGGCAAGCACTTCTCAACCATCGGTCCAGCCTCCGCCGCCCGTCACCGTGACCGTCACATCGACGATCCCGACGGCAGCCGGCGGGGCCCTCACTCGCGAACCGTGCGAACTGCTGACGCCTGCGCTCGCCAAGGAGTACGCCGGCGATGACGCCGCGCAACAGAACTCCGTCGGCGACCCGCCCCAGTCCGTCGGCCCCAGCGCCTGCTACTACGTGGGCAGCGCGGGGTCGGTGCTCTTCTCGATCGATCCCCTGCCCACCGACCCCGACGCCCCGGTGAACCACTTCCACGTGATCACGCCGGACAACGAGCTTCCCGGGCTGACGTTCAAGGCGTACCGATTCGGGGCTGGCGAGAGCGTCGTCGTGGTGAAGGACGGCCTGCTGCTCGAGTTCAAGGTATCCAACGACCAAGGTGTGGAAGCCAATTGGGACGACGACGTCAAGCTCGCTGAGGCGATCGTGCCGCGCATCGGGTGACGAAGCGCTAGGCGTAGGCGGGGGTACGACGTCGCCGCGCACCCACCGGCGTCGAGTCGGCCAGCACGCACGGTCCCGTGTAGGCCCTAAAGGCACCGGTTTGGTAGAGGTGCTCGTGCCGGCGCAGGTTGATGCTGCCGACGTGGCGAATCCGGTCGGTGCGAAGCGGAATCTCGGCGTCGACCACGTCAGCGACGACGCTGGAGCTCGGCTGCGGCGCAACCTTCTTGAGCCGCGACGGGAAGAGCGGGAACAGCTGCTGGCGGACGAAGCCGTCCGGCACGTAGTCGCCCACCACGCCGTAGTTGTCCGGCAGGCGCTTCTGCGACTTCACCATCGTGCCGAAGATTCGATCCAGGATGGCGAACTGTCCGGCGTAGTTCTTGTCGATGGCCTCTTCGTCCGAAGCATGGTGCCAGTGATGCGATTCCGGCGTCACCAGCAGGTAGCGCAGCGGGCCGTAGGGAATTCGAACGTTGGCGTGGATCAGCGTGCCCTGAATGGCGATGATGACGACGTGCGCGTCCAGCACCGTCTTGTCGAAGCCGAGCACGTACAGGGGCACCATCACCAGCGTGCGCGTCGTCACCAGTTCGAGCAGGTGCAGCCGCGAGCCGGCCAGCCAGTCCATGGTCTTGGCGCTGTGGTGGATGGCGTGGAAGCGCCACAGGAACGGCACCTCGTGGAAGGCGCGGTGCGTCCAGTAGTCCACCAGGTCGGCCAGGAAGATGCACAGCAGCACCTGCGGCACGAACGGAATGCCGCCGACGACGTCGTGCAGGCCGCCCTGCATCAATGAGCCAAACACGTTGAAGAGCAAGAAGTTCACCGTCAACACGCTCACGCCGAGGAGGAAGTGGTTGGCGGCGAAGTTCACCAAGTCGTTCTGCCACGCACGACGGAAGAGGGTCTGCGCCTTGCGCATTGGGATCGCCTTCTCGATCAGGGCGAGCAGCACACCGGTCAGCACCAGGTCGATGAGGAACCAGTCCACGCCGAGGTATGGCACGTGTTCGGGGACGTTCCCGACCTTCACGAAGGGTCCGCCGCTCAACATGGCCACGCCAACCAGACCGAGGGCGAGCGCGTTGACGCTACGCCGCCGCCCGCGAAAGAGATTGACGATGGAGAGAATGCCGGCGCCGACCAACGCGGCCACGAGCAGGTACCGCACGGCACCGATCGAGTTCACTGCTCGCGTTTCGGGTGCGGTCAGAAACTGCGGGAAGTGCAGGGTCAGGACGGACAGCATCGACACTGCGCCAAGCGCCAACGCGGTGGCGCTGGTGATGACTCCGGTCCCGCGCTTCATCTCGCCACTGCTGCGGAGCAAGTCGCGAATGTCGCGGACGATGGTCGAGCCGAACATTGGAGTTCCCTTCAGGACGTTGTTGTCCTGCTGAGACTCCCAATCAGCGCTTGGCGGATCCTTGTGACCCTCTTGGCGTCGTTGGCGCCGCGCGGGTCATCAGACGCAGAGCGCCGAAAGCCACGTGTCCGTACTGGACACGTGGCTTTCGGCGGATGCGACTAGACCCCGAGCGCCGGCCCGATGGTGGTGTTCCAGGACTCCTGCATCTCCGACTCGAACAGGCCCCATGAGTGGGAGCCCTCGGGCCGGACGACGTAGGTGACCGGTACCCCGGCGGCTTTCGCGGCGTCGGCGAACTGCCTCGTGCTGTCCGCGACGATGCCCTCGATCATGCCGCCGGTGAAGTTGTTGGTGCCGGGGGGCAGCTTGTCGACGTCGCCCTGCCCGCCGCCGGAAGCCCCG
>Ga0070668_100001038_pt1 | contig 19513 bp, 14 predicted proteins | sample KBSS43metaG_FD_64661 | JGI IMG/M metagenome (GOLD analysis project Ga0070668, IMG submission 64661) | Switchgrass rhizosphere microbial communities from Kellogg Biological Station, Michigan, USA - KBS S4-3 metaG | ecosystem: Host-associated > Plants > Roots > Rhizosphere > Soil ... | reverse complement strand
CGCCTGGAGCAAGCAGATCGACCGCTGGGGCGGGGTCGCGACGGTGGATGTGGACGACATCCCGGAGCAGGTGGTGACGTTCGCGAACGAATTGCAGACGTTCCCGCGGCACCTGGGCATCCATTCCGGCGGCATGGTGATCTGCGACCGGCCGATCATCGAGGTCTGCCCGGTGGAGTGGGGCCGGATGCCCGGGCGCACGGTGTTGCAGTGGGACAAGGACGACTGCGCGGCGATCGAGCTGGTCAAGTTCGATCTGCTGGGGCTCGGCATGCTTTCGGCGCTTCGCTATGCGTACGAGATGCTCCAGGCGGACCTGGACATCAGCACGATGGATCTCACCGACGAAGAGGTCTACGGCATGCTGTGCCGGGCCGATTCGGTGGGCGTCTTCCAGGTGGAGAGCCGGGCGCAGATGGCGACGTTGCCCCGGCTCAAGCCGGAATGCTTCTACGACCTGGTGGTCGAGGTGGCGCTGATCCGGCCGGGGCCGATCCAGGGCGGGTCGGTGCACCCGTACATAAGAAGGAAGAATGGAATCGAGCCGGTTGCCTATCCGCATCCGTTGATGCGTAACGCCCTGGAGAAGACCCTGGGCGTGCCGCTCTTCCAGGAGCAACTCATGCAGCTGGCGATCGACGTCGCGGGCTTCGACCCGGCCGAGGCCGATCAGCTGCGCCGGGCGATGGGGTCCAAGCGGTCCGCCGAGAAAATGGAGCGGATCAAGGATCGGCTCTATCGGGGGATGGCCGAGCGGGGGATCACCGGCGACCTCGCCGACGACCTCTTCCTCAAACTCTCCGCGTTCGCCAGTTACGGCTTTCCGGAGAGTCACGCGATGAGTTTCGCCTATCTGGTGTACGCGAGTGCGTGGCTCAAGCGATATCACCCGGCCGCCTTCTGCGCGGCCCTGCTGAACGCCCAGCCGATGGGCTTCTACTCGCCGCAGTCGCTGGTCGACGACGCCCGCCGGCACGGTGTCGAGGTACGCCGGCCGGACATCAATCTCAGCGATGCCAAGGCGACCCTGGAGTCCACGGCGCAGACCAGGTGGGGAGCCCTGCCGGGGGAGCCGCCGCACGCGTGGGGACTCGGTGGTCCGGCGGTGCGGCAAGGTCTCGCCGCGATCCGTACGCTCGGCAGCGACCTGGCCGAGCGCATCGAACAGGAGCGGCGCGCGCACGGACCGTACGGGGGGATGACTGATCTCGCCCGGCGTACCGGATGCTCCACCGCTCAGCTGGAGGCGCTCGCCACCGCCGACGCCTTCGCGGGTTTCGGCCTTTCCCGCCGGGAGGCGCTCTGGGCGGCCGGGGCCGCCGCGCAGGACCGGCCGGACCGGCTGCCGGCGACGGTGACCGGGACCGAGGCGCCGACGCTGCCCGGCATGAGCAAGGTGGACGAACTGGTCGCGGACGTCTGGGCCACGGGGTTGTCGCCGGACGCGCATCCGGCCCAGTTCATCCGGGCCGAGCTGGACCGGGCGGGCGCGCTGCCGATCGCGAAGCTGCCGCGGGTGGAGGCGGGCACCCGGATCCGGGTGGGCGGGATCGTCACGCACCGGCAGCGGCCGGCGACCGCGGGCGGGGTGACCTTCGTGAACCTCGAGGACGAGACCGGGATGTTGAACGTGACCTGCTCGCCCGGGTTGTGGCAGCGGTACCGGCGGGTGGCCCGGACCAGTGCGGCGCTGATCGTGCGTGGCCGGCTGGAGAAGTCGGAGGGGGTGCTCAATCTGGTGGCGGACCGGCTGGAACCGGTCACCCCGCCGGTGACGCCCGCTTCCCGCGACTTCCGGTGATTGGTGGGTATTCTGCCGCTTTCATGCTGATTTATGGGGGCGGGTAATGATCCAGATGCTTGTCGGCTCGGTCCTGGCGATGGTCGCGGTGCTGGCCGGCCACCCGGACTACGGCTCGGCGCCGCGGCCCGGGTCGAAACTCACGCTCAGCTACCTGGCCGAGGCCGGCTACGCGGCCGCCGTGAAGATCACCTGCGAGCCGGCCGGCGGCGCGCACCCCGAGGTCGCCGAGGCGTGCGCGACGCTGGCCCGCACCGGCGCCGACCCGTCGAAGATCACCCCGGAGCCGACCATGTGCATCCTGGTCTACTCGCCGATCACCGCCGAGATCAGCGGCACCTGGCGGGGCACCCCGGTCGCCTGGAAGCGGACCTACGGCAACGTCTGTGAGATGCGCCGGGCCACCGGGGCGCTCTTCCGGTTCTGACCCAGCGGCCGCCACAGCGCGGCCGTGACCAGCAGCGACGCCAGGCCGGCGACGGTCATCGCGGTGGCCGCGCCGGTCAGTTCGGCGACCGCGCCGACCGCCGCGGCGCCGAGCGCCTGCCAGGTCATCCGCCCGCTGCCCTCCAGGCCGATCGCCTGCCCGGTGAGCCGCGCCGGGATCACCCGCAGCAGCCGCTGCTGCAGGCCGAGGGTGCCGCCGTAGCCGGCGCTGGCCACGAAGACCGCGACCGCCGCGACCACCGGGCCGGGCCGCAGCACGAACAGCAGATACGGCACCGCCAGCAGCGCCTGCAGCGGGCTCGCCAGCCGCTCCCGGGCGGCGGCCGGCACCCAGCGGCCGACCACCAGATCGCCGAGCAGCATCCCGGCCGCGCCCGCGATGAACAGGACGCCGGCCGTGGCGCCCGCATACGGCACGTACATCGCCTCCGCGCCGACGATCAGGCCGTTCGGCACCCAGGCGGCCAGCAGCAGCGGCCGTGCCGCCGGCGAGCCGAGCAGCTCGCGGTCGACCCGCCAGGTCGCGGCGACGCCGGCCCGGCCGGTGGCCCGCGGCGGATGGGTGCGCAGGCCGGCCGCGGTGATCAGGGCGGAAATGGCGATCAACCCGGCCGCGGTGAGCAGCGCACCGCGCGCGCCGAGCAGGGCGAGCAGGGCGCCGCCGGCGGCGAAGCCGACGATCTGCATCGCGCCCTGGACCGGCCGGCGAGCACCACCCAGCTGGTCAGCGCGCTCGGCCTGAGCCTCGGCACGGTGGGCGGCCACCTCGCGGTGCTGCGCGACAGCGGGCTGGTGAGCCGGGCCCGCAGCGGGCGGTCGGCGCTCTATCGGCGTACGGCGTTGGGGGACGCCCTCATCTGACGGAGCCGTTCCCGGCCGCCGGTGGCGGGTGCCGATACGCTGCCGGTGTGGAAACCGCATCGACGCGCACGGCCCGACCGCTGCTCACCGCCCGCACCGCCGCCGTCTGGCAGGTGCTGCGCCGCGAGTTGGAGAAGCACGCCGGCCGTGAGCTGACCGTGCTCGACGTCGGCGGCGGGACCGGCGGGTTCGCGGTGCCCCTGGCCGAGGCCGGGCACACGGTCACCGTGGTCGACGCCAGCCCCGACGCGCTCGCCGCGCTGACCCGCCGGGCCGCCGACGCCGGCGTCGCCGGCCGGGTGCGCGCGGTGCAGGGGGACGGGGACGCGCTGGCCGCTCTGGTCGCGCCCGGCAGCGTCGACCTGATCCTCTGCCACGCGGTGCTCGAGGTGGTGGACGACCCGGCCGGCGTGGTGGGCTCGATCGCGACGGCGCTGCGCCCCGGCGGGGCGGTCAGCCTGCTGGTGGCGGGGCGGGCCGCGGCCGTCCTCGGCCGGGCGATCAACGGGCATGTGCGCTCGGCGGCGGCGGTCGCGGGCGATCCGGACGGGCGTGCGGGCGCGCGGGACACGCTGCGGCGGCGCTATGACGCGCAAAGTGCGGCGGAGCTGCTGGTCGCGGCGGGGTTGCGGGTGGAGGAGACCCATGGCGTACGCGTCCTGACCGATCTCCTCCCGGCGGCGGTCGTCGAGGAGGATCCGAAGGCGGTGCTCGAGCTCGAGCTGGCGTTGTCGGCGCGGCCGCCGTTCCGGGACATCGCGGCTCAGCTGCATCTGTTCGCCCGCCGGCCGTGAGGTCCGACATATCCGGTGATGCGGTCGTCGCGGGCGACCGGCTGCTCGCCGACGCGTTTCACGTCGTGCGGCCCGCCTACGGCACGGGCAGCCTCGCCGACCTGCTGCCGAGCGTGTGCGCGGTCCTCGGGGTACCAGGTACGGCCGACGTGCTCGGGCTGGGCCGGCATCTGGACGGCGTACGGAAGGTCGGGGTGCTGCTGGTCGACGGCCTCGGGGCGTACCAGGTGCCGGTGGCCGCGCCGTACGCGCCGGTGCTCGCCGATCTCGCGGCCGGCGGCGGCGGTCATGCCGGCACCCTCACCGCGGCCTTCCCGTCGACCACGCCGGTGAGCCTGGTGACGGTGGGTACGGGGGTGCCACCCGGTGCGCACGGCATCCTCGGATTCACCGCGCGGCGACCGGACGGGCGGGTCGTCAACCACATCCACTGGGACGACGACCCGGACCCGCGCCGCTGGCAGCCGGTGCCGACCCGCTTCGAGACGGCCGGCGCCGACGGCGTGGCGGTCACCGTGATCAGCCGGCCGGAGTTCGCGGGCAGCGGGCTGACCGTCTCGGCCAACCGGGGTGCCGTCTTCGCCGGGGCCAAGGACGCCGCGGCGGTGGCCGACCGGCTGGTCCGCGCGCTGGGCGCGGGCGATGGGCCCGCCCTCGTCTACGCCTACCACCCGGACGTGGACAAACGCGGTCACGAGGACGGGGTCGACGCGCCGAGCTGGCGGGCGGCGGTGCGGGCGCTGGACGGGCTGCTCGACCGGGTCGTGCACCGGCTGCCGCGGGACGCGGCCCTGCTGGTCGTCGCCGATCATGGGCAGCTGAACGTGCCGGCGTCCGCGCACTTCGACATGGCGGACATCCCGCATCTTTCGGCGGGTGTGGTCGCGGCGACCGGCGACCCTCGGGTCCGTTATCTGTACGCCGCGGACGGTGCCCGGGACGACCTGGTCGCCGCCTGGCGGGAGACGCTGGGGGCGGCGGCCTGGGTGCTGACCCGCGAGGAGGCGATCGACGGCGGCTGGTACGGGCCGGTGCCGCCCGCGCACGCCGGCCGGATCGGCGACGTGGTGGTGATCTGCCTGGGGCGGGTGGTGGCGCTCGCAACCGGGTGGGAGCCGCCGAGCGTGGCAAAGATGGTCGCCTATCACGGCTCGGTGACCGCGGCCGAGATGACGGTGCCGTTGCTGGTGGTGCGCTGAGCCCTGCCGCGCCGCGCTTCGGTCCCGATTTTGTCAGGGGGTGCCGCTAGCCTTCCCGACGTGGGACGCAGCCAGGCGGTGCCGAGGGGTCGCGATCCGCGTTTCGGGCCGGGGGCCGACGACGCGGGCTGCACGATCCTGCATGTCGACATGGATGCGTTCTTCGCCTCGGTGGCTGTTCGCAGCCGTCCCGAGCTGCGCGGCAAGCCCGTCGTGGTGGGCGGCACGGGGCCCCGCGGCGTGGTCAGCTCGGCCAGCTACGAGGCGCGGCGGTTCGGGGTGCGCAGCGCGATGCCGACCACCCGGGCCCGGGCGCTCTGCCCCCAGGCGATCTTCCTGCCGGTCGACGGTCCGGCCGTCGCCGAGGCGTCCGAGGCGGTCATGGGCATCTTCCGGGATGTGACGCCGCTGGTCGAGCCGCTCTCGTCGGATGAGGCGTTCCTCGACGTGGCGGGCGCCCGGCGGCTGCTCGGCCGCCCCGCCGAGATCGCCCAGGCGATCCGCCGGCGCATCCTCGCCGAGCAGCAGCTGACGTGCTCGGTCGGGGTGGCGCCGACCAAGTTCGTGGCCAAGCTCGGCTCGACCCGGGCCAAGCCCGACGGCCTGGTCGTGGTGCCGGCCGATCTCGTGCTCGACTTCCTGCACCCGCTGCCGGTCGACGCGTTGTGGGGTGTTGGCGAGCGGGCCGCCGAGACGCTGCGGCGGCTCGGCCTCGGCACGGTCGGCGAGATCGCCCGGGCACCGTGGGCCATGCTGCGCGGCGCGCTCGGCGAGGCGTCCGCGACGCATCTGCACGAGCTGGCCTGGGGCCGCGACCCGCGCCGGGTCACCCCCGAGCGCGAGGAGAAGTCGATCGGCGCCGAGATGACCTTCGACGTCGACGTGGCCGACCCCGAGCTTCTCCGGCGCAGCCTGCTCGCCCTGTCGGACAAGGTCGGTGCGCGGCTGCGGGCGAGCGGCCACGTCGGCCGGACGATCGCGATCAAGGTCCGGCTGGCCGACTTCCGTACCGTCAATCGATCACGCACGGTGCCGGTGAGCACCGATGTGGCACGAGAGATTTTTGAGACCTCGTGGGCGCTGTTCGAGACTCTCGGTGCACGTGAACATATCCGGCTCGTCGGGGTGCGCGTCGAGGGGCTGACCGCGGCGGCGACCACATCGCGGCAGCTCACCCTGGGTGCGCCGGAGCGCGGCTGGCGCGAGGCGGAGGCCGCGGCCGACGCGGTGGCGGCCCGTTTCGGCCGCGCAAGCGTCGGTCCAGCCAGTCTTTTGGGACGAAGCGATCTCCGCCGCACCGAAAATCACCCGCACTCGACGGTCGTCCCGCTTTCCGACCCGCCAACCCCCTCGTAGACTTGCTCGGTAAGGCAGCCGACGGCTGTCCCGTGCCACTTACCTCAGCTTCACCCCGACCCCGCCTGGGGGGCCGGAGATGCGCCCGGGGAGGAATGCCGTGCCGCTCTCGGAGCACGAGCAGCGGCTGTTCGATCAGATCGAGCGGTCGCTTGCCGAGGACCCCAAATTCGCCTCGGCTGTGCGGGCCAGCGACCCGCGTTTCCACGCACGGCGCCGGCTCGTCGTCGCCGCCTTCGTGATCATCCTTGGTCTCGCACTTGTCGTCTACGGAACGGTGAGCAGCAACACGCCGCTCGGCGTGGCGGGCTTCGTCGTCATGCTGGGCTCGGCCGCCTTCGCGATGCAGTCCCGTCGCAAGGGCCAGGCTCCCGATCTTCACGCCGTGGGCGGCACAGCCACCCGCCGCACCCGTCAGACGCGCAAGGCCGGATTCATCGATCGTCTCGAGGACCGGTGGCGGCAACGCCCGGAGGGGCACCGCTAGCGCGGCAGTCCAGCGGAAACGCGCGCTGGCCACCGCGGACCAGCGACCGGCGATGGCGGCCACCGGCCGCCATCGCCGTTTTCCCACGCCCGTCGCCACCCTTCCACGGCCGTTTTGCCCGCCGCCCGTCGCCGCCTGTTTGGGGCGATCCCTTCTGTGGTCGTTGCCCGCCGCTCGTCGTCGCCGTCTTTGTGGCGATCCTTCTGCGGCTGTTGCCCGCCGCCGTCGCCGCCTTTGCGGGGGCGATCCGTCTGTGGTCGTTGACCGCCAATTCGACGGCTTCCCTCCTCGCGGCGCCCGGTCCGGGATGACTGTGCCGGGCAATCTTTCGCGTTGATCGCTGGCGGTCGCTCTCCTGGTCACCCGGCCGGTCGTTCGGCGCGCTACTCGCCGGCCGGATGCCCCACGCCGGTGCAGTCCCGGTTGGTGTGGGTCGCCGTGCCGCCCAGCACGCCGGCGTTGCCCACATGGCAATCGGTGTGGGACGAAACGCCGCCCACCGCACCGATTTGCCCTCACGCCCGGGCGCGCTACTCGCTGGCCGGATCCCCACGCCGGCGCAGCCCCGGTTGGGTGTGGGGCGCCTTGCCGCCCAGCACACCGGTGTTTCCAACATGGCAATCGGTGTGGGACGAATCGCCGTCCACTGCACCGATTGTTCCCACGCCGGGGGTTGATCCGCCGGGTGGTGCGGGGATGTTCGGGCTGGCTGCTCGGGAAGCGCGGGAGCGCCCGAGTGGGCTGGGCACGGTGTGTCGTCGCCTGGCTGATCGTGGGTTGGCATTGCCGGATCGTGGGGTTGGTGTGGCGTGGGTGGTCGGCTGTGTCCGTTTTTGGGGTGGTGTGGCGGGGGCCGCCGGCTGTGTCCCGTTTGTGGGGTTCGTGCGGCTGGGAGCCGGCTGGGAGTCGTCGGCTGGGTTCGGATCGTGGGGTTCGTGCGGCTGGGCGACGTCGGCTGCGCCCGCCGTGGCGGAAGGTCCGGGCGCGCCGGCGTCCCCGGCTGGGACTCCGGTGGCATGAGGGCTGGGATTCCGGCGGCCTGCGGGGCGGGGACTCCGGTGGCATGCGGGGTGGGGGCGGCGCGGGGTGTGGTGGAGTCGGTGTGGGGTGAGGCGCTGGGGACGGAAAGCGCCGCCCCCGTGGGGGCGGCGCTTTGTCAGCGGCTGCGGCTGGCTATCAGGCGGCGTGGGCTGAAGCGGGCCGTCACGTCGCGGAGGCGGCTGGCCGCGCCCATCGTTCGGGTTGAGGCCTCGGAGATCGCCAGGCGCCAGCGCAGCAGCACCGACGGCGGGAACAGGGCCGCGATGATCCGGGTGCGGCGGTTGGCCGAGCGGGCCAGGCCGCGCCGTACCTGGGCGAGGGCCTCGGTCAGCTCGCCGCCCTCGAGTGGGCGGCGGGCATACCGTGCCCGCTCCTCCGCGGTGCCGAGCAGGATGGCCGCGGCGGCCGGCTCCTCGAGCAGCACCGCGTCGGTGACCAGGCGGTGGGCGGTCACCCGGGGGGTCTCGGCCGGGTCGACCGGGATCCGGAAATCGATCATCGTGTCGAGGAGTTCGTCCCAGGCGGCGTGCGCGTCCGTGCGGGCGCGCACCGCCTCGACCGTGACCACGACGTCGTGGCCGTCCGGTGAGCCGGGGCCGGCCGCGCTCACCGCCGGCTGCCTGGGGACCGTCGCCGCGTGCCGGTGACGCCGCAGCAGTATCCGCCGCGTGGCCGGGACCAGCAGGAACGCGAGCAGCAGTGCGGCCAGGCCGACGAGCCACAGGTTTGTCGCGGAGACGCCGCTGGTGCCGGCCTCCGTCGTACTGCTCCCGCCCGGGTTGTTGACGCCCGGATCGGGCTTTTCGGCGGCGCCGGGGGCGGCCGACTGCTCGCCGCCGGGCTGTGCCGCGCCGGTCGGCGTGGTCGAGGACGGCGGCGGGTTGTCGGTGTCCGGCGCGTAGTTGGGACGGGCCGAGCCGGGCACGCTGCCCGACGGGGTGGCGTCGAACGGGATCCAGCCGAAGCCTTTCAGGTAGACCTCGGTCCAGGCGTGCGCGTTGCGGTTGGTGATCACGTACGCGTCGCCGTCGCGCTTGTCGCCCAGGGTGAAGCCGAACGCCACCCGGGCCGGGACGCCCGCGGCCCGCGACATCCAGGCCAGCGCCGCCGCGTACTGCTGGCAGTAACCCACCTTGTTGCGCAGGAACGCCGCGATGTCGCTGCTGTTGTTGGACGACTGGGTGGACAGGCTGTAGCTGAAGCCGTTCTTGGTGGAGAAGTACCGGTAGAGGGCGAGCACCTTGTCGTAGTCGGTGGTCTTGCCCTTGACCAGCTCGGCGACCTTGGCTTCGACGGCCGGGTCGGCCGGGCGGTTCGTGTACGCCTCGACGAACGGGTCACCCGCCGACATCGGCTCCGCGCCGCGCAACTGGTCGTCGGTGTACCGGGCGCGGACGTAGTCGAAGGTGTATTTCTTGCCCTTCGTCGTCGTCCGGTTCGAGAAGATCACCTGCTGGTTGCCGTCGTAGGACCAGCCGCTGCCCAGGTTGTTCACCTTGATCGTATTCGCATACACCGGCAGGTAGCTCTGGCGCAGCTCGTCGGTGATCTCCACGGTGGCGCGGTACTGCTGGAAGGTGCCGGGCGTCCCGCCGCGCGGGTCCGGCAGGCCGCGTTCGAGCGAGTTGCCGTCCAGCGCACGGTTGCTGAAGCCCTGGTTGTTGAGCTGGTCGGCGACGCCGAAGCGGAGATAGAACGGCTGCGGCTCGTTGGTGGTGACCTTGACCAGGTCGGTGATCTCGGTTTTCGCCAGGTTGCCGCTGAGCGCCGCGAAGAGGTTGACCCGGCCGGTGCCGTTGCCGCCGCCGCCCTGCCCGATGCCGGCGCCGGACTGGGTGAGCTGGGACAGCAGGCCACCGGTGATGGTCGGCACGGCCAGCGGCAGCAGCACCGCGGCCGCCACGCCGACCACGCCGAGCCGCCGGCCGGCCGCGGCGAGCGGGGACGGCTCCCACACGTCCACGTCGCGGCCGTCGCCGGTGAAGCGGCGCCCGAAACGGCGTACCCGGTCGACGTTGTCCGAGACCAGGAGCCAGAGGAAACCGGCCGCCCCGACGATGAACGGCAGCACCGGCACGCTGTCGACATAGACCGCCACCGGCACCGAGTAGATCGCCAGCATCGGCAGGCCGGCCAGCGCGGGGCGCCGGGCCACGACGGTGAGCAGGTCGACCGCGATGGCCACCGAGCCGATGCCGAGCACCGCGACGAACAGCAGGCCGTCACGATCGGGCACGGGCACGGCGTACGACCGGGTGTCCTGCCCGGCCTGGCTGAACAGGTCGGCGAAGTGCTCGAAGGCCGACGGCCCCGGGATCAGCGACCCGCTGCCGAACATCCAGGTCAGCGTCAGCAGCAGGACCATGATCATGCTGATCGTCTGGGCCCAGACGGGGAACCGGAGGGTACGGGAGAGCAGGCCGGCCCCGCAGATCAGGCCGACCGTCAGCACGCACTGGGCCAGCCAGGTCCACGTCTCGAAGATGGTCGAGATCGGCGCCGCGGCCAGCAGGGTGGCTCCGGCCGCGACCACGCCGAGACGACGCCGACCGGTCATGAGATCACCCCGCCGACGGTCTCGGCCATCGCCGCGCGCCAGGCGAAGCCGGAGGAGCCGCGCGCGGCGGCCGGCCAGAGCGTGGGCAGTGTCGACCCGTGGGTCACCGGCACCGACCGCCAGCCGCTGTGGATCAGCGCCAGCGCCGCGGCGGCGTGTTCCCGGTCGGCCTCCTGCCGTTCGCCGGGCGCCATGCTGACCCAGGTCGAGCTGTCGATCGCGAAGCCGATGCAGGTGGCACCGTTGCCGCGCAGGCCGGCCAGCAGCTCGGCCTCGGAGACGGTGAGCGACCCGAAGATGCCGATCACCAGGCCGCCGTCGGAGCGGCGGCGCACCTGCTCGACGAGGATCGAGATGTCGCCCGACTGGTCCGCCTTCACATCGGCCAGGGTATCCAGGATCGTGCCCTCCGCTGCGATCTCACCGGCATCGATGTCCACCCCGGAGCCGGTGACCAGGCGCAGCTTGTAGCCGGCCTGGCGCAGGTGCATCGCGATGCTGGCGGCGGCCGACACGGCCCACTCGATGCTGGCGGTCGGCCCCTCGCCGCGATGCGCGTACGAGCGGGTGTCCAGCACGACCGTGGCCCGGCTCTCCCAGGGCTGTTCCTCGCGCCGCACCATGAGCTCGCCGGTGCGGGCCGTCGACCGCCAGTGCACCCGCCGCAGGTCGTCGCCGCGCCGGTACTCCCGGGTGGCGGCGTCGTCCTCGCCGTGCACCGCCACCGACCGGGCGCGGCTGTCGCCGGTGCCCGCGTACTCCCCGGCCAGCCGCACCGTGGGCAGCTTGACCACCTGGGGGATGACGGTGAGCCGGTCGATGCTGGGGAACGACCGGGTCAGCTCGCACAGGCCGAACGGGTCGGTCAGCCGGATCACCAGCGGGCCGATCGGGTAGCGGCCGCGCACGTCGGCGCGCACCGTGTACGCCACCGAGCTGGCCTGGTGGGCGCCGAGCCGTTCCAGGACCACCCGCGGGCGGCTGCCCAGCGCGTACGGAAGGCGGTCTTCCAGCAGCAGCGTGCCGGTGGGCAGCCGGGACATGTTCTGCAGGCGCAGGATGACCCGGGCGCTGGAGCCGACCGGCGCGCGGCCGGGCTCCAGCGAGCGGGTGCAGGCGAGTTTGTACCGGCTACGCCCGACATACGCCGCGGCGAGCAGCGGCAGGGCGGCCAGCAGCACCGACACCCGGAGCAGGTCACGCTCGCCCAGGATGATCGCGGAGATGCCGGCCGCGGCCGCCGCGGCCAGGAAGGATCGGCCGCGCGTGGTCAGTCCTCGCAGGGCCTCTCGCATGGTCAACGCCCCCGCGACTCGTACTGGCCGCCGGCGGTGTTACGGGTGTCGTACGGCGACCGGCCCCGCTCGTGCGGCAGCGGCAGCCGGTGCACGATCTCGGCCACGATCGCGTCCGTGGTGCGCCGGTTGAGCTGCGCGTCCGCGGTCGGGATGATTCGGTGCGCGAGGACCGGCACGGCCAGGGCCTGCAGGTCGTCGGGGAGCACGTAGTCGCGGCCCTCCAGCGCGGCCACCGCCTTGGCGGTGCGGATCAGCTGCAGGGTGGACCGGGGCGAGGCGCCGAGGCGGATCTCCGGTGCCTCCCGGGTCGCGGTGACCAGCGCGATCGCGTACTGCTGGACGGCCTCGGCGGCGTGCACGTCACGCGCCGTGGCGATCAGCCGGCGTACCGTCGTGGCATCGGCGACCGCGCGCAGGTCGCTCAGCGGATCGTGGTCGCCGTGCCCGCTCAGCATCGCCAGCTCGGCGCGCGGGTCGGGGTATCCCATCGCGATCCGGGCGGTGAACCGGTCGCGCTGCGCCTCCGGCAGCGGGTAGGTCCCCTCCATCTCGATCGGGTTCTGCGTCGCGATCACCATGAACGGCGCCTGCAGCTCATACGTGGTGCCGTCGACCGTGACCTGCCGTTCCTCCATGCACTCCAGCAGGGCGGACTGGGTCTTCGGCGAGGCCCGGTTGATCTCGTCGCCGACCACCAGGTTGGCGAAGACCGCGCCGGGCTTGAACTCGAAGTCGCGCGTCTCCTGGTTGTAGACGCTGACCCCGGTCACGTCGCTGGGCAGCAGGTCGGGGGTGAACTGGATGCGGCGCACCGAGCAGTCGATCGATCGGGCGAGGGCCTTGGCCAGCTTGGTCTTGCCGACGCCCGGCACGTCCTCGATCAGCAGGTGGCCCTCGGCCAGCAGGACGGCCAAAGCGAGCCGGACCGTTGCGCTCTTGCCTTCGATGACTTGCTCGATGTTGGCCATGATGGCTTGCGTAGCCACTCGGAAGTCATCGTTCGACATCGGTCCACCGGGCTCGTCCCAGGTCGGGGTTGTCACGGGCCTCCTCCAAGTCGTTCTCGCTCCTTCCGCGGTGCGGACACCACGAAACGGTGCCCAACGCCGCAAAAGGGCAGCGAAGGTATGCGGGCCTTCGGCGCTCGCCGCCCGTCCCCACAGGTTAGCCCGATCACGGCAACTCGCCGACCCCACCGGGTCGTCGATGGAGTGCCCGTCAACCGGACGCCCGTATCAGATCGGTAAAGAATCAGACATCGGTCCAGATAGATGGGGGCGTTCATCCGATTCGGGAGGGTAGCCGCTATACCGGTCGCCGCTCCCGGGCGGCGACCGGTATCATGCAAGCCATGGCTCGGTCGTTCCTGCTCCTTAGCCGGCCGTGCTGCTGCCGATAACCGGCCCCAGCACGGCTAACCCCTCCTGCGTGAGGGGTTTTTTCGTGCCCACCTACTCCCAAGACGCGAGATGCCGACGATGAGCGAGTCAGAGACCCCGCCGTTCCGCTACACCGCCGCGCTGGCCAACGAGATCGAGCCGCGCTGGCAGGCCTTCTGGGCCGAGAACGGGACGTTCCACGCGCCCAACCCGGCCGGTGAGCTGGCCGACCCGGCCCATCCGCGGGCCGGCGCGCCCAAGCTGCACGTGCAGGACATGTTCCCGTACCCGTCGGGTGCCGGGCTGCACGTGGGTCACCCGCTCGGGTACATCGGCACCGACAGCTACACCCGCTACAAGCGGATGGCCGGCTTCAACGTGCTGCATCCGATGGGCTTCGACGCCTTCGGCCTGCCCGCCGAGCAGTACGCGGTGCAGACCGGCACGCACCCGGCGACCACCACCGCGGCGAACATCGAGCGGTACCGTGGCCAGCTGCGGCGGCTGGGCCTGGCGTACGACGACCGTCGGAGCGTCGCGACCACCGACCCGGACTATTACCGCTGGACACAGTGGATCTTCCTGCAGATCTTCAACTCGTGGTTCGACGACAAGATCCGCAAGGCGCGTCCGATCTCCGCCCTGATCGCCGAGTTCGAGGCCGGTACGCGGCCGACGCCCGGCAAGCCGTGGGCGCAGCTGAGCCCGGTGGAGCGACGCGAGCTGATCGACGGCCACCGCCTGGCGTACGTGAGTGACGCCCCGGTCAACTGGTGCCCCGGCCTGGGTACCGTGCTGGCCAACGAGGAGGTCACCCCGGACGGGCGCAGCGAGCGCGGCAACTTCCCGGTCTTCCAGCGCAACCTGAAGCAGTGGAAGATGCGGATCACCGCGTACGGGGATCGCCTGATCGAGGACCTGGACACGCTGGACTGGCCGGACCGGGTCAAGCTGATGCAGCGCAACTGGATCGGCCGCTCGCGGGGCGCGCACGTCTCCTTCCCGGCGGGTCCGGGCAAGTCGATCACCGTCTTCACCACCCGCCCGGACACCCTGTTCGGCGCGACCTACATGGTGCTGGCGCCGGAGCATGAGCTGGTCGACCAGATCGTGCCGGCGTCGTGGCCGGACGGCACCAATCCGGCCTGGACGGGCGGGCACGCCACGCCGGCCGAGGCGGTCGCGGCCTACCGGGCGGAGGCGGCGGCGAAGACCGAGACCGAGCGGACCGAAGGCAAGGAGAAAACCGGCGTATTCGTCGGTTCTTTCGCGACAAATCCCGTCAACGACCAGCAGATCCCGGTGTTCATCGCCGACTATGTGCTGGCCGGCTACGGCACCGGCGCGATCATGGCGGTGCCCGGCCAGGACGAGCGGGACTGGGCCTTCGCCGAGGTGTTCGACCTGCCGATCATCCGCACCGTGGCGGCGCCCGAGGGCGTCGAGGGCGCGTACACCGGCGAGGGCCCGGCGATCAACAGCAGCTGGCTGAACGGCAAGGGCATCGCCGAGGCCAAGGCAGCGATGATCTCCTGGCTGGAGCAGCACGGCCACGGCACCGGCGCCACCACGTACCGGCTGCGCGACTGGCTGTTCAGCCGGCAGCGGTACTGGGGCGAGCCGTTCCCGATCGTCTACGACGAGACCGGGCTGCCGATCGCGCTGCCCGACTCGATGCTGCCGGTCGTGCTGCCGGACGTCGACGACTTCTCGCCGCGCACCTTCGACCCGGACGACGCGGACACCGAGCCGGAGACGCCGCTGTCCCGCAAGAAGGACTGGGTCAACGTCGAGCTGGACCTGGGTGACGGCCCGAAGCAGTACACCCGCGAGACCAACACCATGCCGCAGTGGGCCGGTTCCTGCTGGTACGAGCTGCGCTACCTGGACCCGCGCAACGACAAGGCCCTGGTCGACCCCGAGAACGAGGCCTACTGGACGGGTCCGGCGCGCGACGGCGACTGCGGCGGCGTCGACCTGTACGTGGGCGGCGTCGAGCACGCGGTCCTGCACCTGCTGTACGCCCGGTTCTGGCACAAGGTCCTGTACGACCTGGGCCACGTCTCGTCGTTCGAGCCGTTCCGCAAGCTGTTCAACCAGGGCTACATCCAGGCGTACGCGTACCGGGACGCCCGCGGCGTCATCGTGCCCGCCGAGGAGGTGGTCGAGCGCGACGGCCAGTACTTCTACGACGGCGCCCCGGTCGTGCGGGAGTACGGCAAGATGGGCAAGTCGCTGAAGAACGTCGTCACCCCCGACGAGATGTGCGAGCAGTACGGCGCCGACACGTTCCGGGTGTACGAGATGGCGATGGGCCCGCTGGACGTCTCCCGCCCGTGGGAGACCCGCGCGGTGGTCGGCTCGCAGCGGTTCCTGCAGCGGGTCTGGCGGCTGGTGGTGGACGAGGAGACCGGCGCGGTGCGGGTCACCGACGAGCCGCTGGCCCCGGCCGTACGCAAGACGCTGCACCGGATCATCGCGGGCGTCCGCGAGGACCTGGACGAGCTGCGGTTCAACACGGCCATCGCCAAGCTGATCGAGCTGACGAATGCGCTGACCCCGCTGCCGGTCGCGTCCCGCGAGGCGGTCGAGCCGCTGGTGCTGATGATGTCCCCGTTCGCGCCGCACCTGGCCGAGGAGCTGTGGCGCAAGCTGGGTCACGAGGGCACGCTGGCCTACGCCGACTTCCCGGTGGCCGACCCGGCCCAGCTGGTGGCCGAGTCGATCACCTATCCGGTGCAGGTCAACGGCAAGGTGCGAGGCCGGGTCGAGGTCTCTCCGGATGCGGCGGAAGACCTGGTACGCGAGGCCGCGCTGACCGCGGTGGCCGAGGTGCTGGACGGCCGCGACCCGAAGAAGGTCATCGTGGTCCCGGGCCGCCTGGTCAGCGTCGTGGTGTAACCGCACCGCAGCCAGGTGGGGCGCTCTCGGCGTACCGGATGGAGCGCAAGCGAAAGGCCCGCCGCTTTCCCGCGGCGGGCCTTTCGGGCTGTCTGGATCAGGCGGCGGCTTCGGCTGCCGCGGCGCGGCGGGCGGCGCGCTTCCAGCGGACCACGATCGTGGTGGTCAGCGTGAAGCCGATCAGGGCCGGGGCCAGGGTCAGCGGGTTCAACGAGCCGGGCTGGGCCACCGCGGCGCCGATCACCGCGTAGGTCACCGCGGACGGGATCGACGCGAGCGTCGTACCCAGCAGGTAGCGCTTGCGGCAGACGCTGGTGGTGCCGTAGGCGTACCCGATCAGGCCGAACGGAGCGAGCGGCAGGAAACGCACCAGAAGCACCGCGGAGAGCCCCCGGCGGTTGAGCCAGCCGTCCAGCCGGTGCAGGCGGCCGCCGGTCCGCGCGGCCAGGGCACCGCGCCCGGCCCAGCGACCGGCGTAGTACGTCGCGACCGCCGCGATCACCGCCGCGGCCAGGGCGGTCGCCGCGCCCGTCGCGGCGCCCAGCAGCGCGCCGCAGGCCAGGGTGATCGCCGTACGCGGGACGAGCACCGAAAGCAGCAGGCCGCCGACGACCGCGATGGCCACCGCGCCCGCCGCGCCCAGCGCCGAGATGCCGTCGGCGATGTCGCGCAGCGGCAGCGTCGCCGCGGCGACCGCGAGCCCGCCGACGACCGCGCCGAGGATGCCGAAACGGACAAGACGACGCTTCCAGCTCACCGAGGCCGTCGCCGGCTGAGGCGCCTGAGGTTCCGCGAGGAGCACGCCCCGCGGGGCGATCAGGGTGTCAGTCATGCAGGCTTGGCCCCAAACTGTTCGTCGGATCAAGGTCAGGCACCGGCGGCAGCGAGCCGTTCGGCTCGGAGCCGGTCGGGCCAAGTGTCGTCGACCGGGGAAAGGCTATCCGCGCCGATCGCCCAACGCAGTAGCAGATCGGCTATAGCTGGGTTGCGAGCGAGCGCGGGCCCATGGGAATAGGTGCCCAGGATCTTGCCATGCCATGCACCCTCGGTCTGCCCATCGTTGCCGATGCCGGCGGTCACCCGGGCCAGCGGCGTGGCGGCCGGCCCGAGATGGGTGCGGCCGCCGTGGTTTTCGAAGCCGGTCAGCGCCGGCAGGCCCAGCCGGGGGTCGATGTCGCCGCGCAGCTCGCCGACCGCCCGCGTCTCACCCCGGTCGGAGTGCAGGTCGAGCAGCCCCAGGCCGGCGCATTTCGCGCCTTTCGCAAAGAACGAGTGGCCGAACAGCTGGTAGCCGGCGCAGATCGCCAGCACCGCCGCGCCCTGGTTGACCGCCCGGTGCAGGCCGCCGTCGTTGATCAGCCGCTGGGCGGCCAGCGCCTGCGGGCCGTCCTCGCCGCCGCCGATCAGGTAGATGTCGGCGGTCGCCGGCATCGGCTGGTCGGACCGCACCTCGTAGCACTCCACCGGGATGCCGCGCATCGCCGCGCGGCGGCCGAGGATCAGCATGTTGCCCCGGTCGCCGTACGTGGACAGCAGATCGGGGTAGATCCACACGATCCGCAGGGTGCTCTCAGTTGACACGGTCCAACTCCGCTCGGATGTCCTGGAAAGCCGTGTAATTGGCGATCACTTCGAGGCGGCCCGGCGGGACCAGTTGGATCGCCTCCTCAAAACTAAGTACGTGCCGGAACGGCACTGCGTTCACTTCAAGACGAACTGCCAGGTCATAGGCCCGGTCGCCGGTGATCAACACCGGGCGGTCGCGCAGCGGCGCGAAATCGACGTCGTAGAGCCAGGAAGTGTCGAAGCCGTCCGGGTCGCGGGCGTTGATGGACAGCAGGGTGGGTGCCTGCTCGGCCATGTCGAACGCCTCGAGCCAGGATGCCGGGTTCTTGGCCAGCAGCAGCCGGACGTTGCGTCCGTCGCGGTCGACCTGTGCGTAGCGGCCGGCCACCGACGCCACCCCGCTGAGCCGGGGGAGTGCCTCGATCGGGCGAACCCCGAACTCGGCCGCGACGGCGAGGGCGGTGGCCGCGTTGCCCAGATTGACCCGGCCCGGCAGCTGGAGCTTGACCAGGTGCCAGTCGCCGCGGGGGTCGACCACGCCGTCGTCCTCGACCCGCCACTGCGGGGCGGGGCGGCGCAGCCAGCAGCCGGTGCACCACCAGTCGCCGTTGCTGCGCTCGATCGGGTGGCCGCTCTCGGGGCAGACCCAGGAGTCGTCGGTCCACCGCTGGCCGGCGCTGAACCAGGTGATGTGCGAACTGCCGGTGGCGGCCCAGACCACCATCGGATCGTCGGCGTTCGCCACCACGTGTACGTCCGGGTGGCCGGCCAGGGCGGTGCGCCACAGCTGGGCCATCATCGCCACCTCCTTGGCCCGGTCGAGCTGATCGCGAGACAGATTGAGCAGCCCGACGACGCGCGGGTTGGTCTCGTCGATCACCCGGGCGAGGTAGTGCTCGTCCACCTCGAGGACCGCGAACGGGGTGGCACCGGCCTTGGCCAGCGCGGAGGTGTGCCCGGTCGGCATGTTGGCGCCGAACGAGTTGGTGGCGACCGGCCCGAGCACGCCGAGCGCGGCGGCCGCGAGCCGGGTCGTGGTGGTTTTGCCGTTGGTGCCGGACACCAGCGCGATCGCGCGACCGGCGGCCAGATGGCTCAGCAGATCGGGATCGATCTTCAGGCCGAGCCAACCGCCGATGACCGAGCCGTCGCCGCGTCCCGCGGCCCTGGAGAGCGCGGCCGCGGTCTTCGACACGGAGGTCGCGACCTTGGCGCGCAGGGGCATTTTCCCGTCCGTCACGGCGACGAGGGTACCGGAACGGGTTGTCACGCCCCGTTGCCGGACGGGCCGTAGGTGCAATCGGCGGACTCGTCCGTTCGGCTAGGTGAGTTTTGCCTGATGAGAGTGTTTGGCATGCCGATATGGATGAATCGGGAGGGGTTCCCGATCTGGTAAGTGTCAGCAATTGTGTGTTCTGATTCACCCGTAACTATAGACCGAGAGTATCGGCCGTATTTCGTAGCGTCATGGCAATTGTCACGAGCCAATAACAAATCGGACAACGACTCATGTGCCAAACACGGTACGTAATCAGCGGCTCGCCGACGATCTCCGCCGAACCGGTGTAGCAAGGTCTGGCCGGCAGCACCCGCTCGCCGGTCGCGCCGAACCGTTCACGCCGAGCCCTGCCCCGGGCCGTTCGCCGCGACCATTCGCACCACGCACAACCACAAGGGCATATGGGGGCAGGGACGGGGGACCCAAGTTCTGGTCCGCTCCGCGCCACCCGCTCCGGTGGCGGCCCAACGGAGCAGCCCTCGGGGTGAAGCCGCCGAAACTGGCGGCCGGGCAACCTTCCCGCCCGAACCCGACAGCTAACCTCGCA
>Ga0070668_100001036_pt1 | contig 19526 bp, 20 predicted proteins | sample KBSS43metaG_FD_64661 | JGI IMG/M metagenome (GOLD analysis project Ga0070668, IMG submission 64661) | Switchgrass rhizosphere microbial communities from Kellogg Biological Station, Michigan, USA - KBS S4-3 metaG | ecosystem: Host-associated > Plants > Roots > Rhizosphere > Soil ... | reverse complement strand
CTGGGCTCCGTGGTGTTCGTGGCATGGCTGCTCGCTGCGGTCACCGCGGCCGTGGCGCCAGGCGCACCGACTCGTCTCGCCGTCGCCGGCACCATCGGCACCCTGCTCGTGGTCACGGTGCTGTCGAAGCAGTCCCTGGCGATGGTCCGGGTCGACGGGCTGCCCGCGTACATCATCGTGCCGTTGCTCGGGCTGGCGCTGATCGCCCTCGCACAGGCCCGCGACAGTGGATGGCTGCTGCGGCTGCTCCCGCTGAGCTCGGCGATCGCCACGGCGGTGTGGATCATGGTCGGCGGCGCCGACGTCTCCCGGGTGGCTCAGTATGAGAGCTGCTGTGTCGCCTCGGAGCCGTTGCCCATGGCGTTGACCGCGGCGGCGCTGGGACTTCTGCTCGCCGGCACCGCCGCGGCGGTCGCTCTGGGCCGGCGCGGCGATCAGCGCGGGCTATGGGCGCTGACGATCCTGGTTCCACCGGTGATGCTGCTGGTGTCGATGTGGTTGGACGGCCTGGAGCCGTTCCGCTCGGTGGGCTCGTTCGTCGGCTCCAACGACATCAGCATCGTGGTGGCCGGGATGTCCGCCGCGGCACTTACTGCGGTGGCGCTGCCGCTGTCGCTGTCACGCCTGCTACCGCTCCTGAACCGCAGACGCGAGACCTTCGACGACCCGGTCAGCTGATTCCTGCGGTCTCCGGTCTCCGGTCACCGTCACCGGCCGGGGACGCCGTCTGTGCCAGGTCGTGTACCGCCGCGTGATCGGCGGAGACGCAAGCGGCCCGGCTTCCCAAACGGCTGACCCGAGCCGGAAACCGCAAGGTAGGTCCGGACGAGCAAACTCGGCGGTGTCCGGACCTGCTTTGCGATTCGCTGGTCAGCGCCTCGATCATCCGCATTGGTGCGGGTGGATCTCGGCCCGGACAACTTCCGGGCCAAGCACTGACGGGATCAGCCGAGCCGGTACTCCCAGCCGTCGGCGCGCCACTGGAAGTCGGCTTTCACCAGATCCCGTACGGGGAGTCCGGTGGTCACGTGCTCCAGGCCCCGGTACGTCGCGAGGTGCCCGATCAGCATGACGCGCCGATCCGCCCATCGGGTGGGCAGATCGGCGAGGAACCGGGCGACCCGCGCAATCGCCTGGCCGTGGCTTTCGCCGCCCGGGTACGGGCGCTCGCAGAAGTCGAGTCGATCACGCTTGACCTCGGCCGCGGGCGACCCGTTGCGGGCTCCGAAGTCGCACTCGCGCAGTCGCCAGTCGTAGAGGATCGGGATGCCGGTGTCGCCGAACGCGATTTCCGCCGTCTCCGCGGCGCGGCGAAGATCCGACGTGAACACCGCCACGATCCCGTCATCGCGGCGCCGCCGGCCCATCTCGGCGGCGTTGGCGCGGCCGCGTTCGCCAAGACGGCCCGGCAACCATCCGGTCGCGATGCCGCGTTCGTTGTCCTCGGTGAGGGCATGGGTCTCGAACACGATCTCGATCGACATCGCCCGAGACTACCGAGCCGCCTCGAACTCACGCTTGCGGTTCGGCCGCCGGCGCCGCGGCGAAGATCGACCGGGGCACGCCGGTGCGGGGGGTGCGATGGTGGGCTCAGACGAAGCGTCGGTCCTTGTCGACGACGAAGTAGTCGAACGCCGCCTCCGACGCGCCCAGCCAGTCGGTGTAGGGCAGGACCGGCATCCGCCGCAGCTCCAGCACGACCTGGAACCGCTTGCACGTGCCGAGCCACCGTGGGCTGAGCATGTCCAGCCGGAACGGTCCGGCGTAGGTGACACCGGTCAGCGGGTGCTTCCCTTCTTCGAGGCATTGGGCGATGGCGTTCGTCGCGGACTGCAGGTCGAACTCCCCCTTCTTGGTGGACTGCGACAGGGCCGTTCTGATGAGATTCACGATCGCCGTCTGTGAGCGGTTGTTGTTCCAGATGATGCCGTCCTTCGCGAGGTCGGCCGCCAAGGCGCCCAGGTTGGTCTTGCACAGCAGGGGCATGTCCTTGACGGGGTGCATGGTCGGGAACTTGCCGAGGTGGACCCCACACATGGCCAGCAGCGACAGATAGCCCTTGACCAGGCTCTGAGCCCCGGGGTCATCGGTTGACCCGGGGCAGAGGATGCTGCCGAATTTGTCCGCGGACAGTGCGCCGATCTTCTGTACGACGGCCTGACACATCTGCATCTCCTGCTTCGTCTTGGCGACAGTCCAGAAGCCGTAGGCGACGCCGAAGTATTGCGCGAACCATCCGCTGTCGACTTTCATGTCCGGGCCGAGGATGAAGTCGCAGATTACGTCCAACGGCATCTCGATGTTGAACTGCAACTGCGCGGAGCCGCTGACGATGGGCTTCGACGCCGGGGGAACGCCGACCGTCCGCTTCGGTTTCTGCGTGCGGCTGCTGTCCGGTTCACGGAGCACCACGATGCGGTCGCCGACGTGGTACTGCCCCGGCGGGGCCGACAGCAACGCTTTGTACAACGGCAGAATGTCAGCGAACGTCAGGTGGAGGTCACAGCGGTTGCCGGTCTGCCGTAGCACGAACTCCAGGTTTCTGCTGTCACTGGTGAATTGCCACCAGTCGTCTTCGCCGCAGCACAGCGTCGGCACTTTCCTGACCGTGCCCGGCAGCAGTTTCGTCATCTCGGCGGCGGGGGTGAGCTGCACCGCGAGCGACTCGAGGTCCTGGATCTCCACCCCCAGCGCGGCATAGCCGTGCAGCATCCGGCTGACCGGCCGTCCGGCAAGCTCCTCCGCCGCGCTTCGATCAGCTCCAACACCTGCCGCTGCTCCTGCGCCTTCGACGGTGGGTAGGCCGGCAGCCTGGACCGGAAGTCGCTGAGCCGGGCCTGGTCGAAACCGAGCAGGTCGTTGCGCAACTGAACCCAGCCGGGCGGCTCGAAGCCGAATCTCGGTGGTGCGACGGCCGCCGGCCGGTCGCCGTCCGGCGGTTGTGGTGCGGAGAACAGCTTCTCGGGCTGCTCCGACCGGGCCATGATCCTGAGCTGGGCGCAGATGATCCCGGCGGCGACCAGGTCGGCATCTGCGGGCGGCTGGAGTACGTGCAACATCCTCAGCAACGCGTATTCGTCGCCCTCCTGCCCCAACTTTTCGGCCCAGCGTTCCAGCTGCGCCCAGTCGCCGAACTTCTGAACGGTCTCGTTGTTGAGCCGTTTCTGGAGGTCCTGAGTCAGTAGCGGCCGGGCCGGGTCCATGGCGTTCCTTCTCCGTGAGCCGAGGCGCTCGGCACCAAGGATGACGGACAGCGACGACACCGGGACGGTACGTCAGCAAGTTGACAGCACGACGCTGGGCGGCATGACACGCAACGTCGCCCCAAGATCGGTTAGGCTGCCGCGATGCCGTTCGAATCCGGACAGGTCATCACCCGCCGCTATCTGCGCGGCCCCTGGGTCACCTGGGCCCAGCCGATGCGCGTGATCAGCGACGACGAAGCCGGGCTGCTGCTCTGGCACCCGGTCGGCAGCGACATCGCCCGGCTCATCGACGCCGACGGCAACACCCCGCACGAGATCGCCGTCGACCGGATGCGCGACCCGAAGCTGACCCTGCGGAGCTGGACGGACTACGACATCCTGGTTCTCATGCGGCCGGACACCGCCCACGCGGTCTGGTGGTGCTTTCAGCAGGGCGAGTTCGCCGGCTGGTACGTCAACCTCGAAGCGCCCTACGTGCGGCGTCCGGACAGCGTGGACACCACCGATCACGTCCTGGACATCGTGGTGACTCCGCAACGGCAGTGGGAATGGAAGGACGCCGACGAGTTCGATCAGCGCCTCGGCGATCCGCTCTACTTCGACAGCGCCGCGGCCGAGACGATCCGGTCGGAGGGTGAGCGGCTCATCAAGCTCATCGAGGCCGGGGAGTTCCCCTTCGACGGCACCCACTCCGACTTTCGTCCCGGCCCCGACTGGCCTTCGCTCCGGCTCACCGACACCCCCGAATTCCCGCTGCACCGGCCTGGACGACTCGAATGACCAGCACAGCCTTCGACGATCATGAGCGCGCGCAGTGGGCCGGGAAGGCGGCGGCCTATCGGGACAGCTTCGCTTCGCTCTGCGCGTACGCGGCCGGCCCGCTCCTGGACGCCGCCGGCGCCGGCGAGGACGTCCGGGTTCTCGACGTGGGCACCGGCACGGGCACCGTTGCCGCGCTGGCCTGCGCGCGGGCCGCGAAGGTCACCGCCGTGGACGCCGAACCGAGCATGCTCGACATCGCACGCCGCCGGGCCCCGGACGCCGCGACCCGCCGGGCGGTCCTGCCGCAGCTGCCGTTCGCCGACGGCTCCTTCGACGCGGTCGTCGCGAACTTCGTCATCAACCACGTCGGCGACCCCGGCGCTGCCATCCGCGACATGCGGCGCGTCGTACGCCCCGGCGGCCGTCTCGCCGTGACCATCTGGCCCTACCCGCCGCCACCCGCCCAACAACTCTGGACCACGATCTTCGACGCCGCCGGCGTTCAGCGCCCCGCCGACCTGCCCAAAGTGGCGCCGGACAAGGACTTCGCCCGCAACCGCGACGGCCTCGCCGGACTGCTCCACCAGGCGGGCCTCATCGACGTACGCTGCGACACGATCACCTGGACCCATCGCACCCACCCGGAAACGTGGTGGGCGGGCCCTGCCAACGGCCTCGGCACATCGGGCACGCTGCTGCGACGCCAGGATCCGGCCACGATCGCCCAGATCAGACACCACTACGACCAGCACACCGCGGCCTATCGAGACGCCGACGGCGAACTCGCACTCCCCACCGCTGCCCTGCTCGCCTCCGCATCCGTTCGTTGACGGAAGCGGTGGTCGAGGCTGACGCGGGTGTCGCGTCAGAGGGGCAGCCGAGGAAGTCGACGTTGAACGCGGTGCGAAGGCTCCTCGGCTGTCGGCTGGTCGCGGTGGACGGGGGTGGCCGCCAGCGGTGTAACCGTCAGACTGATCAAGTGCGCGGTGCCGGCCACGGCGTAGACCGCAAGACCGGTGCTGGACGGGTTCGGGAAGATCTGGTCGGTGATGGTCACCCGTCCGTCCTGCGCGAAGACTTCGACGGATGACGCGTCGAGGTAGACCTGCACCTGTAGCCGGCCGTCGATGAGCGCGACGGGGGCGGTGTCGGCGACCGGAAAGTGCGGGCTGAAGCCGGCGTGGCCGGAGGCGGTGCGATCCAGGACGAGTTCGCCGAGGAGGGCGCGGTAGCCGATCCGGGTGCCCTCGTCGCCGTCGTGGCGCAGAACGAGGCCGAACTCTGCGGCCGTCCCGGCGGCGAACGTCGCCTCGACGAGGTAGGGCTGGTCATCGCAGTCGGCGGGGAGCCGGTGGATCCCCTCGGGGATGTCGTGGAGTTCAAGCGCATGTGCGGGGCCGGCCGGGTCGAGCCCGGTGACGACGCGCTGACGCAGGAAAAGCCGCCGGTCGTCGGCGTGCAGCGACACCTCGCGGGGTAGGGCCATGGCGCCCCGCCAGGGCGAGGTCGGGATGGCGAGGGCGTAGTCCCAGTTGTTCATCCAGCCGAGCAGGATCCGGCGCCCGTCGGGGGCGTTGCTGTAGGACACGGTGGCGTAGTAGTCGCGGCCGTGGTCGAGCCACTGCCAGTCAGGGGTTCCGGTCGCGGTGAAGGAGGTGCCGTCGAAGTCGCCGGTGAAGTAGACACCGGCGGAGCCGCCATCACCGTCCTTGAGGAGAAGGTTGACGATGAGCACCCAGGCCAGGTCGCCGTCGACGTCCAGCGGGAACAGGTCGGGGCACTCCCAGCTCCGGCCGACGGGCTCGGCGGCCTCGAAGTGGCTCAGGTAGGTCCAGGTCCGCAGGTCGTCGGAGCGATAGAAGACCACCTTCGGATCGATGGCCTCCACGGCGGCCATGACCCAGTACTCGGCCGTCTCGCCGCGGTAGCGGAAGACCTTCGGGTCGCGGAAGTCTGCGGAGCCCCGGTTCAGGACCGGGTTGCCGGCGTACCTGGTCCAGGTCTCCCCACCGTCGAGGCTGGAGGCCAGCGACTGGGCCTGGATGCCCCGATACCGCGATCGGTCGGTGTAGTGGCTGGTGTAGACGGCGACCAGCGGGCTGCTGCCCGGCGGGCCGAGGCCGCTGGTGTTGCCCTCGTCGACCACGACGCTGCCGGAATAGATCTCCTCGTGCTCGTCGTGGCGGATCGCGATCGGGCGATCGCGCCAGTGCAGCAGGTCGGTGGAGACGGCGTGGCCCCAGGACAGGTTGGCGTGGTCGATGCCGTCCGGGTTGGTCTGGTAGAAGAGGTGGTAGACGCCGTCGGCGTAGACGAGCCCGTTCGGGTCGTTGATCCAGGTGTCGGCCGCCGTGTAGTGCATCCGGGGCCGGTAGGCGTCGCGAGCGAACGACGCCGCCGATGGCGATTCAGTCATGATCTTCTTTCCGGAGATGGCGATGCCGTGGCGTGAGGCGCCGCCGGCGTTCAGGTCCTGGGCGGGGCTACCGATGCCCGTCGCACGATCGGGCAATCGAGAAGGGTCGGGGTCGGCGGTCGTACGTCGTCCGGCTTCTCGACCTCGTCCAGGAGCCGATCTACCGCGCAGCGCCCCATCTCGTAGTGCGGCAGAGCGATACTGGTCAGTCCCGGCCCCAGACCCTCGGCAATGATCTCGAAGTTGTCGATGCTCACGACCGACAGGTCGCGGGGAATGCTCAGGCCCGCATCGGCGGCCGCTTCATAGACGCCGAAGGCCATATGGTCGTGGTAACAGAAGATCGCCGTCGGCCGGTCGGCCATCCCGAGCAGCTTCTGGACGCCGATCCGGCCATGTTTTCCGCCGGGCTCGAGCGCGACGAGGTCGGAATCGAACTCGATCCCGGCGGCGGCGAGTCCCTCGCGATAACCCTGCAGCCGGCCGACCGGGGCCGGGTAGTCGTCCGGGGTGTTGATGAAGCCGATCCGCCGATGCCCGGCGTCGGTCAGCTCCTTCACCGCGGTCCGGGCCGCCGCGACTTCGTCCGGCACGACCGACGGGAACCTCTCATCGACATCGACGGCGTCCAGCAGTACCACCGGCACACCGTTGATCTCCGCCGGGACGTGCACCCGCTGGTGGAACATCTTCGCGTAGACGATGCCGTCCACCTGATGCTGCAACAACGTGCTGGCCTGCCGCACCTCCAGCGCGCGGTTCCCGCCGCTGTCGACGACCATGAGCAACCAACCCCGCTCGTACGCCGCGTCCTGCGCACCGAGGATCATGTCGCCGGCGAACGGTGTGCTCGCGATCTGGTCGCTCACGAATCCCAGCAGGTGCGAGCGCTGGTTGCGCAGGCCGCTGGCGAGCCGGTTCGGCGCGTAGCCCAGACGAGCCGCCACCTCCCGGACGCGCTGGCGGGTCTCCAGGCTCACCCGCGACTGATGCCGCTCGCTCAGCGCGTTGGACACCGTGGAGACGGACACGCCGGCCGCCTCCGCGACCTCCCGGATGCCGGCCTTGCCCATCTCCGCCTCCAACAAAAAACGTTTTTTGGGTGGACCACAGCGTCATGTAAAACGTTTTTCTTGTCAATGCCTGGCTCCGCGGACCGATCGGCGATCGGTAGATGCGAATATTGTGCCGATGTCCTGGCCAGTGATCCGGATCCGCGACGGCCGGCCCGTCAGGCTGCGCCATTACGTCCTGACCAGCAGGGCCCGCGACGCGGACGGAAACCCGCCGACGCCGCGAGGTTAGCCTCGGTCCTGGCCGGCCATGATCAGCCGGAGCAGAGCCCGTGCGGCGGCCGCCGCCGTCGTGATGATGTCGCCGTCGTCGGTGTCGGTGCCGGCGGCGGCCTCGACGGCGGCGTTGATGCTGAGGATCGACATCCGCACCAGCAGCCCGTCGGTGGGCCCGGGGGACGGCAGCAGGGCGACCAACTCGTCGGCGAGTGCCGTCAGATTGGCGCCGACGCGGCCCCCCTCGGCGCTGCTCATCGCGCGCGCGATGAGGGGGTTGGCCGCCATGAAACGGATGCCCTGCAGCTTGTCGGCGGAGAAGGACTCCACCCAGCGCAGGACCGCGGTCTCCAGCAGCTCGGGGCTTCTCGGCTGGGTACGCAGCCACGCCACCAGGTCCTCGGCCTCGGCGGCGCGGTCCTCGAACAGCGACCGCAGGATCGCCTCCTTGCTGGGGAAGTGGTAATACAGCGACGCCTTCGTGATGCCCAGCGCCTCCGCGATCTGGCGCAGCGGGGTCGCCTCATATCCCTGGCTGGTGAACAACTCCAGGGCGACGCGCTGGGCCTGCCGCCGTGTGTGGTCGCCTCCTCGTCGAACGATCACGCGTTCCCCGCTGTCCGTACCCATGCGCCCTAGCCTACCGGCCGGCAGGCTTGACGCCAACCTGCCGGCCGGTAGGCTAAGTCCGAAAGCCGAGCAGAGGAGGCGCAATGAGCCGGTACGAGATCGTCCGCGAGTATCCGTATCCCGTCGACGAGGTGTGGCAGGTGCTGACCGACCCGGCCAACGTCGCGCGGTGGACCACCACCGGGCAGGGCGGGCGTCCCGAGGGATTCGCCGCGGTGCCGGGCACCGAGTTCCGGTTCGTCGGCAAGCCGGTGATGGGCTGGTCCGGTGTGGTCCACTGTGCGGTGATCGAGGTCGACGCGCCCCGATTCCTGCACTACACCTGGAAAGGCGACGTCGACACCGACGATGTCACCGACGTGACCTACCGGCTGGCGCCGACCACCGCGGGCACCCGGTTCACCTGGACGCACACCGGGTTCACCGGCATGGGCGGCTTCGCCATGTCCAGGTTGCTCGGACGCGTACGGCGGAAGATGCTCGACGACGGCGTACCGGCTGTCCTCGCCGCGTACCACGCAGGGCGCGCCTCGTAATCGTCGGGCGGATCGCCGCTCGAGCCGGCGCGGCGGAGGCTGACGCCCGGCTCACGGGCGTACCCAGCGGCGGTACGCGTCCGGGTCGACGTTGCTGCCACAGAGGACGGTGGCCACGCGGCGGCCGGCGAAGCGGTCGCGGTCTTCCAGGACGGCGGCGACGCCGAGGGCCGCCGAGGGTTCGACGACCAGGCCGGCGCGTTCCAGCAGCAGCCGCATGCCGGCCACGATGGACGCCTCGCGGACCAGTACCGCGTCGTCGGCCACCGCGAGCAGGTCGTCCAGGACCTCGGGGATCGGATACCGGCCGGCGACCCCGTCGGCGATGGTGTCGTACGAGTCGGTGGTGACCACCCGGCGCTCGTGCCAGGAACGGGTCATCGCGGGCGCGCCCGCCGGCTGCACGCAGATCACCTCGACGCCGGGCGACAGCGTCTTCAGGACGTAGCCCACGCCGGTGGCCATCGCACCGCCGCCCAGGGCGATCAGGACGGCATCGAAGGAGGATGCCGCGCCCGCCAGTTCCAGGCCGATGGTCGCCGCGCCCTCGCAGGTCTCGATGTCGAGGCTGTCCTCGACCAGCCGGACGCCGCGCTCCCGGGCGACCTGTACGGCACGTTCGCGGGCCGCCTCGAAGTCGCCGTCGACCAACTCCAGTTCGGCACCCAGCGCGCGGATCCGGTCGAGCTTGGCGGCGGGCGCCCGGCGGGCCGCCACCACCGTGACGTCGAGGCCGCGGCGGCGGCCGGACCAGCCCAGTGCCTGCCCCAGGTTGCCGGCGCTGGCGCACACCACGGCCGTCCGGCCCTGGCCGGTCAGCAGGTGGGTGACCAGTTCGGTGCCCCGGGCCTTGAAGCTGCGCACCGGGTTCGCCGTCTCCAGCTTGAGGCTCACCGCGCAGCCGAGCGCACTGCCCAACGCGTCGCATTCGTACAGCGGCGTATCCAGGAAGACCGGGTCGATCACCCGGCGGGCGGCGCGGATCCGATCAAGATCGAGGCGCGTTTTGAGCATGCCCAGCAACGTACCGTCGCGGACCGAGCGGGGTCAGGATCCCGCCCCGCCAAACCGGAAACGACCTGGCCAAGCGTGCCCGCCGAGGGAGCAGCGGTCCCGTTGCGGGCCTTGGCTACTGTCGCAGCGTGGGCCAGGATGATCGTCCATCGGCGGCCGGTGACGGCTCGCGAGCCGCAACGCCCGAGACCGCGACTTACGGCACCTGGATCCGGACCAGCCGCCTCCGTGTCTTCGCGGCGGTCTGCGTGCTCTCGCTGGCCGGCGCGTCGCTGACTCTGGTCTCGGCATGGTTCGCGCTGCTCCTGGTGCCCGCGGTGGTGTTCGGCTACATCGCGGTGGTGCTCGCGCTGACGGTCCGGCGCCTCGGCCCGCGCGGCGGCGACTATCAGCGCCGGATCCACGACCTCATCGTGGCCGAGGCCGCGGTGGCCGGCGCCGAGAGCGGACTGGACATCGGCTGCGGCGGCGGAGCCCTCACGATCCGGCTGGCCAAGGCGTTGCCGGCGGCCCACCTCACCGGTGTCGACTCGTGGGGCGCCGACTGGGAATACTCCAAGGGCCAGAGCGAACGCAACGCGCGGATCGAAGGGGTGGCAGCGCGGACCACGTTCGCCCAGCAGAGCGCGGCGTCCCTGCGGTTCGCCGACGCCACGTTCGACGTCGTGGTCAGCTGCCTGACCTTCCACGAGGTCCCCGACGTCCCCGACAGGTCCCGGGTGATCGCCGAGTCGTTGCGGGTGCTGCGCCCGGGCGGCCGGTTTGTGTTTCTCGACCTGTTCGCCGATCCGGCCGCCTTCGGGTCCGTGCAGCGCGTGCGGGCGGCCATCGCCGAGGCGGGGGCCGAGGTCGACAAGATCGACCGGCTCGGCAGCCGCCTGCCGCTGCCGTTCCCGCTCGGCGGCGCCAAGGTGCTCGGCCATGCCCTGATCGTCGCCGGGACGAAGGCTCGCTGACCCGACCCCGCCTCACCGCCGGTTCGGTGGGCTCGGGGCGGCGCCGAGGCTCCGCATCAGGGCGGGGATCATCACCGTCGCGGCGACGAGGTGCAGCCCGAGGAGGGCGGCGACGGTGGCCGTGTTCCCCCCGGAGAGGACCGGCGGGACCAGCGAGATCGCGGTCAGCGACACTGCCGTTTGCGCGAATCGCCGGGCGGGGCGAGCGCTCCACCGGAGCAGGGCGGCGGCGATGACGATGCCCACGATCGAGAAGAAGCCGGTCACCACGGCGAACCCGGGCAGCGGGATCGACTCGCCACCATCGGGGATCTCGAAGTCGATGCCGGCGGCCTGGGCAAGCGCGGCGGCCAGGGTGGTGGTCACCACCGCGGCCAGTGTGGCGAGGAGTCCGGTGCCGGCGAGCCGGCGCAGTCGGCGGGGGTAACCGAGCCGGCTCGGTGCGGGGTCGGTGACGACGCTGGTGTCATTCATGTCGGTCATGTCGTTCCTCCGTCCGGTACGAGCTACTCGGCGCCGTCTGCCGGCAGGCGCTCCGGCAGCCCGAGCCGCGGGAACTGGTTGTCGTGGAACGTGACGATCTCGGTGATCGACCCGCCGGAGATGCGCAGGACGTCGATCGCCAGCGGCAGGTAGGCACCCTCCGCCTTCTGCCAGAGGTAGAAGGCGACGGCGGGCTGCCGGTTCACGGCGGTGGGGACGGCGCGCAGGCCCTTCATGCTCTCGAAGCCGCCGTCAACCCAGTTGTTCACCACCGTGTCGCGGCCGACGGACAGGCCCGGCGTGGGCGGCATCGAGAAGCGGACGTCGTCGCGCAGCATCGAGGCGATCGCCGTGATGTCGGTGGCCACGCTGGCGTCGGTGAAACGGCGTACCAGCTCGCGCGTCCCGGCGTCCTCCTCGCCGCCGGTCCAGTCCTGCCGCTCGGCGGGCAGGTGCTCCCGCAGGCCGGCGCGGGCCCGCTGCAGCGCGCTGTTCACGGAGTTCACGGAGTCACCGAGGAGCTCCGCGACGTCCTTCGCCGGCCAGCCCAGCACGTCCCGCAGGATCAGGACGGCCCGCGGGCGCGGCGCCAGATGCTGGACCGCGACCAGGTACGCCAGCTCGATCGTCTCCCGCGCGACGGCGACCGCCTCCGGCTCGTCCGCGTCGCCCGCGGGCAGCTCGTCGAGCAGCCGGTCCGGGTAGGGCTGCAGCCACCCCACCTCGCCGCCGGTCGCGGGCTCCGGGCGGCGCTTCTCCAGCAGGTCCAGGCAGGCGTTGGTGGCGATCCGGTACAGCCAGGCCCGGAACGTCGACCGCCCCTCGAAGGTCTGCCGCCGCCGCCAGGCGCGGAGGAACGTCTCCTGCACGGTGTCCTCGGCGTCCTCGAACGACCCGAGCATCCGGTAGCAGTGCACGTGCAACTCCCGCCGGTGCCGCTGCGCCATCCCCGAGAACGCCGGCTCGTCGACCTCGCCCAGCCCGCTCACGTCCGATTCCTCCAGCCACGTGCCCGTACTCATCACGTCATCCTTCCGTCGTGTCCGTCGTAGGTGTGACGGGTGCGGGCCGGAAAACTCATCACAGCGCTGTGGCGGCGGGACCCTACTCGCGAGTAACATCCGGGGTCCGGTCGAGCCGGCCGGGATTTGAGCTTGGAGGCGTCCTTGACCGACCTGCGCGACACGTACGCGTCGTTCCTGCCCGCCGACCTCCGCCCGGATCCCGGGCTGCGCCCCGAATCCACCTGGTGGCAGTGGCGTGACATCGAGGCGCACATCGAGCGGGTCCGGATACCCGGCTCGACGCTGCGGGTGCTGCTGCTGCACGGCGCCGGCACGCACGCCGGCGCGATGTGGCCGCTGGCCGGCGCGATGGCCTCCCGAGGCGTCGAGGTCGTGGTCCCGGACATGCCCGGGTACGGGCACACCCGGGTCCGCAACCTGGGCAAGGTCCGCTACGACGACTGGGTCGACTTCGGGATCGACCTGGCCCGCGCCGAGGCCGCCGCCGACCCCCGCCCGCTGGTCGTCTTCGGCGCGAGCATGGGTGGCATGGTCGCGTACAACGTGGCCGCCGTCTCCGGCGTCGTCGCGGCCGCCGGCGCCACCTGCCTGCTCGACACCCGCGACCCCGCCGTACGCCGGCACGCCGCCCGGTACCGCTGGCTGGGCGCCGCCGGCCGGCCGACGCTGCGCGCGGTCGCCCCGATCGCCGACGACCTGCGGATCCCCATCCGGCTGCTCGGCAACATGCGGGCGGTCGCCAACAACCGCGCCCTGGTCCAGGTCGCGGCCGCCGACCCGCTCGGCGGCGGCGGCCGCGTCCCGCTCGGCTTCCTGCGCACCTTTCTGCAGTCGGTGCCGCGGGTCGAGCCGGAGGCCTTCACCGCCTGCCCGTTCCTGCTCGTGCATCCGGGGGCGGACCGCTGGACGCCGCCGCGGCTGAGCATTCGTTTCTTCGACCGCATCGCGGCACCGAAGGACCTCGTGCTGCTGGACAACGCGGGCCACTATCCGGTCGAAACGCCCGGCGTGCACCAACTGGCCGACGCGCTGGAGCAGCTGCGCAGCAAGGTCGCCGGCTGACCCGCTAGACCGGCGGTACGCGCCGGCGTAGCAGGCAGAACTCGTTGCCCTCGGGGTCGGCCAGCACGTGCCAGCTCTCGTTTCCGGTCTGGCCCACGTCGGCCGGCCGGGCCCCGGCCGCGAGCAGCCGCTCCAGCTCGGCGTCCTGGTCGCGGTCGGTCGCGTTGATGTCGATGTGCAGGCGCAGCTGGTCCTTCTTGGGCTGGTCGGTCCGGTTGAACACGATGGTGGGCTGCAGACCCCCGAAGCCGGCCTCGGGCGGCCCGATCTCGATGTCGCCGTCGATCCGGTCGAGCTCGACATAGCCGAGCACCTCGCACCAGAACCGGGCGAGCAGGTCGGGGTCCATCGCGTCCAGCACGAGCTCAGTTATCCGGCTAGCCATGCCCTCGATTATCCGCCGCCGGCGAGTAGCGTGCCGCGTGAGGAACCTCGTCGGGTGGGGTGGAGATGGATCCACGGCTACGGAGCGCGGTCGATGCGAGCGTGGGGTGGTATGACGACCTCTGCACCCTGCACGGGGTCGGGTCGATGCTGGTCGACGGGCTGTGGAGCGCGCTCGGCACCCCGCCGCCGCTGCACTCGGACGCGGTCGTCGTCGAGCCCGAGGTGACCGCCGACCGGGTCCTGGCCCGGCTCGACGGCCGCGCCCGCTGCGGGGTCAAGGACAGCTTCGCGACGATCGACCTGTCCCGCGAGGGCATGGAGCTGCTGTTCTCGGCCACCTGGATCCACCACGACGCCGGGCGGCATCGCAAGCGCCGGCCGCCGGCCGGGTGGGTCGCGGTGACCGGCGCGGCCGAGCTCGCCGAGTGGACCGGCCGGCACGACACCGGCGACGTCCTGTTGCCTCCGCTGCTCGAGCGAGCCCACTTCCGCTTCCTGGCCAGGTATGCCGACGAGCGCATCGTGGCCGGCGCGGTCGCCCGCCTGGGCAGCGGCACGGTCGACGTGTCGAATGTGTACGCCGTGCCGGGGCACCGCGTCGACTGGGCGGAACTCGCCGAGGTCGTCGGTTCGGTCTTCCCGGACCGGCCGCTGGTCGGCTACGAGCGCGGGGAGGCGCTCACCGCGGCGCTGGCCGGCGGCTTCGCCCCGGTCGGTGAGTTGCGGGTCTGGTTCCGCTGATCACCCGGGCCCGGCGCAAATCGTCGATACTGGCCCGATGGCCCTGATCCGGTGCGATTTCGCCGCCGACACCCTGGACATCGCCACCTCGATGACCGTGCTGCTGCCGCAGCGCGACGACGATGCCCCGCCGCCGGTGCTCTATCTGCTGCACGGCCTCACCGACGACCACGCCGCCTGGACCCGGTGGACGTCGATCGAGCGGTACGCCGACGCGAAGGGGCTCGCCGTCGTCATGCCCCAGGTGCATCGCAGCTTCTACGCGAACGAGGCGTACGGGATGCGGTTCTGGGATTTCCTCTCGGTGGAGCTGCCGCAGGTGGTCGAGCGGTTCTTCCGGGTCTCCACGCGGCGCGCGGACACGTACGTGGCCGGGTTGTCGATGGGCGGCTACGGGGCGCTGAAGTGGGCGCTGCGCGAGCCGGACCGGTTCGCGGCGGCGGCTGCGCTCTCCGGTGCGCTCGACCTCGCGTACATGCAGGAATTTGATCTGCGGCCGCACATGCGGGAGCTGGTCGCGCGGGTGTTCCCGGACCGCACCGTGGCCGGCGGCGACGAGGATCTGATGCACCTGGTCAAGACCGCCGACCCGGCCCGGCTGCCGCGGCTCATGCTGCGCTGCGGCACCGAGGACCATCTGGTCAAGCAGAACGAGCGGTTCGTGGCGGCCTGCCGCCGGGCCGGGGTGGCGCTGGACGCCGGGTTCGGCCCGGGCGCGCACGACTGGTCCTACTGGGACGCGCAGATCCAGACCGTGCTCGACTGGATGCTGCCGGCCGGGGCGTGACCCCGGCCGGTTCGGAGCCCGCTCACTCGCCGTCGCGGGACTGCTCGGCCAGGAAGCGCTCCAGCTCGGCGCCCAGCTCGTCGGCCGTGGGCAGCGGGCGCTCGCTGTCGTTGAGCAGGTTGCTCTCGCGGCCGCGGAGGAACGCGTCGTACTGTGCCTCCAGGGACGCCACCAGCCGGCCGGCCTGCTCGTCCTCGGCGATCTGCTTGTCCACGTCGGCGCGGACCAGCTCGGCCGCCTTGCGCAGCTCGCCGGTCGGCAGCGCCAGGCCGGTGCTGGCCGACACCGAGTCGAGGAGCAGCTCGGCCGCCGCCGGGAAGGTGGTCTGGGCCAGGTAGTGCGGCACGTGCGCGGCATATCCCATGGCGTCGTGACCGCCCTCGCCGAGCCGGAACTCGAGGAGGTTGCCGATGCTGGCCGGCACCTGCACGCGCTGCAGCCAGGGTTGGTGGTCGCCGAGCAGCCGCTTGTCGGTGGCGTGCGCGGTGACGCTGACCGGGCGGGTGTGCGGCACGGCCATCGGGATCGCGTTGAGGCCGATGGTCACCCGTACCCCGAAGCGCTCGACCAGGGCCGTGACCGCCGCGATGAACCGCTCCCACTGCAGGTCCGGCTCCGGGCCGGCGAGCAGCAGGAACTCGGTGCCGAGCTGGTCGCGCACCAGGTGCAGGGCCAGGCTCGGGGCCTCGTAGCTCTCCCAGTGGTCCTCCATGAAGATCATCGGAGGGCGCCGGGACCGGTAGTCGAGGAGCTGGTCGAGGTCGAAGGTCGCGATCACACGGTTGTCCAGCTGATCAAGAAGACTCTCGCGGGCCAACTGAATCGCACTGCCCGCGTCGACGAACCCGGTGAGGGCCTGGACGAGCACCGGGCCGTCCAGGGCCGGCAGGTCGTCGGCCAGCTCGTAGAGCTCGTGTGGGTCGAGCACGTCGAGGACCTCCTGTGCAGAAATGGGTAACTGCTGTCAACAACTGTTCCCCGCCGTTAATTTCCGTCAAGTGGAGGATCTTGCCAAAGTCTTGCGCGTGGCATTGTCCCGGTATCGGACGATGGTGGGGTGACCGCGGATCTCGGCCCGAGCACAAGTTCCCCGCAAGGCTCGCCTGCACGTGCATCTGCAAGGCACAATGGCACAGGAACGTTCCCTTCCCCCCTCGGAGCGATCTGGTGACCGACCCCGCCACGCCACCCCCCGGCCAGACCAAAGAAGCGATCTCCGGCACCGACGCGCCGCCGGGCTCCCTCTGGTCGCGGATGAAAGCCGACCCTCAGTACGCTCCTGAGCACCTCGCGCTCGAAGCGGTGCGCAAGCTGGGCCCCGAGGCCGCCCAGTGGGCCGAGCGTACGCGTTCTGAGCACCTTGACATCACCGATGAGGAACTCGCCTCGCTGGCCGTCAAGCGGTTCACCACGCTGGCCCGGATCTCCGGGGCCGTCTCCGGTGCTACCGGTCTGCCCGGCGCGGTGCTCGACGTCGGCGTCCTGGCCTGGAACCAGTCGCGCATGGTGCTGCACATCGCCGCGGCGTACGGTGTCGATCCCGCCCAGGGCGAGCGCGCCACCGAGCTGCTGGTGCTGCAGCGGGTGCACAAGGTCGCCGAGACGGCCCGGCTCGCGCTGGGCGTCGCGGCCGGCCGCGAGCGGGCCAGCCGGCTCTTCGACGGCGCGGGCGCCCGGCCGCTGTCCGGCGTGATGATGCGGCTGGGCGTCCGGCTCGCGCAGATGGCGGGCGTACGCGCGGCGAAGCGCCTGTTCGCCAAGATGATCCCCGGCGCCGCGATAGTGCTGGGCAGCTGGGTCAATTCGTCCGCCACCAAGGATCTCGCGGTCCGCGCCCGGGAGATGTATAGGCAGCGCTGAGCCGGCCCGCCCCGACGAGATGTTCCGTCGCCGCTAAGCCGGGCCGCTACCCGGACGATCTGTTCCGCTGAACGAGGTCGAAACCGAGGGGGCGGGCTGGTGCGTCGTGGGCTGGGCACGCTGAAGTCGCTGGGGCTGTTGGGGCTGGGCGCGGTTGCGGTGGTCCTGGGCGGCTGCGGCGCCAAGGGCGAGACCGCCGTGGCCGAGCCGACGCCGGGCGGTCAGCCCTGGGTGGTCGTGACGGCCGGCAGCGCCACGCCGTCACCGCAGCCGAGCCGCGCCGCCGCGAGGCCGAGCACGTCGCCCGCCGGCTTCCGGCCGCTCCCCACCACGAGCCCCACCCCGGCGCCGAGCAGTTCGTCGTGCGCGCCGAGCTACCCGCAGGCGCTCAAGGTCAACAGCGCGTCGGTGGTCACCGGCACCACCAGCGGCACGGTCACCTGGTGGAACCCGGGCGGCAGCAACCTCGTGGAGTACCGCCTGACCGCGATCAGCCAGGACCTGTCGGCCGGCGAGCAGCGCGACATCGGCTGGACGGTGATCACCCCGGGCGACTCGTGCGGCTTCCTGAGCGCCACCGTCACCGGCCTGGAGCCCAAGACCCCGTACGTCTTCTCGGTCGACGCCGTCACCACGGTCCGCGGCCGGGACGGCACCCGGGCCGCCACCGTGGCGCGTTCCCGCCCGATCAGTACGAACTGAGCGTCCGCTCCGGCCGGAAACCCTGCTCCCCGGCCCGCCCCAGGTCGAGGACCATGCCGTCGGTGACCTGGTCCAGCGCGTAGCGGGTGAGCGCCGGCTCACGGCGTACCGCGGCCAGCGTCGCGACCGCGCGGGCCGCCGCGACCGGCACATGCCGCACCGGCACCCCCAGCACGGCCGCCACCGCCGCGTCCCGCCGGTAGGCGACCGCGTCGGCGATGTTGTAGGCGCCGGCCGGCCAGGCGGCAGCCGCCAGGCAGGCTTCCGCCAGGTTGTCCACGGCGGTCAGGCTCAGCGGCACGTCCGGCCCGGGCAGCCAGGCCCGGCCGCCGCGCACGATCCGGCGCAGCCGGGGCAGCAGATGCGGATCGCCCGGGCCGTAGACGGCGCGCGGCCGCAGCACCACCGCGCCCGCGGCCAGGGCCAGCCGCTCGCCCGCCGCCTTGCTGCGCCCGTACGCCGTGCGCTGGTCCGACACCGGGTGATCCTCGCGCACCGGCGCGGCATACGGCCCCGGCCGGTAGACGCTGGCGCTGCTCACCCAGACCACCGGCCGCCCGCCGGCCGCGTCCAGCAGCCGCCGCGTCCCGTCGACGTTGACCGCCCGGAAGGCCGCCTCGGCCGCCGCCGACGGCCGCGGGTCACCCACCGCGGCGGCCAGGTGCAGCACGACATCGGCGCCGGCCAGGTCGGGGGTGTCCCGGGTGGCGTCCCAGCGAAGGTGCCGCCCGACCGGGCCGGGCCGGCGCCCCAGGCAGATCACCTCCGCGCCGCGTGCGGCGGCGAGCCGGGCCACCGCGCTGCCACAGAACCCGCTGGCCCCGGTGACGGCGATCCTCACGACGGACGCCGCCGGACGACCAGCGACCGCCAGGCCGGCAGCGCGGAACGCCGGTCGGCGCCGGCCCGCACGACCACCGGCCGGTGCGGCGCCAGCGCGGCGAGCAGGTCGGTGAGCTGGGCGCGGGCCAGCCGGGCACCCGGGCAGGCGTGCGGGCCGGCGCCGAAGACCAGCTGCGCGGTCTGTGCGGGTGCCGGATCGGCCGGGTCGGGGTCGCGTCGGTGGGCGTCGGCGGCATGCCGGGCGATCAGCAGCAGCCGGTCGCCGGCCCGCACCGGGCAGCCACCCACCGTGGCATCGGCGGCGGCGACGCGCGGCAGGAGTGGGGAGGGCGCGGTGACGCGCAGCAGCTCGTCGGCGAGGACCGGCAGCCCGGCGTACGGCCACAGGTCGTCGTCCGCCGCCCACGCCGCCGCCCGGGGCAGGCCCGCGACCGTGGTGTTGATCGCGGCGACCGCCAGCATCACGGCGAGACCCGCGTGGCCCGGGTCGTCCGGCGCGACCAGCCGGATCAGCCGGTCCGCGGCGGCCTCGGCCCGCCGTTCCGCCCGGCGCCGGCCGGGGCCGGGCAGGTGCGCGCGGGCCGCCGTGGCGCCGGCCTCGCGGGCGGCCGAGGCCAGCTCCAACGGGTCCGCGTCGAGGTCGAGCAGGGCCGCCGTGGTGCGCCCGCCGATCTCGGCGGCGAGCGGCACCAGGTCGACCGGGTCGCCGGCGGCCAGCGCGGCGAGGCGTTCGGCAAGAACGGCGGTCCACACCGGCCGGAGCCGTTCGACGCCGGCCGCGCCGAGCCGCTCGGCGGTGTTCCGGCGGGTCTGCCGGTGCGCGTCCC
>Ga0070668_100001034_pt1 | contig 19537 bp, 18 predicted proteins | sample KBSS43metaG_FD_64661 | JGI IMG/M metagenome (GOLD analysis project Ga0070668, IMG submission 64661) | Switchgrass rhizosphere microbial communities from Kellogg Biological Station, Michigan, USA - KBS S4-3 metaG | ecosystem: Host-associated > Plants > Roots > Rhizosphere > Soil ... | reverse complement strand
CGCCGCCGAAGACGTAGTGGACGGCGAGCGCGCCGAGCACGGAGAGGACCACCGCGGTGAAGGCGACGCCGAGCAGGTAGCGCCAGAACGGGTACTCGAAGATGTAGAACCCGATGTCCACCTTGAACTGCGGGTCGGTGGCCCCGAACGGCTGCGCGTTGCGGAAGAGCATCCAGTCCTTCCACCGGCCCTGCGCGGACAGGCCCGCGAAAAAACCGATGATCAGGGTGAGTACGGCGATCCAGGTGCCCAGGCGGGGCGCGATGATCATCCGGTAGCGCTCAAGCGTCGCTTGCTCGGCCGAGTGCGGCCGCAACAGCGGGCGTAGCCGGTAGGCCAGGTAAAGGTTCGCTGCGATGATCAGGGCGACGATCGCGCCGATGATCACGAACAGCAGCAGCCGGGTCAGCAGAACACCGGAAAAGACATTGACCTTGTTGACTTCGTCGAACCACAGGTAATCGGTGTACGCGTCGATGCCCCAGCCGAGCAGCGTGAACAGAAGGAAGACCCCCACGAGGACGCCGACGGTGACGCGACCGCGCCGGCTCATCCTCGGCAGAGGCGTATTACGCATAACCAACGTTGGCTCCACACTTCAGTCGGGCCGGTGCCTCACAGTACGACATCTGTCACGCGGCGGAGCACGGCTTCGGCGTCCCGCCGCTGGTAAAGGTCTTCAGCGCGGTAAGGGCGTCGTCCACGGTGGCCACCTCGGCCATGGGCAGCCCGGCCACCGCATTCTTCAATGCCTCGGCGCAGTTGTCCTTGGGCACCAGGAACAGTTGCGCGCCGGCGTCTTTGGCGCCGACCAGTTTCTGCGGGATCCCGCCGATCGGCCCGACGTTGCCGTCATCGTCGATCGATCCGGTGCCCGCGATTATCTTGCCGCCGGTCAGATCCTCCGGCTTGAGCTTGTCCATGATCCCGAGGGTGAACATCAGGCCGGCGCTGGGCCCGCCGATCTTGTCGAGGTCGATGATCACCTTGAACGGGTACGGCTGCTTCTTGTCGATCTCGATGCCCAGGCGCGGGTTGCCGGAGTCCTTGTCGACCTTCGTGGTGATCTTTGCGGTCGCCGCTTTCCCGTCCCGGATGTAGCCGATGGTCAGCGCGGTGCCGGCCGGCTTGGCCCGGACCAACGCGGTCAGCTTGCTCGGCGCGGTCACCTTGGCGCCGTCCACCTCGGTGATCACGTCGTTGACCCGCAGGATCCCGGCGGCGGCGCCATCCGGAGCCACGGTCTTGACGAAGGTCTGCACCGGATAGCCCAGCTTGGTCAGGGCCACCGTGACGGCGGCCTCCTGCGAGTCGGTCCATTCCTGGGCGTTCTGCTGCTCGACCTGTTTCTCGGTCTTGTTCGGCGGATAGATCAGATCGCGCGGCACGACCGCGTTCTCCGAGCTGAACCAGCCACTGATCGCCCACACCAGCTCGACCTGCGACTGCACGTTGACCGTGGTGAGCCGGAGCTGCCCGGCCGAGGTCGACGTCTTGGCCTCCGTCACCTGGATCACTTCATTGCCGTTGTCCGAACCGAGCGTGTTCACCGTCGGTCCTGGCTTCAGCACGACATAGGGCAGGGGTGCGGCCATGACACCGACTGCCAGCAGGGCGGTGATCAGGGCGCCGAGGATTACCGTGACACCGCGACGTCTCATGCGCGTGAGACTATCGCCCCACCCTGAGTTCTCTCTGAGCTGACACCACCATCGGTCCGGAGCGTGCGATTCGCGCGTACGGTTGACTACGTGCCTGATATCCCGTTCGGCTTCTCCCTGCCGGGCGCCCAGCCGCCCGACCCCTCCGACCCGCAGCAGATGCAGCAGTTCATGGCGCAGCTGCAGCAGATGTTCGCCGGCCCCGGCAGCGGCCCGGTCAACTGGGACCTGGCCCGGCAGGTCGCGGCCAGCCAGCTGTCCGCGACCGGCGACCCGGCGGTGAACATGTTCGAACGCCACCAGGTCGAGGAGTCGCTGCGGCTCGCCGACCTGTGGCTCGACCCCGCCTCCGCGCTCCCCAGCGGCATCCGGGTGCCCGTCGCGTGGAATCGCAATGAGTGGATCTACAACACCCTCGAGGTGTGGAAGAAGCTGTGCGACCCGATCGCCGGCCGGATGGTCGGCGCGATGGGCGACCTGGTGCCCGACGAGGCAAAGGCCCAGCTCGGCCCGATGCAGTCGATGGTGGCGACGCTGGGCGGCGCGCTGTTCGGCGGCCAGCTCGGCCAGGCGCTGGGTCAGCTCGCCGCCGAGGTGCTCTCGGCCGGCGACATCGGCCTCCCGCTCGGCCCGAACGGCACGGCCGCCCTGGTCCCGGCCAACATCAAGGCGTATGGCGAGGGCCTGGAACTCCCCGAGGACCAGGTCCGGCTGTATGTTGCGCTACGCGAGGCGGCCCACCAGCGGCTCTTCGAGCACGTGCCCTGGTTGCGCGCGCATGTGCTGAACGCGGTCGAGACGTATGCGAACGGCATCACCGTCAACCGCGAGGCGATCGAGGAGGCGATGAGCCGCGTCGATCCGAACGATCCCGAGTCCATGCAGGCCATGGCACTCGAGGGCATCTTCACGCCGGAGGACACCCCGCAGCAGAAGGCCAGCCTGGCCCGCCTCGAAACGGCGCTGGCGTTGATCGAGGGCTGGGTCGGCCACGTCGTCGACCACGCCGCGGGCGACCGTCTGCCCTCGGTGGCCGCCCTGGGCGAGGCGTTCCGCCGTCGCCGGGCCGCCGGCGGTCCGGCGGAGCAGACGTTCGCCGCGCTGGTCGGCCTGGAACTGAGGCCGCGCCGCCTGCGCGAGGCGGGGGCCCTGTGGACGGCGGTCACCGAGCACCGGGGCATCCAGGGCCGTGACGCTCTGTGGGGCCACCCGGACCTGCTGCCGACCGACGAGGACTTCGCCAACCCGCAGGCCTTCGCCCAGACCAGCCTCGACTGGGATATCAGCGAGCTCGACAACCTCGACAAGGGCGAGGACGAAAAGTAACTGACCGTGGCGGGTCCCGCTGCCTTTTCCGGTACGGGATCCGCCCGGCACCCGCTTGGCCAAGCCGGCTGCTGCCGTCCCGGCCCCGTGCCGCCGCTTCCGGGCTGAGCTGCAACTCGGGCTCCGGCTAGCGCCCGACAGGTCGTCGTCAGCCGCCCAGCAGGGTGCGGGTGTTTTCCCACCCCTCCAGGGCCGGATCCAGGGAACTCAGCTCGGCGGGCCCGCGCAGCCGGCGCCACTCGGGGGTGGAGGTCACGTCGCCCGGCCTGGGGGCGGTGCGGCGCAGCAGCTGGGCGGAAGCCGTGTCCAAATCGTGATCCGCCAGCCACGCCGGCGGCGGCAGGCTGGTGGCCAAGCCGAGCAGGCCGTTCGCCGGCCCGCCCGGGGCGACGGCGACCGCCTTGGTGTCCAGCGGCCGGAGCAGCTTGCCGAGGATCATGCCGGGCAGGTCGGGGGCGTCCGCGGCAATCACCGCGGCCTGGTCGAAGCCGTCCGCGGCCGCCGCGGCCAGGACCGGCAGATAGGTGGCGGCCGGCACTTCGTAAATGCGCATCCCGGGCCAGGCGATCTCCTCAGCCAGCCCGCGGTCGCCGGGGGTGGCCGCGATGGCCGCCTCGGCCTGTGCGAGTCGCGCGAGAAGGTCGACCACGTCCTCGGCCAGCGCCGCCCGCCACGCCGCGCGATCGACCCCGGGCGGGCTCCACTCCACCGGCACCAGCAGCGCAGCAACAAGCCGTCGAACCACCCGCCAACCCTACCGACGCCAGTCGTCGGGCTGGGCCGTCGGGCTCAGTCGTCGGCGAGGACCAGCCCGGTGGCCGCGGAGATGCCCTCCAGGTAGCCTCGGGCGCGCTCCGCCTTGGGGTAGCGGTTGACCAGATCCCAGAAGCGGGCACTGTGGCTCGGCACGACCAGGTGGGACAGCTCGTGCAGGAGCACGTAATCGATCACCCAGTCGGGCATCTCCTGGATGCGGTGGGAGATGCGGATCGTGCCGTCGTCGGGGGTGCAGGAACCCCACCGCCCGTTCTGATTGGTCACCCAGCGCACGCTGGCCGGGACGACCCGGGTGGCATGGTCGGGCAGATAACGGTTGGTGAGGCGTCGGGCACGGGCGAGCAACTCGTCATCCGTACGCTGTATGCGTTCCTCGCGGGCGGCCAACCGGGCGAGCATCCGCTCCACCCACTCGGTCTCCTCGGCCCGCGAGAACCGGTCCGGGATGAGCACGACCACGCGCTCACCATCGCGATACGCGGACACCGTCCGACGCCGGCGCTGGCTGCGCCGCACTTCGACGACAGGCTTACGCGTCCGGGCCATTACCGGCTCGCGTGGCCCAGATTCGGGTTCACGTTGAGACGCTAATCCGTGAGACCCATGTCACCGCAAGAGTACGGCCGATGACACACGCCGGATATGCGAGCTTCGTCCGCCTATAACCGAAAAATTTTTCCCGCCGGTAACACAGCCGGTCGATCGCCCAACCTAGCGCACCGAAAGATCATGCCAAAAACGCGGTCAAGATCCCGTTTCGGTCCATTTGCCGGTAATCCCCGGCGTGTTGCGGCATAACTTCGCAAAAAGGGCGATTCAGCCCGGCACACTCACGTCGTCGGCGACACCGCCGACGCAGCGCTGACATGGAACAGGCCTGACCTGGGTAGTGACCGCCCGGAACGGGTGGCCACATCCACGTGGTCGAGGAGCGGTCCAGCGCCGACACAGGCCGCGGCCTGCCCTGTCCAGGCACGGGCCGACCCGGCCGACAACATGACGAGGAGGAACCGTGGCCGACAACACCTACAACGGCTACTGCGTGAAGTGCAAGGAGAAGCGCGACTTCCAGGGCACCGTGGAGGTCTCGAAGACGGGCATGAACATGGCCAAGGGCAAGTGCCCGGTCTGCGGCACCACCGTGAACCGAATCCTGGGCAAGGCCAAGGTCTGATTCACGCTTGCCGGGGAGGGCGATTCGCCCTCCCCGGGCATTTCCCGGCACATCCCATATCCGCAACCGGTCAACCACGTTGAGTGAGTTGTGGACAGGCCGCGAGCCTGTGGATAACTCGCCTAGATCTGTGGACAACCCGCTTCGTGGGGCGCCTTTGCCTGTGGACAACTGATCCGCTCCGCAGCGCCATGGTGACAAGCTGTCATCCATGAACCGCCCCACACTCATCCCCGGCCTGCCCCGCGTCTGGCGCGGGCCCACCGAGCTGCAGCTCGGCTCCGGCCCCACCCGCGCCGTCCTGCTCGACCTGCCGCACGCCCGGGTCGCAGGCGTGCTCGACCTGCTCGACGGCACCCGTTCCGAGCGGCTCATCATGCTGGAGGCGGCCGAGCGCGGCATCCCGCCCGACGAGGCCCGCGCCCTGCTCGAAACCCTGCACGCCGCCGGCCTGGCCGTGCCCGCCGCGTGGCTCGTCCCGGCCGGCCTGCCCGCGCCGGCCCGCGACCGGCTGCTCGGCGAGGCCGCCGCGCTCGCCGTCGCCCACCCCGCCACCCCGCCGGCGCGCCTCCTGCGGCGCCGGGCGGCCGCCCGGGTGGTGATCTCCGGGCGCGGCCGGCTCGGCGCCGGCATCGCGGTCGCGCTCGCCGAGGCCGGCGTCGGGCAGATCCAGCCCGACCTGCCCGGCCAGGTGGTCCGCGGCGAGCTGGCCGGCGGCCCGCTGCGCGCGAGCGACGTCGGCCGGCCCCGGCGCGAGGCGGTCCTGGCGGCCGTCGCGGGCCTCGCGCCGGGCATCGAGAGCACCCGGCGGGGTGCCGCGGCCCTGGTGGTCCAGCTGGACCACGACGAGCCGGTCGGCCTGATCGCCGCGGCACACGCCCAGCGCCGGCAGCCGCACCTCGCGGTCGCGATCCGCGAGGGCGCCGCGGTGATCGGGCCGTTGGTCCCGGCCACCGGGGCACCCTGCCTCATCTGCCTCGAGCTGCATCGCAAGGAGCGCGACGCGGGCTGGCCCGGCCCGCCCCGACCGGACCCGCCGGAGCCCTGCGCGGTCTCCACGCTGCTGGCGGCCACCGCGTTCGCGACCGCCGAGGTGCTGACCTTCCTGGACGGCGGCACGCCGTCCACGCTCGGCGGGTCGGCCCAGATAGCCGCGCCCGGCCGCGTGCGCCGGCGGACGTGGCCGCCACACCCATCCTGCGACTGCGTGCGCCGCCCCCGACCGGCACCAAAAGCCGCAGCCCCGCCATGAACCGACGCCAACAGCCCCGGCACCGCCACGAACCGACGCCAACAGCCCCGGCACCGCCATGAACCGGCGCCGAGAGCCCCGGCGCCTGCGTGAGCCGGCGCCGGGCACGGCATCGCCGTCAATGACCGGACTTTTTCGTCGTTGCCGGACGAAGCGCGTCCACCCGGACGGATGAATGCCGCGCCGTCGGTCACAATGATCTGGTGAGCGACATACCGCGTCGTGCGGCGTCCCGCACCGCCAAGCTGGCCGCGCTTCCCCTCGGCTTCGCCGGGCGGACGGCGCTGGGCTTGGGCAAGCGAGCCGTCGGCATCGCCACCGAGGTCATCTCCGCCGACATCCAGCAGCGCACGGCCGAGCAGCTGTTCAGCGTGCTGGGCCAGCTCAAGGGCGGCGCGATGAAGTTCGGCCAGGCGCTGTCAGTGTTCGAGGCGGCGCTGCCCGAGGAGATGGCCGGCCCCTATCGGCAGGCGCTCACCAAGCTGCAGGAGGCCGCGCCCCCGATGCCGGTGGCCAGCCTGCACAAGGCGCTGGCCGAGCAGCTGGGGCCGGACTGGCGAGGCCTGTTCGCCGAGTTCGACGACAGCCCGGCGGCCGCGGCCAGCATCGGCCAGGTGCACCGGGCGCTGTGGAAACTGCCGCCCGCACGGCGCAACGCCCGGCCCAAGACGATCCCGGTCGCGGTCAAGGTGCAATATCCGGGGGCCGGCGACGCGCTGCTCGCCGACCTGAAACAGCTGTCCCGGCTGGCCGGAATGTTCAAGATCATCCAGCCCGGGATGGACATCAAACCGCTGCTGGCCGAGCTCCGGGAGCGGATCACCGAGGAACTCGACTACGCGATGGAGGCCGAGACCCAGAGCGCCTTCGCCGCGGCATACCAGGGGGACGAGGAGATCTTCGTACCCAAGGTGATCGCCTCGGCGCCCCGGGTGATCGTCACCGAGTGGGTCGATGGCACCCCGCTGGCCAAGGTGATCAGCGACGGCGACGAGGCGGAGCGCGACGAGGCCGGCCGTCTCATGGCGACACTGCACTTCTCGGCGCCGGCCCGGGCCGGGCTGCTGCACGCCGATCCACACCCGGGCAACTTCCGGATCCTGCCGGACGGCCGGCTCGGAGTCATCGACTTCGGCGCGGTGGCCCGACTGCCCGGCGGCCACCCGGAGCCGATCGGCCGGATGGTGCGGCTCGCACTGGAGGGCGACGCCCAGGCGGTGGTCGAGGGCCTGCGCGACGAGGGCTTCATCAAGCCGGACGACGACATCGACGCCGAGGCCGTGCTGGCCTTCCTGCGTCCCATGATCGAGCCGGTCGCGGTCGACGAGTTCCGCTTCACCCGGGCCTGGCTGCGCGGCGAAGCCGCCCGGCTGAGCAGCCCGCGCTCGCCCGCCTACCAGCTCAGCCGCAAGCTCAACCTGCCGCCGTCCTACCTGCTGATCCACCGGGTCACGCTGGGCTCGATCGGCGTGCTCTGCCAACTGGAGGCCTGCGCGCAGTACCGCGACATCCTGCGCCGATGGCTGCCCGGCTTCGCCCAGGCGGGATAGCCGGGTCCGCCCCGGCGAGATGGCCGGCGAACCGTTCATGATTCGATGAGCGACATGGACGAGTCCGCCCACATCGACGACCTGGCCGCCTTCATCGCCGCCGCACCGAGCTCCTACCACGCGGCCGCCGAGGTGGCCCGCCGGCTCGGCGAGGCCGGTTACCGCACCCTCGACGAGACCGCCGACTGGCGAAACGCGGTGCAGCCGGGCGCACGCCTGCTGGTGGTGCGCGACGGCTCGGTGATCGCCCTGGCCGTACCGGAGTCCGCGGGCGCCGCCACCCCGTTCCGCGTGATGGGCGCGCACACCGACTCACCCGGCTTCAAACTCAAGCCCAAACCCTCGACGGTCGCGTACGGCTGGCTGCAGGCCGGCGTCGAGGTGTACGGCGGGCCGATCGTCGCGTCCTGGTTCGACCGGGAGCTCGAATTCGCCGGTCGGCTGGTCGACCGCGACGGCACCACCCATCTCGTCCGCACCGGGCCGTTCGCCCGCATCCCGCACCTCGCCATCCACCTCGACCGGGAGGTGAACTCGTCGTTCGTCCCGGACCGCCAGCGGGACGTGCAGCCGGTGTTCGGCGTCGGCGACACCGCCGACATCGTGGGCCACCTCGCCGGGATCGCCGGCATCGACTCCGCCGCGGTCGCCGGATACGACCTGATCACCGTGGACGCGGCGGCGCCCGCCCGGTTCGGCCTGGGCGGCTCGCTTTTCGCGGCGCCCCGGATGGACAACCTCTCCTCGGTGCACGCCGGGCTGGTCGCGCTGCTCGCCGCCGAACCAGCCGGTGCCATCGCCGTGCTGGCCGCCTTCGACCACGAGGAGATCGGATCGGAGAGCCGGTCCGGCGCGGCCGGGCCGTTCCTCGCCGACGTGCTCGAACGGGTCAACGCCGCGCTCGGCGGCGACCGCGGCGACCTGGCCCGGGCGATCGCCGGCTCCTGGTGCCTCTCCTCGGACGCGGGCCACGCCGTACATCCGCATCGGTCGGACCGGCACGATCCGGCCAACCGCCCGATGGCCGGCGGCGGCCCGCTGCTGAAGATCAACGCGAACCAGCGCTACACCACCGATGCCGTCGGTGCCGCGCTGTGGGCCCGCACCTGCGCGGCGGCCGACGTGCCGTGGCAGGAATTCGTGTCGAACAACTCGGTGCCGTGTGGCTCGACGATCGGCCCGATCACCGCTGCCCGCCTGGGCATCCCCACGCTCGACGTAGGGACCCCGCTGCTCTCCATGCATTCCGCGCGTGAGCTGTGCCACGTGGACGATCCCGCCCGGCTCTCGGCGGCCGCCCGGGTCTTCCTCGGCAACCAGGCCTGACCTCGGGGTACGCGGAAAGGCCCGGCCGCATCGCGGCCGGGCCTTTCGCAACTAGAGGTTCGGGTGATGTCGGGTCCTAGAGGCGCCCACCGCCGAGTTCACGCGCGGCCCGGTGACGGGCCTGCATGGCTACCTGGCGAGCGGGGCGGTGCGCCTCAGGTGTGTAGTCACTCTGAGGCCGACGCATTCGGGCCCGGGACAACGCTTCTTGGAGAAGTCTCACCTTGGTTGCTCCGTTCTTGCTCATCTCGATGCTCGGCTTTCGTTTGTCGGTGTCGGGGATGGTGATGATGGTCACGTCAGGCCGCCAGGCGGACCGAGTTGCGCGACTCGAGGCCGTTAGCGGCGAGCCGCTCCTCAACCTCGACCGCCAGTTCGGCGTCGCGCGCCACGTCGACCTTGCGGGGACGACCGCGGGGCCGCTTGCGCGGGACCACGGCGCCACGCTCAAAGATCTCGCCGCCCCAGACACCCCAGGGCTCGTTCCGCTCGACCGCGCCGGCCAGGCACTCGACGCGCAGCGGGCATTCCCCGCAGAGCGACTTCGCCAGTTCCAGCTGGGCCGGGGAGTCCGAGAACCACAGGTCCGGGTCGAACTTCCGACAGGGCAGGTTTGCCTCGATCTCGACGCTCACGTCGAGCGGGGCCAGCGCCAGACTCATAAAGCCCGGTCACCTCTCTCTTCTCTTCGATCTTCTGGATCGCCGTACAGGTCGTGCATCCGGCCGGTGAGCCGGCAAAGAAATAGGCCGCGGATCCCGGTTACGGGTTCCGCGGCCTCGAGGTGAGCCGGAGGTCTGATTTTTCAGACCGGCCTTCCTCGAGGCGGGACACCGCTGCCGCCAACCGTGTAGCGCTTGGAGACATCGATGCCGTCGAACCCAGTGGTGCCAGTGGTGCCATTGATCCCGTCGGTCAGCGCCAGTTCCCGGGCCAGCTCGGCCTGGACCTGGACCTGGTGCACCCGCGAGGCCGGAGCCCGCTCAGCAGCCAGCACCGCCACGGGGCGGACCGACTGAGCCGAGATGGCGGCCCACTCCGCGGCCGGCACGGCCACAGGAGCGGACGGAGCGCAGGCAAGGGTCAGCGGCATCGACGGTCGCGTCATCGTGTAGCTCTCCATGTCTGCCACCTCCTCCATTCGCGTTGCACTCGTCGTAAGTCCTCACCGGGCAAGGCCGCCCGTCAAGGTGTGCACTGAGGCTATGCCTGCCGTAGCAGCGAGGGCAAACGAATTAACGGACTAGTTTTCAAAAGATTTTTTAGCCGTGTCGTCCGGGCTCGCGCCGCCCACCAGAGCGAAGACGGCGGCCCCGTACTGGCCCAGCTTTCGCGGCCCGATCCCGGCGATCGCCAGCAGTTCGGCGGCAGCGGCCGGCCGGCGTTCCGCGATGGCCACCAGCGTGGCGTCGGTAAATACGACGTACGCAGGGACTTTGAGCTCGGCCGCGGCGCTCGACCGCCAGGCCTGCAGGCGCTGGAGGAGGTCCTCGTCGAGGTCCGACGGGCAGGTCGGGCAGCGGCCCAGCTTGCGGTCGGCGCCGGCCAGCAGGGTGGCGCCGCAGATCCGGCAGGAGGCGACCTGGGGGCGCCGGCGGTCGGGTTTCCGACTCGGCGCCCCGGCCCGCTCGGTCGACGAGTTGCGTTCCAGCTGCGGCAGGAACCGGCACGGCCGCCGGGCCCGGCCGCCCGGCGAGCGGGCCTGACCGTAGGACAGCCACAGCCATTGCCGGGCCCGGGTCACCCCGACATACAGCAGGCGGCGCTCCTCTTCGAGCTGGTCAGGCGTCTTCGCATAGGTCGTGGGGATCGTCCCGTCGGCGAGACCGACCAGGAAGACCGCATCCCACTCGAGGCCCTTGGCCGAGTGCAGCGAGGCGAGCGTGACGCCCGCCACAGTGGGCGCGTGTTGCTGCTCGGCGCGGCGGGCCAGCTCGTCGTTGAAGGCGGCGAGCGACACCTCGCGCTGCACGGCGCCGGCCTGCCCGATCGGTTCCAGCGTGGGGGTCCGCTCATACTCCTCGGCCAGGGCCACCAGCGCCGCGAGCGCTTCCCACTGCTCGCGGGCGGCGCCGCCGGGCGGGGGTTGGGCGCGCTGCCAGCCGGTCGCCGCGAGCGCCTCCACGACCGCCTGCCCCAGCGGCGTCTCGCCGGGGGTGGAACGCACGGCGGCGCGCAGCGCGACCATCGCCGTACGGATCTCGGCGCGCTCGAAGAACCGCTCGGCACCCCGCACCACATACGGCACCTCGGCGGCGGCCAGGGCGTCCTCGTACGCCTCGGATTGGGCGTTGGTGCGGAACAGCACCGCGATCTCGCTGGCCGGCGTGCCGGCGGAGATCAGCTCCCGGCAGCGCCGGGCCACCGCCGCGGCCTCACCCGCCTCGTCCGGGAAGATCTTGAGATCGGGCTCCGGCCCCGGCGCACGCTGACCGACCAGTTCGAGCCGCAGCCGCGCCTCGCTCCCCCGCGCCTGCCGGATGACCGCGTTGGCCAGGCCGACCACCTGCGGCGTCGAGCGGTAGTCACGGACCAGCCGGACCACCACGGCCGACCGGCGCTGCCGCGGAAAATCGATCAGGTACGCCGAGGTGGCCCCGGTGAACGAGTAGATCGTCTGGCTCGCGTCGCCGACCACGGTGACATCGTCCCGCCCGCCCAGCCACGCCTCGAGCAGACGCTGCTGCAGCGGGTTGACGTCCTGATACTCGTCGACGACGAAGTGCCTGTACTGCGCGCGGATCTGCTCGGCGACGTCGGCGTGGTCCTCGATGCCCCAGACCGCGGCGCGCAGCATGTCCTCGAAGTCGATCACACCCTGCCGGCGCTTGAGCGACTCGTACGCCGCGAAGACCTCGGCCAGCTTGGCCGGTTCGAGCGGCGGCTCGCGCAGCGCCTTGGCCGCGGCCACCGGATACTCCCCCGGCTCGACCAGCGACGACTTCGCCCACTCGATCTCGCCGGCGATGTCTCGGGCGGAGGTGCGGTCGGCCTTGACGCCGGCGTGCGCGGCGGCGAGCCCGACCAGGCGGGCCTTGCTCTCCAGCAGCTCCGGCATGCCGCGGCCGTCGAGCAACCGGGGGGCGAAGTAGCGGACCTGGCGCAGCGCGGCGGCGTGGAAAGTGCGCGCCTGGACGCCGGACACGCCGAGCGCGGTGAGCCGGGCGCGCATCTCGGCGGCGGCCCGCGCGGTGAAGGTGACGGCCAGGATGTGCCGGGGGCTGACCTCACCGGTGAGCGTGCGGTACGCGATCCGGTGGGTGATCGCGCGGGTCTTGCCGGTGCCCGCGCCCGCCAGGATGCAGACCGGTCCGGCCGGGGCGGTCACCGCCGTCCGCTGTTCCGGATCGAGCCCGGCCAGCACCGCATCAGTCAGCACGGTAGGGAATCATGGCACCCGGGTCTGACGTTGTGCCGTAAGGCGATGTGCCATGTGACCCGATCGAAGGGACTCCTGACCGATGTTGACCATGTACTCGACGTCCTGGTGCGGCTACTGCCATCGCCTGAAGTCGCAGCTCGACCGGGAGGGCATCGCCTACGAGGTCGTCGACATCGAGCGGGACCCGGCGGCGGCCGACTTCGTGATGAGCGTGAACGGCGGCAACCAGACCGTACCCACGGTTCGCATAGTTCCCGCCGGTGGCGGTGACGAGATCGTTATGACGAACCCTTCGATTGTCCAGGTCAAGGCAGCCTTGGCCGGTGCGGGTGTCGCTAGCTGATCAAGCCTCCGTAGCCGTCTCGTCGGCGTAGTGACAAAAGTAAGCCCCGGCGATCAGCCGGGGCTTACTCGTAAGTCTCCGCGCTTCTCAGACGCTCTCCGCTTCCGCTGTCAGTTTCCGAGGTCGACTGCACGGCTGACCGAGGTCGACTGCACTAGGCATTGACCGGCTCGCGGACGGCGCCGTCCAGGAGCGCCTCCCAGTACGGCTCGCCGTCGCCATTTTCGTCCTCTTCCCCGAAGGATCCGTCTTGCCAGTCGGACGCCCAGTTTCGGATTGGCTGCGGTGGGGTCGTCCTCGCTCTGGTGGGGTTGGCGCATGCTGACCATGGCGGTCTGGGTGGCTGTCACGCTGCAAATATTGAGCTGGAGTGAGTGTTTCGGGAGCGTGCATGGCTACTCACGACGCAGGTGGCGGCCGTTCGAAGAACGGCCGCCACCTGTTTGTTCGCGGGGGTTCTTAGCAGTTGACGTAGCCGCCGCGTACGCGTACAGGCGGCCAGCCGATCCTGGCCTCGAGTGTGAGGGCGAGGCAGTCGTTGGGGCCGGGCTGCCCAGCGTTCCGCAGGAGGATACCGATCAAACCGGCTGCGGGTGCGCAGAGTGCCCTCGCGGCGGCAGGCGCCACCGCGAGGCAGATCGCGGTGATGGTGCTCGTGGCGCCGAGGACCGCCGCGTCGAAGAGTTGCTTGGTCCGGGCGTGACTGAACTTGATCGTGTAACTCACTCGTGGCGCTGGCTCGACGGCAACGCTCTTAGTGCCCGCCGTGCCGCTGACGACCTGTACGACCATGCCACCTTCACGGGTCGGCACTGCTTCGTAGATGACACCTGCCGATGAGACCGCCGACGCCGCGGCAGGCGTGGCGATGGAGGACGCTGACGCGTTCGCCGTGCCGGTGGCCCCGACGATAAGGGCACTCACCGCAGCGGTGACCAGCGCAGCTCGCTGCAACATCATGGGGATCTTCAAGACTTCCTCCTAGCTAGACAAACGTGGTGGAGCCCATGTCAGCTGTCCGGGTGGTGTCCGTCGAGGCCCTGGGACGGGTTCCGGACAGCCATACCGGCGGTGGCATTGACTAGGGTTTATGTGTGTCGGAGTCCTCGATTGCCGATCGCGCGGATGACGTTGACCCGGTCGCGGCGTTCAGGGTGCGGCTGCAGAAGTTCCGGACCGAGTGCGGTGAGCCGTCGATCCGCGATCTGGAACGTCTGTTCGCCAAAGTCGGCCGGCCGCAGTCGCGCAGTGTGATCCAGGCGAAGTTGACCGGTAGGACGACCCCGGAGTGGGCGTTTGTGGAGACGCTCGTCGAGGCGTGCGTGCTGCACGCTGGCACCGGCCGGGATCCGGGCCTGCACGTTTGGCGAGACCGGCATACCCGGATGCTGACGGCGCTGGCCGAGCAGCGCCGACCGGCGCTGGCGGCGGGAACGGTGTGCCCCTACCGCGGGTTGGAGGCGTTCACCGGCCAGGACGCGGTGTGGTTCCACGGCCGGGCCGCCACGGTGGATCAGGTACTAGCCGCGGTCGACACGCACCGGTCGGCGGTGCTGCTGGGCCCGTCCGGCGCGGGCAAATCATCACTGGTGCAGGCCGGCGTGCTGCCCGCGCTGGCCGCCGGCCGGTTGCCGGGCAGCGACCAGTGGCTGCAGGTGTACGCCCGTCCGGGGCAGGACCTTGCGGCCGAACTCGACCGCGCCGGCCTACCCGGTGCAGGCGGGTCGCTGGCGCAGGCGGTCCGTGACCGGTTGGCCGGGCAGCCAGCAGGTGTCCGGCTGCTGCTGGTCATCGACCAGTTCGAGGAATTGCTTACCCCGCCGTCTGGTGGAGAATCGGAGCGAGTTCGCCGGGAGATGCTCGCCCAGCTGACCGGGCTGGTCGGCGCGGCGGGGGTGACTTTGGTGCTGATCATGCGCGACGACTTCTACCCGCAACTGGCGGCCCAGGCCCATGACCTGCTGGCCGCGATCACCACGGTGGACCTGCCCGCCAGCCTGAGCATCGAGCAGTTGCGGGACATCATCACCAAACCCGCGACCACGGCGGGTCTGAGCTGGGATACCGGGCTGCCGGAGCAGATCGTCACCGATGTGCTGGCCGACTATGACACGACGGCGGCCCGGTGCGTGCCGGTGACTGTGCTACCGGTGCTGGAACTGGCGTTGTATCAGCTGTGGCAGCGCCGTGCCGGTACCCGGTTGACGCACGAGGGTTACCGGCAGGTTGGCGGGGTCCGGGGCGCGATCGCCAGCTGGTGCACGGCCGCGATCGAGCAGTTCTCCCCAGCCGAGCAGCGCTGCGCCGAACGGGTGCTGACCGCGCTGGTGCGTCCCGCCGATACCGAACGGAACGTGCCCGCGATGCGTCAGCAGGTCCGGGTGGACGTCTTACGCGAGCTGGCCGAGCCCACCGACGTTGCCGAGCCCAGTAGCACGGATTCGGCCGGTGCTCTGGTTGACCGGGTCCTGGCCGCGTTGACCGGACACCGCATCGTGACCAGCCGGACCCTGCCTGCGGCACCCGACGTGGATGCCGGCGGCGCGGAGAAGGTCCCGATGGCGGAGCTGGTCCACGACGCGGTGATCCGCGACTGGGCGGTGCTACGCGACTGGGTCGAGCGTGATCATCGTTTCCAGGACTGGCTCCGCCGCACCAGCGAACGGCACCAGCAATGGGCGCGGCATCGTGGCACCGAGGATCTGCTGCACGGCAGTGACCTGGCCGAAGGTGCCAGCTGGTCGAATCACCGGCCGCTGCCCCGTGACATCGCCGGGTTTGTGCGGGCCAGCCGGCGGAACCAGAAGGCCCGTGCCCGTCGCGCCCGGCGGGTGAACCTGGTCCTGGCCGGGTTCCTCGCCGTGGTGCTGGCGGTGGCCTCGGCTGCGGTCCTGCAATGGCGCATCGCGGCCCACGCGCAACGGATAGCCCTGTCGCGGCAGCTTGCCGCGGAGTCAGCCGCGCTATCGGCCAGCAATACCGAGCTGGCTGGTCTACTCGCCATCTACGCCTACCGGATCAGCCCGACCGACGAGGCAACCACCAGCCTGTACGCCGCGGCCGCGCCACCGGTAGTGCGCCGCTTCACCGGCCACACCGGGAAGGTTCTGGCAGTGGCGTACAGCCCGGACGGACACCACCTGGCCAGCGCCAGCGACGACAGGACGGTGCGGATATGGGACCCGGCCAGCGGAAGGCTGCTTCGCACGCTGACCGGCCACACCGACGCGGTGACCGCGGTCGCGTACAGCCCGGACGGACACCACCTGGCCAGCGCCAGCGCCGACAGGACGGTGCGGGTGTGGAAACTGGCCAACGGGCAGTCCTACTCCCTGACCGGCTATACCGCCCTGGTGTCCGCGGTGGCGTTCAGTCCGGACGGACACCACCTGGCCAGCGGCGACTGGGACAAGGGGGTGCGGGTGTGGAACCTGGATACCGGACAGTCGCTCAGGCTGACCGGCGACTCTGGCGATGGAGTGTACGCATTGGCGTACAGCCCGGACGGACACCACCTCGCCAGCGCTTCGGGGGCGATTGAGGTGTGGGACCTAGATACCAGGCAAGAGCACGAACTGTCGCCACGCGACAAGCCCGGCGGCGCATCCGGGGTGGCGTATAGCTCGGATGGACACCGTCTGGCCAGCGCCGCCCCCGACGGGACGGTGCGGGTGTGGTACCCGGACACCGGACAGTCCCACGCCTTAACCGGCCATACCGACCAGGTGAACGCGGTGGCGTACAGCCCGGACGGACACCACCTGGCCAGCGCCAGCAACGACATGACGGTGCGGGTCTGGAAAGACAGCGCCCTCACGCCGACGGCTGCGATCGACCGCATCTGCAGCAAAGGTCACCGTGATCTCACGGACGACGAACGTTTCATGTACCTGGACGATGCGTACATAGACCTAGTCCACTCCGATACACGCGCGTGCCCTCGTGCAACTCCTTGACGTCCCTATGTGAATCGTCTAGCTGGGCTACACCCCAACATCACACTCACCGCCTGCCCAAAGAACGTCAGATTAGGGTCGGGTACCGCCCGGCCCAAGCTCGACGAGATGATCGCATTCGTCCGCGCCGGCGACACCGTCCTCGTGCACTCGATGGACCGACTCGCCCGCAACCTCGACGACCTGCGCCGCCTCGTCCGGACCCTGACCGGCAAGGGCGTGCGGGTGGAGTTCGTCAAGGAGAGCCTGACCTTCACCGGCGAGGACTCGCCGATGGCCACTCTGCTGCGGAGTGTCATGGGCGCCTTCGCCGAGTTCGAGCGCGCCTTGATCCTGGAACGCCAGCGCGAGGGCATCGCCGCGGCCAAGCAGCGCGGCGTGTACACCGGCCGCAAACCCGCACTCACCGCCGAGCAGGTGCAGCAGTTGCGCGAACGCATCGCCACCGGTGAGAAGAAGTCCGCGTTGGCCAAGGAGTTCGGCATCAGCCGTGAGACGGTCTACAGCTACCTGCGCCCGAAGGCCGTCACTGGCTGACCTGCGCCCAGCAGCCTGTCCAGCTCGGCGGCATCCGGCAGGAAACCGGCCGGAACGCCGTTGTCCTGCAGAAAGGCGATCTCCCGTTCCCAAGCGTCTCGGCGGCGGCTGCCCATCGTGAGCAGCCCCAGGATCTGCCGGGCAGCGTCAGTTTCGGTTCGGGCCTGGTCGAGCGCGGCTTCCGCCGCGGCGGTGAGGTCCGGCCAAGTGGTGCTGTGTGGCGCCAGCGGGTCGCCGGCGTAGGCCCACCGGGGTGGGGCCGGTTGTACTGCGGATCCGAGGACGCCGCGGGCGGTGATCCGGCCGTCGGCGGCTAACTGCAACGCGACCGCGGCGGCGTTCAGCATCGTTTCCTGGGTGGGCCACCTCAGTTGCTCGTACGGCTGCCAGGTGCCCGGACCGGCCCGGACCGGATGTCCGACAGTTTCCCAGATCAGCTTCAAGCGTGCGGCCGTCGCGTTGGCCGGCCGTGCTCGGGAACAGGCTGACCTCGTGCAGCAGGGTGCGCAGCAGCCGGAACCACACGCCGGCGTGCACGTCGCGGCCGGGCAGGCTGACCCGGACGGTGAGCAGCGCCTGGTGGGTGTAGCGGTCCAGGGCAGCCACCGGCTCGGCCACCGGGACCGGGGCCGGCGGCCGTGCAATGCCATCTCGATGTCGACGGTGGTGGCGTCCTCCAGCCGGCAACCGTGCTCGCCGTCAGCAGGTAGGCGGCCATCTCCTCGGTGGCGATCGGTGAGGGCCGGCGCAGCGGGAATGAGGTGGCGAAGCTTGCCAGCAGGGAGCACGCCTCGGCGTCGGGTCCGCCAAGGCCTGAGCCTACGGCTCGGCGGCGGCGAGCTCTTCGGCCTCGGCGATGAGGGTGTCGAGCTCGGCGTCGCCGAGGGCCATGCTGTCGGCGAGCGAGGCGAACACGAGCAGATGTACGCCGAGGAGCACCGCCGGATCGATGCCCTCGACCGGCACCGCCTCGCCGAGTGCGTCGCGCACCAGCATCTCCGCGTCGAGCACCGGCAGGGCGGCCGCGCTGTGCTCGTGCACCGCCGTCGTCACGGTCCGGCTGATCTCCGGTAGAGGCGTGTTCGGCTCGAATCGGCGGCGCACGGCGAGTCCGAAAGCGATAGCCCAGATCCGCCGCGCCGCGCCGTCCACGCGGGCGGGTGTCGTCCCGTAGCGGGCCGGCGGGTCGTCCCGGGCCACAGCCTGCAGATAGCGACCGGCCTCGGTGGTCACCGGGCGGCCCGGGGCGGGGGCCGGGATGCCGGAGTCGCCGACGGGTTCCGTGGTGAAGTCGGCCGGCCCGCCGGAGAACATCGTCGCCGGGCGGTGCGCCGTCACGGCGCCCGCCGCCCGGTGACCCGGTTGCGCGGCCGGTCGAACCGGGCGACCCGCCGCTCGGCCTGGTCGACCAGCGCGAACAGCGCCGGGAAGGGCATGCCCGGCGGCCGGGTGAGGTCGCCCAGCACGTAGCAGACGAGTTCGAAGCGGCGCAGGTCCGGCAGGCCGTGCGCCATCTCCGGCTCGCCGACCGCGGACCGGATCAGGGCCTCGGTCTCCCGGGCCAGCTCGCCGTCGGCGGGCAGCGACTGGTACGCGAGCAGATCCGCCACATACCGGGTGACGTCCCGCGGGTCGCGGCCGACGAAGCTGCGCCGCACCGCGACGACGAAGAGCTCGCGCAGCAGCCGTACGGCCCGCGGCGAGTCGCTCAGATGCGACAGCGACCGCGCCGGGTGCTCGGCCCCGAGTGCTTCGAGGATGAGCCGGCCCGCCGCGGTCGCCGCTTTGCTTATTGTCCCGGTTTGCCCCACATCCGGATGGTATCCGGAGCGGCCGTCTTACGGGATCAGAGCCGGAATGCTGGAGTCGAGCAGACCCCGCTCCTTGAGCGCGCCGTAGAGCGGCGTCGTCTCCGGGTAGTGGCCCCAGGCGTGGTCGCCGGTGCCGTCGCCGGCCCCGCCGAGCAACTGGCGCTGCACGTCGTTGAAGCCCGCCCACTCCGGCCGGTTGGGCAGGTCGGCGACGTCGTCGCGGCCGGCCACCCAGCGGTAGGTGTAGCCGAAGAAGGCGCCGACGCGGGTGAACGGCGAGTAGTTGTCGGACCGGGCGTGCCACAGGCGCCGGTCGAACACCACCAGGTCACCCGGGTTCGCGGTGATCTGCAGGGTGCCCTCGGGCTGCGGCCACGGGACGCCGCGGCTCGGCGGGCCGGGCAGCCAGTTGGTCTTGTGGCTGCCGGGCAGCACGGTGAAG
>Ga0070668_100001032_pt1 | contig 19554 bp, 17 predicted proteins | sample KBSS43metaG_FD_64661 | JGI IMG/M metagenome (GOLD analysis project Ga0070668, IMG submission 64661) | Switchgrass rhizosphere microbial communities from Kellogg Biological Station, Michigan, USA - KBS S4-3 metaG | ecosystem: Host-associated > Plants > Roots > Rhizosphere > Soil ... | reverse complement strand
GCTTCTGGGTGACGATCTTCCTGCTGTTCGCGTCGGTCCTCGCCTATCTCGCCTATCGCCAGGTGTGGCATGACGCGAAGCGGCAGGTGGTGGTGACGGGTGCGCTCGACCCCACCAACCAGGCGAAGACGCGCAAGGCGAAGGCCAAGGCCGGGGTCGCGGGCTAAGTTGGCGTGCCGCTCGAGGCGGCCAACAGCATCAAGGAACTGCCGCGACCGCCGGTGCCGGTGCAGCCGACCTTGAGCGACACGTTCAAATACGACTACCCCGAGCCCAAGTAACTGGGCGCTTAAGGAAAATTCAGCAGCCGTTCACGCGGCGAAGCGCTTGCCCGTGCGTTGTTCCTGCGTGTTCTGGAGTCTCGACATGCGCGTATTCAATCTTCGACTCGCCGCCGTTGCCCTTGCCGGCGGCCTTACCCTCGGCGGCTGCGCCTACGGCTACGACCCTTATGGCGGCGGTTACGGCGGCCTCGGCGTCGGCATTGGCTACAATAGCGGTTACGGCGGCTATGGCAGCTACGGCTACGGCAATCCCTATGGCGGTTATGGCTATGGCGGATACCCGTACGGCGGCTACGGCAATTACGGCGGCTACGGCAATTATGTCGGCTACGGCTATGGCGGTTACCCGTATGGCTGGAACGACGGCTGGTATTATCCGGGCAGCGGCTATTACGTGTACGATCGCAGCCGGCACCACCGCCAGATCACCGATGCCGAGCGGCAATATTGGCGCGACAAGTTCAGCCGCTACCACGCGACGTCGGGGACGACGGTCACCACCAGCTCGATCGCCCCGCGTGAGAACTGGAGCGGGTTCAACCGCACCCGCACCCGCAGCTCGGACGCGACCAGCGGCTCGACCACCAACGACCGGTCGAACCGCGGCTCCTGGCGCCGGTCGGAGACGCGGAGCACGACGACCTCCGACAGCGATTCGACCGGAACGCAGCAGCAGCGCGGCGGCTGGCGGCACCGCGACCGGTCGAACAACAAGTAAGCGGTCTAGGCGGCGGCGCCTTCGGGTGGCCGCCGCCGGATCAATACGATGGACGTGAAACGCATGACCGGGACACCGTCCTGGTTGGTAACGGTCGTCTCGGTCCGGAACGAGCCGAGGTCGGGCTTCGAGCGCGACGGCGTCCTGTCGACAATCCTGCCGCGCACGTGCAGCGTATCGCCGGGATAGACGGGCTTCAGCCAGCGCAGCTCGTCGATGCCGGGCGAGCCGAGCCCGGCCTGCTCCTCGGCGACGACCTTGCGGGCGATCACCGCCATGGTCATCGCCGCCGTGTGCCAGCCGCTCGCCGAGAGCCGCCCGAAATGGGTCTTGGCCGCGGCCTCGTCGGAAAGGTGGAACGGCTGCGGGTCGTATTTGCGGGCGAACTCCAGCACTTCTTCGCGGGTGACGTCGTAGGTGCCGAAATCGGTTTCGGCGCCCTCCTGCAGGTCTTCGAAATAGAGCATGGCGTGGGCGATAGCGGCGCGCGGGCGATGACGCTACGGTATGTATCGTGGCGACACAGGCACCAGCTTACGGCCGATGGCATCCGCGCCTGATCGAGGCGGCGATGGCGATGAACGAGAACCGGCTCGACGTCGCCGAGCGGCTGCTCAAGCCGCATCTCAACGAAGACCCGTTCGACGTCGCCGCGATCCGCATGCTGGCCGAATTGGCGGCGCGGATCGGGCGCTGGCGCGACGCCGAGAATTTGCTGCGCCGGGCGGTTGAGTTGGCGCCGGGCTTTACGGCGGCGCGCGCCAACCTCGCGCTCGTGCTCGGGCGCATGGGCCGTCCGGCCGAAGCAATGGAAATGATGGACGACGTCCTCGCGGCGGAGCCGGACGATCCGGGCCATTTGAACCTCAAGGCGGCGACGCTCGGGCGTCTCGGCGATTTCGATCAGGCAATTCAATTGTACGAGGACGTGCTGCAGCGCTCGCCGCGGCAGCCGCGCGTCCTGCTCAGTTATGGCCACTTGCTGAAGACGGTTGGCCGGCAGGCGGAGGGCATTGCAGCCTACCGCAAGTCAATCGCGCTCAAGCCGGCGCTGGGCGAGGCCTGGTGGAGCCTCGCCAATTTGAAGACCGTCAAATTCGACGATGCCGATGTCGCCGCGATGCAGGCCGGGCTGGCCCGTGACGACCTTGAGGACGATGACCGGCTCCAGCTCGAGTTCGCGCTCGGCAAGGCGATGCATGACGCGGGCCGGATTGAGGAGGCGTTCGCACATTATGCCGCGGGCAACGCAATCCGGCACAAGCAAGTCCCGCACGATGCCGACAAGGTCGCCCGCACGGTTTCTCGCTGCATCGAGCAGTTCACCGCTGCTGCGTTTGCCGAGCGCGCGGGGGGGTATGACGCGCCCGACCCCATTTTCATCGTGGGGTTGCCGCGCGCCGGGTCCACGCTGGTCGAGCAGATCCTGTCGTCGCACAGCCTGGTCGAGGGGACGTCGGAGCTCGCCGACCTGCCGGCGTTGGCGCAGGGCGTCGGACGCTATCCCGCCGACATCCTGAAACTGACCGCCGACGAGCGGCGCGACCTCGGCGAGCAATATCTGAAGCGAACCAGCGTCCAGCGCCGCACCGATCGTCCGTTGTTCATCGACAAGCTGCCGAACAACTGGCTGTTCGTGCCCTTCATCCAGCTGATCCTGCCCAACGCCAAGATCATCGACGCCCGGCGCCACCCGCTCGGCTGCTGCTTCTCCAACTTCCGGCAGCATTTCGCGCGCGGGCAGGCGTTCACCTACGACCTGACCGATGTCGGACGCTATTATGCCGATTACGTGCGACTCATGGCGCACGTGGACGCGGTGCTCCCGGGCCGGGTTCATCGCGTAATCTACGAGCGGATGGTCGACGATACCGAGGCGGAGGTCCGGGCGCTGCTCGCTTACTGCAATCTCGAGTTCGAGCCGGCCTGCCTCGAGTTTCACAAGACCGAGCGCGCGGTGCGGACCGCCAGCTCCGAGCAGGTCCGGCAGCCGATCTATCGCGATGCGACGGACGAATGGCGGCCATATGAGCCCCACCTCGGCCCGCTGAAGACTGCGCTCGGCGAGGTGCTCGACGCTTATCCGGAAGCACCCGCGTCCATCACGCAACGGTAAGTCGATAATCGTCACGCATTCGTCACAACTCCCGTTGACAAGGCGACGGCGGTCTGTCGCTATGCCGACACATATTTCTCATGGGGGGCACCATGACCGACCGTACGTATCGCGCTGCAGTATTCGGCCTGCTGGCGACAACCGCTCTTGCCGGTCCGGCATGGGCGCAGACCGACCCGGGAACGGGCCAGGCGGCACCGGCCGCTGCCCCGGCGGCGGCGCAGCCCGGCGCGGACCAGAGCGAGATCATCATCACCGCGACCAAGCGCGAGGAAAATCTCCAGAACGTGCCGATCAGCGTCCAGGCGATCGGCACCCGGCGGCTCGACCAGCTGAACATCTCGAACTTCGCGGATTATACCAAGCAGCTGCCGTCGGTCAGCTTCCAGACCGCGCAGCCGGGCGTCACCGTGGTTTACATGCGCGGCGTTGCGACCGGCGGCGACGGCAACCACTCGGGCTCGCTGCCGTCGGTCGGTTCTTACCTCGACGAGCAGCCGATCACGACGATCGGCGGCACGCTCGATGTCCACATCTACGACATCGCGCGGATCGAGAGCCTCGCGGGCCCGCAGGGCACCCTTTACGGCGCCTCAAGCGAAGCGGGCACGATCCGCATCATCACCAACAAGCCGGAGCTGGGCGTTACCAGCGGCCGCATCGACGGCGAGATCAACATGGTCGGCCATGGCGGGACCGGCGGCAAGCTGGAGGGCATGATCAACCTGCCGGTGGCGGACCGCATCGCCTTCCGCGCTGCAGCCTTCTGGCAGAAGGACGCCGGATTCATCGACAATATCCACGGCGAGCGCACTTATTACGGGTTCATCGACGACCGCCCGGCCTATGACCCGCCGCAGGACGTGCCGTCGCTGACGGTGACCAACACCGGGCTCGAGAAGAAGGATTTCAACGACCTGAGGACCTACGGCGGCCGTGCCGCGCTCAAGGTCGACCTCAACGACAATTGGACCGCGACGCCCACCTTCATGTACCAGAATATGAAGGCCAACGGCATCTTCTTCTACGATCCGAACCTTGGTAACTTCAAAATCGACCGCTTCCGCGACGACGTCCGCAAGGACAAGTTCTGGCAGGCGGCGATGACCATCCAGGGCAAGATCGCCAATTTCGACGTGACCTATGCGGGCGCCTACATGGACCGCAAAACGTACACGCTGAGCGATTATTCCGACTACGCCGACGCGTACGACCAGCTGTACGCCGATTATTACGACGGCGCGTACGGCCGCGGCCTCGGTATCTTCTATTACCTCGATTCAGCCGGCAACCGGACGATCAATCCGCAGCAGTACATCATTGGCACCGACCACTTTAAGAAGATGAGCCAGGAGCTGCGCATCGCATCGCCGGCGGAAAATCCGTTCCGGGTGATCGCCGGCGCCTTCTACCAGCGCCAGTCGAACCTCATCCACCAGGATTATAAGGTCGACGGCCTGGCCGACTTCGTGTCGGTCAACGGCTTCCCCGGCACCTTGTGGCTGACCCAGCAGCACCGCGTGGACAAGGATTATGCGCTGTTCGGCGAGGCAAGCTTCGACGTGAACTCGCAGATTACGCTGACCGCCGGCGGCCGTTGGTACAAGTTCGACAACAGCCTGGTTGGCTTCTTCGGTTTCGGCCGCAATCCCGCGGACGGCGGCGACGGGCCGTTCTCGGCCTTCCCGCGCAATGCCGCCGGGAGCAACCGGACCGGCGTTGCGGCCTGCTGGACGGCGAGCGGCGAACGTCTCTACGATCGCGACACCGATACTTATGCCAGCGACCGCACGCTCCTGCCGCCGGTGGTCTCGGGAAGCCCGTGCACCAACCTTGGCGATTTCGTCGATGGCAAGGTGGTGCCCAAGCGGGTCAAGGATTCGGGCTTCATCCATCGCCTGAACGCGACGTGGAAACCGCGGCCGGGCCTGATGTTCTATGCGACCTGGTCGCGCGGCTTCCGGCCGGGCGGCATCAACCGGCGCGGTGACATTCCGCCTTATGACGCCGACTTCCTCAACAACTACGAATTGGGGTGGAAAACCACGTTCGGGAAGCTGCGGTGGAACGGTGCGATCTATCACCAGCTGTGGAAGAAGTTCCAGTTCAGCTTCCTCGGGCAGAACAGCTTTACGGAGATCCACAACGGCAAGGATGCCAAGATCGATGGCGTCGAAACCGACATCAACTACATCGACGGCGGCCTGACCCTGAATGCGGCGGTGGCCTACACCGACGCCAAGACCAAGGGGAACGTGTGCGGCGACTTCTCCGACACGACGAGCGATTGCAGCCTCAGCTTCAACTCGGTGCCGAGCGGCAGCCGGCTCCCCGTCACGCCGAAGTTCAAGGGCAGCACCACGGCCCGCTACAGCTGGAATGCGTTCGGCGATACCAAGGCGCACGTCCAGGCGGGCCTAGCCTACCAGGGCTCGGCGCGGGCGTCCTTGCGGGCGTTGCAGCTGCAGTCGGGCACGTTCGCGTTGGTCGATCCGAACGCCTACCTCGGCCGAATTCGTTCCTCGACCGTCATTGACCTGTTTGCCGGGCTCGACTTCCGCAAATGGAATATCGAGGCATTCGTGACGAACGTCACCGACAGCCGCAATGAGCTGTCGCGCGGCGTGACGTGCGGCAGTTGCACCCGGACCTTGATCGTTCCGGGCCGGCCGCGGACCTTCGGTCTCCGGACGGGGGTCAAGTTCTAGCGCAACCGGGGGCCGCCCGGATTTGGTTCGGCGCCTCGATCGTGGCGCTGGGGGCGCTGTGGCTGGCGATGCTGGCTTTCGGCGGCGGCGCACTCGACCGCCAGCTGTACGAAGCGCTCTATGCCGGGCACCGGCCAGCGCTGCTGATCGCGGCCCGATGCTTCACTGCCCTGGGCGAGCCGACTGTGTTGATCGGGGTCGGCTTGGCCACGGCCCTTTGGCTGTGGCACGTCGGGCATCGCCACCTGCCGTGGGTTTTGACCGCCATCGTGCTCATCGGGCGCGGCCTCAGTGAGATGCAGAAATACATGGTGGCGCGGGGCCGGCCCGATCTCGAGCCGCATCTCGTGGTCGTGAAAACTTCGTCCTTCCCCAGCGGACACGCGACCAGCTCGATGATCTTCTACCTCACTGTGGCGATGACCTTGTCGGTGGGGACGCGATGGCACCGGCCGGCGGTCGCGGGCGCTGTCGTCCTATCGCTATTGATTGGGCTGAGCCGGGTCATGCTCGGCGTCCACTGGCCGAGCGACGTCGTTGGCGGCTGGGCCTTCGGGCTGCTGTGGGTGCTGCTGACGCTGAGGATCGCGCAGCGCTTCCTGGCGGGCGACGTCAGACGTTGAAGCGAAACAGCAGGATGTCGCCGTCCTGCACGACATATTCCTTGCCCTCGGCGCGCATCTTGCCGGCGTCCTTGGCCCCGGCCTCGCCGTTGCAGGCGATGAAGTCGTCGTAAGCGATGGTCTCGGCGCGGATGAAGCCGCGCTCGAAGTCGGTGTGGATCTCGCCCGCCGCCTCGGGCGCCTTGGCGCCGCGGTGGACGGTCCAGGCACGCGCTTCCTTGGGGCCGGCGGTGTAGAAGGTGATCAGGCCGAGCAGGGCGTAGGCCGCGTGAATCATGCGGTTGAGGCCCGTCTCGTGGAGCCCGAGGTCCGATAGGAAGCTGTCGCGGTCTTCGGTGGGGAGCGTGGCGATCTCGGCTTCGATCGCGGCGGAGATGACAACGGCCTGTGCGCCTTCGGCGGCCGCCTTCTCGGCGACGCGTTGCGACAGCGCATTGCCATCGGCGGCGTCCCCTTCATCGACGTTGCAGGCGTAGAGCACCGGCTTGGCGGTGAGGAGCTGGGCGCGCTGCAGCGCCTTGGCCTCCTCGGCGTCCTTGGGTTTGGTCAGGCGCGCCGGCTTGGACGCCTGGAGCAACTCGAGCGCTTGGCCGAGCACGGACGCCTCGATTTTCGCTTCCTTGTCGCCCTGCTGGGCCTTCTTGACGAGGTTGGGGACGCGCCGCTCAAGCGATTCCAGGTCGGCGAGCATCAGCTCGGTCTCGACTGTGTCGGCGTCGGCGATCGGGTCGACCTTGCCCTCGACGTGCGTGACGTCGCCGCCCTCGAAGCAGCGCAGCACGTGGACGATCGCGTCAACCTCGCGGATGTTGGCGAGGAACTGGTTGCCGAGGCCCTCGCCCTTGGACGCGCCGCGGACGAGGCCGGCGATGTCGACGAACTCGATCTGTGTTTCGATCTCCTGCGCCGACTTGGCGATCGCCTTGATCTGGTCGAGGCGCGGGTCGGGGACGGCAACGCGGCCGACGTTGGGCTCAATCGTGCAGAACGGATAGTTCGCCGCCTGCGCCGCGGCGGTTTCGGTCAAAGCATTGAAAAGCGTCGATTTGCCGACGTTCGGCAGGCCGACGATGCCGCAGCGGAAGCCCATAGTTTCTCCAATAGGGAAAGCGTCATCCCGGCCCTGAGCCGGGATCCGCCTGTTCTTTCCACAGTCGCTAGAAGGAAGGCAGGCCCCGGATCAAGTCCGGGGTGACCGAGTCAGGCGAAATTGAAGCTGACCGACAGCCGCTCGCCCTTGCCGGACTTGCGGTTATTGCCGTTGCGAGCGATTGGAGGTTGGTATGCGTGGCACGTTGGTAATGGCCCTTTTGTTCGGCGGGATCGCTGGCAGCGCGAAATCCATCGCCGTAAAAACTCCGGGCTGCCGATCGGCCCAGGTCGTCGCGAATGCCCAACCGCGCGGCACCGGTCCGGCGGTCTTGCTGCGGGTGCATTGCCTTGCAGTGCCGGCGACCTCGTTTACCAGTACGCCGCCCATGGTTTCGCCCGATGGCCGACGGGCGTTTGTTCATCAATACGCTCGAGGACTCGGTGTTTATGACCTCGAAACCGGCATGCAGACAGCATCGCTTCCATTCGATCCGACCTTCCTACAACTTGAGGTACTACGCGGCCCGACGGTGTTCGAGTGGGCGGCGGACTCGAAGTCGATCTGGGGTGCCGATCAGCAATTCGCGCTGCCCAGCCGTTTCGCGAAATCGCCGCTGCAACCAATTCGAATCTGGTCTTCGAAAAAAGTCATCAGGCTTCCAGCTACAGGTGGCGCCAAACACGACCTGGACGGATTGCGATGGCTTGATGGGCGCGGGAACGCGATCGCACTCTTTGACGCGAGGGGAGGGTTCTATCGGCCCGAGCGGCCGGTCAAAAAACCGATCTTAGCCTATATCGATGCTTCAACCGGTCGGGTTCGGCAACAAATACCGGTCGCCGACTTGCCGGGATATTCGGGTGGTCCCGTTGACCTTGCATATGTTTCAACTCGGGCGATCGCCACGTCCAGATTGCCTGACGGACGGTCAAGGGTGCTTATCCAATGGGCCAAGCGAGGTTGGACCGAATGGACTGAAGGCGGGCTGCCAAGGAGTTTGGCGCTCGGATACGACCGGCAATCCGTTCGACCGGCGCTGACCCAGGACGGAACAAGTATCCTGGTGTCAAACCCGCTCAGCGCTTCCGGGATGATCTGCGAAATTTGGAGTCGACAGAAATGTCCGCCGCCGACGCCGGTGACTGGGCTTATCGCGGCAGCGCACAGCCTTTCGTCGGGCAAACGGATCTGGGTTTTACGCGGTACGGCGACCAGGATGGGCGGCTCCTATCCGACGCCGGCTGTCAGTCCCGATGGCCGGTTAGCGATGATCGGCCTTCCCGCGAACGATCAATTTCAGATTGCACTGATTTCGATGAAGGACGGCCAAATTCTGCAGCGATTCAGGCCGCCCTGGACGAGCGAAGTAGTGGTGTCCTTCAGTCCGAATGGCTCGTTGGCCTTCGTGAGCGGCGGATCAACCGTGGTGGTCTACAAGATCAGGCGAAATTGAAGCTGATCGACAACCGCTCGCCCTTACCGGTGCCGGCGAGCACCTCGTGGCGGAGCCAGCTTTCCCAGAGGAGGAGCAGGCCGGGGCGGGGTTCGGCGGTGACGAAACTGTCGGGCCGCGGCGGGGCGGCCATCATCAGCGGCAGGCGCGGGTCCTCGAAGCGGATTGCGCCGGCGCCTTTCGGGACTTCGACGTAGAAAGTGCCGGAGAGGATGCTGTGCGGGTGGATGTGTCCACTGTGCTGTCCACCGGATTTCAACAGATTGACCCACAGGCTGTCGAGCTTCGGCTTGCGGTCCCAGCCGAGTTCGCGCGCGAAGGTGGCGGCGTGGCGGGTGAGGAGCTTGCCGAGGTCGGCGAAAGCCGGGTCGCGCCGCGGCAGGTCGTTCAGCGAGGCGTAGCTCGTATAGCCGGAATAGGCGTGGTCCTTCGACCAGCGGATGCCCGCGCCGTCATCCTGCGCCAGCGTCCGGATCGAATGGGCGAGGTCGGCGAGCAAGGCCTCGTCGCCGATCTCGGTCTCGTAGAGCTGGGTTGCGAAGAGATTGCGGGTCATGCGCCGTCCTGCTGCCGCATGGCGACGTCGCTCATGAAGCGGGCGTCGTCGCCGTCGGCGAGCCAGCTGGCCTCCGCCGCAATCGCAGCGAGCATGTCGCTCAGGGCTTCCATTTCGCTCTTCGCGTAATTGCCGAGGACGTGGGGGGTGACGAGGTCTTTGCGCCCCGGCCCCGGGTGGCCGATGCCGATGCGGACGCGGCGGAAATCGGGGCCGAACACGGCGTCGATCGAGCGCAGGCCATTGTGGCCGGCGAGGCCGCCGCCGACGCGGACCTTGACCTTGAACGGGGCGAGATCGAGCTCGTCATGGAAGACGGTCAGCGCGTCGAGGTCGAGCTTGTAGAAATTGAGCGCCTGCTGAACCGCGTCGCCGCTGTCGTTCATGAAGGTCTGGGGCTTGAGCAGCAGGATGCGCTGGCGACCGATGCGGCCTTCCGCGATGAGGCTACGGAATTTCTTCGACCACGGGCCGAAATCATGCACTTCGGCGAGGATGTCGGCCGCCATGAAGCCGACATTGTGCCGGTGCAGCGCATATTTCGTTCCGGGATTCCCGAGGCCGACCCACAATTGCATCGACGGGCGTTAGCTTAGCCGCGGGCAAAGAAAAACCGTTCGCCCTGAGCTTGTCGAAGGGCTGTTCTGCCTTCCCGACAGGAAAAGCAGTCCTTCGACAGGCTCAGGACGAACGGTGGATGCCGTACCTGAAAGCCTATTCTTCGCTCTCGCCTTCGGCTTCGCCGCCTTCGGCAGCTTCCTCGCCCTCGACGGTCGGGACTTCGCCAGCCGCCGCTGTCTCTTCGTCCTCGGACTTCATCGCCGACGGAGCGACGATGGTCGCGACGGTGAAGTCTTCCTCGGCATTCGCCGGAGTGACGCCGTTCGGCAGTTTGACCTGGCTGATGTGGATCGAATCGCCGATCTCCAGCCCGTCGAGCGGGATGTGGATCTCAGCCGGGATGCTGGCCGCGTCGCAGACGATCTCCAGCTCGTGCAGGACGGTGTTGAGCACACCACCGCGCTTCAGGCCCGGCGACGCCTCTTCGTTGTCGAAGCGCAGCGGGATGGCGACGTGCACCTTGGTGTGCTCGCCAATGCGCAGGAAATCGACGTGGATCGGGCGGCTCGAAACCGGGTGGAAATCGACCGCCTTGGGCAGGGTGCGGTGCGCCTTGCCGGCGAGGTCGATCATCACCACCGAGTTCATGAAGTGGCCCGTGTGAAGCATTTTGGTCAGGAGCTTCTCCTCGACGTGAATCGAGAGAGGGTCCTTCTTTTCGCCGTAAACCACGGCGGGCACCCGGCCATCGCGGCGCAATTCGCGGGAGGCTCCCTTGCCAGCCCGGTCGCGCGCCTCGGCGGGCAGCGTCAGCTGATCGCTCATGTTGCGTTTCTCCAATAAAAAAGCCCCGCCACGCCTCCAGGGATGACCATGGCCAGGGTCGGGCGCGCACTAGTGGAGAAAGTTCAAAAAGGCAAGGTGACCCGCGGATCAAGTCCGGGTTGACGGCCGGCGTGGGGCGTCAGTTCATCCTGGCGGACGGAATGCCGTGCTCGGCGAGGCGGACGAGCAGGCTGTCCTTGCCGGCGAGATGGCCGGCGCCGACGGCGACGAACACTGTCCCCGGAGTCTGCATGCGGCCGGCAATCCAGTCCGCCCAGCGCGCGTTCCGCTCGGTGAACATCATCCGGTAGGTATCGGGCGCGGCCTGCTCCAGCTGACCGAGCATATGCACGAACACGCCCTGATCGCCATGCTTCCATGCGGCCTGCATGTCGGCCATCGCCTTGCTGAGGTCGCCGATCGAGCTGCCCTCATCGACCGGCTGGCCGGCCTTTGGCTCGGGCGCGGGCTTGGTGGCCGGCATGCGGTTGAACATGCTGAGCTGAAGCTCGAGCGTCTCGAGGCCCGAGACCGGCTTGCCTTCGGCCTCGGCGATGTGGCGGAGCACGTTGTCGGCGCCATTGCCGACCTGCATGCCCTGCGACTTGCCGGCGCTGATCGCCATGCGAGTAGTGGCCAGGAACGAAGCCGACGGGGTGACCGCCGGCCCGCGGAATTGCGAGCGCACGCGGACCGGCCCGTCGGGGATCACGGTTTCGAGCACCAGCTCGCCGGAATCGTCGAACGCGGCCTTGACCCGGTCGCGGAACCATTCGGAGCGGCCGTCGAGGGCGTGGAAGGTGCCGAAGATGTAGACCGTGGTGTCGGCGTCGCGGACCACGAACATCGCCGGGCTGGCGTCTTCGGCCGGCAATGCGGCGTGGGCTACGGCCTGTGGCGTAGCGACGGCGATCGCGGCAGCAAACATGGCACTGACCATCCACCAGCCTCCTTTGCGGTGGCTCAGCCGAGGATGGACGAGGAATCGAGAGGTCCGGCGCTACAAAACGGGTGCAAGCACCCGTGGCGGCAGCGCCGCGCCCCCCTCAACTCGCATCGTGGCCCCCCGACCCGATACACGCTGATTATGGTCACCGAGGAGTTAACAAAAGTCTAGCGGAAACACCGGTCCGGGTGAAAAATTCTCGTTTCGGATCAACAACAAGACCGGGCAGGCGTCATTGCACGCGGCGTACCTTGTAGCCGTCGCGTTCGAGCATGCTGATGACCGAGGACGAACCGGCGAGATGGCCCGCGCCGACCGCAACGAAGGTCGTGCCGGGGGTCGCCAGGCGAGCCTCGATCCACTTTTTCCAATTGGCGTTGCGGCGCTTGATCAATGCGTCCGACAGCTCGGGGGACGAGGCGAGGTCGCGGTTGAAGGCCTTGGCGATCGCCTTGACGTCGCCTTTGACCCACGAGGCGAGCATTGCATTCAGCTCGGCCTGCGCACTGCTGCCGGTCTCGATCGCGCCTTCGAGCAGCTGGCGCTGCGCGCCCTCGGGAAGCTTGTCGAAGAAGCCGAGCTGCTCGGCGTTGGTCTCGAGTTCGCCGATCGGCTTGCCCTTGGCGGTGAAATCGGTGCGGAGAACGGTTTCGACGCCTTCGCCGCCCTTGAGGCCAAGGTCGCGGAACTGGATGCCGAGGAGCATGAAGGCGGCCGCCCAGGTTTCCATCCGGTCAAACGCCTGGGGCGGCAGGCCGCTCTTCTTCACCGCGGCGGCGAGGGCCGCGCGCTTCGCCGGCGGAACCCGCTCGGACAGCGGCGGGAGCCCGGGTGAGAAAGCTAGGCTGGTCAGCGCGGCCATCATTTTCGCCGGATTCTTCTCATCGACAATGGTTTCGACCACCAGCTCTTGCGAGCCATTCAGTGCCTGATCGAAGGCGGCCGAGCGCCAGCGATAATTCTCCGGCAGGAGGTGGATCGTGCCAAACAGGTAGACCGACGTGTCGGCGTCCGACACTTGCCACAAAGCGGGGCGGGCCTGCACCGGCGCTTTCGCCGTGGCGGGTGAAGCGAACGCGGCAAGCGCGGCGAACGGGGCGAACAGGCGCTGGTAGAGTTTCATCATAGGCTCCGGATGTAAGCCACTTCCTGGCGCGCTCAAGCTTGCGATTTGCTGAAGCGACCGCCAAAGCCCGGTTCATGCCGACGCGCGGGGCCGCCGACAGTCTGAGTTTCCAGGACCTGATCCTGACCCTCCAGCGCTACTGGGGGGCGCAGGGCTGCGTCCTGTTGCAGCCCTACGACATGGAAATGGGAGCGGGGACGTTCCATCCGGCGACGGTGCTGCGGGCGCTGGGGCCGGATGCGTGGCGCGCCGCCTATGTCCAGCCGTGCCGCCGCCCGACCGACGGCCGCTACGGCGAGAACCCCAACCGGCTGGGCGCTTATTACCAGTTCCAGGTGGTGCTGAAGCCGAGCCCGGACGACTTGCAGGACCTCTATCTCGGCAGCCTCCGCGAAATCGGCATCGACCCGCTAAAGCACGACATCCGCTTCGTCGAGGACGATTGGGAAAGCCCGACGCTCGGCGCGTGGGGTCTAGGGTGGGAAGTGTGGTGCGACGGGATGGAAGTGACCCAGTTCACCTACTTCCAGCAGGTCGGTGGGTTTGAGTGCAAGCCGGTGACGGGCGAGTTGACCTACGGCCTCGAGCGCTTGGCGATGTACATCCAGGGCGTCGACAACGTGTTCGACCTCCGGTTCAACGACGCGGACGTCAGCTATGGCGACGTGTTCCTCGAGAACGAGGTCGAGATGTCGGCCTATAATTTCGAGGTCGCGAACACCGAGGCTTTGTTTGACTTGTTCAGGAAGGCGGCGGGGGAATGCGAGCGCTGCCTCGACGCTAAGCTGCCGATTCCTGCATATGAGCAGGCGATCAAGGCGAGCCACGTGTTCAACACGCTGCAGGCGCGAGGCGTGATCAGCGTGGCGGAGCGCCAAGCCTATATCGGCCGCGTCCGCGACCTTGCGAAGGCCGCGTGCGGGGCGTGGTTGGAGCGGGCAAGTGGCTGATTTCCTGCTCGAACTTTTGTCGGAGGAAATTCCGGCGCGGATGCAGGCGAAGGCGCGCAACGACCTCGCGCGGCTGTTCGCAGAGAGCGTGAGCGCGGCGGGGCTGAAGACCGGCGCGGTCGATGTGCATTCGACGCCGCGGCGGCTGGTGCTGATCGCGCGCGATGCCGCGGACGCGACCGAGGCCAGCCGCGAGGAGCTGAAGGGACCGCGCACCGGCGCGCCGGCGCAAGCGCTGGAAGGTTTCCTGCGCAAGACCGGGCTCACGCAGGAGCAGCTGGAAGAGCGCGACGGCGTCTATTTCGCGGTGATCGCGCGCGATGGCCGGGTCGCGGCCGAGGTACTGGCGGAAGCCGTCAGACAGATCATCGCGGACTTTCCCTGGCCCAAGTCGATGCGCTGGGGCGATGGCAGCCAGCGCTGGGTGCGGCCGTTGCACGGCATTGTCGCGATGCTCGGCGACGCAATCGTGCCGGTCGAAATTGACGACATTGCGAGCGGCGCGACGACCGTCGGGCACCGCTTCCACCATCCCGGGCCGATCACCGTCGGCGGCGCGTCGGATTACGCCGAGAAATTGCGCGCGTGCCACGTCATCGTCGACCAGGCGGAGCGCGAGGCGCTGATCCGCGACGGCGCGGCGCGCGCGGCGGCGGACGCCGGGCTGACGCTCCTCGAAGACGAAGGGCTGGTGGTCGAGAACGCCGGGCTGACTGAGTGGCCGGTGCCTTTGGTCGGCCGGTTCGACGCCGATTACCTCGACGTGCCGCGCGAGGTGATCGTGCTCACCATGCGCACCAACCAGAAATATTTCGCCTGCACCGCGGCCGACGGCGGGCTCGCGCCGGCGTTCGTGTGCGTCGCCAACATTGCCGCGAACGACGGCGGTGCGGCGATCGCGCAGGGCAATGCGCGGGTGCTCGCGGCGCGGCTCGCCGATGCGCGCTTCTTCTGGGAGCAGGACGTCAAGGTACCGCTCGAGGAGCAGGCGAAGAAACTCGACGGGATCGTGTTCCACGAGAAGCTCGGGACGGTCGCCGACAAGGTCGAGCGGGTGGCCAAGCTCGCGCGTTGGCTGGTCGAGGAAGGGATCGTCAAAGCCGACGCTGACCAAGTCGAGCGGGCGGCGCGGTTGGCCAAGGCCGATCTCGTCACCGGCATGGTCGGCGAGTTCCCCGAGCTGCAGGGCGTGATCGGCGGCTATCTCGCCGAGGCACAGGGCGAGCCCAAGGTGGTCGCCGAGGCCATCCGCGACCATTACAAGCCGGTCGGGCAGGGCGACGACGTGCCGACGTCGCCCGTGACGGTGGCGGTGAGCCTGGCGGACAAGGTCGACAGTCTGGTGGGCTTTTTCCAGTTCGACGAAAAGCCAACCGGCTCCAAGGACCCGTTTGCGCTGCGCCGCGCCGGACTGGGGATCCTCGGACTGATCCTCGAGAACAAGATACGCGTGTCGATGCGCGACTTGATCACCGCCGCCGCTCATCCGGGTGGCGCGGACGCGGGGCGGGACGTCGCAACTTTCCTGATTGAACGCCTCAAGGTTCAGCAGAAGGAGGCGGGCGTTCGTCACGATATGATCGATGCGGTCGTCGCGGTCGAAACGGGCGGCGATAATGTCCGCATGGCCAAGCGGGTGAAGGCCCTGCAGTGCTTCGTCGAAACCGAAGACGGGACAAATTTGCTGGTCGCCTACAAGCGGGCGGCGAACATTCTCAAGAAAGAGAAATGGGATGCGCCGGGCGTGATGACCTCCGAGGACGAGCAGGGCATCCCGCAGACCGGCGAGGAAGATCCGTTGGTGCTGGTCGACGACCCGATCGTCGGGGCGGCGATCGCCGAAATGGCATCGGGTGAGGCGGGCGCCGATTTGCCCGAGGAGAAAGCGCTGATTGCGGCGCTCGACGCGGCTGAGCCCAAGGCGTCAGCCGCCATCGAGGCCGAGGTTTTCACCGGTGCAATGGCTGCGCTGGCGACCCTGCGCGCGCCGATCGACACGTTCTTCGACAAGGTCACGGTCAACGACTCCGACGCCGCCAAGCGCGAGCACAGGCTGAACCTGCTGCTGCGGTTCCGCGACGCGGTGAACCAGGTCGCGGATTTCTCCCGGATCGAGGGCTAGGCCCGGCGGTCGTCGGCCGGCCGGCGGTCGGCGGCATCAGGCACGCCGTCGCCATCGAGATCGCGGTCGCGGCTGTCGCGGACAGCGGCGCCGCGGAGGCTGTCGCGCTCGCGATAATCCGCTTCGCGCGCCTCATAATCCGACTTGAGCTTGGCGTGCTCGCGTTCCCAGGATTCGCGGTTCGTCACTTCGTCCTTGTAGCGGGCCTTCCACTTGCGGCGGCCGCCGGCAGTGAGGAACATGCCGATCAACGCCCCGAGGACGAAGACCAGTCCGGCAATTACCCAGACATTCGGATCGTTCATAAGATTGTAGGTCATGTGCGCGTGCTCCGCTCGAGGAGGTTGCGCAAACTACGCTTGGGCGGGCCGGGCTGTTCCGACTCCTCCCCGAGACGCGCTCGGGGAGGAGTGGGATTTAGTTGGTCAGGAAGCTGTCGTGGATCGAGCAGCTGGCCGGGCCGAGAATGACGATGAACAGCGTCGGCAAGATGAACAGGATCAGCGGCACGGTCATGATCGCCGGCAGGCGCGCGGCCTTTTCCTCGGCGCGCATCATGCGCTCGTTGCGGAACTCGGCCGAGAGGACGCGCAACGCGGAGGCGAGCGGCGTACCGTATTTCTCGGTCTGGATCATGGTCGTCACCACGCCGCGCACCGCTTCCAGATCGACGCGCGCGGCGAGGTTCTCGAACGCCTGGCGGCGCTCGTTGAGGAAGCCCAGCTCGATCGCGGTCAGGCCGAACTCGTCGCCGAGCTCGGGATAGGCCTTGCCCAGTTCGCGCGCGACACGGCCGAACGCGGCGTCGACGGTGAGGCCGGCCTCGGCGCAAATGACCAGGAGGTCGAGCGCGTCGGGCAGGCCCTTGCGCACCGCGTGGCTGCGCTTGGTGACCTTGTTCTTCAGCCACAGGTCGGGCGCCTTGTAGCTGCCGATGAGGATGCCGGCGACGGTGATGTACTTGCGCAGGGGCGACCAAGTCGGGAACGCCTGGAAGACGTAGATCAGCAGCACCGCGACGATGCCGAGCACCAGCGGCAGGACGAACCGCGCGCCGATGATGAAGAAAGCCAGGTCCTTGGTCCGGATGCCGGCCTGCATCAGGCGCAGCTGGGTCTTCTGGATCTGGTCGTCCTGGAGCATCTTGAAGTTGCCCAGGATCGAGCGGACGCGGTCGGCCGCCTCGCTCTTGTTGGTGAGCTTGCGCCGCTTGTTGGTCGACGCGACGATGCCGGCCTTCAGCTGCTCGCGGCGCTCGTTGAGCGCTTTGACGCGGCGCGCCATCGGGTCCTTGACCGTCGTTGCGGCATAGATGGCGAGCATCACGGCGAAGGTCGCGACGGCGCTAAGGATTGTCGCAACCCAGATGACGTCGAAGCCAAGGAGGGTAGGGCCACCAGTAGGCAAGGCCGGATCCATGATCGTCAATCCCCCTTAGATCTCGAAGTTGACCATTTTGGCCATGATGAAGCCGCCGATGCTCATCCACACGAGCCCGACGAGCCCGGCGACCATCAAGCGCTGGTCGACGAAGAAGCCGCCCATGTACTTGGGGTTGATGAACCACACGAGCGTGAACACCACGAACGGCAGCGAGCCAACGATATAGGCCGAAGCCTTGGATTCCGAGCTCATCGCGCGGATCTTGAGCTTCATCTGGGCGCGCTTGCGCAGCACGTCGGCAAGGTTCGACAGGGTCTCGGCGAGGTTGCCGCCGGTCTCCCGCTGGATCGCCAGCGTGATGACGAAGAACTGGAACTCCGGCGTGCCGAGACGGTCGGCGGTGTCCTGGAGCGCAGCTTCCATGGTCCGGCCGATCTTCATCTTGTCCGCAACCATGCGGAACTCGAGGCCCACGGGGCCGGAGATTTCGCCGGCAACGATGCCGAGCGTTTCGGTGATCGGAAGACCCGACCGAAGGCCGCGGACCATCAGTTCGATCGCGTCGGGGAAGTTCGAATTGAACTTCTTGATCCGGCGCTGGATCATCTTGCCGATGAAGAAGTGCGGGCCGCCAACGCCGAAGAACATGCCGACGGACAGCGACAGCAACAGCGGCGCGCCGCGCAGCATCAGGGCCGCGCCGACAAACAGCCAGACGCCGATGCACACCATGGCGTATTTGCCGAGGCTGATGTCCTTGCCGGTCATCTCCAACCGCTTGCGCAGCAGGGCCGGTTTCGGGACCAGCGACGATGCATAGCCTTCGATGCGGCTCGTGCGCTGCGCCATCAGCTTGCGGATCTGGGCCTGGGCGTTGCCGGCGATAATGTCGCCGTGACGCTCCTTCACCAGTTCCATGCGCCGCTTGAGCGCCTTCGATGCCGACGGCCCGCGCATCGCAAAGAAGGCGAGCACCAGCGCTCCAACAGCGCCGCCAAGGATAATCCACAGAAGCATGTCCGTGCCTTCGCCCCTCAACTAGGCGGCCGGGCGGACCCGGCCGTCGACTACGTTACGCTGCTGCCTTGTCCTGCTTCGGCTTGGACAGCATCGACTTCAGATTATCGACCAGGCCCTTGGCGCCGGCCGTTGCCTTCGATTCCGTGCCACCGGCACCTTCCTCGCTGGCGTGGCTCAGAACCATCGACGAGAGCTGGTTGAACGGCGCGGCGACCTTGCCGCCGGCGACTTCCGCCATCGGCTTGCCGAGCTTGGCCGCCTGGGCGGCGAGCTTGGTGTCGATCGGGAAGACGACATCGACCGGACGTTCGATCGACTGTTCGAAGTCCTTGCGGCTAATCTCCAGCGCGCCGCCCGAAGGGACGCGGTTGGCGACCACGATGACCTTGGTCTGCGGCGCATTCGACTTCAGCCAGGCGAGGATGCGGATGGTGTCGCGGGTCGCGGCGAGCGTCAGTTCGGACACGACCACGGCAACGTGCGCATCGTGGACCAGGTGCGGATACTGGATCAGCATCTGGCGCGGCAGGTCGAGAACCGTCGATTCGAACGCGTTGCGCATCTCTTCCTGAAGCTGGAAGAAGGCGGTGCCGTCGGTCACCAGCGGCTGGTGGATCGGCGCTTCCGCCGACAGGACCGACAGGCGCTCGTTGGCGCGAACCATCGCGCGCTCGATGAACAGGCCGTCGATGCGGCTTGGGTTCTCGATCGCGTCGGTGAGGCCGCGGCCGGGCTCAAGGTCGAGCGCCAGGGCGCCGGTGCCGAAGTGGACATCGAGGTCGAGGAGAGCGGTCGTGCGCCGCGCCTTCTCGCCCAGCAGCCAGGCCAGCGAGGTCGCGATGGTCGACGCGCCGACGCCGCCACGGACGCCGATAACGGCGGTCATGACGTGCGGCTTGTCGACCTGCGCTTCGCCGCGCGGGCCCGACAGGATCGCCTGGGCGTGCGAGAAAGTGTCGCGCAGGTGGTCGACCGTGAACGGCTTCAGCAAATAATCGTGAATGCCGCTGGCGACGAGGTCGCGATACAGGCGCACGTCGTTGACGGTGCCGGCCGCGATCACGATCGTG
>Ga0070668_100001030_pt1 | contig 19558 bp, 10 predicted proteins | sample KBSS43metaG_FD_64661 | JGI IMG/M metagenome (GOLD analysis project Ga0070668, IMG submission 64661) | Switchgrass rhizosphere microbial communities from Kellogg Biological Station, Michigan, USA - KBS S4-3 metaG | ecosystem: Host-associated > Plants > Roots > Rhizosphere > Soil ... | reverse complement strand
CCGAGGGCGACCAGCACGATCCCGGCGATCAGCGGCAGGTGCAGGAAGGTGTAGGAGTCGGTGGCGAGTTTCGCGCGCTCGACGCCGGTCGCCTGGGTCAGCCGGTGCTCGGACACGCGCGCGACGACGTCGAAGTAGGTCCACCACATCCCGGCGGCCAGCGCCAGCCCGCACACGGCCCCGCCCGCGATCAGCCACGACATCGGCAGCGCCCCGATCCCGATGCCGATCGCGACGATCGACTCGCCGAGCGCGATGATCACGATGAGCCCGAACCGCTCGGCGAAGTGCGCGGGCGCGTGCAGCCGCCAGCCCTCGGGGCCGGTGAAGTAGACGTTGAGGTAGTCGATGAGCAGCGCGACGACCCACAGCCCCAGTTGCCACGGCCCGCTCAGGAAAGCGGCGACGCCGAGCAGCGCGACGCTCGGCAGCAGGCCGACGAACATCTTCAGCAGCACCCGCCGCAGCCCGGGATCGTGCTGCGCGGCGCCGAGGTAGGCAACGAGGTGCAGCAGCCGCACGAGCGCGTAACAGACGACGAACAGCACGGGCGCGAACAGCCCACCGGGGTGATCGACGAAGGCTTCGGGGATGGTGAGGGAAACCAGGAACATCACGGTCATGGCCCCGAACATCGCCAGCCGCGCGATCCCGTGATCGACGTGGATGGTGTTCCCGAGCCAGGCATAGCTGCACCAGCACCACCAGAGGACGGCGAGCATCGCCAGCCCCTGCCCGACGCCCAGCGGGCTCAGGTGGTCGGCCATCAGCTGGGTGGTCTGGGTGATGGCGTAGACGAAGACCAGGTCGAAGAACAGCTCGATGGTCGAGACGCGGTGGTCCTCATCCGCGCTCACCAGGTGCAGGCGTGTCGTGGGCACGCCGAATTATGGACGAAAGAAGGACAACGAGGTCCGGTTTCGCCGTAACGCCCTGCGCGAACATGGCCGAGTGTGCATGTGTCTGGGACAATGGGTGCGGGACGTGGGGAGGTGTCGTGCACTCGTATCCAGCCGCGCAGCACCGGACGATCATGGCCGTCGACATCGCGGGCTACAACAACCCCGGTCGGACGATGGTTCACTTGCGCGAAGTGCACGAAGGTCTCTGGTCGGTCCTCAAGGGCACCTTCGCCGAGACCGGGATCCCCTGGGACGTGTGCTTCGTGGAGAACACCGGCGACGGCGCGATGATCCTGTTGCCGCCCGACATCGCGAAGGTCGACCTGGTGGCTCAGCTGCCTGAACGCATGCACGCCGAACTGCGCCGCTACAACGCCGTGCACTCCGAAGGAGCGCGGATGCAACTGCGCCTCGCACTCAACGCCGGTGAGGTGCAGCAAGCCAGCCACGGTTCGGTGAGCAAGGCCGTGAGCTTCACTTTCCGGCTGCTCGACGCGTCCGAAGCGAAGACCGCGCAAAAAGCCACCGGCGCGGAGCTCGCGTTGATCGCCTCCGACACCTTCTACCAGGACGTCGTGGTGCAGGATCCGGCGGCGGCGCCCGCCGACTACCAGCGGATTCCAGTGTCGGTCAAGGAAACCGCCACGTTCGCGTGGTTACGGCTGCTGGGTGCGCCGTGGCTACGGCCACCGGCGCCGGACCGGCCGGCGCCCAGCGGCGCCGCGGACGATTTCCCCGCACTCGTCGACGCCATGATGGCCGTGCCGTGCATCCGGGGTACGGAAAGCCGGCGCCTGTTGTTGGAAATGTTCCCGCGCCGCGAGATCGCTGACCAGGTGTCCTACCAGGCGCAGGACCGGTTGCACGTGATCTCGCTGGCGAGGACATGCGTGCGCTTCGACGGTGGACTGTCCTGCCTGCTCGAGGTGGTCCGGACCGTCGACCCGGAATCGCCCGACGTCCGACGGCTCGCCGAACTCGTCGAACGGTGGCCGGGGAATGCCGGTCGGTGAGCGATGTCCAGCTTTTGCCCAACATGCGGGGGGCGAACTGGGTAAACTCACGACTTCCTCGGCGGGGAGGTGGTTCGTCAGGTGTCGTCTGGGCTGAGACGGGCCGCCGTGGGGATTGCGGTCCGCAAGGCGTTGGTGGACGTTCTGGTCGAAGCGGGCTTCGCGGACGACAGATCCATCCGCTCCCTGATGCTGGGCGAACTCCGGGCGGCCCTGAAGCAGCCGTTCGCCATTTCCGATCAGCTGACCGCGCGCGACCAGCTGATCGAGATCGTCAACATCTGCAGCCGGGTCGACGACGGAATGGCGATCCTGGCCGCGGTGCTGGAACTGATGCGGCCGGGCACGCCGGAATACGCCGAGGTGCACCGGCTGGTCTCCGCGTTGCCGGTGCACGATGTGGTACCGGAGGCCGAACAGGAGCAGTTGCGGAGGTGGCTGGCCGGCTTCGCGCCGCCGGGGCTGGCCGCCGCGGCTCGCCGGGCGGCGCGGAACTCCGCACCACCGCCGAAGTTCGAGGACGCCTGGGCGGCCTTCTGCTATCTGGCGGACTTCAACGCCGCCCCCGGCGAGCTGCCGCCGGCGTTGATCTTCGTCGAACTGATCGCCGCGGAGTGCGCGGAGACGCGCCGCAGGCCACTGCACGACTGGACGAACGGACAGGCCCGCCGCTATCGGCTCGACGCCGCGCTGCGGGAACTCCGCGCCGAAAACGCGCAAACGTGGTCCGCGGGCGAGAAACTGCACCTGATGATCGTCGTCCAGCCGGACGGCATCGAGCCCGACCGGTACCTGGTCTGTTCGTGGCGTCAGGACGATCCCGGCGAATGGCCGCCACCGTGCGGCGACAGCGTCCTCGTGCGGACCGCGGACCTCGAGGACCACGTCGACGATCTCGTCGTCCAGGCGGAAACGGCCTGGTCGGGACGCGCGGCCGACGTCGTGCTCGAATTCGTCCTGCCACGGGCCCTGCTGAACACTCCCGTCCATTCGTGGGCGACCGAGCGCCGTTCGGGTGATCCCCAGCCACTCTTCCTGTCCTATCCGATCGTCGTCAGGTCGCTGGAACGGATGAGCTCCCGCCAATGGCACCGGAAGTGGCGGCTGCGATGGTCGGCACTGATGGCCGATCCCTCAGCCGAACGGGTGTATTACTGCCGAGCCAAGGACACGGAAGAACAGCTCCGGCTGGGGTCGATCCTGAGTGATCAGCACTGGGTGATGATGGTGCTCAGCGAGTCGCCGCCGGTGCACCCCATTCCCGGGCATGATCAGCTTTTCGCGGCATTCCGGGCTGGTCTTCCGGCGCTTGTGTGGCACCCGAGTGCCGGTTCGGATGTCTTGCGCGAGGTGGTAGCCTGGCTTGTCGGTAGCGATGGACTGGGGGATTTGCCCGCGCGGACTCAAGAGTCCCGCCAGGCGGTTTTCCGGGGCCGGCAGGTACCGTTCGATATCGACGTTTTCCGTGACCTGGTGGTGTTGTGGGACGACCCGAGCCGGTTGGTGTTCTTCGGCGACGACGTACCGGACCCTTCCGCGCAGGAGGGACTCGGCGATGAGCGTGACAAGGCATCCTGACGGGCCGCCCGACTGGTGGATCTATCGCGGAACCGGCCGTCCACTGCAGGACGTCGTCCTCGCCGAACGGCTACCGTCCGCTCCGCCGTGGCGCACGTTCACCGGTGGCCCGCTGCCGGAGCTCGACGTCGTTCCGCCGGACGACGGCGAGGCGGACCGCAGGCTGGGTATGGAACACCACTTGTCGGCGCGTCATGTCGACCCGCACGAGGTCGAGATGGTCAACGCCGCGTTGTACCTCCGCAGGCCGTTGCTCGTGACCGGACGCCCGGGTAGCGGGAAATCGACGCTGGCATACCGCATTTCGCGAGAACTCGGTCTCGGTCGCGTGCTCCGGTGGCCGATCACCTCGCTGACCACGCTGAAATCGGGCTTGTACGGGTACGACGCGATCGGTCGGGCGCAAGCCGCGGGCACCCGACCGGCGGTTTCGGCTGCGCCCTCCGGCGAGTACCAGGAACCACCGATCGGCGAATTCGTCCGGCTGGGCGACCTCGGCACCGCATTCCTGCCGCGGCGCTTGCCCCGCGTGCTGCTGATCGACGAACTGGACAAATCCGATTCGGATCTGCCACACGATCTGCTGAACCTGTTCGAGGACGGCGAATTCACCATTCCCGAACTGGCCCGATCCGCCCGGCGGTCGCCGCTGGTCGAGGTGTTCACAGCTGATCCGAACGGCACCGCGATGCTCGAAGGCGGCCGGGTCGCGTGCGCAGCGTTCCCCGTCGTCGTCATCACGAGCAACGGCGAACGCGACTTCCCGCCGGCGTTCCTGCGGCGGTGCCTGCGGTTCGAGACGAAGGACCCGGACACCGAGCAGCTCGCCGCGATGGTGGCGGCGCACGCGGTCGACCCGGACAACCAGCACCGGTCCCGGCTGATCGAGGAGTTCGTGGCCCGCAGCGCGGCGCTCGGCGGGCTGCCCGCGGACAAGCTGCTCGACGCCGTGTATCTCGCCACCTCCGGTGCCTACTCGGAGGACGGCGACTCCTGGCCGCGGCTCGTGGACGCGTTGTGGCGCCAGCTGAATTCCCTGGTGTCGTGAAATGGCGGGCGGACCGGCAGGCGTTCCGGACGCCCATGACCTGACATGGCGAGAGCTCGCCGACGCGCTGCTGCTGGCGTCGGTGATGCGGGGAACCCCATCGAGCCCGGCACCGGTGAGCGGGTACCGGCCGCCCGGAGCTCCGGTCACCGGTCCGGGTGAACCCGCCCCGCTCAGCGAACCCGGTGACGCGAGGGGGCCGTCCGCACCGAGCGACCGCGTCCAGGTGATGGGCGTGACCGTGCAGAACGGCCGGACCACGCCCGGCGAGCCGCAGGTGCCGTCGGTGCCCGCGGCGTTGTTCCCGTTCGGCCCCGAAGAAACCGAGGTCGCCCCGGCCGCACCGGCGCTACCGCGCCGGGCCGAACTGATCCGGGCGCTGCGGCCGTTCAAACAGAAGGTGCGATCGCTGCGCGAGGACGACATCGAACTCGACGAGGCCCGGACCGCGGAGAACGCCGCCGAGACCGGGCGGTGGTTGCCGGTCACCGCGCAGGGCAAGCGGCGCTGGCTCGACCTGACCGTCGTCATCGACGCGGCGCCGTCGTTGGCTCTCTGGCGCTCGACCGTCGCCGAGTTCGTCACCCTCCTGGAGCGGCTGGGCGCTTTCCGGTCCGTGCAGCTTCGCCTGCTGGACACCGGAAAGGCCGGGTACGCCGAAGACGGGACGGTACTCGGCCCGGTGCTGCGCGGAGGCACGCCGGACACCCCGGCGCGCGGCCCGGCCGAACTGCTCGATCCCTCCGGCAGCCGGGTGGTGCTCGTGCTGACCGACGGCATCGGCGACGCATGGCGACGTGACCTGGTCTCGCCGGTGCTCGCCCTGTGGGCACGCGCGATGCCGGTCGCCATCGTCAACCTGATGCCTCAGCGGCTCTGGCGCCGCGGCGGCCTCGAACTGCACCGCGCGCTCGTCACGGCCCGCGGCGCGCTCCGCCCCAACCGCCGTTACCACTGGGACCTCGTCGACGGCTGGCTGGATCCCGAAGGCAGCGAAGAGCTGAAGACGGGCGCGGTGCCCGTGCCCGTGCTGGAACTCGGACCGCGCTGGCTGCGCTGGTGGGCGGGCCTGGTCACCGGCGGCGGTGAACGGCTGTCGTCGAAGGTGCTGCTGGCCCGTGACCGGCCGCGGGTGGCCGAAGCGGCCGGCGAGCCCACCGGGGAGACTTCGGCTCGCGACCGCGTGAAACGGTTCCGCAGCCTGGCTTCCCCCAGCGCCTACCGGCTGGCGACGCTGCTCGCCGCCGTCCCGGTCAGCGTCGGTGTCGCCAGGGCGCTGCAGACGAAGCTGGTCACCGACTCGGGCCCGGCGCACCTGGCCGAGGTCTTCACCTCGGGCCTGCTCGAACCGGCCAGGGGCGACGCGTCGTGGGAGGACGCCACCTGGCGGATCCCGGCGCAGGTGCGGGAAGTTCTCCTCAGCGGCGCGCGCCGGTCGGAGACCGTGCGCGCCGTGGACACGGCGCTGCAGCGTTTCGGTGGTGACCACCCCGCCTTGAATCGGTTGAGGGAGGCGCTGATCGAACCCGACAGCACCCCCGACCCGGACCCGGCGGCGGACACCGCCGAGGACGTGGCCCTCGAACGGGCGGTCATGCGGGCCCTGTCGGGCCCGTACCTGTCCCGGGCGGACCGACTCGACACGATCGAGGCACAAGTCGGCCAGGGTGGCGACCGATCAAGCATTAGAGACAGCAGCACGACGATCATTGAGAACGAACCGGTGAGTGACACGATGTCCCAGGCGCCCGAACGCGCGGTTCTCCCGAACCACCCCGATGCAACCCAGCCGATGGCCGGCACTCCGGCGGACGACGTGGCGGTGACCGAACTGCCCCCGCGCTCGCGGGCCGAAGTGGTGGCCAAGGTCCGCGCGACCGAACGTCATGAGCGGCGCCCAGGCGAAGAAGCACCGCCGGTCTGGGGTGCGATCCCACCGCGCAACGCGAACTTCACCGGCCGCCGGGAGCTGCTCGACCAGCTGGGTCAGCGCCTCGGCGTCGGGACCACGGCCGTGCTGCCCGCCGCACTGCACGGGATGGGCGGTATCGGCAAGACGCAGATGGCCGTCGAGTACATCTACCGGCACCTTCAGGACTACGAAGTCGTCTGGTGGGTCCAGGCGACCCAGCCGACGGCTATCCGCACGTCACTGACCGAGCTTGCCCAGCACCTCAGGCTCGACGGCGCCGAGGAAGCGATCACCGCGGTGCCCGCCGTGCTCGAGGCGCTCCGGGTCGGCAAGCCCTACCGCCGCTGGCTGCTCGTGTTCGACTCCGCGGAGGACCCGGATCTCGTCCGGCCGTTCTTCCCGGTCGGCGGCACCGGCGAAATCCTCGTGACGTCCCGCAACCCGGACTGGGCGGGGATCGCGCGCCCGCTCGAGGTCGCCGTCTTCGAACGCGAGGAGAGCAAGTTGTTGCTCGGCCGCCGCGGCACGGAGCTGGCCGAGGACGACGCCGACCGCATTGCCGACAAGCTCGGCGACCTCCCGCTGGCGATCGAGCAGGCGGCCGCGTGGCTGGCCGAAACCGGGATGTCCGCGAGTGAGTACCTGCGGCTGTTCGACGAGAAGGTCGCCGAAATCCTCGACACGTCGACGCCGCGTAACTACGAGGTGTCGGTGGCCGCGGCGTGGAACGTGTCGTTCGACGAACTCAGCTCCCGCAGTCCCGCCGCACACCAGTTGCTGCAGGTGTGCGCCTTCTTCGCGCCCGAGCCGATTTCCCGCAGCCTGTTCGCCGGGGTCCGTGGCGTCTCGGTGGCGGCGGAGCTGGACAAGGCCCTGCGCGACCCGATGCGGCTCGCTCGCGCGGTCCGCGACATCAATCGCTACGGCCTCGCGAAGATCGACCACCGCAGCGACACGCTCCTGCTGCACCGGCTGGTCCAGCTGGTGCTGCGCAACCGCATGAGCGAGCAGCACCGGCTCGAGATGCGGCACGGCGCGCACATGCTGCTGGCGAACCTGGACCCGAACGACCCGGCGTCGCCCCGGCAGTGGCCGCGTTATCAAGAGGTGCTGCCGCACATCTACGACGCGGAGCTGGTCGAGTGCACCGACGGGTGGGTGCGGCAGCTGGTGATCAACCTGTTCCGGTTCCTGCACCACTGGGGTGACCACCAGGGTGCGTTGAACCTGGCCGAGCTCGCCGTCCGGACCTGGGAGAAGGATCGGCTCGACCGGGCCGAGCGGGGTGAGGTACCCCTGGAGGACCCGCCGCTGCAGGAGCTCGAGGCGGCGGAGCGGCTCGCCTTCTACCAATGGTCGATGGGGCGCTACACCGAAGCCGCGGAAACCAGTGAGCGCACGCTGAGCCGGTACCTGGAGGCGAAGGGGCCGGAAAGCGAGGAGACGTTCAACGCACAGCTGACCTACGCCCTCATCCTGAAGGCGAAGGGCGAGTTCGCGGCCGCCCGCCGCCTGAACGAGGAGACCTACCTCAAGGCGCGCGGACTGTTCGGCCACGACGACCCGATCGCGCTCGTCGCCGGGCACGACTTCGTCATCGCCCTGCTGCTCACCGGTGAGTACGAACGGGCGCGGGAACTCGCCGAGGACACCTACGCCCGACGAGTCGAGGTCTTCGGCTACGACAATGTCGCGACTATCGGCACCCAGGTGCTGATGGTCCTCGCCCGGCGTGAGCTCGGCGACTACCCGTGGGCACGGATCGAGCAGGAGAACATCGCCGAACGGGCGCAACAGCTCTACGGCGGCGACAGCGTCGGCACCCTGCGCCGTCGCTACTACCAGGCGGTCGCCACCCGTAAGGACGGCGACCACGAAGCCGCCCGTGAGCTGTCGGCCGATGCGTTGCGGCGGTTCCGGATCCGCTACGGAAACCGGCACCCGAACGCGATGGCCTGCGGGCTCGGGCACTCGATCGATCTGCGGCACGCGCGGGAATTCGGCAAAGCGCGGTCGCTGGGCGAGGAGATCTTCAACCTCTATCGCGAAAGCCTCGGCGAGAAGCATCCACACACCTTGTCCGCGGCGCTGGACCTCGGCGTGACACTGCGGTTGTCCGGCGACCCGGCGAGCGCGCGTGTGCTGGACGAGAAGTCGCTCGAGCAGTTCCGCAGCCAGCTCGGCGAGGACCACCCGCACACGATCGTGTGCGGGATCGACGTCGCGAGCGACCTGTACGCCCTGGACCGGGTGGCGGACGCCGCCGTGCTCGACGCCGACCTCCTCGAGCGGTCGCGCCGCGTGCTGGGCGTGGACCACCCGACCACGCTCGCTGTCCAGCTGAACCGGTCGCTCGACCTGCGCATGCTCGGTGAGGTGGCGGAGGCGGACCGCCTCTACGACGACGTGATGACGCGGTACCGGCTGGTGCTGGGCGAAAACCACCCCGGCACGGTCAACGCTTCCCGCGGCGTGCGCGCCGACTGCGACATCGACCCGATGCCGATGTAGCTCAGTGGGCGAAGCGGCCGATCCACCCGGCGACGGCCTCGACAGGTGGCGTCGTACCTTCGTCGTCGTGGAGCGACCTATGCACCGCCCGGACCAGTTCCGGGCGGTGCAGCAGGGCCCGTGACGCGGGTCCGGAACTCCGCGCGGCGAGGGCCAGCCCGAGCCCGACCAACGCGCATGGATCGTCGGGATCCCCGGTGAGCAGCAGGCGATAGCCGGCGATGGCGTCGTCCACGCGTCCGGCCGCCCACGCGAGATCCGCCTGCGTCGCGCCCGGTACGGCAGGTCCCCGGTCCGCGAGCGCGGTCTCGCCGTCCGGGCCGAGCCGGAGGCGGAGCAGGTCGGTGCGCGCGTCGTGCCACGGTCCGTCCGGGACCGGGGTCGGTTTCCGAGGTTCCGGCAGTGGGCCGAGACCGGGCCGGGGCCGGCCCGCGCGCCAGGCGGCCGCCAGCGCGCTGACCGTCGCCGGGTCCGGTCGCAGGTGCCGGACCCGCCAGGCCGCGTAGTGGTCCCGGGCCGCCGCGATCGCCCACGCGGCCGGGCCGGGTGCGACAGGTTCGTCCTGCCACGGTTCGAGCCGGTCCGCGACGCCGTCGAGGAACCGGCGGCCGGCTGCGGTCAGGCTCGGGTCGGGACGCATCGCGCTGATCGTGCGCCAGGTCTGGGTGCGCCACAGGGCGAACTCGAATGCGGCGAGCGGATCACCCGGCTCCGCCGCGGCGAGGGCGCGCCAGAACATCGTCACGCCGAAAAACGCGTAGATCCCGTGCAGGACACCGCCGATTGGGCGTGGGTCTTCGCGCCACGGTGCGTAAAAGCGCTCCCGCGGGTCGTCGTCGTGCAGTCGAGCCAGGTGTAGCAACCCGCCGAGCCGGATGTGGTGGAACTCGTGCACCAGTGCGGCGGCCAGTGTCGGGGCATGGTCGCCGTAGGCGATGATCGCGCTGCCGAACGCTTCCCCGGTCGATGCGCTGGGCAGCCGGAAGGGGACGGCCGGGTCGGGCACCAGCGAGTCGAGCCCCTCCGGCAGCGCGTCGGCCAGGTCGGGCAGCAGCGTGGCCAGAAGGTCCCAGGCGTCGTCGAGAACCGTGCGCCACGATTCGGCTTCGAGCGTGGTCAGCCGTCGCGGCGGGATGGGTTCGTAGAGACCACGGTAGGGATCCAGGTCGTCGAGCCGGATGGCCAGCCGCCTCTCGCCCGACCACATCACGGCCTCGCGGACACCCCACCAACCGGGTGCGTCGGTCGTCCGATCCGTGGGGAGCCGGACGACCGAAGCCTGGTTCTCCACGGTGACCTCGCCGCCGCGGCAGCGGACCCGGGCCACCGAAAACGGGGCGTCGGTGCGCAGCGTGGCCATGCCGAGGGTGGGCAGAGAGACTTTTCCTTGCCAAACCGGGACTTCCGCGTCGAAGGGTAGCCCGGCACGGACGGCCGCGGCCGCCGCCAAACAGTGCACGTGGCCGATGTGCACCCAGAATGGGCAGATCCCGGTGACGTCCTGACGGCACAGCCTGGTCGTGTACCCGGCCCAGGTACCGGTGTAGGGGTGCGCGAGGACGATCTCGACGGATTCCGGTGACGCGTTCTCGACGCGGGCCAGCAATTCCCAGGCCGATTCGGGCGAGGGCAGCGGGTCGTACAGCTCGGCCGACTTGGTCACCTGATCGATCAGCCCGCGTAGCAGGAGCAACCGACGGCTCCGTTCGGCCGCACGCAGCTTTCGCACCGGCCCGGGGCCGCCCTCGCTGCGGGCCAGGGCGTCGAAGTCCGTCCACAGCAACTGATGGTGCGTCAATGTGCCGGTGGACTCGTCCGATTCGCCGGAAAACCCGTCAGCCGTCATCAGTCGACTCGCCTGGCCTGGCCCTCGCTCGCCGTCACCTGGATATAGGTAACCCTTTCGACCGCATGTTGCAATGCTCTGCGCAATTCGCTGCCGTCGAGGGTTCGCAATCTGGTGAGCGACACGCCGTCGAGGTCGAGAAGTTCTGATTCGATTCCCGCATCTGCGCCGGAACGTGCTGCCTGCATCGCGCTTTTCCCCTTCCGCAGGGAGAGCGGACCCCGTCGGCCCGCTTTCATCATCCCGCATTCCGGGCGGTTGCGACAGGGACCGGTGCCGTGCGGTGATCAGGCGATGCCCAGCGCCGTGTGCAGCAGCGTCGTCAACTCGGCTTCGAAGTGGGGCCGCGCTGCCACGCGGCGGGTGCGGGCCAGGTCGTTCGCGATGGTCAGGGCCGCGTGGACGGTGATTTTTGCTTCCCGCGGGGGCAACGAAGGGCGCACCGCGGAAAGCAGTGCCACCCACTGGGCCACGTAATCCCGTTGCACCCGCAACAGGTCGGCCTTGTCGCGGTCGGGCATCGTCACCCGGTCCGCCGAGAACGACACCAGGAGTTCCGGCGTGTGCAGAATCGTGTGCACGTACGACGCCGCCAATCGGCGCAGCGCCGAACGTTCGTCGGACGTCTGGAGGGCTCGCTCGGCCGCCAGTGCCAGCCTGTCCGCCGCGCGGTGGCTGATTGCCACCATCAGGGCCGCCTTGCTCGGGAAGTGGCGGTAGACGCTCGGGCCCGCTATGCCCGCCGCCGCTCCGATGTCCTCCATGCTCACGTCGTGGAAGCCGCGCTGGGCGAACAGGCCGGTCGCCGCCGCCAGGACCTGTTCGCGGCGTGAGGGAGTGCCGAGTCGCAAAGAAGGTGGATCGGCTGCCGGAGAAGGCGTGGGCAGTGTGGTGTTGAGCACATCGAGGGCCAGTTCGACCAGTAACTGGGCGAAGCGGCGGCGGGCCACCGACGTGTGGTGCACGGACACGCTGCCGAACACCGACAACGCCGCCCAGCAGAGCAGCTCGGCGTCCTCGGCCGGCAGGTCGGGGCGGCGGACCTGCAACGCCTTCGCCCACGCAGTCAGCGCCAGCGCCGACCGGCGGGCGATCTCCCGCTGGTCCTCCTTGGGCAGGTGACGGCCTTCCCAGCGCCACAGCGCCGCGATCTCCCGGCGCTCGACGGCCTGCGTCGCCAGGCGGGTGAGCAGGTCTTTCAGCTGCTCAGAAGCAGGAACCGAGTCCGACAGCGCCTCCGCCGTCGCCGCCTCCAGGTCCTCGAAGCCGCTCAGGACGACGTACGCCAGGATCGCCTGCTTGTCCGCGAAGTGGCGGTACAACGCCGGCCCGGTGACGCCCGCCGCGTCCGCGATGTCCTTGATGCCGACGCCGGGGAAGCCGCGGGCGCGGAACAGCTCCGCCGCCACCGCGGCCAGCTGGGCCTTGCGGTCGCGGGGCCGCGTGCTGCGCTCAACCTCCGTCATGGTGAAAGAACGATAGCGGCTCATGGCACTCTGGCAACCCATTGACACCATGGGGTTATCCGGCACTATGTTAATGGCCATTAGCCCTACTGGCCGGTATCATCGCCGGTGACACGGCTGGGTACGACGACGTTCCGACACGCTCGCGAGGAGTAGTTCAGTGAGTAGCGAGGCCTACATCTACGAGGCGATCCGCACGCCTCGCGGCAAGAACAAGGGCGGTGCCCTGCACGGCACCAAGCCGGTCGACCTGGTGGTCGGCCTGATCAACGAACTCAAGGTCCGCCACCCGAACCTCGACCCCGCCGTGATCGACGACATCGTGCTCGGCGTCGTCTCCCCGGTCGGCGAGCAGGGCGCGGTCATCGCGCGCACCGCCGCGCTGAACGCGGGCCTGCCGGAGACCGTCGCGGGCGTGCAGCTCAACCGCTTCTGCGCCTCCGGCCTCGAGGCCACCAACACCGCCGCGCAGAAGGTCCGCTCCGGCTGGGACCACCTGGTCATCGCCGGTGGCGTCGAGTCGATGTCGCGGGTGCCGATGGGCTCCGACGGCGGCGCGCTGTTCATGGACCCGGCCACCGCCTACGACAACTACATCGTCCCGCAGGGCACCGGCGCCGACCTGATCGCGACCATCGAGGGCTTCTCGCGCGAGGACGTCGACGCGTGGGCCGTGCGCTCGCAGGACCGCGCCGAGGCGGCCTGGTCCGGCGGCTACTTCGCCAAGTCCGTCGTGCCGGTCAAGGACCTCAACGGCGTCACGATCCTGGACCACGACGAGCACCGCCGCCCCGGCTCCACGGTCGAGGGCCTCGGCAAGCTCAAGCCCGCCTTCGCCGGCATCGGTGAGCTGGGCGGCTTCGACGCCGTCGCGCTGCAGAAGTACCACTCGGTCGAGAAGATCAACCACGTCCACACGGGCGGCAACTCGTCCGGCATCGTCGACGGCGCCGCGCTGGTGCTGGTCGGCTCCGAGCAGATCGGCAAGACCTTCGGGCTGACCCCGCGCGCCCGGATCGTGGCGACCGCGACGGTCGGCTCCGAGCCGACGATCATGCTCACCGGCCCCACGCCGGCCACCGAGAAGGTGCTGAAGACCGCGGGCCTGACCCCGGACGACATCGACCTGTGGGAGCTCAACGAGGCGTTCGCCTCGGTCGTGCTCAAGTGGATCAAGGACCTGCACCTCGACGAGGAGAAGGTCAACGTCAACGGCGGCGCGATCGCCATGGGCCACCCGCTCGGCGCCACCGGCGCGATGCTGGTCGGCACCGTGGTCGACGAGCTCGAACGCCGCCAGGCGCGTCGCGCGCTGGTGACCCTGTGCATCGGCGGCGGCATGGGCGTCGCGACCATCATCGAGCGGGTGTGAGGACAGAAATGGCTGAAAGCAAGACCATCCGCTGGGAGCAGGACGCTGACGGCATCGTCACCCTGACCCTCGACGACCCGAAGCAGTCGGCGAACACGATGAACGCCGACTTCCGCGAGTCGCTCGGCGTCACCGTGGACCGGCTGGAGGCCGAGAAGGACTCCATCACCGGCGTCGTGATCACGTCCGCCAAGAAGACGTTCTTCGCCGGCGGCGACCTGAACGACCTCATCCAGGCCAAGCCCGAGCACGCGACCGAGCTGACCGAAGGCAGTGCCCTGATGAAGGGCCAGATGCGCCGCATCGAGCAGCTCGGCAAGCCGGTCGTCGCGGCGATCAACGGCGCCGCGCTCGGCGGTGGCCTGGAGATCGCGCTGGCGACGCACCACCGCATCGCCGCCGACGTCAAGGGCAGCCAGATCGGCCTGCCCGAGGTGACGCTGGGCCTGCTGCCCGGCGGCGGTGGCGTGGTCCGCACCGTACGGCTGCTGGGCATCCAGAGCGCGCTGCTGAACGTCCTGCTGCAGGGCCAGCGGCACCGCCCGGCCAAGGCGCTCGAACTCGGCCTCGTGCACGAACTCGTCGGCACCGTCGAGGAACTCGTCCCCGCCGCGAAGGCGTGGATCAAGGCGAACCCCGAGGGCGGCGTCCAGCCCTGGGACGTCAAGGGCTACAAGATTCCCGGCGGCACGCCGTCGAACCCGAGCTTCGCGGCCAACCTGCCGGCGTTCCCGGCGAACCTGCGCAAGCAGATCAAGGGCGCGAACATGCCGGCGCCGCGGGCGATCCTGGCCGCCGCGATCGAGGGCGCGCAGGTCGACTTCGACACCGCGATCACGATCGAGACGCGCTACTTCATCCACCTCGCCACCGGCCAGGTCTCGAAGAACATGACGAAGGCGTTCTTCTTCGACCTGCAGACGATCAACTCCGGTGGCTCGCGGCCGGACGGTTTCGAGAAGTACACGGCCAAGAAGGTCGGTGTGCTCGGCGCCGGGATGATGGGCGCCGCGATCGCGTACGTCTCGGCGAAGGCCGGCATCGACGTCGTCCTCAAGGACGTCTCGCAGGAGGCGGCCGAGAAGGGCAAGGGCTACGCGGCCAAGATCGAGCAGAAGGCCCTTTCGCGCGGCAAGACCACGCAGGAGAAGTCGGACGCGCTGCTGGCGAAGATCAAGCCGACCGCCGACCCGGCCGACTTCGCGGGCGTCGACTTCGTCATCGAGGCCGTGTTCGAGAGCGTCGAGCTGAAGCACAAGGTGTTCGGCGAGATCGAGAACGTCGTCAACGCCGACGCGGTGCTGGGTTCCAACACCTCGACCCTGCCGATCACCACGCTCGCCGAGGGCGTGCGGCGGACCGAGGACTTCATCGGGATCCACTTCTTCTCGCCGGTGGACAAGATGCCGCTGGTCGAGATCATCTGCGGCGAAAAGACTTCGCCGGCCACGCTGGCCAAGGTCTTCGACTACACGCTGCAGATCAAGAAGACCCCGATCGTCGTCAACGACAGCCGCGGCTTCTTCACCTCGCGGGTGATCGGCACGTTCATCAACGAAGCCGTCGCCGCGCTGGGCGAGGGCGTCGAGCCGGCTTCGATCGAGCAGGCCGGCGCGCAGGCGGGCTACCCGGCGCCGCCGCTGCAGCTGATGGACGAGCTGACGCTGACCCTGCCGCGCAAGATCCGCAAGGAGACCCGCGAGGCCGTCGAGGCCGCGGGTGGCACGTGGAAGTCGCACGCGTCCGAGGCCGTGATCGACCGGATGGTCGAGGAGTTCGACCGCAAGGGCCGTTCGACCGGCGCGGGCTTCTACGAATACGACGCCGAAGGCAAGCGGGCCGGCTTGTGGCCGGGCCTGCGCGACGCGTTCAAGTCCGGCTCGGCCGAAGTACCGTTCGAGGACCTCAAGGAGCGGATGCTCTTCGCCGAGGCGCTCGAGACGGTCAAGTGCTTCGACGAGGGCGTGCTGACGTCGGTGGCGGATGCCAACATCGGCTCCATCTTCGGCATCGGTTTCCCGGCGTGGACCGGCGGCGTCATCCAGTACATCAACCAGTACGAGGGTGGCCTGCAGGGCTTCGTCGACCGGTCGCGTGAGCTGGCCGCCCGGTACGGCGACCACTTCGAGCCGCCGCAGTCCCTGGTCGAAAAGGCCGCCAAGGGCGAGATCTACGAATAAGCGCTTCAGGTCGAGGGCCGCCACCGGATTCCGGTGGCGGCCCTCGGTTTTTCGCCACTCGGGGCTATCACCTGATCAGGTAACGACCCCGCGCGAGTAGCCTCTCGCCTTTCTGCCGTAGGCACGAGGGAGACCCGTCGAAGTGGCATCGCCGGTGCACCAGTCGATTTTTCTGGTCGACGTCGAAAGGTACGGCGCCGAGGAAAGGACGACCCCCGACCGCGTCGCGTTGCGGGCGGGTTTGCACGACGCGCTCGAAGCCGCTTTCGGTGCGGCCGGACTGCCGTGGGATCACCTGCGCCGGGAAAGCACCGGCGACGGTGTTTTCGTGTTGGTCCCGGCCGCGTTCGGCAAGGCGGTTCTGGTGGAACGCCTTCCGCCCGCCCTGGTCGAGGCGGTTCGCGCCCACAACGCGGCGAACCGGGAGCAGGCGCGGATGAGGCTTCGGCTCGCGCTGCACGCCGGTGAGGTCACCTACGACGCGCACGGGGTGACCGCACCGGCGATCACCAAGGCCTTCCGCCTGCTCGACGCGCCGGAACTGAAGACCGCGCTGGCCGAATCGAACGGCGTGCTCGTGGCGGTCACCTCGGCGTGGTTCTTCGACGAGGTGGTGCGCCACAGCACGGTCGTGGACGCCGCGACCTTCCGGCGCGTGCGGGTCGAGATCAAGGAGACCTCGGAAGACGCTTGGATCGCGCGTCCGGACGACCCTTACGCGCCGGAGGAGGCGGCCCTCTTCACATCGAAACCGCGTCCGTGGCGGCTGCGTGCGGTTACCGGTGCCGTCGCGGTCCTCGAGGTCGCCTGGGTGGTCTACGCGTTCGCCAAGGGCGGCTCCGTCGCGCACGCCAAGGTGAAGCGCAGATCGGCCAAGGACAAACCGCGCTGACCCGCCCCTTCACGGTTCCAGTGCGACGTGCGGCAGACGGCGTTCCAGCCGGCGAGGCAGCCACCACGCCCGGGCACCCAGCAACCGCATGATCGCGGGCACGATCAGGCAGCGGATCACCAGCGCGTCCAGCAGCACGGCAACCGCGAGGCCCAGGCCGAACTGCGCCAGCATCCGCGACGGGTCGAGCAGGAACGCGCCGAACACCAGCACCATGATCGCGCCGGCCGCGGTGATCACGCCGCCGGTCTGGGCGAGTCCCTCACGCACCGCGAGCCGCGCGTCGCCGGTGCGCCGCCATTCCTCGTGCATCCGCGACACCAGGAACACTTCGTAGTCCATCGACAGCCCGAACACGATCGCGAAGATCATCACCGGCACGAACGCCTCGATCGGGCCGGGCTGCGCGCCGAACCAGCCGTCGCCGAACACCAGCGTCATGACGCCGAGCGAAGCGCCGATGCTCAGCAGGTTCAGCAGCGCCGCCTTCAGCGGGATGAGGATCGAGCGGAACACCACCATCAGCAGCAACGCGGACAGCCCGACGACGACCAGCACGAACAGCGGCAGCCGGTCGGCGACGGCGTCGGCGAAGTCCGTCGCGGCCGCGACCGAGCCGCCGACCAGGTAGTGGCCCGGCAGCGTCGGCAGGACGTCGGTGCGCAGGCGCGTCACCAGTTCGGCGGTCGCTTCGTCCTGGGGCGACGTCGTCGGGAACGCGAGCACCGTCGTGCCCATCGGCGGCAGCGCCCGGGCGATCCCCGGCGTCGAGGCGAGCCGCTGCTGCAGCGCGACGGCGTCACCGTCCACGCTCACCACGGCGAGCGGTCCGCTGAAGCCGGGCCCGAAGCCCTCGGCCAGCAGGTCGTACGCCTGGCGCGTGGTCGATCCGGCCGGGTCGGTGCTCGCGTCCGCGAACCCGAGCCGCATTCCCGCGGCCGGAATGGACAGTCCGATGAGGACGATCAGGCCGATGGCCAGCGGAGCCAGCGGACGCCGCTGGACGCCGTCGGCGAGCCGGCGCCAGACCTGGCCGTGGTCGCGTTTCGCGGCGTGCCGGCGGATCCCGCGTTCGAGCCGCTTGCCGAACAACGACAACAGCGCGGGCAGGAGCGTCACCGACGCGAGCATCGTCATCAGAACGGTGAGCGCGACGCCCACGGCGACCCCGCGCAGCCCGCCGAGCCCGAGCGCGAGCAGGCCGAGCAGCGCGATGATCACCGTCGTCCCGGCGAACAGCACCGAGCGGCCGGCGGTGTCGAGCGCTCGCCGGGCGGCCGCGTGCCGGTCGAGACCGCCGAGGATCTCCGTGCGGTAGCGGGAAAAGATCAACAGCGCGTAGTCGACGCCGACGCCGAACCCGACCAGCATCATCAGCGGCGAGGTGTAGCTCGCGATGTCGACGAAGTGCGAGACGAGCGTGATCACGCCCAGCGTGCTGCCGACGGCGAACACCGCGGTGATCACCGGCAGCCCGGCCGCGAGCAGCGAACGGAACAGGAAGACGAGGATGACCAGCGCGGCGAGCAGCCCGACGCCTTCCGCGGGGCCGCCGCTTTCGGAGATGCGCTCGATCGGGTCGCCGGCGAGCGCCACCTGAACGGGGCCGGCGCGCTTCGCCGTGTCGGCGAACTTCACGATGTCGTCGTACGGGAGGTCGGTCGAAACCGCGTCGAAGGTGACGGTGGCGTAGCCGATCCGGCCGTCGGGCGACAGCGTCTCGAACGGCTCGGTCACCGACCGCACGTGCGGCAGGCCACGGACCTCGGCCAGCATCGTGTCGATCGGGACGCGGTTCGCGGCGAGCCCGTTGCCGGCCTCGAGCACGATCTGCGCGCTCGCGCCGGACTGCGCGGTGTTCTTCAGCAGGTCGACGACCTGCTGCGATTCGGTTCCGGGCAGCGAGTTGTCGTCGTGGAACGCGTCGCCGGCGAGCTGGGAGGTGAACGTGACGCCGATGAGGACCAGCGCCCAGAGTGCGACGGCGAGCCACCGGTGGCGCTGCGCCCAGCCGGCCAGGCGCGCCAGCCGTCCCCCGGTGGTGCGAGTGATGGTGTCCATGGTGGACAAGGATTCGCGAGAGCGGCCCTACTCCGCGTCGCGCAGGGGAGGACACTTCGTGTGCTCCCGCTGGTGTCCCCTAAGGCCTTTCCCGTACTCCCGCGGGAGTACGGCTCAGGGGGTGAGCCAGCGCGGCGTCACCGCGCCGGACTCGTAGGCGAGCACGACGAGCTGAGCGCGGTCGTGCGTGCCGGTCTTGGTCATGATGCGGCTGACGTGCGTCTTCGCCGTCGCCGGGCTGAGCGTGAGCTCGCTCGCGATCTCGTCGTTCGACAGCCCGGCCGCGACCAGGGACAGCACTTCGCGTTCGCGGTCGGTGAGCCGATCGAGCGCCGGGGACGGGGCCGGCCGGGTGACCCGCGCGGCGAACTCCGCGATCAGCCGCCGGGTGATCGACGGCGCCAGCAGCGCGTCGCCGCGGGCGACGACGCGCACGGCGTGGATCAGCTCTTCGGGCTCGGTGTCCTTGACCAGGAACCCGCTCGCGCCCGCCCGCAGCGCGCCGTAGACGTCCTCGTCGAGGTCGAACGTCGTGAGGATGACGACCTTGGTGCGCACTGCCGGGTCCGCCAGGAGGTGCCGGGTGGCGGCGAGGCCGTCGAGCACCGGCATCCGGATGTCCATCAGCACGACCTCCGGGTGGTGGTCGTGCGCGGCCTGCAACGCCTCGCGCCCGTCCGCGGCTTCGGCCACCACGCTGATGTCGTCCTCTCCGTCCAAAATGGACCGGAAGCCGGCGCGGACCAGCCGCTGGTCGTCGACGAGCAGTACCCGGAT